>Ga0074198_1000023_pt1 | contig 340870 bp, 321 predicted proteins | sample EPASupsiteSAE323_FD_64527 | JGI IMG/M metagenome (GOLD analysis project Ga0074198, IMG submission 64527) | Bioremediated contaminated groundwater from EPA Superfund site, New Mexico - Sample SAE3-23 | ecosystem: Environmental > Aquatic > Deep subsurface > Groundwater > Contaminated ...
GTTATCGGCAAGATAATTTAGTACAATGTCGCTTAGATTCATTGCCCTGTTCCTCTTTGGTTTGTCAATTCACTGTTGGATACAGGGCATCTTCACTTTTTACAGCACTTCGGGTACACTACCCCCTATTGGAGGGCGGAATGGGATGGGGGTGGGGGGGTAGGAGGGTTGGGGGGAAAAGTTGGGGGGTCTGTGTCGGAGCGAGGAAACCCCCCGTTAGGAAAGATGTGGGGTCATTGTTTATGGAATTATGTGTGACGAAGACCCTTCGGCTAGATTAAGCAGCCCCCCGGGCTCTGAAAATGAGGGATGATAATTGATGGGGGATGCACCTCTCGCTGTTAATCCCAGAATAAGATTGAAATTGCGTGATCACAAGTGGGTTTCTCGATTCAAGCAAGAACAAAAGAGAGTGATGTTGTGACGAGAAATGTAAGATTTTTGATGTGAAGGTATTATGAAAAATAACCTAAATTCTCCCAAAAAGCATATTTTTGTAATTTTCGTTATTGCAAATTTCGCCCTTAGAATTTTTAAGATATTGAATATGCATTTCGTGTTGAAATTTTATCAGATTAAAAATGGATTCAAATGTGTTGATATAATTAGAATAATTGTAATATGCCCGTGTACTCTCAATTAAATCAATTGTTACATGGTAATAATAGTGAATATTCTCCAATAACTGATTGATTAAAATTGGCTTGACTTTTTCACCTTTATGAACAATATCATTTCGTGTTCGATAAATTCTAAATAAATGCCATTCAATTCTTTGATTGTGCATTAAAATTGTTTTTTTAATTTGTTCAGCATTCTTAAAGTTCTCCGTTAATTGATGAATTTTAAATATCAATAGTGGATTTCGACCAATTTTTTCAAGTAATTTTTTTAAAATTGTTTCATTACCTTGCAACAACAACATAGCACATTTTTCTATTTCATCAACGTCAAATGGAAATTCAGAAAAAATTTCTGCAAGGTCGGTTCGTGTTAAATTGATTTTTAATGATCTTAATAACTCTTGGATCAATTTATTAATGTAATCCTTTCCCAACACCGGAATATAGGTTTCATTAATCCGAGATATTCCTCGTTTTTTAGAATTATTAGTGGATAGGAGCGTTTCCATCGCTATCCACATATTAATAAATTGATTTGAATCAGTTGCAGATTGAATTGCACAATTATGAAGGTTTAAAGAATTCATAAAAGCATAGACTGAATCCACATCTAGATTATGTAAAATTCTTGAGAACTTGTTCAATCCGTACTGATCATCATTTAATGCTGGATATCTAATTTTTCCTAATGGAGACGCTGGCAAATTGGGAGTCCAAAATCTTTCAGTCCCTTTTCTGTAACATAATACATTTTCAGTATTCCAATCAAAAGAACTAGTGTGAATTTTGTATCGAGCTAAATTTATTATTGAATAATAGTACTGTTCCGCAAACAACCTCGCTTGGAATGGATCGTATGCAAAAATCTCTTCAAAAATTAAATAAAATGGATATTCCTCTGATGTTTCGAAAAAAGAAAATTCTGATGGATTTTTTGTTCTTGGGTTAGGAGCAATTTTTTCAATTTTAAATGCTACATCCACAGAAATATCCTTTAATTTTTCAAATTCTCTATTCCCTTTGAAAAAAACTTCCCATGAATGAATCTCAAACGAAAATTTATTTAAAAAGTCACTAATTTGATCGAATGTTTTGATTTTATTGTCCTTAAAAAAATATAATTGGTTTTCGTGATAAATATATTGTTTTGAATAACCCCAGTAAATAAGTTCAGATAATAATTTCTTGGTAAGATCTTTTATCACTTTTTTTTCGCGAGGATTTTTTACATATTTAACTAGTTGGACTTTAATTTCAGGCAAATATGATTTATTTAAAAAATTTATTGCAATCTCACATTCAGAAAAGATCTTATCATATTCTCTTTTCTTAGGGTCCAAATTATGCTGCAATTCAAAAAAGGATAGAATTTTTTCAAAATAATGACCTAACACTTTTTTTGCGATAGCATCATGTCTTAAATTTTCGATTAATTCTTCCAGGATCGCGCCGGAATTATTTTCAAGAATATAATCCGCTTCGGTATTATTGATAAAATTCAATAATTCATCAAATAACGAATGGGTATTGTAGACTGGTTGTTTGTATGAATCCATTGTATAATCAAAGAGCATTTCATCAATCAATTGAGAGAAAAATAATAGACCATCTAAATTTTTATCTGAATCCCAATTTTGAATGTTTTGGGTTATCATATTTGTTAATTCGTTTTAATAAATATTAAATTCTCATAATCTGATGTAAACTAGAGTTCATCCAATTAAAGTTTAATAGAAAATTTTATTTTAATATTAGTAATAGATCACATTAGAAATTATTTTATTATGTTTGGATTTTTAAGCATAGAGGTCACTCTTTTTGTTATTTGCTTTTCCAATGTACCGGATCTTTCCCAGAATATTGTTTTATAATCTTGGATATCGAAATGAATTTTTGTTCCTTTTTTTGCAGTATGAATTATTTTTTTACCCTTGGCTCTTGCATAACCCAATTCATAGTAAACATTTGGTCTTTCATATGTCAGATCTGCAATTATTACATGCGCTCGATTGATACACTCAATAATTTTTTCACTAATTTTAAAATCTTCTTCAATATTATCTACTCTCTCAACCGTAACTTCGGGGTTCCAGTCATGAACGCCTCGAATAATTCCTTCATACGCATCAAGCAATGTTGGATCATTTTCAAATGACATTAACACAAAAAAATAATTTTTATCAATATTAGACTCGGCAGTTTCATTTACATTTTTCAAATTTGAAAATAATTCGATTTTATCATATGGAACAATGTGTACAATTTTACCATCGTCGCTTTGTAAAATTATCTTTTTTCTCTCATTTTGCATTGTGTCAATGCTCAGCCTTCCCTCACTGATAGAAATTATACAGACAAATTCCTGTAATAATCCACTTAAAAATTTATTATCAGATGAGAATTTTGCATCTATATTGATTATGATCTCATTATCCTCTTTATTATCCGAGATTCCTGATAAAATTTTACTGAGTTTTGCGAATTCACCAGTTTCGAAAAGAATATCAAATTCCTCGAGAAGATGATCATTATTATGAAAAAATTCAGAAATGGATGGATTGATTAAATCCTGACGGCTAATATTGAAAAGAACGACATCGACACGATCCAATGAATCAATATCATAATATTGCGTTGCTGATACCCTCCAATATTGTTGAGGGGGGATATGTTTGGCAGGATATATTTTGAACGGTGAATATGATCTTTTTCTAAGAAGGTTTTCAAATTCATTTTTTATGAGTGAAATATTGTTTTTATACTCTATGGGTGTCATATTCGCAATATAATCTTTAGAATTCTATAGCAATTTAATTTCTTTCTTTACATTCATCCATCAATTCCATTATTTTCACATTTTCATCCAGCATCCTTACTCCCACATATCATATAAATTCCCAAAATCAATTTAAAATGAGTCTCATCAATTCCGTCCCGCCTCGATCTTCCCGTTATCAACCAACTCTATCCCGGGAGATCAAGGCAAACCTTGATAAAAAGATCCATATTCCTGGCCGATGTTATGATCACACAAATCGAAGGACCGTTCAGGGGATCCACCAGAGTCCCCCTCCAAAGTCCAAAGCCAAAAACCCGTGGTTAAACCCGCCTGGTCTCCCCCCCTAAAAAAAAATTCACCGGTTAATATGCACAACCTTCGCCGGCGGGAACCCGTTGAAGTACGTCGATGAAGCGTGCGAATAGGCCCCGATGTTTTCCGAGTACACCAGGTCCCCGATCTCCAGCTCCGGCAGTTCCGCCGAAAGCGTGATCGTATCGAACGCATCGCAGGTCGGCCCGAAGACTGCCGAGATCTGCTTCTCGCCTTCCTTGAACGACAGCACCGGGTAGGTCGCGTGATCGAAGACCTGCCCCGAATACGTGTGGTAGACCCCGTCGTTGATATAATAGCAGGCCCGGCCGTCGCGGACTGCTTTTCCCACGACCTTTGCAACCAGCGTGCAGGCATTCGCAACCAGGAACCGGCCCGGCTCTGCAAGGATCTGCACATCGGCCGGAAGCAGGCGCTTGATCTCCGTGTCCAGCTTCTTTGCAAGGGTCTTGAGCGACTTGACCCCCGGGTGGTACTTCACCGGAAAGCCGCCGCCGATATCGAGAATCGTGATCCGGTGGCCGGTCCGGGACTCGGCCTCTTTTAAGATATTTGCCGAGAGTTGCAGCGCAACAATATAGTTGTCGAAGTTCGTGCACTGGCTTCCCACGTGGAAACTCAGGCCCTCCACGACAAGACCCATATCGAACGCTTCAGCGATCAGGTCCACAGCCTCAGCCGGGTCCGCACCGAATTTCGAGGAAAGTTCCACAACCGAGCCCGTGTTCGGGACCCGGATCCGCAGCACAAGCCCGGCATGCGGAGCATGATCACGGATTTTCTTAAGCTCTTCGTGATTATCAAACGTGACAAGAGGTTTGTATTTATCAAGGGCATCAAGGGTTTCAGTCGGCTTTATGGTATTGGCATAGATGATCTTGTCCCATATCCAGTCCTGCCGTTCTTTTTTTGGGATCCTCTTGATGTTCTCGTACACAATCATGAATTCGGGCATCGATGCAACATCGAAACTGCCTCCCATCTCGTACAGGGTCTTGACAATCTCGGGATTCGAATTTGCCTTGACCGCGTAGTAAACCTGGATGTCGGGAAGATATTCCCGGAACTCCCGGTAATTCTGACGGATTTTTTCATGATCAATAATAAAAATCGGGGTCCCGTGCTCTGCAGCAAGTTCCTGAAGCATGGCCTGCTTGTTTCCCCTCCGGGGAACTGCAGGAGCCTGCGTCTTCTTACGGGTTTCCCGTCGCCGGCCTTGTGATCCTTTTGCCATTACATGAGTAATTCATTGCACGGTTAAGAAGTTTTTGAATACCCAGACCCCCTCAGGGTCGTCCGGGGAGCAATGATCGCCTGCACACCCTCCCTCCGCGCACCGACAGGGCGTCCAGTCCGATGGCCCGGAGTGGAACGTGCCAAGGTACGGCTTTGCAATACCGAGGATAAAATCATGCGGCAGATCGTCCGGGAGCCGGAATCCCTTGTCCGGGTTTTTGATCATCCAGATAACCGCGGCAATGACCCCGAGTGCGACCTGGACCGTAGTCGCGTTCTGGCCCGGTGCAAGCCTGCGGGCTTCTTCAATTGTCAGGATGCTGCCGGTCCACCATGACTTGTACGGGTGGCCCATCAGGAGCGCCCCGAGCTTGTCGGCGCCGGAGACAATTTCCGAATCGGTCATGATCCGGAGTTTTTCCTGCAAAACAAAATTGCGCTCGCGGAGTTCCTGGAGCGACTCGCGGGTTGCCTCGCAGGGCATGTACGCGTAATGCACGGTCGGCCGGTAGACTGCCCTGCCGTCTTCCCAGACCGTCCAGCGATCGGAGATCCCGAATCCCTCCCCGTGCCGGATCACCATGCCGACAATCTCCTCATCCGGGATCCAGGACCGGACCTCGGTATCGATACTCATGCGGTTTAAGATGATCTCGTTCTTCGGGCCGTCGGGCGGGACAACCGTTCCTTCGGGCAGGTGCGTCTCGTGGGTTCCCCAGCCCATCTCGGCCGGAGCAATTCCCTCTTCGCGGAGACCCATGATGCTCCACGTTCCCACGAACTCGTCTTTCTTCTTTGGGATCTTCGAGACCTGCGTGTCGCGCTCGGAGCAGTGCACGACCCTGACGCCAATCTCCATGGCAAGATGCGCAAAGTCCCGGGTCCGGATCAGGTCCGCAAGGCGTGCCGGGTCGGGAGCGATGCCGTCAGCGATCATCCGGTGTGCAATATCGATGAGACCCTGCCGGGCAAAATGCGAGATCAGGCCCGGGTTTGCGCCGTGATCGACAATACAGGTGGTCGTGCCTTCCCAGTTCTTCGTCAGATCGTTGAGCTGCATCTGCCGGTAGTAGAGGGTCCGCTCGTACGGGTGGACCGTGAACTCTTCGCTCTCCGGGTCCCAGATCTCGACCGAGGTATTGAGGTAGAGGACCTTGTTGTCATGGCACCACTTCAGGATGGCACAGCAGTCGATGTTCCACGAAAGGTCGATGAGAAGCGAGCCGGCTGAAAGGTATCCCGAGAGGACAGAATCGAGATTTTCGGGCGTGACCCGTTTCTGGAAGAAGCGGATGCCCCGGGCCGTCCAGTCCGAAAGCTCCGCTGATTTATCCTCGATATCGATTATCGTGATATTTTCAAGAGGTATTGTTATGTGCTTCAAAAGAAGGGGAAGCGTGCATCGGGACACCGATCCATACCCGATGATCAAGACCTTGTTCCGGAATTCTACCTCCATTCTTTTAGTATATGCGCTCACCTGCAATATAAGTTTCAATCGGTTTTCCCATGTATAAAACCATGACGTATTTTTCCGGTCCCGCACGTTCCGGTTTTCCAGGAATTTTACGGCAGGAAATTCCCCGGGAGCAATCCCCGTTTTCCGGAAGAATTTTCACGCACCGGAAACCGGGTTGAGCCGGTGATCCGGCCCCGGATAAGACCGGGCCGGAAACCCGGAATTTTCCGGGAGTATTCCTGCACGATAAAACAAAAGTCTCATCTCATCCACCTGCCAACCCTCCAGTATGGGTAGAACTAACGGCATGGACAAAAAGACCGGGTTTGGTCTTCTGATCCTGTCAATCTCTCTTGCCAGTTTCATGGCATCGCTCGATGGCACGATTGTCAACATCGCACTGCCGACCATCTCCACGTCATTCGGGGTATCGACCAGTACGGTCAGCTGGGTTGCAACCGCGTACCTGCTCGTCATGGCCGGCTGCGTCCTGATCTTCGGCAAGGTTGCCGATGTCATCGGCTTCAAGCGGGTATTCCTCTCCGGGTTTTTGATCTTTACTCTCGGATCGTTCTCCTGCGGCCTCCTGCCGGATATGCTCAACTCGTTCGTCACGCTGGTCGGCTCCCGTATCTTCCAGGCAGTCGGCGGCGCGATGATCGCGTCGGTTGCCCCGGCCATGGTTACGGCGTATATCCCGATGAGCCAGAAAGGAAAGGCCATGGGCTATATCATGACGGCCGCTGCACTCGGCATGGCAATCGGCCCGACCATCGGCGGCCTCTTAACCCAGTATATTTCGTGGCACTGGATCTTCTTCATCAACGTCCCGATCGGTATCTTTGCAATCCTTCTCGGCGCAAAAGAGATCCCCTCCTCAGGGACTGCCGCAAAACTGAGCGGCTTCGACCGGTCCGGGGCCGCCCTGATCTTTGTCGGCTTAGCGTTTCTGCTCTTCGGGGTCTCGGAAGGTCAGGAACTCGGCTGGACATCTCCGGTGATCCTGCTCACGCTTGCACTTGCCGTCATCTCGATTGGCTATTTCATCTGGCACGAGCTGCACGCCAGCGACCCGCTGCTCGAACTCCGGCTCTTTAAAAACAAGAATTTCTTTTTGCTCAACCTTGTCATGGTGCTGGTCTTTTTCAGCTTCTCCGGCATCAACTACCTGCTCCCGTTCTACCTTGAGTACGTGCTCGGGTTTTCAACCGCAGCAGCCGGCCTGATCCTGACCTCGCTCTCGTTTGCGATGATGGCATCCGGGATCCTTGCCGGCCTGGCATTCACCCGGTTCGGGGGCAGGGCGCTCTGCGTTGCAGCCGGCATTATGCTGACGGTCGGCTATTACCTCATGACCCAGCTGCGCCTTGACTCGACGGTCGGCTTTGTCGTGATGGCGCTTGTCATCATCGGCTTTGGCCTTGGGCTCATGGTAACCCCGGCGTCAAGCCTGATCATGAATGCGGTTGCAAAAAAATACAGCGGCATGGTCTCCAGCCTGACAAGCCTCGAGAGGTTTGCCCCGATGACCATCGGGATTGCATTCTTCAACCTTGTTTTCATCCAGGGGATCATCGCGATTGCAGCCTATCACGGGGTGACAAGCGAAGCCCCGAAAAATATCCAGATGCATGTCCTTTCCGCCGGCTTCGATCTGGCCTACATGGCAAGTTTCATTCTCGGTATCGTGATCTTCATCCTCGCTCTCTTCATCCGCCAGGAGATCCACCCGGATTATCTTGAGGAACAAGACGATGAGCCGGTGATCGGGATCCTCTGATCTTTTTTTCCCGGATATACTTCAGCAGGGAGCAGACTGCCGGGAAATTCCCGCTCTGCTCCTGCGGGTTGTTGCTTTTTAAGAGCAACCGTAACCCTGCATGCGGAGAAAAATTAGTAACCTTTTGTTTCCCATTCCTGATATGGACGAATCCGGCAGCAGGGGAAGTTCAGGACAAACCGGCGGGGTAACCGGGTTCGTGCGGCGTACTGAAACCCCGTTCACGACGGCTCTCCAGTTTGCCATTGTCTCATCGCTTGCGTTCTCGCTTGCTCTTTTTGTCTCGAACCTGTTCCCTGAATCCCCGGACACAGGAATGATCGGGGCGATGTGGGCGATGATCTCCGCAATTGTCGTCACCCAGGATACGCATTCTGCTACGATCAGTACTGCCTGGCTGCGGATCTTCGGCTCGCTCATCGGTGCCATCTTCAGCGCCCTCTACCTCATCCTCTTCCCGTTCAGCATCGTTGGCATGGGTATCCTGATAGGCGTCGTTGTCTTTACCTGCGTGCTCCTCAGGATGCCGGGCCATCTCCGCCTTGCAGCCCTCACGGCCGGGGTCGTGCTGGTTATCTCGGTCCAGAATCCGGCGATTTCCCCGGTTGTCAATGCAGCGACCCGGTTTTTTGAAGTGATCATCGGCAGCATGGTTGCAATTGCCGCAGCCTGGGTCTGGCAGTACTTTTTTCACAGCTCGTGAATGGCCGGTCATGCCGGCAGGTTCAGGAACCGGCGATGAGGAACCCGGTGCGGAACAAGAACTGGTTATCGTTCCAAAACAAACCCAAGCGATCCCTCTTCAGCCCCGTGCCCACCCGCGGGAGGCTCGCAGGGCACAAACCCGCACTTCTCAAGAACGCGGATCGAAGCCGGGAGGTCCGGATTTGTCGTAGCCCGGATGCGCCGGATTCCGGGATTTGCAAAAATGACCGGGATGAGATGCTGGATCGCTTCGGTTGCATAGCCCCGGTTCCGGAACCCGTCAAGAACCGAGTAGCCGATTACGACCGATCCGGAGTCCCCCTGGGAAGAGAGTATCCCGCCATTGCCGATAAGGATCCGTCCGCTTCCGGCCGGATCGTCCAGCACCCAGTACCAGGTACAGAAATTCTGATCCGCGTTCCCGGTCGCAAGGTCAATGAAGAGCATGAGCACATCGGAACTCATCATTTCCGGCGGCCATGCAGCCAGCACCCGGGCATCGAGGAGCCGTGCGAGCCGTCCCCGGTCCAGCAGATCGCTTGCGAGAATCTCCGGTGTAGCCGGTATAAGATCGAGCCGTGGCGTGCGGATGCGGTGGAGTTCCATGTGTCTGAAGAGAAGATGGACTGGCCGGCCCATAGGGTTTCCGATCCGGATATATCCGCACGGTAAAATTCCGGTCTCCCCGTTTGTAGGGATCCGGAAACCGCCGGGTCATACGAAGCGGTTTTTTAATCTGGGAGGCAGTCCAATAACTGGGTGGTGATACAGTGTCGAAACGGGCAGTTGACATGACATTCCAGGCTATGTATACCCTGACCGATCTCCGGGTAATCCTCCGCGAGACCGCACCTCAGCACCAGCTGGACGAGACCCGGCGGGCCCAGGCAGAACGCCTGCTGGAGAATCTCGAACGGCAGGTCGGGTCGCTTAAGCAGGAGATGCTGAAATGAGATGCGCAAACGGGATTGAGGCCCGGCAGGTCAACGAGCTTTTCATCAACATCGATCCGATCCAGGCCGGCGGCCGGCTCACGGGCGATGCCATGAAAGCGACCATTGCGTACGGGGACGGGTACTCGGTCTGTGACAACTGCCGCAAGCCAAACCGGCTCGACTATATCTGCAAGCCGCCGATTGCGGATTTCCACAAGGACGTTGCTGCATGGGTCGGCATGGATACGGCACGGGTCGTGCCCGGCGCCCGTCGGGGGTTCCAGGCGGTTGCCCACACGTATGTCAGCAAGGGCGACCCGGTCCTTTTAACCTCGCTTTCGCACTACACGGAATTCCTCGCGGTCGAAGGATCCGGGGGAATTCCCCGGGAGATCCCGGCCGATGCAAACCACATCGTCACCCCGGACGCAACCGCAGAAAAGATCGAGGAGATCAAGCGGGAATTCGGCCGGCCCCCGGTTCTCGCGTTCATCGATCATGTCGATTACCAGTACGGGAACATGCACGACGTCAAGGCGATTGCAAAGGTGGCCCGCCAGTACGATGTGCCGGTCCTGTACAACGGTGCCTATACGGTCGGGATCCTGCCGGTCAATGGCAAAGATCTCGGCGTTGATTTTGTGATCGGTTCCGGGCACAAGAGCATGGCTGCCCCGGCACCGTCCGGTATCCTTGCGACAACGGCCGAGCGGGAAAACGAGGTGTTCCGGACCACCGTGATCGAGGGCGATGTCACGAAGCGGAAGTTCGGGATCAAGGAGCCCGAGATGATGGGCTGCACGCTCATGGGCGTAACGCTGATGGGCATGATGGCCTCGTTCCCGCATGTCAGGGAGCGGGTGAAGCATTTCGATTTCGAGCTCGAGAACAACCGGATCATTCTTGAAGGCCTGCTCGCAGTCGAAGGCACGAAAGTCGTGTCAGAATATCCCCGGAAGCACACCCTCACCCGGGTCAATACGATAGAGTCGTTCGACAAGATTGCCGAAACGCACAAGAAACGGGGATTCTATTTCTCCAGTGCGCTTGAGGAAAAAGGTGTGAGCGGCGTTATTCCCGGTGCGACAAAAGTCTGGAAATTCAATACGTACGGGATGACCCGGAATCAGGCGGAGTATCTCGCCACGGTTTTTGTGGATATTGCAAAAGAGAACGGTCTTCCGGTCCGGGAATAAATTTTTCACTTTTTTAACCACGGAATCGACGGGATTAAAAAGTCTGTTGTTGTATTGACTGACTATGGACAATAAAATCCCCGTTCTTTGTGTCATCATAGCAATCGCAACGATACTTGCGGGATGCACGACGGTTTTTCCGGGAAATGAAACCGCGGTATCCCAGCCGCCCGAAACAACGCTGCCGGGTGCCGCCCCGTCCGGGACTCCCGCCGGGACGAGCGATGAGGATTGTGTTCCGGCCCAGTGCTGCCATCCCACCAGTTGTGTCAACCGGGCAGCACAACCGGCCTGCGGGGATGTCATGTGTACCACGATCTGCGAAGGACCTCTCGACTGCGGAGCCGGCCGGTGCGGATATGTTGCGGGAACCTGCGGCGTTATTCCGGCGAGTCCCTCCCCGACCTCCGGATCATCGGATGGCCTGCTTGCACTGGAATCCACGCCCGACCGGTACAGCCCGTTCATGTCATCGACGGTCGGCATCGGCATTACCCCGCACCTTGCCGGTGTCAATATGTCGGAAACCCGCTTTACGTGGAATGCCAGTTACGGGACGTTTCTCTCCTGGGCTCCGCCCGACTACAAGGTCGTGGATCGTGGCAACCCGGTTGAGAACCCTGGCGAAAAACTCTACTGGTCGTTTTCAGAAACTCCCCCGGTAACAACCGATCCGGTCAGGATTGTCGTAACTGCAACGGATATCGCTGATGGCACGATCCTCGGGACCTCGACCCTGACCCTTGGATGGGATGGGAATTTTGCGGTAATCGTGTAGGAAAATTTTTATTTTTGGGTATTAAATTGGAGGGAACTATTTCAAAATCTCGTCACCAAAAATTGTTACCATTGATTTCTTAATTTCATTAATATGATTTTGTTCTTCATGATGAGTATTTGGATTTTCATCCTTTTCCCGAATTATGATTTTTACATGTTGATCAATAATTGAATCTTTTAATACTTCTTTTTGTTCAGATGATAATTGAGATCGAATCCGAGTGATTGCACTAAGATCATATCTCAATCTAAAAAGAAGATTAACCGAAGTTGAAACATCTGTCGTTAACATCAATTCTCTTATATAAGTACTGATTGAGGCCATTTTTCAATCGAAATTGAGATCGGCCAAAGAAGAAACTAAAACATCAGTCTTCATAGATTCCGCAAGTGCAATGAGAGAAATATCAATTGCAATAACACCCAAACCGGTAGCTAAAACGGAATCTGTTGTAAGGGAAAAGGCCTTTGAAATGATGTACCAAATAATAAAACTTCCAAAAAAGATTAAAAATGTACCAATTATGAAATGTTTATTCCATGCGAAGAAAATGCGTTTCCCAATATTCATCATACTATTGATACCCCGTTGATCTTTTTTACTAACATACGATTGACTTTGAAAAGATGAAAAATCGCCTTTAAACCTAACATATGCAAAGATTGCTGATACAATAATTAAAACAATAAAGATTTCATCTATCAAAATCCCGATAGAAGCTGTGCTTTGGGGTAATGCTAATACAGAAATCGAGAGAGAACAGACCGTAGCAAATGCTACAACAAGTGTTAGGAAAAATATCGACATGTTCAACGATATTGTTTGTGCGTCAGAATCCGCCATAACGACTCCTTATAATATAATGCGATAAATTTTTTGATTTACAAATATTGTCTCTGTGATTTATTCTATATGAACCGAGAGTGGCGGGCATGAGGGGCCCCCCCACTTGGGAGGCAACGTGCTTTCTTGAATGCGGACGTTCCCCTGCGGAGGTCCCGTTAAGCGGCTTTGCATTGATTAGTAACAATCCAAAAAAAAGTCACAGTAAACTATGTGTTTGTTTTAAAAAAAATTCAACCTGCAAAAAAAAAATAAAAAAAATTACCGGCAGCACTCGCCATGCTGCGATAAATCGAGCCCGACATACTCTTCTTCTTCGGTAACGCGGAGGCCGAAGAGCCGGTCAATCGCGTACGCGATGATGTAGGTCAGGACAAATGCGTAGATCGTAACGACAACCGCACCGGTCACATTCGCAAGGAACTGGTGGACATTTCCTTCGAGCAGCCCGGAATAATTGCAGACCGCAGTCGTTGCAAAAACTCCGGCAAAGATCGTGCCCATGAACCCGCCCACACCATGGACTGCCCATGCATCGAGGCTTTCGTCCATGCCGCTCCGGATCCTCCAGAGCATTGCCTTGTAACAGACAACCCCGGCAATTGCGCCGATGAGGACTGCGACAAGCGGGGTCACGTAGCCGGCAGCCGGCGTGATCGTGCCAAGACCGGCGACTGCCCCGGTTACCATCCCGAGCGAACTCGGCTTGCCATTGATCCAGCTGACCGCAAGCCAGGATAATGCCCCGGCTGCTGCTGCCGTATTGGTGACAACGATTGCATTCACGGCAATGGAATCCGCAGCTAGGGCACTGCCCCCGTTGAACCCGAACCAGCCGAACCAGAGAAGCCCGGCACCAAGGAGCGTCATCGGGATGTTGTGCGGCTCAATGGAGTACTGGCCGTAGCCGGCCCGCTTGCCAATCACAAGAGCAATCGCAAGGGCGGCAAACCCGGCCGTGATATGGACGACAATACCCCCGGCATAATCAATGCAGCCAATCGCAGCAAGCCAGCCACCGCCCCAGACCCAGTGGGCTACCGGGTCATACACGAGCGTTGTCCAGAGCAGCGAGAAGAGGATGAACGAACTGAGCTTGACCCGCTCGGCAAGACCGGATGTGACGATAGCAACCGTGACGGCAGCAAAGGTCATCTGGAAGAGCATGAAGAGGAGCGGTGGATAGGCAGCATCGCCGGCGTACATGCTGACGCCGTTGAGGCCCAGATTGTCAAGGTTCCCGGTAATGCCGAGAAGGTCCGGCCCGAACGAGAGGGTATACCCGACAAAAATCCACTGGATACTCACCAGCGCAAACGCGATAAACGAGAGGGAGATCGTGGAAATAAAATTCTTCTTCCGTACAAGCCCGCCGTAGAAAAATCCTACGCCGGGCGTCATCAGCATCACCAGCGCTGTCGCGGTGATAAGCCACGCTGTTGTAGATCCAGCATCCGCTACCATAAGCTCTTCCCCGTCAGAATTCCTGGCATGCAGTCCCCATTTTTGCTGAACCCGTCACCACACGGGCAGCACGCGGGATATGCACGCTGATCTCTGGGATTCTGATCGATTGGATCTGTTTGGTAATAAAATGGAAGGAAACCGTTTTCTTATGCTTTTAAATATTGTTATTTTATCGGGCCCGGCCAGCCGGCAGGATTTAAATGCCCGGGAACTTTTTTCCTGCCGTACGGATTTGATACGGGGGAGTCTTTATTAACCGACAGGCAAAAGATCCGTTCATCGCAACGACCGGCGGGATTATCCCGGGACAGAATGTGCATGCTGGACAAAGCCGACCTCACAAAGTCTCTCTCCGATGAGGAATTCAACCGCAGCCTTCCCAAGCTCCGGGAGCGGCTCGGTTTTCTCCAGCGATCGCTCCGGGACGCCCGCATCCCGGTCATCGTGGTCCTCGAAGGCTGGAATGCTGCCGGGATCACCATGTCGACCAATGAAGTCATCCAGGCGCTCGATCCCCGGGGGTTCACGCTGCATGCCATCGACCGGCCCACGGAAGGCGAGCGGGCCCGGCCTTTCATGTGGCGGTTCTGGGTACGGATGCCCAACCGGGGCCGCATCGCCCTCTTTGCCCGGAGCTGGTACAGCCGGGCGCTGGTCGAGGAGTTCAACAGTGTCGGCTGGAAAAAAAATTTCAGGCGCCGGGTCGACGCCATCAACAACTTCGAGCGCATGTTTGTCGAAGATGGAACGATTGTCCTCAAGTTTTTCCTGCATGTGAGCAAAGACGAGCAGAAGCGGCGGCTGCTCGAGCGGGAACGCAATCCCCTCACTGCCTGGCTCGTAAGCCCCCGGATATGGGAGTTCCATCACCATTACGAATCCCATTTCCCGCTCATCGATATGTTTCTTGAAAAAACCCATACCGATACAGCACCATGGCAGATCATCGAGGCAACCGACCGGAATTTTGCCATCCACAAAATTTATTCCATCCTCATAAAAAAATTCGAAAAGTTCCTCGAAGATTATGAAGAATCAAAAGAGGACGGGAAGAAATTAAAAAAGATAAAAAAAACCGGGAAGCAGGACCCTGCCCCGGTCAAACGCCGGGCTGCCGCAGCAGATTCTCATACAAAGGATGAATCCGAAAGCATGCTTTCCACGCTCCAGATCGAGATGATCGAGCGCAACTATCTCCTCTTCAAGCGCAAGATCCCGTTTGTCATCGTGTACGAAGGCTGGGACGCGGCCGGCAAAGGCGGCAACATCACCCGCCTTGCCCGGTACATGAACCCGCTCGGCTATGACGTGATCCCGATCATGGCCCCGAATGACTGCGAGAAAGATTACCATTATCTCCGCAGGTTCGTCCAGTTCTTCCCCAAGGCCGGCCACATCTCTATCTATGACCGGAGCTGGTACGGCCGGGTCCTGGTCGAGCGGGTCGAAGGGTTCTGTTCGGAATACGAGTGGCAGCGTGCCTACCTGGAGATCAACGAGATGGAACAGGATTATGTCGAGAGCAGCGGGGGCGGCATTGTCAAGTTCTGGCTCGAGATCGATAAAGACGAGCAGCTCAAGCGGTTCAAGCAGCGCGAAGAAGATCCGCTCAAGCAGTACAAGATCACGGACGATGACTGGCGCAACCGTGAGAAGTGGGATCTCTATGAAGGCGCCGTCAACGAAATGCTGGCCCGGACCAATACCCCGTATGCCCCGTGGACCGTGATCGAATCGGACGACAAGTGGTACGCACGGGTCAAGGCGCTCCGGACCGTTATTGACCGGATCGATTCCCTGCTCTGAATTGATCTTTCGTCCATGCAGATATCCTGATCAAAATCCCTATCTTCTTGTGAATAATACACTAGGTTACGTATGTTCAGGCTGGCAGATCAGGTTATTGTCCTTGATCGACTCATTATCAATGGTCGGCTGCATCGTCTTTCCCGTGAATTACGCATCACCGTAGAACACGATGCTGACCGTCTTACGCTCTCAAATGATGAGTTCGGGCTCCTCGTATCTGCTCCAACCCTTGCGGAAGGTATTGCCGGGATCTCGGATGAATTATCTGTGCTTTTTAATGTTTATGTCGCGGAGAACCCGGCGAACCTGACCCGCGATGCACTCCGGCTCCGTTCAAACCTCGAATCGCTTGTTACTGCCGGGGCAAATTCTTGAGATCCTGCAAGACCCGCGACATTTCAGCCGCACTTCTTAAAAAAGGGTTCGAAGAGAGGGTTTCCCATCACCGGATTTTTTTCCTTTGCGTTGATGGTAAAATTTCCGGAGTCCACACGTTCCTGAGTCACGGTGTCAAAGAGTATAATGCAGATTTGCTCTCTAAAATGCGGGTCCAGCTTCATCTGTCGGGAAAAGAACTGGATGATCGTATCCATTGCCCGTTATCTGAGGATGCGTATCGCCAGTTACTTGTTGAACGTGGGATCCTGCAACCATAACCGCTTAAAATCCCCGGTGCAGCCCGCTTTTTTTGGCACAGGTGATCGCAAACCGGAATTCTTCTTCCGTTACCGGCCTGCGGAGAGCCGGGGGCAATCCTGAATTTTTTTCCGCTGCATGCCAGGCCGGGTGGTACTGGTCCATGATGTTGACATACGAATCCGGTGAGAGTTCCCGGGCGATCCATGGCAGCACGGTATCGCTCCCGGCAAGATTTTCCGGCAGCACGAGATGCCGGATGATCATGCCCCGGACTGCGATGCCGTCCTCGATCACGAGATCCCCGACCTGCCGGTGCATCTCTTTGAGTGCAGCCTGCATAACCTCCACGTACCGTGGAGCATGGGATAGTTCTCCGGCACGAGTATTGCTCCCGTATTTTGCATCCGGCATGTAGATGTCGACAATCCCGTCAAGGAGCCGGAGGGTTTCGACCGCATCGTAGCCCCCGGAGTTGTAGACAACCGGAATGGTGAGGCCCAGCCCGGCTGCGATAAGAACGGCCCGGATCAGCTGCGGGACAACATGTGAGGGCGAGACGATGTTGATATTGTGGCAGCCCCGGTGCTGGAGATTGATCATCATGCCGGCAAACTCTTCGCAGGAAATCTCCCGGCCGGCCCCGTACTGGCTGATGTGGAAATTCTGGCAGAATCCGCAGGCAAGGTTGCAGTTCGAGATAAAGATCGTGCCCGAGCCGTGCAGGCCGACAAGCGGCGGCTCTTCGCCAAAGTGGGGGCCGTAACCGGAGACAACCGGGTAATAGCCGGTTCTGCAAAATCCGGTCTCGCCCCGGGTCCGGTCGACACCGCACATGCGGGGACAGATCGTGCAGGAACGCAGCCGGTCCTCTGCGTCATCCGCACGGTGTGCCAGTTCGCCCGATTCGTACAATGTGCAATAGGAAGCCCGGTTTTTTCCCGGCAAGAGGATCAACCGGTCTGAACTGGGACTGGTGAACGAAAAAAGGTTTTCGTGACCGGAAGACCGGGTTTATTCTGCGATTCCGCCGTTGAGTGCGGTCACGTAGCGCAGGTTTTCCATGGCGCTTCCAAGGATAGAATCAATATCCATTTTTTCCTCGGCCTCCCGGATCTCCTCAAGGACTGCTGCTGTTGCCGGCATTTTCGGCACTGCCCGGCAGGCAAGATCGCCGGGATGCGCAACAAACGTCCCGATCCTCCGGGCAAGCGTGATGGTCTCTTCCTTGTCATAGGTGATGAGCGGCCGGATGACCGGTGCTGTCACGGCCTCCGAGATCACCGCGAGGTTGGGCAGCGTCTGGGAAGCGACCTGCCCGAGATTTTCCCCGGTGAGAATGCCGAGCGCCCCTTCGTGTTCCAGCAGCCGGGCAGCAAGGCGGAGCATGAACCGCTTGCAGATCACGCACCGGTACCGCGGCGGGATTTTGAGTTCGTGCATCCGGTCATAGAGGGTTTCGCTGCCGGCAATGATCATGGAAAGGGGGTTACCGGCGCACCAGCGGGAGAGCTGCCGGTGGTTCTCGATTGCCGCTGCCATTACATCCGGTCCTGCCCACCGTCCCCCGTCAAGATGGAGGTGGGTGATCTCGCACCCGCGTTTCATCGCAAGCCAGGACGCGACCGGCGAGTCGATACCGGACGAGATTAAGGAAAGGAGGCGCCCCTGCGTTCCCCAGGGCAGGCCGCCCGGCGCCGGGATGCGGGTGTCATAGACAAGGCCGCCGAAATCGCGCACTTCAACAAAAAGTTCGTACCCGGGATGGTCGAGGTCGACCGTGAGGCCGGGGATATGATCATAGATTGCCGAGCCGACAAGGGCGCCGAGCTGCTGGCTGTCGGGCCCGGTCTTGTGCTGGCGCTTTGCCCGGACTGCAAAGGTGCAGCCGGCATGAAGTTTTTTTTCTGCAAATGCCAGGGCCGCAGAGCAGAGATCATCGGCTTCCGTTGTCGTAAGCGTGCAGATACTGACATCGATCACGCCAAAAGTCCGGGATGCAATGTCGGCAACTGCTTCCGGGTCTTCGCAGGAGATGAGGATCCGGCCCCGTGGCGTCTCGAAATGGTGGGCGAGGCCGGCAGCAGTCAGGGCTTTACCGATGTTGCGCTTTAAGAGGCCGATGAAATGATGCTTGACCGGTTCGCTTTTCAAAAAAAGTTCCCCGTACCGGGCCATGACCATCTTTTTTCCCGTGCCTGCCTGCTGCATATCACCGTGAATATGGTTGTTTATGGCTGATAACGGTTCGCGGGAAACGGTCCGGTGCGATCCGGTTCTTCCCGGGCTTTTAAAAAAAAATCTCCCCGGATAACGAAATCCTTTAATCAGGAGAGTGAATACTGTACTGAAATGGCGAAGAAAGCGAGTAAAAAACCTGAAGCCGAACCGCTCAAGCTGTTCTATATTTTTTACAACCAGGAGCGCTGGGACAACTGGCTCAAATCCCTGTCCGAAGCGAGTTTCGAAGTCGATCCCAAGAGCGAAGAACTGCCCGAAGGGTTCCGGATACTCGACGGGTTTTCCGTTGACATCACGCTTGCGGTCTTAAAAGTGGTCAAGCTCTACCAGAACAAGCGTTTCAGCGTGGAAGAAGCGTTTGACAAGCTCCGGCAGATCGAAGCCATTGTCATGGCGCCGGCACCGGAAGGCGACCTGGAAGAAGTTGTCGAGATCCTCCAGCTTCCGAAACTTGCCCTGTTTGCAGGCGCCCGGAGATATCTTTCGGGTGAGTTTGACAAGGATATCAAGACGCTTGTCAAGAAAGGCAAGACTGCAATCGACAAGGACATGGAAGAGGCCCTTGAAATTACCGCCAACATTGCAGCCGCGGTTATCGATGGCGCTGCCTGCTGTGGCAAATATGTGAAAGACGATATCGAGCAGCCGACCCTCTTTGACGAGTGGCTGATCGAGTGCGAGCGCATCAACGAGTCGATGGCCTCGCTCAAGAATTTCGACGAGTCAACGGGAGACGAGGATTGATCGCGGACCGGGCGCGTTTCCGTCATGCAAAAAAAATAGAGAGGCTTGCAGGGTTCCGGCTTTCGGAACTCGCTTTTTCCGGAACCATGCTGGAGACGCTGTGTTCCCGCCTGAATTATGACGCGCTCGATTTTGCGGTACGATCCCAGATACTTGAATTTTTCAATGATTTTCTCCGGTGCACCTGCCGGGAGTCCCCGCTCTGCGGCTGCCCGGAAAAAAAGTTTGCAAAAAAAGTCCTTGAACTCCGGGAGAACGGGCTTGATCACCGGCAGATTGCTGCCTACCTGCTGGACGAGTACGGGATTGAATTGTTTCCTATGGATGTCCTGTCGTTTCTGGAAGAGTCGGTCCACGTGATGGAAGCGATCTCGGATGTGGCACGGCTCCAGGGAATGGAAGAACTCGCAAAGAAGACCGACGAGACGATCCGGCTTGTCGAGCGGTAAAACCGGTTTTTCCCGGCGGTTCTGCCGGAAGGGTCATATCGCGTTTCTGTTCGATCCGGCCGTGTAATACCCCCTCCAAAAAAAAGAGGGCAGCAGAAGCCCGCTAAATTGTCCGGTCTTATCCTGATTAAAACCGGTATTTTCCAAAAATAATCGATTAAAACAATATTTTCCGTAAGTGTTGGCACCGTTTCCTATGGAACCGGAAACGGGACTGCCGGATCAGGAATCCGGGCCCTGTACGGGCTCAGAATAGATCATCTTTTTTGCGGGGCTGGGATGGGTCGATTGCCGGATTCCTTTCCCTTTGTCATGAAAATTTTGAGTTTTGTCGACGATACTCAACTCAACCGGAAATTGAATTCGCAAAGCAAAATTTTCATTGCTTGGGTGCGAAGTCTTTGACTTCATGCGGGTTTTTTTACAAAATTTCAGCCGATATGGCAGATCCCTGATCCCGTACCAGGATCCGGATTGGGATGACTCTGCCCGAGCAGAAAATTTTGCGGGAACCGCCCGGAAAAATACGGGCTGTTGGATAAAACGTTCACGTTTTCCGGGCACTTTTTTCTGTACTAATTTCTCTTAGGTATTTTCCAGAACCAGCATACTTTTTGTCCAGCCGCCCGGTTTTTCTCTCTCAGCTTCACTGCCGGTTATTTCCAGAACCATTTCCCTGTACATTTTTTCCTGAAAAATTTTCCCGGAAAAAGATGGTGACGGGGATAGTCATCCATCGGTGAAACAGGATGCCGGTCAACGGTCGCATGTCCATTCCCGGGTCACGATCGCAGCGCCTTCATCGGCAAAAATTTCTACCTTGTTCTTCAGGGTCCCGAGCATGCAGGGGCTGATCAGTTTTCCGGTCATAACGTGAATGCGTTTTGTGCCGGTCTCTTCATCAGTCTCGCAGGTCACGATAAAATCCTGTTCCTGTTCAAGAGCCGATGCGAGCAGACCCGGCAGGAGATTCTTAATGGGTCCGGGTTTTTTCTCCGGGCGTTTCTTTGCCGCCATACGCGACCATGGGAACTGCGGAATAATAATTTCTCCGGTACATGCCGGAAAATGTTTCCACGACCCGGTGACCCGGCCAAAAATCAACCCGGTTTAAGAACAATCATGAACCACCTGTATCCATGAAACCGGCATTGCTCCCGCTTCTTCTCCTTGCCGCTCTGGCACTGCTGCTCATCGCATCCGGGTGCAGCCAGCCCCAGACCCCGGCCCCTCCGGTTATTTATATCGTGTACGGGTCCGAGAAAGGGGATCTCTCGTATACCGATGCCGCGTACCGGGGTCTTGCGGCAGCGCAGGATGACCTGGCCTTTACAAAACGGGAATTTGTTCCCCGGGATTATGAAACAATTCCGGATCTTCTCAACAGCACCCAAGGATCAGAAAAACCCGGGCTTATCATCACGATCGGGTTCCAGTATGCTGATTTTGACCGGCAGATCGCAGAGCAGCACCCGGACGTACGGGTTCTTGCTATCGACCAGTCCGGGGCCGGGACTGCGAACCTCAAAACGTATGAGATCACATCCTACGGTGACAGTTATCTCGCCGGGGTCCTTGCAGCCTCGGCAACAAAAACCGGCCGCGTCGGAATCATCGCGGGAATGCAGTCGGCCCTGCTCGATACGTTCATCCAGGGCTACACGGCCGGGGCTCGTGCGGTGAATTCATCGATCCGTGTCGATCAGGCCTATGTGCGGCAAAACTCAACCGACGGGTTTTCTGATCCGGACCGGGCCGGCCGGATTGCCGAAGGGATGTACCGCAACGGGACGGATGTGATCTTCACCGCTGCCGGGTATTCGAACACGGGAGCGTTCGAGGTGGCGCGAAACAAAACCGGGCGGTATATTATCGGCACGGATTCCGACCAGTCGCCGCTCGGCCCGGAATTCGTGCTCGCGTCTGCTGTAAAACGAGTTGACCGGGTCGTCTATACCGGCATCGCCGAGTACCTCAACGGATCGTTTACCGGGGGAGAGCAGGTTGCCGGGCTCAAAGAGGGGGCCACCGGCATGGTCTACAACCCGAACTTTTCTTCTTATAACGAGACCGTACGTGCATGGGAAGCAAAGGCCGGGGAAGAAGAGGAAACGTATCGTGCATCCCGTGCCCGGCCGGATCCGGTATAATCCCGGCCACTCCTGGTTATCGACCGGGTGAAAAAAGAAAATTTTTTTGGATTTTTATTTTATCAGGATGAGCGGGTTCCGTTCCGGAAAATCAAAAAAAGTTTTCCCGGGTATTTCGAAAAACTATGACTGCTGCATGGTTCCCTGAACGGTGGTGACAGCAGTCGTGGTTACGGGTCCGGTGTAGACCCCGGAACCAAGCCACCAGTCATCGTCGACTTTGACCCCGTACCCGAGTTTTGATTCGAGCGTGTTGTTGTGGAGCGGGTTGATGTACGTGAACCGGTAATACCCGCTTCCGTTCCTGACCACGTCTCCCATCTCCCGGACAAAAATTCCATTGGCTCCTTCACGGACTTTTCCGATGGTGTCCGGGTTGACCGGGTGGGCAAGCGTCGTGCCGTTGAAAGCGTACGCATAAATGTAGAGTTCGCCCCGGATGAACGAACCATTCGGGTTATTGAATTCTGCAAGGGCTTTTTCCCTGCCGTTTGCTTTTGCATAGGCAACTGCGCTGTCAACAAAGGCGACAAGGGTTTCATTGGACGTGTAGGTTCCCTGCGTTGTGGAACCGGGGGTTTCTGGTGCCGGTGAAGACAGGCCTGATGGAGACTGCGTGCAGCCGGCTGCCAGGAAAATGAGGCAGAGAATGACGACGCACGGGAAGGAAAATGAGAATTTTTTCATTTCATTCATATTGGTTCTGTTTCTTTTAAAGGAGACAGATCTGCGCGAATAACCGGAATGCCAAGCCAGGTCAGGAGTCTGGCCGGACCCGGGGCGATGCATCTGTTGTATTAAAAAATCGTAAATCATCGGACCCGCAAACCCAGCCGGAGCTGCATGGACGCGCAATCCGGATCCCTGCATGGCATAGTTCCTGGCACAACTATTATGCATGATCCACACGGTCACATGTACCCGGGTATATCATGCAGGATCCAACGTTTGGTGCAAAGCTTCAGAAGGATGGCAGAACGTATGCCATCCAGACCCGGATTCCGGCCGGGGTCGTCACCGCGGATAATCTCGAAACAATTGCCCGGGTTGCAAAAAAATTCAGCATCCCCCTCATCAAGATCACCTCGGGACAGCGGTTCCTCTTAGTTGGCGTGGAGGAGCATGATATTGCGGAGGTCAGAAAAGAACTCGGCGATCTCGGGACCGCAACCATCACGCCCGGCGTCCGGTATGTCCAGTCCTGCCCGGGCAGTGCGTACTGTAAGAATGGCATGCAGGATTCCCTTGCGCTGGCCCGGGAAATCTCGGACGAATATGCCGGCAGGGAGTTCCCGGGAAAGATCAAGATCGGGGTCTCCGGCTGCCCGCGATGCTGCGGGGAAAGCCGGGTCCGGGATATCGGCATCATGGGGACGGCAAAAGGCTGGACCGTCTTTTTCGGGGGGCACAGCGGCTTCAAATCCCGGGAAGGAGTGCAGGCCGGGACCGGCCTGACGTCGGATGAAGCACGCGATCGTATCCGGGTCCTGCTCGGGTATTACCAGGCACATGCACAACCCAAAGAACGGACTTCCCGGTTTCTTGAGCGGGTGGGAACCGCGTGGATGGAACCCGGCAATCCTGAACAGATGCCGTGTTTTTGATGTGATCTTTTTTTATTCCGGTTTTTCAAATTTCCTGTCACCGGAGAAAAATTCTGCCCGCAGATGAAAATTTTTACCTGTCCATTGCACAACCGATGCCCATATATATTGTCAGCAATGACTAGGAAATTACCATGAGAACAATGCCGGTGCGCAGATGAACTCGGTTCTCTATGTCGATGACGAAGCCGCCCTCCTGGAAATCACCAAAATCTTTCTTGAGCAGAGCGGTGAATTTTCCATTGATACGATTGAATCTGCCGATGCTGCGCTTGGCATGCTCTCCAGCAACCACTATGATGCCGTGGTGTCCGACTACCAGATGCCGGGAACTGACGGGATATCATTTTTGAAAAAACTCCGCGAATCAGGAAATCCTGTTCCTTTCATCATGTTCACCGGCAAAGGCCGTGAAGAGATCGCCCTTGAGGCTTTGAACAGCGGGGCGGATTTCTATCTCCAGAAAGGCGGGGATCCCAAATCGCAGTTTGCGGAACTTTCGAGTAAAATCCAGCAGGCCGTCCGGCGCAACCGGGCAGAACTTGCCCTTAAGAAAAGCGAAGCCCGGTTCCGGGACCTTTTTGAAACCGCTGATGATCTCATCATGATCCTGTCCCCGGATGGCAGGTTCCAGTACGTGAATGTTGCCTGGCGCCGTACCCTCGCCTATACCGATAATGAAATTCAGCAGATTTCGATTTTCGATATCATCCATCCTGATGAAAAAACCAGTTGCCACCTGATTTTTAGTGAAGTGCGTGAAGGAAAAGTACACCCGAAAATAAAAACCCGGTTTGTCGCTAAAGATGGCAAAATCATTCCGGTCGAAGGATCCTGTAATATCGATTCCGAAGAGGGGAAAATTCTTTCCATCCGTGGTATTTTCCGTGACATGACCGACCGGGAAAAAACCGAGCATGAACTCATTGAAAGCAAACGGAAACTGACAACCTTAATGGATAACCTGCAGGGAATGGTCTACCGGTGTAAAAATGATCCCGACTGGACCATGGAATTTGTAAGCGGGGGTTGTTTTGCCCTGACCGGATATCCGCCGGAGGATATTATCCAGAACCGGAAACTATCCTATAACACCCTGATCCTTCCGGAATACCGTACCCGGGTCTGGGAAAAATGGCAGGAAGTTCTTAAAAACCACGAGGTATTTCACGGTGAATACCCGATACGGACTGCAGCCGGGCAGGTAAAATGGGTGTGGGAGCAGGGCCGGGGCGTCTTTGATTCGGAGGGCGGACTTCTCGCGCTTGAAGGGTATATTGCCGATATCACGGAACGGAAAACTGCCGGAGATTGTCTCAGGGAAAACGAGCGGCGGTTCCGGGAAATTTTCAATGCAACAAGCGAGGCGATTTTCATCGAAGAATCTGCAACGGGAAAAATTATCGAGGTCAATGAGCGGATGCCGGAAATGTACGGCTATGATTCCCGTGACGAGATCGTTTCCCTGAGTATCGGGGACCTGAGTGCAAACGTTCCTCCCTACACCAATGAGGACGCAAAATCCCTGATCGGAAAAACCCTGCGTGACGGGCCCCAGGTTTTTGAATGGGTTGCAAAGAAGAAGAATGGGGAAACGTTCCTGGTCGAAGTCTCGCTCCGCCGCTCGCAAATTGGCGGGGAGGACCGGATCCTTGCCGTGGTGCGGGATATTTCCGAGCGGAAAAAACTCGAGAATGCGATCCGGCAGAGTGAGCTGAGGTACAAGGCAATTTTTGGCACCCAGCTTACCGGCATTATCGTCGTCGATGCTGCTACCCACGCTATTATCGAAATCAATCCCTATGCTGCTTCGCTGATCGGGCTTCCGGCCGACCGGATTATCGGAAAGACCTGTCATCATTTTGTCTGCCCGGCAGAACAGGGCCGGTGCCCGGTTACGGATCTCGGGATGGAGATTGAACGATCCGAACGGGTTCTTATCAATGCGGAAGGCAGGGAGATCCCGATTGAAAAGTCCGTAGTCTCTGTTCCCCAGGATGGGCATACCTTCCTGATCGAAACCTTCCATGATATTACCGAGAGAAAAAACCTGGAAGATTCCTTAAAGGTCATGAACAAGAAACTGAAAATTCTCTCGTCGGCCACCCGCCATGATATCAATAACAAGCTGACGGTTCTTTCGGGCTATACGGAACTCATGAAAGGGGTAGTCTCTGATGAAAAGATCCTTACCTGGCTCTCCAGCCAGGAACGTGCCATTTCTGATATCGAGACGATCATCCGCTTTACCAGGGAATACGAAAATGTCGGGGTCCGGCTTCCCCAATGGCAGGACGTGTACGATTCGGTCCGGCGGGCACTGGCCCCGATTCGCACCGATCCGATCGCAGTAAAAAACGATACGGCCGGCCTGCAGGTATTTTCGGATTCCATGATCGAGCGGGTATTTTACAACCTGATCGACAATGCCGTGCGGTATAGTGAAACCGCCACACAAATCCGTGTATGGCACGAGCAGCGTCCGGACGGCCATTACCTTATTGTTGAAGATGACGGGAAAGGAATCCCCGCAGAAGAAAAAGAGAAAATATTTGACCAGGGTTATGGGAAAAATACCGGGCTTGGTCTTTTTATCAGCCGGGAAATTCTTGCGATCACGGGACTTGAGATTCAGGAAACCGGTGAACCCGATAAAGGGGCACGGTTCGAGATCCGGATTCCGGAAGGAAAATACAGAATCTCCGGCTAATCCCGGGAATTATTCGTGTTTGTTTTGTCCCGGAAAAATTATACGGCGCTCCCGCTCTACAGGAAATGTCAACAGAAACAAGTGCGAGGGATGGGCGATCTTTTTGGAGGTCAAATCTCTGTTATTCTTGCCTTTCATGACAAAACCTCAGTTTTACGCAGATATTTCTGCACCCGGAATAAATAAAGTTTTCAATCGGTAGCTATTCGCGAGCCGGTTTTGATCGAAAAACGCATTAGTAGGGTATAGACAAAAAAGGGAAGTTACGATGGGATTCAGTAAAATGGGGGTTTTCAAGTACTGTTAGAAGGAAAGAGAAGTCCCTGTAATTCACCGTATTTATCAGAAATTTTATTGCGTTTACTTTAAGGCAGATTGACAAGGAAGTGCGAGTAGGATTTCTATCTTAAAATTTATGTGTGAATTACAATCTACTAGGATTGATTCTGATCTTAAATTCTTGGAACCAAACCTCGACATTATAAATGATAATTTCCCCAATAATTTTCAAAATATTAATCATAATAATAATATTGTAAAGTTTGAGCTGGGGTAACCGTCGGATAATATTCGGTAGGGTTGTAATAGGTGTATGGAGTGAAGGACTGCTCGTTTGAGTAAGAAGTACTAATTTTAATTCCGTATTTTTTTACTATGGACATCCATCTACTATCGATTGATACCCACTGATTATAGTGATATTCATCCAGCACAGTTCCATAAATGTTCTGTATCTGTTCCATTTGGTCATAAAGTTGGTAATAATCTCTCGCATCAGTGTATTCTTCTGCAAGACTTGTCATTGTATTTCCATCGCTAATCAGAAATATCTCGGGTGTCGAAGAGAGTTTTCCTGCACCCACATAATCTCCATTTGAATCAGTGATTATACTCGGAGTTGTTGACTCGACAAAAGCATATCCTGAGTTTTGATATGAATACTGATTTGGACTTTTTATGCCGACTGCCATGTGATTCTCAGATTCATATTCAAACAACACAACACCATACCCCAATTCCCGCAATAAATACGCAAGCAATAGAGATTTTTCACTACATACGCCTTTATTATTATACAATACTTGATTTGGATAACTCATTTCTTGTGTATATGAAAAAAGTTGACTATTATCATAAGGAATATTTTGTACGAGGCTTATAACAATCCGTGCCTGATCATCCTGATTAGACGTCAATTTTTTTATCTGAAAAACAAGTTGATCCAAACTGTTTTTTTGTACGGGTTCGTCCAGATATTTCTTATAATATTGAAGTATTTCATTGTGTGTACACGGCGATTGATCATAGTTATATCTGATACAGGCAGCAGGTCGCGATAAGGATATCTGGTAGGTGTTAACACCGGAATATAGTGTCGTAGATATCGAGCCTGATTTTCCATGCAGGATATAATTAAAAGACCGAGTTGAACCTCCAATTTCATAGTTTTGGGGTGTTGTTACCGTTGTCGTAATAACTGGTTTTATTGACGAACTTGTAATGGGGGCGACTTCTCCATTTGTATATGTTGAAGATGATGATTTTGGCAGGTTTGTAGATCCAGCAGCGTAAGTATTCAGACTTAATACAAAAACGATTCCCACCATTATTGTTACAATGATGAAAAGTGCCCATCCAATGTGGTGTTTTTTACTTCGTGTCCGTTTGATAGCACTTGAAGAAGTATGTGTTTTTTGTTGTTTTGGTTCGAGTCCGCTACAATTGTGCTGTTCGCGCGATTTATGAATGAAACAATAATTATGTCCACATGAGGGGCAATAGAAAATTTTTGATGTTTTCACGCCGCAATAAAAACATTCTATTAATGGTTGAGAAGAGGGCTTTCGGAAAGAGTCCTCATCTTGTTTAATTCCTTGTGTTTTGTTTTTCCAACTCGACAAATTAGTGCAATTATGCGAAGGTGGGAGACGATGATCGCTACAAAATGATCCGCCGCAGTAAGAACAATGGAATGGAAGATTGCATTGTTTACCGCAGTAATCACATTTTGACATTGTGGAGAATCAGTTCCTTTAAAGATTAACTTTCCGAAAAAAAACAGAAGTCATTTTCATTTATATTCAATGCTATTATAAACAGATTCGCCGATATACCACGCCATTAAGAATGCGAAAAATGCAACAAATACATTAAATCCAGTAAAAAAACCGGGCAAAAGCAAATACCAGACTGCATATATCGCTATCGTGACAGGTACTGAATAAAAAATTATACTTGATTTAACATGTTCCCAGTAAACATGACCTTCACCCCCAGGGTAAAAAAGAATCTGATATTTTTTCGATGAAAATTGATTATCCGTATAGCAAAAGACATAGGTCTTCAACGGTAGAAGAGGCAAAAGAAAAACAACAGATTCTGTACCAATCATATATTCAGAAATGGTATGATCCGGCACATGAGGAAAATATTTTGTCCATGCTTGAATCTCTTCATGAGTTAATTTCCGCTCTCCGCAAACAGAAGTACCGATCCCATTTATTGTATGAGGCATAGTTGATCGCCGATATGTATTGTCACATTGAGTACTTTAGAGAGTTCAATATTACCATTTATCGTCTATATGACTATTATTGATACCTTGATTAGATTTTTTTGACAACCTTGCCCGTATTATAGATATAACACTATGAAAAAATGAGATACTATCATATACATTTCTAAATAATACAATCACCTAATGAAATTCATTGAAAAGATCAAACACTTTTTTAAAAAATCATATCCGCCTAATACCACAACTACGTCAATTTACACACCTATAAAAAAAGAAGATTTTGAAATCATTGAGCAAAAATCTCAAGAGCAATTAGAGAAGAAAGCAACCGCAGATAAACAGCTTTCAGAATATTTAGCTAGAGAACAGCTTAAAAGAAAAAAAGCTGATGAAAAAAGATTTGAAGAAATCCAAAAAGAGAGACAAATTAAAGAGAAAGAGAGAAACGAACAACACAATAAGAACATTTTAAAGAATAATAATATAGGAACATTAACAGTTGACGAATTTAAAGAATTAGAACGAGAAAGGCGCAAACAAGAGAGAATAGGTCAATTAAAGTTAAGAGAACAAGAAGTCCGACAACTCGAAGCAGAAAATCAAAAGGAAATTCCTGAATTTGAAATAATTCAAGACAAGATGGATTTTAAAAGGTTGGATGGAATTACAGTTGATATTCAAAAAGCCAATGAAAGGGGACGGCTCAAACAAATTCATGATCTTAATCGAAATGAGACATATGTTGAATACTTACAAGAAGCAGAAAAATTTCGTAAAGAATTTGGCAAAAATATCCGGTGTGATATTTGTGGGGATTGGGAAAACGAATTATTCACACACCGGGGTCAAACATACTGCGAAAAACACATTCCTGTCGAGATAAATCAAGAAAATGTGCATAAAGTTCGAGCGGGGCGACACGGAGCAGTTCAAAATTTTATTAAAAAATGATTTTATAACGCACTTTAGGTTTTTCTGAATTGAATGCGTCTTGTTTCGCCGTTTTACGAATGGATCTAAATCTCAACCTAATCGTGAATAAATTATCAACATCTTTAACGTCCTTACGGAATACTTAACAAAATATGGGACTGTTTGAATTTTTATTGAAAATTTTTGGAAGTCCTGTTATAGGAGAATATGAGCGGGTATTACAACAATACAATCAGGCACTTGCAATTAATGACACCGATCCCGATATTTGGGACAAGAAGTGTTTTGTATTAATCCAATTAGGGAGATATGAAGAGGCGATAGAAGCTGGGAAAAAAGGAGTTTCACTCGCCCCAGATAATCCTGAAATCTGGGATACACTATTTAATGCATCTAAGTTAGGTAAAAATCGAGAACTGGCCGATGAATGTCGGAAAAGGGTATCAATTTTAATAAAACAAAAGAGGGAAGCTGAAGGCCAAAGAATCTCAGAAATACCGAAAAAAGTGATGCGGGATTCTCGTAAAAAATGTTATTATTGTGGACAGATTGTAAGTGAAATAATACAATGTGGCCCATGCGGGAGATACTTCTGCCATGAATGTTGGAAAGAACATCAATGGATACATGGGAAATCACCCTCAATTGGAATTTCCTATCAGTCAAACGGATCTTATTCGGGATACGACGGAACAGAACAATTAAAATAAAAAATTTGTTTTTCATGTTTTTTTGTTTACTGAGAGTCTTTATAAGTACCCTCTAGAAACCCTCGGCTGATAGCCTATGAACAAGACTGATTCAGCAACGAGGGAACCTGTGGAAAGGACTATTCCCAAGATAATGAAGTTCGAAATGCAGATGATCTGTCCCCTTGACCGGACGAAGTCCGGCGCACAGGTGCCGGTATGCAGTGTCCAGAAGGTCAGGGTACTCGATGACACGCCCGACAATCCGGATGAGACCGCAACGAACGCAAACGTATCAATGGCAGAAAAAGAAGGGGACAATTAGCCAGGTGCATCGTGCACTGGGACGGACAAATCATGTCCGCTCCCGTCCAAGGAAACCTCATCGGTTGACGAAGAAGACGCGATGATGGAGTGTTTGATGCGGTGCGATCCGAAGACGGATAACAAGACCGTGAAAGCCGATGACAAAACCCCATCAAGCCGATGGAAACCGATCAAAAGGAAAAAGGATATCGTATCGATATCCTCAAACGTTACCGCCCTTTTACAAAGGGGTCGTTTTTACCAATCAACTGAGACTGTTTAGGGTAGTGTTGTGTTCTACCATCCACCTTTACCAATTTCACATCGTCGCTTTGAAACGATTGGGTACGAGGGACCGGTAAATATCAAACCTAGTTGCATGAATATGCGCTAGCGTGAACGGGCTCTCGCCAAACTTATATGCAATCATGTCAAGAATCATCGCTATTTACAGAAATGGAAATTAAGTTTGTTAGCCCAACCGACACTTATGTTGGTAGTTACGCAAACCTATGCAACGTACTGTTCGATGAATATGTAATTATCTTCAGTAATTATTCAGTTTTCCAAAACGTAACGAAGAGAATTGACGACGCTCCCGCTCTGCAGGAAACGTCAACAGAAACAAGTGCGAGGGATGGGATTCGAACCCAAGAACTCCTACGAGACTAGGCCCTCAACCTAGCGCCTTTGACCTGGCTTGGCTACCCTCGCTTTTGTGCCATAACAAAAAGGTTGTCTAGGTAATAAAATCTTATGCAACATTCGTGCCGGAATCCGCATGGGATGCAGGGAATCGGTAAAATTCCGGGCAATCGCGGCAGGAGAATTTTTTTAAGATCCTGTGGGATCCGGTCCGGATCGCGCCGTTGATCTACGGGACCGGATTACCGGGTCTGTACCTTCATGGCTCCCGGATTGCATAGATGCCTATTTATTGACATCCTGCCCAGTTGGTGTATATGTGGTCGGATATCATCCACGAATTTTCCGATTCCCCCTCGCAGGTACGGGTGGTGAAGTTCCTCCTTGAAAACGGTTTCGGGGTAACACCCGAAGGCAGGATCAGCTGCAACGGTATCGAGATGCCGGCAACAGCGGTTGCAAAGGCTATCGGTGCAGACCGGCGGGTTGTCGATTCCACGGCGCGGCGTATCCTTGAACGACCTTCTCTCCGGGATTTTTTCCTCAATATCCGGGTTACCCCCGACCTGAGCGGGGTAGCCGAGCCGCTCGGTTTTTCTGTCATCACGGTCATTCCCAAAAATGCAAACGAGCGCGGCATTGTCGGCGCTGCAATACGGGTGCTCTCGGAGTACGATCTCTCCATCCGGCAGATCTTTGTTACCGACCCGGAATTTTCCGAAGAGCCAAAGCTCGTTATCATCGTAGAAGAAGCCCTGCCGGCCGGTGTTGTCGAACAGATCCGGATGCTGTCGCAGGTAAAACAGGTAATTATCTGATCTGACCCGGTGCCTGCTGTTCAGCGTCCGCAGATCAGCTCGACTTCCTGCGAGAGATGCCACATCCGCAGCCGGACTTTTTTTGGCAGGCGGGCGGCTGAAGCAATACTGTTTTCAATGCTCACCCGTTTTTTGCCGGCGATCAGGTTGTCGGCATGCGTTACGATCTTTTCTTCTGCTGTCCTTGGCATACAGTCGCGGGGCTCAAGACCGAGCAGGCTGCATTCTTCCGGGGTCAGGCCGGCACCCGTGTGGCACTCGACAATCCGGACGACCGGCTCAGCGTAGCCCATCGAACGCAGGAGATCTGCACCGGCCTGGGCATGGCCGATCGAGTGCGTAATGCTGCGGCCGATATCATGCAGCATCGCGCCTTCTTCAACAAGAGAAAAATTGATTGCCGGGTTCCTGATCGCATATTCGCATGCAACGTCCCGGACAGCCGTACAGTGGGCTATGACTTTCTGGCTGCATCCTGCATTGCGCAGGACGGATTCGTATGAGGCCTGATCAGGCATTTCCAAGCGACTGGCGGATGGACTCGATACGCTCTTTTAATGCTTTTAAGAGCATCTCGTTGTCGAAATGGCCCATCGCATTGTCACAGGCCGGGCACTTGAAATCAACGTTCATCGCCTGGGGGAAGGTGAAGATCATGTGGCAGTCCTTGCAGATGAAAAAGTCGTTCTCTTCTTCATACTTCTCGCGCTTGGTAAGTTTTGCAAGAACAATTTCCATGTCTTCGCGGATTGCATTGAAGGTGTTGTCGAGCCGGAGCTGCCAGAGATAGGTCAGCCAGCCGGTCTCGTTGTTTTTTATCCGGTGGTATTCGGCAAGCCGCTTCTCGTAGAGGGTATAGAGCGTGTGCCTCACGGAATTTAAGTTGATGCCGGTCGATGCAGCGAGGTCTTCATCGCTGTACTCGCCTTCTTCCGGGAATCTTTCGAGAAGATTGAGTCCTTCATCGCCCACCAGCCGGTGAAGGTATGCACGTATTGCCGGATCGTTGATTTGTTCACGTACGGGATCCATCAGCGCATATATTGTCGGACAGTGCTAATATGCTTATCCAGCGCTGCAAGGGCCCCCGCCCGGTCTGCACCCCGTCCGTACACGCTGACAATGGCCTGGTCTTTTTCAAATTCCGTGCCCGGCCAGGGGATGTCGGCAACAACCGGGGCAAGGGGCGAGAGGTCTTCGCGAAGCGTGAAGTCGCTGTCGGCAAAGAGGATGCTTCGCGCTGCAACCTGTTGTGGTTCGTGAACGGATTCCGGAAGCACGCCCCGGCAGGCATTGACGTGCACATCAAAAATGCTGATACCGGTGGCGGCTTCGACCGTGTCGACGGTTCCCTGGAACCGGGGATTGATCTCGATTGCGTGCAGGGAATTGTCTCCCACGACAAAATCGATGCCGACCGTGCCGGTGCAGCCGCTTGCTGCTGCAACCCGCTCGGCCATCGCGATCATCCGGTCCCGGAGCGGATGGACAAACGGGGTCAGTGACCCGCAGAACCCGAACGTAGTTGCCCCGTCACCATGGAGGATCTGTTCATTTGCAGCAAGGGCCCGGGCCCGGCTCCCGTCCGCGACACAGCAGACGCTTGCCGGTATTCCTTCGACAAATTCCTGACGGATTGCGGGGGTATCAGGAAAGAGATTCTCCCATGCAGCATTTTCATCATCATTATGGATGCGGGCGTTCCGCCAGCCGCCGGCTCCCTTACGGGGCTTGAGCATATGGGGGTAATGATCCTGCGGGACGATGCGGGGGACCGGGATATTATTCTCTTCAAAAAAGTGCTGGATGTCGAGCTTGTCAAGGAATTTTCCGATCTTCTCTTTGGGCGTCCCGCAGACCGGGACCGGGAAATTGAAATCTTCTGCGCCGGAGGTCGGGATCACCCAGTCGAACCGGTACTCCCGGCACATGGTGTCAATGGCATCCGGGAGTTCTTCAAGTTCCTCGAATTTCTTGCGGTCTTTTGTATACCATGCAAGATCCTGGTCGCAGAAATGGTCGACTGCACAGACTTCCCAGCCGGCGCGGAATGCCGACCCGGCTACGTGTCGTGTTGCAAACCCGGCGATCAGGGCCCGCCCCTTCATAATTCTTCCGTCTGTTTTCCTGCCCGTGACGGGATGATCCGGATCTTTGCACCGGGAAATTCTGTTTTGAGTTCGGTGCCGGATGCAAAATGATCGAGGAAGAGCGCCAGGCTTGAGATTTCCGAATGCGGCTGGCCGGTCACGGCGACATTGTAATCGGCAAGGCCGTAGATCTCACCCGGGACTTTTTCTGCACCGACAATGACAAGTATCTTTTCGTGCTCCCGCACTTCGCCAATCACGTCCGGCAGGTTCAGGCCGTACATGGTCAGGTGGACAACTTTCCCGCCGTCTGCTTTCCATTCTTTGATACAGGATCGCCATTTGATCCCGTCTTTGCAGAAGAAGTCCCCGCCCCAGCGTTCGACAACATCGGCGATACTCTCGACAACCCCCTTGTCGGATTCGGCAAGGTACATGCCCTGCGCCCCGAGCGCCCGGGCGGTGAGGCCGACATGGGTGGTGACCCGCTGGTCCCGCTCGGGCCGGTGCCCGATACGGAGGATGGCAACTTTTTTTCCGGTCATTTAGTTTTTTTCTCCTTAATGACCCCGTTTTCAATAATAAACGGCAGGCCTGATTCGTATTTGCACTGGTTACGGAGGAGGGATTCCCCGAAATTCAGCATCCGAACAGCCCCGCCGGATCGTTCGACAAGGCAGGAGCGCTCAAGGCGATCAAGGGATGATGCAAGGCTTCCTGCATCGAGATCGCAGGCTGACTGCAGATCCGTTTCAGAAATTGCAGAATTTTCAGGAATCCGGTGGTATACCATCCAGTCCGTATCCTCTTCTTTCACGTTTATTCATTCCCCTCCTTTGAGAATAAGGATTGTTATCGGGTCCCGGCCGACCCGCCCGGGTATTCAAAGGATATTTTTATGCCGGCTGTACATGCTAAGCAATGAGTCCTGACCCGGTCACACCCTACCCGGAACTGGTGGCACGATCCGATGCCCTGTTCGATGCCTGCGAAGATGATGTCGAATGCCTTGCCCTGCATCTCGATAAGCTGGATGAAGGGATCCGGGGCGAGCTGCTGGTCTCCGATCTCTTCAATGCGTGGCAGGCATTCTATTATTTTTTCCGGACGGTCCCGGATATTCTTATCGTTGAGCGGCTGGAGCTGGAACCGGCTTCATCGCTGGTGCGGGGAATAAAGATTGACGAGATCGAACTGCTTGACATTTTTTTCAGCGTCAAAGAGAAGAAGGCTCTCATCACAATCGGTGATGGCGATAAGATCCTTGCGACATTTTCCGGGAAGGGTGCCTACGTGAACGGGATAAATTATATTGAAAATTATTCGTGATTTTTTTTTAGAACAACCACAGCCTTACCGGTCCCCGGCACTGATCAGCTGCTCATCAACAACTGCCCTGACAAGGGGCGGAAGATTTCCCCATGATATCGTTTTGTCGCCCATAATTGCAAAAACACCCTCCACTTCTTTCCGGTCAAGCTGGTCGAGAACCGAGCGATCCTCCGGACGGATCCGGTTGCAGACCGAGGTTGCCCACGCATCGGCAAGAGCGACATCATGGGAAAAGACCGTCACGGCATCGGCAATCCCGAATGAGATGGAGGGCCCGACTGTTGCCGATGACGTGCAGATGCCCAGAATCCTCTCCTGGGGAGGAACGACAAATGCCAGGCGGTTCGAGAGGGATGCGGTGCCGGCATGCACGCCGACCCGGATGGTGCGGTCGCTGACAAGGGCGATATCCCCCCCGTTATCGATCACGCCGAAGGCAGCACCGGCTTCCTGCATGGCAGTAACCCCGGCCCATGCAATGGTCCCGGCAACGGCAGCCATGGGGCCGACCCCGGCTTTTTGTCCTGCCTGTGCCATGCGGACAATAATCTCCTCATCGGAATCCGGGAAACAGGGATCGAAGGTCGCGGCAAAAAAAGGGTCGCGGGAGATGTGGGATTCGAGTGCCTGCCGGGCGGCAAGGATACCGGTTTTTGCCGCCGCAATATGGGCGGGATCATCGGCAAGGATGGTTGCGATGGTCTCCCGGAACCGGAATGGTTCCCGGATCATAACGGGAGCGTGAGTGCCCGGTGCGGGCAGGCATCGATGCATTTGCCGCAGAGAACACAGCGACTCTCGACGATCTGGAGTTTCCAGTCTTTATCGAAAGCAAAAACTTCCCGGGGGCAGACACTGATGCAGGCCCCGCAGTCCACGCACTCGTTCTCGTTCCAGGTGATGCCGTGATCGAGAATACGGACCTTTGCCCCGAGCCGGGTCATGGTCTCGGATACGAGCCGGCACTGGTCATCGGGAACTTCGATGAGTGCCTCGCCTTCCGAAGAGTCAATCACGGCCCGTTCGACACTGATGAGGACCCCGGTATCCCGGACCGCCTGTGCAATAATCGGGTTCCTTCCTTTACTCCGTGAAAAATTAACAAGGAGTTTCATTTCAGCCACCTCCCGCCAAACAACTTGCCAAGATTCATTGCAGTCAGTATCCCGAGGACATGGTATTCTGCATCGATGACCGGCAGCGCACTGATATTATTCTTTTCAAGTTTCTGGATTGCAATATCGACGGCTTCATCCGGGGTTGCCGTCACGACTTTCTTCTTCATGATGTCCCGCACAAGAACCGCCTTGCCGGGATTTGCCACGGCTTTTGATACATCGAACGTGGTGACAATCCCGACCAGGACTTTATTGCCGTTGATAACCGGCAGGTGGTTGGTTTCCCCCTTGAGAAGTTTCTGTGCCGCAGTCCTGATCTCTTCTTCTTCCCCGATGCTCACGACGTTCCTGTCCATGATGTCGAGAACCCGCGGGCCCTGGACCGACTGGTACATCGGCCGTGAAGCTTTGGCCGGATCGATTACCCGGGTCGGGAGAGCCAGTTCCATTTTCCCGGTCTCGACCCAGCTCTTCAGTTCCCCGGCAACTTTTCGTGCGTTCCTGAAACTCGAGAGCGAGGAGGTCTTGATCTCTTCTCCGTTGAGTTCTACCGTTCCGCTCCGCAGCTCGGCATAGTTCACCTTCCGCATCGATGGCCGGCTCCGGCTCGGGACGCTGTAATCGAGAATGTCGACCGTGATATCTTCGTCCCGGACCGCGGTTGCCCGGACTACCTCGAGGTCCAGCACGGGCAGCGGGATGCCAAGGCCGACATACAGGGTCACGCCATAGCCGGTCATGGTTGCTGCCCGGAGGTAATCCTGGCTCATCTGTTTGAGATCGCCGGTCACCATCAGGGTTCCGAATCCCCCGGCAGAGGAGTGCTGTGTGCCTTCCCCGATTACCATGCCCGGTGCCCCGCAGAGAAATATCGGGACGCCGCTGCCGATGAGCCGGAACTTCGGATCGTTTGATATCGGGTTCAGGAGACCCGCTCCTGAGTACGTGATGTTGCCGGAATTTGGCAGCAGGGTGCCCATGTAGGTGTGGAGCAGCCGGTCGGAGGTATTGGCAGCGGCGTTATACCGCTGGTATGCGTTCCGCGGGTTGCACATGATAGCCTGGTTTAAGTTTTCGAGCAGGAGATCGGTTGTTATGGTGCGCCGGGGATAACAGTCGGTACCCCTTGAGCTTGCCCGGAGTTCGACGGATTTTCCGGCCACGAGATCCTCGATGACATGGGCGCCCCCGTAATCCTCTTCCTGCGTATCGGACTGCTGGGTCGCACCGATATAGGTGTCGACAGCCGCGAGTCCGCCGTACGCTTCAACATTGTTCAGCCAGATCCGTTCCATCCGGATGGGGGGTTCGGCATGGCCGAAATTAAGGAATGCCCCGGACGAGCACATGGCACCAAAGGTTCCGGTGGTAACGACATCCACTTCCTTAAGTGCGCCTTCTTCCCCCAGCTCAGCGACGAGAGCGGGCATCTCCTCTGCCGTGACAACCCTTGCGCTGCCATCACGGATCCGCTCATTGATCTGGCCGATCGTCTTGTGCATGAGAAAAAATATGCTTTTATGAATATTTAATAGCACTGTTATGACTATGGGTAATATATGCTATTTATTTCCCGTGTGCAACAGTTATGTATGGACGTGCGTGCTTTCATTGAGGAGATGGAACGGCTTGCCCCGCCGGAACTTGCCGAGGATTTCGATTGCGGGAAGATCGGGCTCATCGTTGAAGGGAAGCCGGAGATCCGGACGGTCTGCTGTGCCCTGGATGTAACCCCCCGCGTTGTTGAAGAGGCCATCCGGGCATCGGCAGATATACTGGTTGTCCATCACACCCCGCTCTGGACCCCGGTGACGGCAATCACCGGACGGAATGCGGCTCTGTTCCGCGCGCTTTTGTCATCCGGCATGAATCTCTATGTCATGCACACGAACTTTGACCGGGCACCGGAAGGAGTGAATGATGCCCTTTTTGAGCTGCTCTCGCTTGAGAACCCGGAGCCCATGACGCTCGGGCTTGTTGGCGACTGTTCGATCACGGTCGAAGAGATTGCATCCCGTCTTGGCGGGAACGTCCGGGTCTGGGGGGATCTTAAGAAGATCGACCGGCTCGCGCTTGTTGCAGGCAGCGGTTTTGATCCGGAATTTTTAGCGGAAGCAGACCGTAATGGAGCCGATGCATACCTCTCAGCCGAGCTGAAGCATTCGGTAGCCCGGGCTGCACCCCTTCCCTGTATCGAAGCAACGCATTATGCGCTCGAAGCACCGGCCATGCGAAGGCTTGCACAGCGGAAAGGCTGGCAGTATATTGACGATCAACCGGTGATCCGATCCATCCCATGACGGATATCTGGGGCCGGCTTTCCCGGACAAAATCGCTCGATACATCCCTGCGGCAGGAGATCGAAGACCTGTTCGGCCAACAGGGAAAATCTGCGCTCGCAGCAATCGATGCCGGGAAAATCAAAAAATACCTGGATTTCTATGTGGTTGAAGGCCGTACTGCTGAATATGTTGTGGATGATGAGTTCTGCACGTGCCGCGATTTTATGTACCGCAACCGGACCTGCTGGCACCTGATTGCAGTCCGGATTGCGCGGGAGACCGGCCAGTCCGTGCCGGTTGATGCATGGTACCAGGATATTCTTGCAAAAAAATCGTGAATAACAATACACTAATTACTCTTCATCATCAACTGTACTGACGATACGTGATCCTCCATGCTTGAAGACGAATACCAGCTCGAATATTTTAAGACTGAAGGGCTGACGCGCAAGATTTGTAAAAGCTGCGGTGCGGCCTTCTGGACGCGCGATAAATCCCGCGAAGTCTGCGGGGATGCACCCTGCGAACCCTATAATTTTATCGGAAACCCGATCTTCAGGTATCATACCCTTGACGAAATGCGTGAGGCATACCTCTCCTTTTTCGAAAAGAACGGTCACACGCGGATCGAACGCTACCCGGTCGCTGCCCGGTGGCGGGACGATATCTACCTGACTATCGCATCGATTGCAGATTTCCAGCCGTTTGTCACGAGCGGGGTTGTGCCCCCGCCGGCAAACCCACTCACCATTTCCCAGCCGTGTATCCGGCTCAATGATCTCGACTCGGTCGGCAGGTCTGGCCGGCATCTCACGACCTTCGAGATGATGGCGCACCATGCCTTCAACACCCCGAACGAGGAGATCTACTGGAAGGATCGCACGGTCGAGCTCTGCGACCAGTTCATCGCTTCCATCGGCGGGGACATCAACAACGTCACGTACAAGGAGAACCCGTGGATTGGAGGCGGCAATGCGGGACCGAGTGTCGAGGTCCTTATGGGGGGTCTCGAAGTTGCAACGCTCGTCTTCATGAGCCTTGGCCGGCAGAAGACTGCCGCACAGGGTTACGAGCTCAACGGTGAGATGTATTATCCCATGCCCCTGCGGATTGTCGATACCGGCTATGGTCTCGAACGGTTTGTCTGGGCATCGAAGGGCTCGCCCACCATCTACGATGCGGTCTTCCCGGAGATGGTCAGCCGGGTCATGAGTTCGGCCGGACTCCTGCACCTTCTGGACAACAAGGACTGGACCAAAATGCTTGCGCTGAACGCAAAGTTTGCCGGGCTCATGGATATCTCCGGCACCAATCTCTTCCAGCTCCGCAAGAAAGTTGCAGCGGCAATCGATGTCTCGCCGGAAAAACTCGACAAGATGATCACGCCCATCGAGAAGATCTACGCGATTGTCGATCACACCCGCTGCCTTTCCTATATGCTCGGGGACTGCATCGTCCCCTCAAATGTCCGGGAAGGCTACCTTGCCCGGCTCGTCATACGCCGGACGCTCCGGATGATGAACGATCTCAAGATCGAGGAGCCCATTGCCGATCTCATCGAAGAGCAGATGAAGGTTGTCGGCATGCGGAACTTCGAGCAGGACATCTCGGTTGTCCGGGAAATCGCTGACCGGGAAACCGAGAAATACGCGGCAACCCTTGAACGCGGAACCCGTATCGTCCAGAAGGTTGCACGGTCGTATAAATCCAAGAGCCAGCGCGTACCGCTCAACGAGATTGTCACGCTCTACGACTCTCACGGCATTCCCCCGGAGATGATCAAGGATATTGCGGCAAAGGAAGGTGCGGTCATTGATCTGCCGGATAACTTCTACTCCCAGATTGCCGATATGCACTCGGAGTCCAAGCGGGAGCCTGAAGAAGACAAGACCAGGTCTTATGCCGAGCGTGTGCAGGGACTTCCCCCGACCAAGAAACTCTACTATGAGCAAACCTCCGAGATCGAGTTCGAGGGTGTCGTGCTGGATTTCTTTGAAGAATACGTGGTCCTCGACCAGACCCTCTTCTATCCGGAAGGCGGCGGGCAGCCGGCTGATACAGGCAGCCTCGTCAGTTCAGAGAGCATGGTCCGGGTTGACGGGGTCATCAAGGTCGGCGAAGTCGTGCTCCATCATATCACCGGCGGGATTCTCAGCCGGGGCGATCGCGTGAAGGGAATGGTCGACGAGGACCGGCGCCTCTCGCTGATGCGTCACCACACGGCAACCCACGTTCTCCTCCACGCAACAAAAGAAGTGCTCGGGGCACACATTCACCAGGCCGGGGCACAGAAGGGAGCCGAGATCTCACGGGTTGATATCCGGCACTTCAAGCATATCACGCCGCAGGAACTCCGCAGGATCGAGATTGCGGCAAACCGGATGATCCTTGCAAACCAGCCGGTCGAGATCTCGGTCGAGAACCGTACGAAAGCCGAACAGAAGTACGGGTTCTCCTTATACCAGGGAGGTGTTCCGCCCGGCAAGGATATACGGATCGTCAAAGTTGCGGGCGATATCGAGGCCTGTGCGGGAACGCACTGCCGGACAACCGGGGAGATAGGAGTCATCAAGATCATCCGGGTCGAGCATATCCAGGACGGTATCGAGCGGATCGAGTTCTCGGCCGGTATCGCGGCGCTGTATTACATGCAGCATCTTGAACAGATCGCTACCGAGTCATCCGATGTGCTCTCGGTCCAGCTGGAAAACCTCCCGGCAACCGTGACCCGGTTCTTTACGGAGTGGAAAGACCAGCGCAAGGATATCGAGCGGCTCAGCGCAAAAGTCGTTGAACTCGAGATGAATTCTCTTGTTGCCGAACCCATCGGTGGCGTATCGGTTGTTATCCGGCAGATCGACTTACCCCAGAAAGAACTTTCTGCTCTTGCAACATCCGTCTCTGAAAAAGGCGGGGTTGCCCTGCTGGCAGGAGCCGGGGACACAGTACGGGTTGTCCTTGCATCCGGCGATCCCCGGGTGAATGCCGGTGAGATTATCGGGCAGGTCTGCAGCCTGCTCGGCGGAAAAGGCGGGGGCAAACCCTCGATGGCACAGGGTGGCGGGCCGGATGTCAGCCAGCTCGACCTTGCCTTAAAAGTTGGACGGGAACGCATTCTTGCGGCGCTGCATGTCTGAAAAGGTTATTGTTTTAGAACCCGGCGATGAACGGGCAACCAAAGTGGCAAAGGCAATCGGGAGTCCGACTGCCGGGGATATTCTCCGGCTCCTTGGCGAAGGTGAGACCAGTATCTCGGATATTACCGCGCGGCTTTCGATCCCGTTCAATACCGCGAAGTATCATATCGATAACCTTGTCGAGGCCGGTCTCGTGTCGGTCATCGACACAAAATACAGCGTCAAGGGAAGGGAAGTCAAGATCTATTCCCTGACAAACCAGCTCCTGATCGTAGCGCCCCCAAAATCCAATGTCCGGGATCTCATCCTGAAGTATGCATCCCTGTTTGTGATCGTGATTGCCGGGGCTCTTGGTATCACACTGGTTTCTCCGCTTCTCCTTTCGATGAATACCTGGGGCATGAGTACTGGTGCAGCACCGGCACCGGTATTGGACCAGGAGGTTGCCAGGGTAATGACTGCGAAGGCCACCTATGGTGCAGGACCAATAATTGAGGCGCCGCTGTTCCCGGAATCTGCTCTGGCGTTCTTCCTTGGCGGGGCGCTCGTGATTCTCGTGCTGGTGCTGTACGAGATTTATCTCTGGAAAAAAGGAAGAGCCAAATAATTTTTTAAAAATTTTCAACGGATTGTTTATCTCCCTGGTGTCCTGGGAACGGACGAACTGGATAACCCGGGTTCACCGGGAAAATTTGTATTGGAGAGATTTTCCGCAAAACCTTTTTTTTTTCGTATCGCCAGCGTTATCCCCGCCACACTGGATAATTTCATAACTCCGGGCTGCAGGTTATTCCCTCAAAAACCCCTGAGTGGAACCAGATTATGCAATACAAAATAACTATCGGAAATACTACGCCGGAATACCAGGTAACAGAACGAAACTATTCCCGGTATGAAAAAGCAAAATTTTCCAATGTCGTCGCGGATTTTTCTGCATATCCTGGGAGTTATTTATTCTCCCTCCCGATCGTAACCGGAACCACCCACGTAATTTTACCGGACCTGGCAGAACCGGTTGATTCAACATGAACTCATCCGGTTAAACCGTGCCGGGCAACAATTATCCGGGATTACGGGTCTGAATGGACGTGTTATAGGTATCGAATAAAAAAAGAAAATTATACTGCCGGGGCAGCCGCCTTCTGGAGGATGAGCCGGCCTTTTGAAGTTAATCGTAATACGATCTCGTTACTTGCCTTCCCTCCGTCAAGACAACGCTTGGAAAGCAGGATCCGTACTGCGGAACGGACACTGCTCTCGCTGTGGGTAGGAAGTAACTGGTGCACAACATGATTGATATGACATCCCTGTTTATCTGCAACTGCGTTGAGAATACCGAGATGAATCTGGTCTGGCACAAAGACCTCCGGGGCATCAAATAAAATTTCGTCCATGATTTTTCCTGGTGACTGGTGAAGACAGAGCCGCAACAGATTCCGTATGAGGAAACGTTCCGGGATTTGGGGCATCCTGCCCGTGCTTATTGCACCGGCACGGGATATCAGGCCACCCTGTTGATGAATCACAGGACGGCCTTTCCGGTTCTATGAACGAATCACCGTATTTATATTGATCGTGCAAGATGAAGTAACCATGCCTCCGGGAACACCTTGTAATAGTTCGTAAAATCAGCAGGCACCCTAATACTCCACTTTGTCTCAATTATAATCCGGACGGTAAGGGTTTGTTCCTGATTATACGACACATTTGCAATAGTCTCCTCATTCCCACAGCACAGGAATCCGGAAAATTTTCAGGTAACCCAGGCCGGGCATTCCGGTAACAATCCCGGACCGGCCTGCCCGGCAGCTCCGTACGTTCCGGTGTTTTTCCGGATCACGGCCATAAACTCGGGCCCATATTTCCCCAGTTTGAATTTTCCGACACCTCTAATACCGGCAAAACTATCGCAGTCGACCGGCCGTATCTTCGCCATCTCATGGAGTGTTTTGTCGGGGAATATCATATAGGCAAGAATTCCCTCTCTTTCCGCAATGGAACGGCGAAGGGACTTAAGGATCTGGAAGAGCGATGTGTCTTCCAGTCCGGCAGTCGCTGAGGATCCTGTGCCGGTAGTCCTGTGCTTCTTCAGGGTCGGCAGCATGACCCGGATTTTTCCTGCAAGAAGTATGCCGGCCTTATCTCCCGGAAGGATTACCGGGAATTTCTCCCCGGATCGTGCAAGGTATCCCTGGTGAACCAGATCCTGGATCCATGCCCGGTACTGGATTCCGCTGAATTGTTTTCCGGACCCATAGCTGGACACCAGATCGAGACGGGACGCAGTAATTCTGGGACCCTTTGAACCCCGCAGAACACCGGTAACAACCTCAGTTCCGAATGAAGAGGGCAGTTGATTTACGCACGATACAATCATCCGGGCAATATCAGTGCCATCGAACCGGTCGACAGGCTGATCGCAGTTATCACAGGATCCGCAGTTTTCGATATCTGTTGACTCTCCAAAATATTCCAGCAGGAATTTCCGGCGGCACCGGGTTGTTTCACAGTACGTAACCATTTCATCGAGTTTGCGAAGTGCAATGCGAAGATTACGCTCATTTGCCCCATCATGTTCGAGCATGGATCGGACCCGGGAAGAATCTTCCCGGCTGTAGAAGAGGACACATTCAGCCGGCATCCCGTCACGACCGGCCCGGCCGGTCTCCTGGTAATAGGACTCGAGCGTTTTTGGCAGGACGTAATGAATGACATACCGCACATCGGGTTTGTTAATTCCCATCCCGAAAGCCACGGTTGCACAGACAATATCCACTGAGTTGTGGATGAAAGCATCCTGCACGTTTTCCCGGACCTGTCGCGAGAGCCCTGCATGATACGCGAGCGCCCTGAACCCGCGTTTTTTAAGGTCAGCGGCAATTTCCTCCGTCTCCTTCTTACTCAGGCAGTAGATAATCCCGGATTCGTTGCGGTGACGGCTGACAAAACCGAGGATCTGCAAAAACGGGTTTTTCTTCACGACAACATGGTACCTGAGATTTGCCCGGTTGAAGCTGCCGATAAATTCGTGTACGTCCAGAAGACCCAGCTGCTGGCAGATATCTCCTCTCACTTCCGGAATCGCGGTTGCAGTCAGGGCAATCATAGGTATTGCCGGGAAATTTTTCCGGAGCTGGGAAAGCTGCCGGTACTCAGGGCGGAAATTATGGCCCCATTCCGAGATGCAGTGTGCTTCATCGACTGCGATGAGCCGCACAGGAGCATCATTCAGCAGATCGAGAAATGCTGACTGCATGCATTTTTCGGGAGAGACAAAGAGCAGTCGCAGGTCGCCGTTTTTTATACCGGTCTCGATCAGGGTACGTTCACGATAATCAAGCGACCCGGTATATGCTGCAGCTGCGATTCCCCGCGAATTGAGATCATCGACCTGATCTTTCATGAGCGATATCAGGGGAGATATGACAAGCGTCAGACTTCCAAGACAAAGCGCAGGAATCTGGTAGCAGAGCGATTTTCCACCACCGGTTGCCTTGATAGCAAGTGTGTCATGCCCGTTAAGGACTGACCGGATGATCTCCTCCTGGTACGGGAGGAATGTTGAAAAGCCCCAGTATTTTTTTAAGAATTCATCGGGTTTGATCATAGGTCTGTCCGTGGAAGATATGTCGTGGATGTTTGCGATCTTTTAGAAAAATGCTTTGGTAGGGGTTGTGAAAGTGAATTGAGAAAAAAACAGAACCTTAAGAGCAGGACTTAATATCAGATACGCAATTGTGAGATCTGTATATCCGTCATCTATTGGATTATTATCACGTCTCGACGATAAAAAAGGGATCCTGAAGAAAGAAATTATATCTGGACTTCCAACCTATGATACCAAAAATCCGGCTGGGCCCTTTGGACCAACAAATTACCAGCACATTTCCGGAGAGGAATTCTGATATGGCATCACGATACCCGGTTCTCATATGTATGATCCTGATGGCAGGCATCCTGGCTGCCGGTTGCACAGATGAATCCCCGCAAGACCCGGCACCCGTTGCAGCAACCAGTTTTTCAGGGTCAGGCAGCAATTCACCCCTCCAGGTAATCGGGGGAGTAACCGGTCAGGGATCGACCGGAAAGACCATTGATATTATCACTTTCACCGTAGGTCTTGCTTCGGGCTACACCAATATTCCCATGGACACACTCAGTATCATCTATGCAGATGCAATCCGGACCGAGACACTCAAACCGGTCGAAGGATTCCGTTCTGAAAATCCCCCGCAGGGCTCATGGAGCATTGTGAGGGTTGAAAATGAGATTGGCTCTCCCAACAACCGGCTCAGTTTTGAAGAGCGGTTCATAGTCCGGGTAAATCCAACAAACCCTATTGTTCCCGGCCAGGTTATCACCATCCTGCTCAAGCCCCAGGATGGCGGGACGCTGAATATACGGGGGATCGCTCCGTCATCTATTGGCTTTGATAATATTATCAATCCCCATTAACCGGGGATTTACACCCTTAATCCGGAATCCGTACAACCGTTGCTGGATTACGATATCCCCATGGATACGATCACGGGTATGAGTTCCCCGCTCGTTCCGCGCTCTTTTTATGAGAACACTTCAATCATTTCCCTTCAAAGCCTGTCAATCCTGTAGATTCCATTCCCCGGAATTCCGGCTGGTATCACAACCGGAGTATTTATACAAATTCCAGCTGTACTTTTTTACTGGATATTCATGGTACGAAAATGCCAGAACTGCGGGACCCCGGCAATTGATGAGGCTTCGCTTTTCTGTAACCAGTGCGGCGGCGGGATTGTGGAAATAGCAGAAAGCCCGACCCTTGTCTGTCCCCACTGCGGCATCCCGGCGCCGGATGAGCAGTCCGTATTCTGCACCCGCTGTGGATCAAAATTTGAGGAAGAGCAAAAGGATCCCTTCCCCACCTGCATCCAGTGCGGCCACCGGATTAATGATGAACATGCAGCATTTTGCAACCGCTGCGGTGCTAAGATCGGAGAGATGCCCAGCAGAATTCCGGTCTGCCCTGCCTGTGGAGCAGAAGCACCGGATGAACAGACCGTATACTGCAACCGCTGCGGAACACCGGTCAGTAAACCTGGCGGAAGCCAGCCGGGCAGCCGGCCAATTCTTCAAGGGCAGCCATCGCCGGGAAAAGTCATCCTTACGCCCCGCAGGTATGCCGCACAGCAGCCCGTTTACGAATCAGGTGTGCCGGATAATTCCTGGGCCGGGCCGGCATATCCGGGTTTTGCCGAACAGTCCCGGGTTGTAAAAAACGACAAAGAAATCTCCATGATAACCGATGAGTTTTCCGGAACTGCGGCAGGACGCAACTACCTTGATTCCCATGAGACATCGAGGAAGAAAAAATATAACCACCTGCCCCTTGTCTCCGATGAACTTGCCGGACGGTACCAGGACCGGGATGATGGTGGCCCGGTAACTATTTCATCGTCAAAAAAGTATGCCCATCTTCCCCTGATTGCTGAAGAGCTTAAAGTCAAAGGGAATGCGGATATGGCAGATGCTGATGATGCAACACCGGATTTATTCCAGGCACCCCAGAAAAGCAGGGAAAAACCGCAGAAGAAATGGGCATTTAATGTGACCCGGAGATAACCTGTAAAAAGGATCCGGTACTTCTGACCGATTTTTTTTAATCTCCCTTAAAACTTCATTGAATAAATTTGAACGATAAAAAGTTACAGGCAAATTGTAACTGGTTATTCCGCCCGGATTATCGTGCCGACATTTTCTCCGTTTATTGCTTTTTCGATATTACCGGATACATGGCAGTTGATAATTTTTACTTCTTTGATATGAACTGCATCCTTCAGCAGTTCGACAACCATAGGTTCAATAACCATATTGTCGAGCTTCATGGCAAGAAGTTCCGATGCCGTGATGTCACGGATGAAGTCAGCATCCGGGTTCTCTTTTGGATCTTCCGTATAAAGACCGTTGACGTTCTTACCTATAATACAGTTTTTTGCACCCATCACTTCTGCGATCAGGAAAGCACCGGTATCGGTCCGGTGCGGAGGAATGGATCCATGTTTTGCCGGGTGTTCGTACAGGCCGTACGGGGGAGTGCCATGCATCACCGGCAACATGCCGAGTTTGAGGAGGCTCGGGAGCTCGAGAAGATCACCGGTGTGAATACGGACACCGTTGTATTTTGAGAGCAGGATCGAGACCATGATTGCGTTCTGCTCGGAAATCTTGGCGGAAAGTTCGGCCAGTACTCCGGTCGGCATCCCAAGATCGATACCAACATCCATGATATGACGAACCCGCCCGCCTCCGCCGGTCACAAGCAGGATCTGGTTTGTTTTTGACAGGTTGCCAATCTCTTCGACAAGCGGGTACATAACTTTCCGGCCGTAATCGATACCGGCATGACCCCCGATTTTTATTACATTGAGTTCCGGTGCGATACATATCTGGTCCCAGCGGGGGACTTTTTTCATATGCCCGCTGCCAACAAGGGTGTCTCCTTCAAGCCGGCTTGCAAGTCCATATCGTTTATTCATTCCATGCGCTGCCATACTGTTTTGCCCGTTACCTTTATACACAATAATGGTTAAAAGACTGTTGTAAACCAACTGGTATATCACCTGTTGGAATTCAAAGGGAGGAAAAAACATGTTGAAGATATATGTCCGTGAACGCCAGAAAGTCGGCGAAGGAGCCCACCAGCCGCAGTTCCGCGTTGTTGCTGTAACCGGCGGAACTCTCCAGATTGAAGCAACCCATTTCCGGAAAATCGAGATCGAGCAGATTGCAAAAGATGTTGGCGCACAGCTCATCTATCTCGAGCCGGTCCCGGAAGACGAACGCAAGAAACACTGAACTTTTTTTTCGGGTATTAAAAACCATCAGGATTTGATTCGTATTTTATATCGTGCCCGATTAACAGGTACTGGCAAACCATGGCTACCCTTTCTGTTGATTCCCTGTTCGATGCTGCTATCAGGATTCTCGTAGTTGAGGAAAAAACCATAAATCTCAGTTTTACGGAAGAATCGATTTCCATCAGGCTGCCAACTACACGGAGGTTTGCGGATTTCCTTGCCGTTCCCCATTATTATATCCTGCCGTATTTTGCCACAATGGAGGAAGAGAACCTTGTCACGCGGGCAGAGCGCGTGGGTATCCTGACAACCCGCAAAGGAACCCGTAAATTTATCCGGATGATGGCGGATTCCTATGCAGGAGAAGCTGAGTCCCTTCTTGGCCCGGTAATTTTTAAGGAACTTCGTAGCATTGCCGACGGTATGGAACCCTGATGAGACTTTTTTAAGATCCGGAAATCTGTTTTTAATATCCTGTGGTATTTCGAATACAGTTTATTGCATTCTTAATTGTAACCTGATTTTTTTCTGACATGGGAAAAATCCGGGAACCTCAACCAATAAATATACCCGAGATTCACTATTGCCCATGAGGGAACAGAAAAACCGTATACGGCAGATCCTGCGAGAACGAAAAGATGCGTTGTCTCCGGAAGAAAGACTCGATAAAAGTGAGCGGATCTGCCATTATCTTCTCAGTCAAATCCATGATGGCGAAACGGTCATGGTTTATACGTCCAAAGAAAAAGAAACAAATACGGTTCCTCTCATCACCGCACTTCTTGAACGAAAAAACCCGGTGATAGTCCCGATTATTGTCAAGGAAGATGTAAGCCTCCGGCTCTCGTATCTCCGTGATTTTTCTGCACTCGTCCCAAGCACATTCGGGGTGCCGGAACCTATCGGCAGCGAGATCCCGGCAGATCCCGGCGATATCGATACCATCATCCTTCCGATGCTCGGGTTTGACCGTCGCGGGGGACGAATCGGATACGGGGCCGGGTACTATGACCGGTTCCTTGCCAGGAACCCGACCTTAAGAAAAATCGGGATTGCATTCGCCTGCCAGGAAATGGATCAACTGCCCCTTGATGAAAACGATGTGCCGCTTGACTGCATCATCACTGAAGATGGCATAATATATTCCCGCGGGATGTGAAAATTTTGGAGATCTGCGGCACACGGATCCTGGACACCTTTGCCGAGGCATTCCCGATCTGGATCTCGCGGATCATTATAACTGCGGATACGCTGGAATGGGCACAACGGGCAGCTGTTGAAGCCACCGGCTTTGCAACATCGAAGATTTTCTGTCCTTGCGAAGCCGGGATTGAGCGAATTCTTCCCGCCAAAGATACTCCTGACAAAAGACCCGGTGTTTCTATACTGGTATGCACCGAGAAAAAAAACATGAAGGCAAATGTTGCTGCCCGGGTTTCGCAATGTATTCTCCCTGCACCGACAGCATCGGCATTTGACGGGTTTCCAAATGCTGCATCCCGTTTCCATATACGGATGCATTATTTTGGTGATCTGTATGAAGAGCGGTGTACGATCGGGGGGAGGAACTGCTGGAAGATCCCCATTATGGAAGGAGAATATATCGGGGAAGAACGGTTTGGGACCGTAAAAGGAATCGCAGGGGGTAATTTTCTTGTCATGGCAAAAAACCGGCAGGATGCACTTGCCGGGGCAGAATCTGCTGCATATGCAATGACCAACCTCCCGGGAATTATCATGAGTTTTGCCGGGGGGATTATTGCAAGCGGTTCAAAAGTCGGGTGCAGAAATTACCGGTTTCCTATGCCGGCCAGCACAAACCATGCCTGGTGTCCGATTCTCAAAGACAGAATTCAGGATTCCCTGGTGCCTGACGACATTGGATCGATCTACGAGCTTGTCATGAATGGGATCGATGAGACTTCAATTAAAAATGCCATGAAAATTGGAATTGACGCAGCCATACAATCAGGAAAAATTCTCTGTATCGGGGCTTCGAACTTTGACGGAAAACTCGGGCAATACCAGTTTCACATCAGGGAATTGATCCATGAGCAAAAATAAGAAAAACAGTATTTTTCCAAATTATTGTTCTGAAAAACATGGTAGAATATGTGGCTGCCATTCTACAATTAATCGATCAAAAACTGTTACCCCTGACCGTTAATGGATTCAAATTCTCCAATAATTTCCCAATATTGTTAGAGAGATTGCTGCCTTCGGAATCCTCCTTTTGGTACCGTGATCTCGAAACAGGCACCGGTTCCGTGTTTACCGGTCTCATGGATTGAGATGCCGGTAATTGCAAGGATCTCCCGAACGAGGAAAAGTCCAAACCCGGTGTGTTTCCCATATCCTTTCCTGAAGATTTTCTGCTTGAGATCAAGCGGGATCCCGATCCCGTTATCTTCAACTGTTACGAGAAGTCCGTCATCAACAAGGGTGCAGTTGATCGTAATGCGGGTCACCCGTTCGCCATGACGGATTGCATTGTCAAAGAGATTAGCAAACACTTTCTCAAGCATGGGATCAGCAAAGATCTCAACGTCATTGCACCTGCTGGAAAACAGGATGTCTGCCGGTTTTACATTTGTCAGGATTTTTTCAAGATTATGCCATGCAGGGGCATGGACGCCAAGTTCCTGGTACATGCCGGTAAATGCAATCTGGCCGGATATTGTGTCACTCAGTTCATCAATCTTTTTAAGGAAATCAGTTACGACCGGATTTGTATTATTGCTCATTGATAACTGGGCATAGCCCTGGAGAACGGTAAGCTGGTTTGCAACGTCATGCCGGGTAACACTGTTGAGCAGGTTTAGTTTTTTGTTAGCCCTGCGCAGGGCATCTTCAGTATGTTTGTGATGAGTTATGTCCCGTATTGCAGCAACATGGACATTTTTCCGGTTCCATGTAAAGAACCGGCCGGTGATCTCAACCGGAAAAACAGTCCCGTCTTTCTTCTTATGATACCGGAGAGGAATCACAATGCTGCCAAACCGTGACTGGACCGTAGCTTTCCGGGTTTCATCAGGTTCTGCAGATAGATCGGTGTTGTACATTGCGAGAAGTTCGTCATGAGAATAGCCGTACATTTCCGATGCGGCAGCATTGGCTTCGAGAATCCGGCTGGTCCGGTTGTCAATCAGGAAGATGGCTTCATTACCAAGTTCGAAAAGCTCCCGGTATCTCTCCCGTCCCTCAACAAGTTTTTGCTCAACGATGCGACGCTCGTCTTCTATTGCGATACCATTTGCAATAAGGCTGATTAGTTCAAGATCCTGATCGGTCGGGCTGATAATTTTATTATATGCAAGACAAAGCGAGCCGGTATAGCTATCTCCGATCCTGACAGATTTGCCGATAAATGTCCGTAACTGATGCTTCTCAATATTCGGATCTGTTTTTGCGTACGGCGAATCGAGAAGATCAGGAATGACAAGCGGCGGCTTGTCAGCATTGCGGATGACCGTAAAACAAATGTGGCCTTCAGAATTATCACTCGCCACAAATCCCGGAGGCAGATTCCATTCACCTACAACTTCAAGCTGATCCTCATTGAGCTTGTGATAGATTGCAACAGACGCCTGCAGGAGTTCTCCTGCAAGACCGGTCAGGATATTGATGTTTTTTTCCGGATCCGTTCCAAAAGCCAGGAATGCTTTATTGACCCGGGCTATTCGTTCATCGGCCAGTTTACGGCCGCTGATATCCCGTATCGAGAGCAGCATCGCAGGTTTTCCGGAATAGGTGATTTTTTTACCGATGGCTTCAATCCAGAGTGGTTTGCCATTCCTGGTAATAATCGGATAATTCACAAGGTAACTGTCGGTTCCTGCACTTACGTTCATAACGTCATTTTTTGCCTTTTCACGATATTCCGGTGTCAGGAAATCAAAAACCGAGATTGTCCCGGCCGCAATCGAATTTACATCAACGTCAACGATATCCGTGATATGTCTGTTGGAAAACAGGATTGTCCCGGAAAAATCAACGATGATATTACTGTCAAGTGATTGTTCGACAATTGCCCTGAACTTCTCTTCGCTTTCCCTGAGTTGCTGTTCTCCTCGTGCCAGATCATTATACTGGGTTCGCAGCTCCTCTTCTGTGGCAGACAGTTGTTCCAACGCTGATTGGAGTTCAAGCTCCCGGTTTTTAAGGTCTGTGATGTCATTGGATGTCCCGAGTACGCCAGTTATCCGTTTATCCGGGCCATAAAGGGGGATTTTATTGGTGCTGAACCAGACGATCCTGCCATCTGCCTGGAGCTGGCTTTCAATAATGTTGAGGGTCGGGATACCGGTTCCCATAACCTTTCGATCATGCTCACGGTAGGATTCAGATTCTGTGCTGCACCATGGAAGATCTAAATCAGTCTTTCCGATAATTTGTGACGAATCAGATAGTCCGGCCCCGGTTGAAAAATTCTTGTTGCAACCCAGGTAAACCGAATTCTGGTCTTTCCAGAAGACAACCCCGGGAAAATTTTCAAGGATATTGGTAAGGATCTGCCGGGAACTCCGGATTTCTTCTTCCATTTCCTTGCGATCCGTTATATCTACACAGATACAGAGAATGGCATTTTTTCCTTCAAACAGGAATTCAGTGGTTGTCACACCGATCCATCTCAGATCCCCGTTTTTCCTTCGGATCCGAAGTTCTAATGGCGCTGTCGATCCTTTGCCTTCGTTTCGTTCCCGCTCGCGCCGGGTGAGATTTTCCATACTGGAAGGATCAACGAAGATATGGGGATCAACATGTGAGATCTCTTCGGGAGAATAACCAAGAAGCCGTTCACCGGCCGGATTTGCATACAGGATTTTATCACGGAAAACGAATATTGCCGCTGTATTATGTTCAGCAAGTGTCCGGAAACGTTTCTCACTTTCCCGTAAATTCTGATCGCTGAAGAGGAGTTCCTCATACTGGGTTCGCAGTTCCTCTTCAGCAACGGATAACCGTTCGTATGCATTCTGTAATTCATCCGCAGCCAGCCTGCGGGCCGTGATATCCCGGAGGATTAGCAGGATGCCCTCCTTACCCTGATACCGGTACGATGCTGAAGTAACCTCCACGTCAACCGGGGTACCATCCATTCTCACATGAATTTCATCCCCCCGGATTGAGGGATTTTGTTCATCAAGAAGTCTTGAGAATCGTTTTTTGACGGATTCATGATATTTGGGATGGATCCGGTCAAATACCGAAGTACCCATCAGGAGATCTGGAGAGGAAATTCCGTACAGTTCAGCTGCTGCTTCATTGAGATATTCAAACCGGTTATTCACGATAATATATACCGGTTCAGGAATGGTTTTGACGAGCAGACGGAAATTCTCCTCGCTTGATCTGAGTTTCTCCTCAGCCTTTAACCGGGTTATGGCACTGCCGATCTCTTTCCCAATTGCTGTAAGTACCTCCCTTTCATAGGGAAGAATTATGGATCTGGTAAAACTGGCAATATTCAATGCACCGATTATGGTATCATGGGATATGAGGGGAATGCTTGCCACGGCTTTGATTGGAATCCTGTGAGCATACTGGGGGCAGACCGAAGCAAAATCTTCTATGACAACCGGCTCACCCCGGACAAATACCGGCTCAAACGGTGGTGCATGAATATTGAGATTAGCAATTTCGTGAATAAACGTATCTTTCAGGTTTCGTGTACAGGCAATTTTTGCGTTCAGGCCGGATTCATCAATAAGATAAAACCCTCCTGCTTCGTAACTGAGAAGGGCCAAAACGGTTTCAAGCACCGTTCCGAGTAATTCATCTACCGTATTTACCTGGTTTGATGCGAGAATGACCTGGCTGATTGTGGAAATCGTTTTTGTGTGCCTGCTGATCTGAATTGAATTTCTTTCACGTTCCGTCACATCCCGGGCAATACCAAAAACCGCGTGAAATCCTTGGTACCGTATCTTTTGTGCAGAAAATTCAAAGTACCGAACTTCACCGGATTTAGTCAGGATTCTTGCCGTCTGCGGTTTTGGGGCTGCACCAGCCCGAATCTGGATTTTACCGGTTTCAATTACCTTTTCCCGGTCATCCGGGTGGATGAGGTCGTAAACCAGAATCTCCCGCAGTTCTTCCTTGGAATACCCAAGGAGATCGGTGGCCCTCTGGTTAATGAGGATGAACTTCCCTCCACGGAAAATATAGATAATATCCTGACTGTGCTCCATGAGCGTTCTGTAGTTATCTTCGGTTTCATGCAGGATGGCGTCATTACGGGAGAGTTTTTCATATTGCTCCCGCAGTTCTTCTTCAGTTCCCCGGATCTCCTCGTATGCAGCGCGAAGCTCGTCTTCAGCCACTTTCTGGGAGGTTATGTCGCGTATGGATTCAATTGCCCCGACAATCTCCCCATCTTTATTGTAAAGGGGACTTGCCTTTCCGGAAATTGTCATGGGTCTTCCTTTGGGCCGGGGAAGATCCGTTTCAGCTATCAGGTTATCATTCTCCCGGGTGATTCCGGAATAATTACGGGAGATCACAGCATCTGATTCAAAAATCAAATCAATAAGAAGGGGGCGGCGGTATCCATAGAACGGGATTGCATATTCATAGTCGCCTTTGCCGATCATATCATGTGCAGGAATCCCGGTTACCTCTCCCATTGCAAGGTTCCATGCCATTACAATACCGTTACGGTCAATTGCAAGCATCGGATCCGGCAGGAAATTGATAATATCGGCAAGTCGTTTTTCCGATTCATAGAGATTTGCTTCGGCCTTTTTTTTATTCACGGCCTGACGGATTTTATGCATAAGTTCTGCAAACTGGGAACGGGGATCGCCACCTTTCTGGAGATAAAAATCAGCACCGTTGTTCAATGCTTCTATAACGATTTGTTCACGACCTTTTCCGGTAAAAAGAATAAACGGGATTTCAGCATTATTTGCCCGGACTTCTTTTAACAGGCTTATACCGTCAAGATCCGGCATCTGGTAATCAGAAACGATGGCATCATAATGGTTTTTTTCAAGATGTGCTATAACATCCTGTGAAAACTGGAGTGTATCAACCCTGAATTCACCGGTCTGCTCAAGAAAAATACGCGTAAGATCGAGCAGGTCCGGTTCGTCATCGACATACAGGACTGATATCATGACTGAAGCCTCAATGTTAAGAGGTATATCTTTTTTCTTTTTATTTTCTTGGAATGAGCGAACAAGCCTGATACAAAGCCCAGATTTGGATTTCGCACCATTTTTATAAATTCCCCCATCAAAATATGATCCAAATTTTTTGGATCGATCGGAGTGGTGTAAAATTGTTTGTGATTACCTGATTACTCCGAAATATTTTAGTGCCCGGTCGTACTAAGGCAGGTTATGACACCAATAGATTATATCTGGCCTTTCTTCTTTCCAATCCTTGCTGCATTCATATCCTTAATCCACATCTGGTGGAAACAGTATGCCGGCATTCAGCGAATAGAAATATTCCTTATGTGGCAGCTTGCAGCCGGGTTCGGGCTCAGCCTTCTGTGGGGTGGCTTTGGCCATCTCGTTTTCCCTAACCAGGTAGCTGAATCCATTGGATGGCCAACAGGGAGTCCATTCCAGCGAGAAGTCGGGATGTGGGATTTTTTTATGGGGATAACCGGCTTATTATGCCTGAAATTTAAGAATGAATTCTGGTATGCGATGGTGATTGGACCCGGCCTTTTCTATTTTGGTGCCGGACTTGGTCATGTGTACGAGATGCTTGTTCATAATAACTATGCGCCGGATAATGCCGGTGGAATCATGTATCTGGACCTGCTCTATCCAATATTTCTTGCAGCTCTTCTTCTTTGGTACCACAAAATGAGGAATGCAAACCCGAGCCGGTAAAACAAGCAATCTTTTTTTAAAAGAGGAAAACAAAAACGCCCCGGCCGGGACTTGAACCCGGGTCAAAAGCTCCGCAGGCTTCTAGGATGTCCACTACCCTACCGGGACGCGATTTAATTGCTGCCTGCCTTACTTAAATCGTTCTCTTTGCTTAAATAACTCACCCTTATGGAGATTATGCGGTTAAATAATACAGGGTGGTGAGAAAAATGATAGTGAATATGACCTGGATTGATAGGGTTTAATTAATCAGGATTTTTCTCCCCGATCTGGACCCCGGTTGCACTACTCATACATTCCGTATTGTTGAAATCGGTGAACGTATCAAAATTTCCATAGGGTTTTACCCATACCCCGGCGGCTGCGGTAACATTATTCCCCCCCATTTCGATAAGTAAATCTCCTGATTTTAGAATTTTTAACGTATTGTTTGTATATTCACTGTACTTTATCCCAAATCCATCCTGAGCGTAAATCTGGCCAGTATTTTTATCTCGGATCGTTACCTCAAATGAAGTCGCAGGATTGTAATATTCATAATTAATTGTCTCATCGCCATGACCTCCGGATCTTGAGCTGATAACCTTGGTGCCCTTAAGTTTTATCGGATTGATAATTGAATAGTTGATATACATCGGGGGATTTTTAAGATAGAATGAAAATGCAGTTTTGTTATAGGAATACGTCTGACTGTTGAAATAAATCAGGCACACCTGATCCTCCGGGTTGGGTGTTTGGGTGACGATTGTCCTGTAGGTATTTTCCGGTTGAGTTGCCGTCATGTATGGGGTTGCCTGAGTTACAAAACTCTGAGTCGTCGGGGTTGGAACTGCTTCACCATCCGATGGGGTTGATGGATCATAGGTTATTGGAACTGAGGAATCCGGGGTAACTTCTTTTGGCGGAGTAATGCAACCGGATGATAAACAGAAAATTATCAGCATTATTCCAAATGTGAAACTAAACGGCCTTAATATCATTTCATTTCTACATCCGTTTTTTCCATTTATATTTTTTATTAATAGTTGATTTAAAAAATCTATCAAGATAATTTCAAATTAGCGGAATAATGACGAAATAGTATGGTTTTCACATCCGGCAATCCAATAAGCCAGGCCCTGAATCAGACTTCATTCACTATCAAAAAAAGACATTCCTACAGGGAGAATAGTTTTGATGTCTAATTACGAATAATCATTATATAGACAAACCAACGAAATTGTGAAGAAAAAGAAATCAACGTTTTCAAATTACAGAACGGAATTTCTAATCAAATCTTTGGAATATTTACATAGTTCTCGTAAGAATTAGGATGTGACTGATGACCCCTCTTCGAATAAAAATATGTTCACTCATTATTCTCCTTGCACTCCTGGTTATTCCTGCAATGGCCGGCACAAAATACATGGCTGGCAGTCCTGACCTGTCAGCATATATTTCCGGGACGAATGAATTCAGTCCTGGTGAGGATGCCAGTCTTGCTCTGGTGATAAAAAATACCGGGACGAATGAATATAAATTCGTCCAGTCCGGTATCGCAGACCGGGATGATCTGCCGAATACCGCAAAATTTTTAACGGTCAGTCTCCAGCCCGGAGATGCGCCACTTATAATTAAATCCGATCCCCAGATGGTCGGAGATCTGAATGGAGCCTCAAGTATCAACGCAGTTTTTTCTGCAAAGATCAACTCCGATGCTCCGGCCGGGACATATAACCTGCCCCTCGTTTTTAATTACACCTATCTTTATCAGGCAGACCAGTATGGTGTCGATACAATCCAGTATACCTATAAACAGGTTACAAAAAACATTACCGTTCCAATCCGGATCAAACCCGTTGTTTCGATTGACGTTATATCCGCGGTTCCTGAACACCTGAATGTCGGTACAGAAGGTTACGTGAATATGCAGATCAAAAATATCGGATCTGATGATGGGAAAAAAGCGATTGTAAAGATAATCCGGAATGGGGACAGTCCTATTGTTCCAACCGACAGCAGTGTGTATATTGGGGATTTTGCTTCCGGAAGTATTGCCAGTTGCAAGTATAAGGTATCAGTACTATCCGGAGCACAGAAACAGACGTATCCTGTTGATGTTGTCGTTGTTTATCAGAACGATGAAGGGGATTTTGTCAGCTCTAAAAGTGATACCGTCGGAATCCCTGTAGGGGGAAAAGTCGACTTTTCCATTGTCTCACCTCCGGCAGAAATGAACCCGGGAAATAAAAAGATCATCAGGGTTGAATTCCGGAATATCGGCGATACGATCATTTACAGCGCACAGGCCCGGATAAGTGCAGTTGATCCGTTTACCAGCAATGATGATATTGCGTACCTGGGGGATCTCAAACCCGGGGATTCTGCAATCGCATCCTATGAAATCAGTGTGGATCGAACTGCGACAATCAAGGAATACGGCCTGGATTCAGAAATCCGGTACAGGGATGCACTCGATAATACCCATATTTCTGAAACTATGAAAGTCAAGGTCGATGTGACTGCTCCGGGAGGCCTGGCATCTATCCTTCAGAATCCGGTCTATCTGACTATCATCATAGCAGCAATCCTTGGTATTATTTATGCGATCTTCCACTTCCGGAAGAGCAGGAACTAATTCCTGTTTTTTTTTAAAATCAAATCAAAAAGAAATTTTTAAATATAAATCCTCATAACTCTACAATACAAATAAACTAGAATTAAATCAATTAAATTTTACTAAAAGACTGATTTGGTGAAATCATGCACATCATGGAAGGATTCTTACCCTGGCAATGGTGCCTTATCTGGTGGCTCATTGCACTTCCCTGTATCATCCTGGGAATAATTCAACTGAGAAAAGTACTGAATACCGATCGTGAGGCGCTGCCATTGCTTGGTGTCACGGGTGGATTCATATTCATCCTGTCTTCGCTGAAACTTCCTTCGGTTACCGGAAGTTGTTCGCACCCGACCGGTACCGGGTTGTCCTCTATCTGTTTTGGACCCTGGGTTACTTCGGTTGTCTGTGCTATTGTTCTCCTCTTCCAAAGTCTCTTCCTTGCACATGGCGGTTTGTCCGTACTTGGGGCAAACATAGTCTCAATGGGAATTGTCGGTCCGGTTGTCGGGTATGCAGTATACCGGGCTCTTCGGGACACATCGGTGAATATTTACATTACCGTATTCCTTGTAACTGCGCTTGCAGATCTCTTTACCTATGTGACGACCTCCCTGGAACTTGCACTGGCATACCCTGCGGAAGTCGGAGGGTTCGTGAACTCATTCATTCTCTTTATGGGAATTTTTGCAGTTACCCAGGTCCCTCTTGCCATTGTTGAAGGTGTTGTCCTTGCCCTTGTATTCAAATACATTGTGGCACTTAAACCGGACATCCTTATCCGCCTGAAAATATTTTCAGAAGAGAAAATTAATGCCGCACGGGGCGATGCATGATGGGATTCAAGTACGGATTTGAGATCCTCACCGTGATTACAGTAATAGCATTCTGCGGGATGTTCCTGTATACAAGTTCGACCATGAGCGGGGCGGAATTTGCCGGTTCCGATAATGTCGGATCCGGCCTTATTGCAGAATTATCCGGGAAATCCGTTGAAGATTTCGCGCCTTTGATCCCCCAGTGGGAGCCTCCAAGCGGGGAAATTGAAGCCTGCCTGTTTGCCCTGCAGGCCGCACTCGGGGGCATCTTTGTCGGTGGAGTGTTTGGGTACTGGCTGGGCCAGAAGAAAAATGCATAATCCTCCGGGACATACTCTTGTGACATATGTTTGAGGAACTGCTGGAAGATACCGCCCAGAAAAACGGGCTCCGCGAGGTCAACACGTACCTCAAGCTGGCGGCCGGTCTTGGCGGCATTCTTCTCTGCCTCCTCTCAACAAGTTTTATTGCCCCGCTTTTTATTGCCTTAATTCTCAGCGGGGCCATCCTGCTTCTTGCAAAAGTTGATGTCCGGGTATATGCAGAACTTTTTATTGTCCCGTTCTGGTTTGCACTGTTAAGCGTCGCAGGGATTATCCTGATCTCCGGAGGCCATGATATATTCTGGCACTATGATCTCTTCTCATGGTTTTCCGTATCGATCACCCGGGAAAGCATAAACTACGGGGTGTATATTTTCTGCCGGGTTATCGGGGGTATGACTGCGCTTTGCTTCATTGCACTTACAACCCCGATGACAGATCTCTTCATTGTTATGCAGCGGTGCAGGATCCCGGACGTAGTTATTGACCTTACCATGATCATCTATCGGACGATTTTTATCCTGCTGGACCAGATCGTCCAGATCTATCATGCGCAGGTCATGCGTCTTGGTTATTCTACCTGGCGTGAATCCATTCATTCCTTTGCATACCTGTGCGGGGCTGCATTTATCGCCAGCTGGGATTCCGGCGACGATCTCATACGGGCAATGGATGCCCGGTGTTATGACGGGAAATTTGCGTTGCTGGGAGAATCCAGGCCGGTTGAACAGCTCCCTCTCATGGCAGTACTTGCTTTCCTTAGCCTTTCAGCAGTATTCGTGATTTTTTCAGCAGGGTATACAATTATCTAGGTCATGTATCATGGGCAAAATAATTCTTGAAGCACGCGATATCCGATACCGGTATCCCCGGGGCAATGAGGTGATCTGCGGGATCAGTTTTCATATCTGCAAAAAAGAAAAAATTGCACTTGTGGGGCCAAACGGGGCTGGTAAATCCACCCTGCTTGCGATGTTCAATGGCCTGATCCGCCCGGATTCCGGAATCCTGCTTTTCGATAATGAACCAATTCAGTATGATGCAAAATCTTTGAGGTCACTGCGCAAACGGGTGGGCTTTGTCCTCCAGAACCCGGATCGCCAGATTATTGCTCCCACTGTGTACCAGGATGTTGCATTTGGTCCGACGAATCTCGGTTATCCGGAAAACAAAGTAAATGAGGTCGTGACCCTGGCACTCCGCCAGGTCGGCCTTGATGGTTTTGAACGCCGCCCGCCCCACCAGCTCTCGGGAGGAGAGAAAAAGAGAGTCGCAATTGCCGGCGTCCTTGCAATGGATCCGGATATGCTGGTCTTTGATGAACCAACGAGCGGGCTTGACCCGGCGGGTTCTGAAGATCTGATGGAACTCCTGGATGAACTCAACCATGCGGGTAAGTCGGTTATCATATCAACCCATGATGTCGAACTTGCGTACCCCTGGGCTGACCGGGCGATCCTGATGCATCAGGGAAGGATTCTTCAGGAGGATATTCCGGAAATTGCATTTGGCAATACTGAATATGTCCGCATGGCCCACCTGTCGGTTCCAACCCTGCTCGATCTCCATGCCGAACTCCAGAAACGTGGATTTAATATGACAGGAAAAAAACCCCGGACCGTACTTGATATGATTCACGGTATCGAAACATTGTTTGAGAAATCCTGCTGTCATGCACAGCCCGGCTCGATCACGATCTGCAATGTTGACCAGAACAACCAGCAGTCATTATCTCTCTGGCTTTCAAAAAAAACCGGCATTGCAATTGGTGCGATGGGAACCCGGGCCAAACACCGGGCTGAACGCGAAAATTATCTGCTTGATTTTACCTATGGTGTTATTGACAAATGTATTCTCAAGGCATTGCGGGGCGGGGATTCCCTGATTATGACAACCGATACGATGGTTGACCGGATTTACATGCGGGTTGAGAGTTATGGACAGGAAAGCGGTATTCAGATTCGGCTGAACCTCCTTGATAACGATGATAATTCTTCACCAGATGATAATTCAGGGAGTGAGAGATGACTCAGGTTCCCGGGCTTGTCATTGCCGGCACCCACAGCGGCTGCGGGAAGACGACAGTTTCAAGTGGGATAATGGCAGCCCTTGTTAAACGAGGGCTAAAGGTACAGCCATTCAAGGTCGGGCCTGATTTTATCGATCCCTCCCACCATACCCGGATATGCGGCCGCCCGTCCTGTAACCTCGATCCATTCATGATGGGAGAAACCGGGGTTCAGGATACATTTGCCAGCGCATCACAGGATTCCGACATCGCCATAGTCGAAGGCGTCATGGGAATGTATGACGGTATTGATGGATCCGATGTTTCAAGCACGGCCCATGTTGCACGACTCCTTGGAGCGCCGGTGGTCCTTGTTGTCGATGTCAAGGGAATGTCACGCAGTGTGAACGCACTCATAAAAGGATTCACTGAATTTGATCCTTCGATAAAAATTGCCGGGATAATCTTCAACCGGGTCGGCAGTCCCCGCCATGCTGATATGATCAAAGAATCGCTTCATGTTCCGGCACTCGGGTGGATTCCCCGCCAGGATAATCTTGCAGTGCAGAGCCGGCACCTTGGCCTGGTCATGGCTCATGAATCCGGTTCGATGCAGGCGTTCGGTACGATCATTGAAGAAACCTGCGATCTCGATTCCATCATCTCGGTCGCAGGAACAACTCCGGGTGGATTTAGTCAGCATCATGAAAATCTATCATTGAAGAGTGACGAGAAAAAACCTTCTCGCGCAAAAATCGGTGTCGCCTTTGATGAAGCATTCTGCTTTTATTATGAGGATAACCTTGACCGGCTCAGATCATCCGGGGCTGAGCTGATCTTTTTCAGCCCGGTAAACGGCGACCTCCCGGATGTCGATGCGTTGTATCTCGGTGGGGGTTATCCGGAACTGCATCTTCCGGCTCTCGAATCATCAGCCTGTACACGGCAGATCTCTAAAGTGGTTGATGACGGGATGCCGGTTTATGCCGAATGTGGGGGATTGATCTACCTCACCCGGCAGATTACTACCGACCGGATCTATCATCTCTGTGGCATACTCCCGGGTGTCACAGAAATGACAAAACGCATCCAGGCACTTAACTATGTTCATGGGAACTGCGTCTCGCAATCCTCGTTCCTGCCGGGAGGTCTTGCCATACGGGGTCATGAATTTCACTATTCGCGGATTGAAACGGATCGCGATGCCCGCTTTGCTTTTGAATTATTACGGGGGAAAGGTATCGAGAGTGGAAAAGACGGGCTTTATAGCGGGAATGCTATTGGATCTTATACCCATTCGTATTTTTCCCAAAAATTTACGAGTGCGTTTGTCGATGCAGCTGCCCATTTTGCCAGCCGGTGAATCTGTATATTCGTTTCCACTTTTTTTTATGCGAGCAATAAAGTTCTCGTAATCCCAATGTAAACTATCAAATTCACGGAAGCGACACCATGCGGAGTGATGAAGTAAAATCCGGATACCAGCGGGCACCCAACCGGGCGCTCCTGAGATCCCTGGGTGTAACCGATCGGGAAATGGACCTGCCGTTTATCGGAATAGCAAATGCATACAACACGATTGTGCCGGGTCATACCCACCTGCGCCAGCTTGCTGAAAAAGTTCGGGAAGGAATTGCAGCTGCCGGAGGGGTCCCGTTCGAATTTGGCGTGATCGGAATCTGCGACGGGATCGCAATGGGCCATGAAGGCATGAGGTATTCTCTTCCTTCGCGGGAAAATATCGCTGACTCGGTCGAGCTGATGGCACAATCCCACCGGTTTGACGGGCTGGTCCTTATCGGGACCTGCGACAAGATCGTTCCCGGCATGCTGATGGCAGCGGCCCGGACCAATATCCCGTCAATTGTTTTGACCGGGGGTCCCATGCTTTCAGGGTACCAGGAAGGAAAAGAACTCTCGCTCATCGATATCTTTGAAGGTGTCGGAAAAGTTGCGGCCGGAAAGATGTCTGAAGAAGCGCTCTGCGATCTTGAGCGCTGCGCAATGCCAGGCTGCGGGAGCTGCCAGGGATTGTATACCGCAAACACGATGGCCTGCATGACTGAATCGATGGGGATGTCCCTTCCCGGGTGTGCTGCTATTCCGGCCGTTGATGCTGCAAAGGTACGTATCGCACGCGAGACCGGGGAGGCTGTTCTCAACCTGGTTAAGAAAAATATCCGGCCACGGGATATCATCACAAAGGAAAGCCTGCGGAATGCAATCCGGATCGATATGGCTCTTGGCGGATCGACCAATACGGTTCTCCACCTCATGGCAATTGCAACTGAGGCCGGTATTCCCCTGACACTTGATGATTTCAACTCGCTTGCTGATGCAATCCCGCATATCTGTTACATGCAGCCGTCCGGGCCACATTCTATGCAGACTCTTCATAGGTCGGGTGGAATTCCTGCAGTATTCCGGCAACTGGAAAAATTCCTTGATGACCTCCCGACGGTATCCGGTAAGAGCATTCACGAGATCGCAATGGCTGCAATCATCAGGAACGAAGAAGTTATCCGGAATACCAGTTCCCCGGTCAGCCCGGCCGGGGGGCTCAAAATTCTCTTTGGGTCGCTTGCACCTGATGGCGCTGTCGTGAAATGTGCTGCTGTGCCTCAGGCTATGTGGAGACATTCCGGCCCGGCCCGGGTCTTCGATGGGGAAGACGCGGCAATGAAAGCGATCCTTGCAAAAAAGATACAGGAAGGTGACGTCCTCATTATCCGGTATGAAGGACCCCGCGGTGCGCCAGGTATGCCGGAGATGCTTTCCCCCACATCAGCTCTAATGGGTCTTGGTTACACGAAAGTAGTCCTGATCACGGACGGGCGTTTCTCCGGAGGAACCCGAGGTCCCTGCATTGGCCATGTGGCACCTGAAGCGGCAATTGGGGGTCCGATTGCACTGATTCAGGATGGGGACCGGATTGAAGTTGACCTGTTTGCAAAAAGCATTAACCTCATGGTTCCGGAAAATGAACTGGAAGCACGAAGGAAAACCTGGAAACCGCATATCAAAAACCTGGCCGGTGTCCTTGCCCGTTATGCAAAAACCGTTGAACAGGCAAACCTTGGCGCGGTCCAACGCTAATTTTTTTCGTATTTTAAAAAAATAAAAATATTTTCCGGTCACTCGTTACCCGCAGTATCATACAGAAGGCTGAGGTATCGTGCCGAGAACAGGGCAATCGGGGGAGTCAGAATGAGAAGAATGATACTGCCGATGTAAGGAATTACTGAAAATACAATTTCTATAATTCCGACAATGATACCCATTATGATCAGGGCTGCAATATAATTGAACCATCCAATTTTGCCGATATGAGCAAAGACTGCCTCAAAATTAAATGCTTCTTTGATACGGTTTGTACGGGCAAACCGTACATACGCAGTAGCGGTTAACAGTCCTGTGATTATCGCGACAATAATAAGGATCAAAACTTCGAACAGGACCCCGGCAACCATCCCGAATAATGTTCCGGCAATCTGGGATGGATTTTCTGTGCTCATAGCAACCAGAATGGTCAGAAGAAATGTTCCGAATGTAATAATACCCACAATGATGAGGGGGATGGAGTAAATTATGCTGACAACGAACAATCTGAACCCGTCCGAAAACAGCTTTCCGAACTCATTTACTTTCGGCGCCGGGATATCTCCCCGGTAAATTCTCAGGGTATATCCCATGAACGGGAAGCAGAGGATCACTGCAATGATAATGCAGAATATGATGGCTGCAATCATCAGGGCCGGGTCCAGAGCGATGGCAAGAATCATGCCGAAGATTGGGATCGCTGGTAGTACTGCAAGGATAATCAGCTGAATCCACTTGACCCAGTCACTTACAAGCCCTTCCTTTGTATACGAAAAGGAATCTCCAACCAGTTTGTTAAAATCCATGAATAACCTCCATAAGTCAATCGATTGATTATTTCTATAATTTTTGGATATAAAAATCCATCATTTGTAAAAAAAATGATTGATTATGCTGATCCGGCACTGTCATAGAGCAGGCAGATATAGCGAGATTCAAACAGGGTCACGAACGGGATAAGAATGAACAGGATAATACCGCCGACAACCGGGATCATTAAACAGATGAGTTCAATAATGCCGATGATAATCCCCATGATGATAAGGGCAATGATGTACGTAACCCATCCGATCTTCCCGATGGTTGCGAGAATCTCACTGAAATTGAATGCTTCGCCCATACTGCCGGTGCGGGCAAACCGGACAATTCCGATGACTTCAAAGAGACCGATGATAATTGCAACGATTACAAAAACCAGTAGACCCACAAGGAATGCTCCGATACTGGCCATGGCCATGTTGGTATCTCCAGAAATTGCAGCTGCAACTACCGGGGCCATTGCAAGAGCCATGATGATAATGAGCGGGATTGCATAGATGATCGCAATGATCAGGTATTTGATACCGTCAATAAACAGGGTTCCCCAGTTTTCAACTTCCGGGGCAGGTTTCTCACCACGCAGGATTTTCAGCATATATCCCATCAGCGGGAGAGTCAGAAGAATCGTTGCTATTAGAAGCAGTATCCACTTCATCCATTTTCCAACGAGACCTTCTTTTGCATAAGCAAAAGAGTCCCCAATAACGTTACCAAAATCCATTCAAATCACCACAACTTAATTTCTGAATCACTTATGACTGTCCAGCCACAAACGATTTAAATTAGGTATGGTAGCTTCGCAGAATATAAAATTATCTCAAATTTTTGGTTTAATTGTAAAAAAAAAGATAATTTAGTGCCTGAAATAGCGGATGCCGGTGAAAACCATTGCCATTTGACGCTTATTGGCGGCTTCAATCACTTCTTTATCCCGTATACTGCCTCCAGGTTGCACAAGTACGGTAGCACCGGCATCGGCACATACCTCAAGGGTGTCGGGGAAAGGCAGGAACGCATCGGATGCAACAGCGGATCCTTTGAGGGATGTACAGGCTTTTTCAATTGCGATTTTTGCTGAATCGACACGGCTCATCTGGCCGGCTCCAATGCCCAGCGTCCGGTTCTGGTCAGCAAAGATTATCGTATTGCTCTTGGTGTGCTTGCAGACTTTCCATGCGAGCTGGAGTGCCCTCATCTCATCCGGGGTCGGATCGCGATCCGTGATAACTTCCCAATGTTCCTGGTAGGCAGGAGTCCGCTGGACAAGGATGCCCCCGTCAATAGTCCGGATCTCATCGCTGCATGTTTTTTCGGGAAGAATGAGCACCCGCATATTCTCTTTCTTTTTCATCGCTTCCAAAGCTTCAGGAGAATACGAGGGAGCAGTAACAACTTCTACATAGGTTTTGCAGAGTTCATCGGCAACTGCCAAATCAACCGGCCGGTTGAATGAGACGACCGAACCGTACGCAGAGTCAGGATCAACTTCCCGGGCCTCGATATAGGTTTCAAGCAGGGTCCTGCCGGTAGCAACACCACAGGGATTGTTATGTTTGATGATAACGGCTGCCGGCTCTCCGAATTCCCGGACCAGGCCGACCCCGGCATGGACATCCAGGTAATTATTGTAGGACATCTGCTTGCCCTGCAAAGGTTCGGCACCTGCAATACCGGAACTTCCATATACGGCAGCCTGCTGGTGGGGATTTTCACCATATCTCAAAGATCTGCCGTTTGTGAACTGGAATGAATAGGTTTTGGGAAACGGAGACTCAATCTGGTACAGGTAATTGCTGATTGCTGCATCATAGGCAGCAGTGCGGGAAAATGCCTTTTTCGCAAGTTCAAATCGCTGATCCGCTGATATTCCGGCACCGGAAATTGCATCTTTAATTTTCTCGTAATCGGCAGGATCGACAATAACAGCAACGTCCTTGTAATTCTTGGCTGCTGCGCGTATCATTGCCGGGCCCCCGACATCGATATATTCGATCAAGGATTCAAGGCTCATCTTTTTCCCGGACATCGCTTCGAAGGGATAGAGGTTGACAACAAGCAGGTCGATACGGTTGATGCCGTGCTTTGTCATGACCGCATCATCAATCTGGCGCCTGCCGAGAAGTCCCCCGTGAACTTTCGGGTGCAGGGTCTTGACCCGTCCGTCCATCATTTCCGGAAACCCGGTATAACTGGAAACTTCCGTGAATTTTATACCCGCCTCAGCAAGTGCTTTCCCGGTCCCGCCAGAACTCATTATACCATATTTTTGTTCGGAAAGAGCCCGGGCAAATTCGACAATTCCGGTCTTGTCCCAGACCGAGAGCAACGCCCATTTCATGGAATAGTATATGAAAAACAGGAAAGAAAAAGGTATGCAGATTGTAATACCGTTCGGGATATGGCCCCCTATGTCCGATACCTGGTCGCGATTGAGTTTTCATTCAGGTTTTAATTATGGGGGGATCCTGATTTCCGATGGTTTCAAGGCAATTCCAGGGACAAATCCTGCAAAATTGACTCAAATGGGGTCTTTTTGATAATTGGGTCTCAATTTGGGGCTTGATGGATCTGCAAAAAGTAAATATTTATATAGAACTACAATACAATAGATATTGGAACATCGAATGGGATGTCTTATGGATGATAGTGTACGTAAAACAAGCGATGTAAATCTGACAGGCTCCGATTCACCGGGGGTCATATCACCGGATACCGGAATTACCAGCTCAGAACTGGCCGAACAGAAAAAGGCATATGCCGAACTGAACGACCGGTATCTCAGGCTTGCTGCAGATTTTGAAAACTTTAAGAAACGAACTGCACGGGATCGCGAAACAACTATTGCTTTTGCAAATGAACGGTTCGCAATCGATCTCCTGGAGATCGTAGATAATCTCGAACGGGCACTCAAATCAGATGAAACCCATTTAAGAGAAGGGATCGTTCACATCCAGCAGATTCTGACAACCATGTTGCAACGACACGGAATATCTTCCATAGAATCACTCAAAAAACCATTCAATCCAAATGAACATGAAGCACTTGCCCATGTCAATTCCGATGAGGATGAGGGCACCGTGATTGATGAGGTTGCACGCGGGTACCGCATGCATGACAAAGTTATCCGATACGCAAAAGTTGCCGTATCAAAAGGAAATCAGAAAGATAAGGAGGCATAAAAATCATGTCTAGTGAGAAGGTTCTGGGAATCGATCTGGGAACAACCTTTTCCTGTATGTCCATCATGGAGGCAGGAAAGCCCATTGTGATCCCGAATTCAGAAGGTGGCCGGACAACAGCATCGATTGTTGCATTCACCAAAGAAGGTGAACGGCTGGTCGGAAGCCTTGCAAAGCGCCAGGCCGTGACCAATCCCCAGCGGACCATCCAGTCCATCAAGCGGAAGATGGGAACACAGGAAACCGTCAAAATTGACGACAAGGCATATACCCCTCAGGAAATCTCCGCAATGATTTTACAGAAACTCAAGATCGATGCCGAAGCATATCTTGGGGAAAAGATCTCAAAGGCTGTTGTTACCGTCCCGGCATATTTCAACGATGCCCAGCGGCAGGCAACAAAGGATGCAGGAAAAATTGCCGGTCTTGAAGTACTTCGTATTATCAACGAACCGACCGCAAGTGCCCTTGCGTATGGAATCGATAAGGAAGGCGATGCCACGGTTCTCGTCTACGATCTTGGCGGGGGCACATTCGATGTCTCGATCCTGACGCTCGGTGACGGGGTCTTTGAGGTTAAATCAACAGCCGGGAATAACCATCTCGGCGGCGATGACTTTGACAAGTTGATCACGGATTACCTTGTTGAAGAATTCAAAAAGAAGGAAGGCGTCGATCTTCGTAATGATCCCTATGCAATGCAGCGACTGCGCGATGCATCGGAAAATGCAAAGATCGAACTTTCGCAGCGGCAGAGTACGAACGTCAACCTGCCCTACATCACGACCGATGCAAGCGGCCCGAAATTCCTCAATATCGATATTACCCGGGCAAAACTTGAGCAGCTGATTGGCAGCCTGGTGGAATCAACTGTCGGTCCGGTCAAACAGGCACTGAGCGATGCAAAGCTTGAGGCAAAAGACATCGATCACGTCCTTCTTGTCGGAGGTTCAACCCGGATTCCCCTCGTACAGGAAACGGTCAAGAAACTTCTTGGCAAGGAACCTGACAAGGGCATCAATCCTGATGAATGTGTAGCACTGGGAGCCGGTATCCAGGGAGCAGTCCTGACCGGAGAGACCAAGGATATTGTGCTGCTGGACGTAACTCCTCTGACGCTTGGTATTGAGACTCTTGGCGGTATTGCAACAAAACTTATCGAGCGCAATACTACTATCCCGACCCGGAAAAGCCAGATCTTCTCCACGGCTGCTGACGGCCAGACCAGTGTCGAGATTCATGTTGTCCAGGGAGAACGTGCCCTCGCAAAGGACAATTTCACGCTCGGACGGTTCCAGCTGACCGGAATTCCCCCGGCCCCGCGAGGCATCCCGCAGATTGAGGTTACCTTCGATATCGATTCGAACGGTATCATCCATGTCTCGGCAAAAGATCTCGGTACCGGTAACCAGCAGGCCATCTCCATCAAAGGTGACAAGAAACTCTCGGAAGAGGACATCAAGAAGATGATGGATGCAGCCAAGCAGTTCGAGACCGAGGACAAGCAGAAACGCGAAGAGATCGAGCTTCGTAACCAGGCCGACACTGCAATCTTCACAGCCGAAAAAATGCTCAAGGAAAATGGCGAGAAACTCGAAGATGCGGATAAGCAGAAAATCGAAGAAGGCGTAACTGCGGTTAAAAAGGCCCTTGAGGATAATAATACCGAAGAAATCAAGAAATCGATGGAAGCGCTAACCGAAGCCGTATATGCAGTTACAACCAAAATCTACCAGAAGATCCAGGAAGAGCAGGCTGCAAAGCAGCAGGCAGAAGGCGGAGCACAGCAGCCTGAACCCGAACAGAAGCCTGACGACAATGTTGTCAACGCAGATTACAAAGTAAAAGAAGAGTGAGCCTTGATGGGTGCGGGAGACTATTACGAGACCCTTGGTATTCCCCGGAATGCTGATGACAAGGAGATCAAAAAGGCATACCGCAACCTCGCGCGGAAATACCACCCGGATGTCTGCAAAGAATCGGGTGCCGAAGAGAAATTCAAGGAGATCAACGAAGCCTACAGCGTTCTTTCGGACGACCAGAAAAAGCGGCAGTATGATCAGCTGGGTCACGAGAATTTCACGAACGCTTCGAAGGGTTCTTACTCCGGGGGAGGAGCCGGCAGTGGAGGATTCCATGCCGACTTCTCCGGTTTTGGCGATATCTTTGATTTCTTTGGCGGCGGCCAGCGAAGGAGCGGACCGCAACCGGGTGCTGACCTGCTCATGCGGATCCAAATCCGGCTGGAAGATGCCGTAGCCGGAGTCGACCGCGATATAGAAGTCATGCATACGGAACCCTGCCCTGCATGCAGCGGTTCAGGCAGTGAGACAAAACGGTTGAACACCTGCCCGCGTTGTGGCGGAAGCGGCCAGATGCGGCAGATGAGCCAGTCACCATTCGGCCAGTTTGTCCGGATGTCGACCTGTACCCAGTGCGGAGGCCGGGGGAAAATCCCGGAAAAAATGTGCAAGGACTGCCATGGAACCGGGCACACCAGAGTCAAAAGAAAAGTATCCGTGCATATCCCCGCCGGGATCGATAACGGCAACCGTCTCCGCATGGAAGGGTATGGGGAAGCCGGGGATTACGGGGCACAAAACGGTGACCTGTTCATCGAAGTGTATGTGCAGCCTCATGACCGGTTTGTCCGGAATGGCGATAATCTTGAAACAATCCAGGAAATATCTCCGGTCTTGGCAGTACTGGGGACTACAGTCGAGATCGAAACCATCGACAAACGATCCATTGAACTCAAAATCCCCCCCGGGATCCAGTATAATACAGCCCTCAAGATTCCGGGAGCCGGCGTCAAGCGCCGGGGCCGGCCTGGCGATCTACTTGTCCGGATCAAAATCGTTACCCCCAGGTCAATTTCATCCGAAGAGAAAGAACATTACCAGGCGCTCTATGATCTCGAGGGGAAAAACAGCGGCAAGGGCGGTTTCTTTGCCGGGATCATGGGGAAGAAAAAAGGAAAGAAATAATTTTCCTTTTCCCTTTTTTTAAGTACCTATTTGAAGATCGCCTTCCCATTAATCTGAGATGAAACTGCTCTTTGAGCTGTCCGGGGAAAACCAGACCCTGCCACTTGCCGAACTTGAATGTGCCGGGACTATTATCGATCACCGGTTGCAGGTTGCGGTTGCCGAATGCCCGGACCCCTCTGCCATCCACCGTCTTGCAATGACCCAGGTTGTTATGGAATATCTCGGGGAATGTGACGCAGATACCGGTTCGTTCCGGGCACTGCTCAGGGATCTTGCCATTGTAACCTCCCGGAGTTTTGCTGGTCGTGCAAAAAAAGTTCATGGCGGGAGTGAGAATATCAATCCCTGCTCTCAAAGAGAATTTGAGAACCTGATCGGAACGATGATCAGCGGTCCTGTTTCCCTCAATAACCCGGACATCGAATATCGTGCGATCCTCTCCGAAGGCCGGTGTTATTTTGGCCGGGTGACTGATCGAATCGCCCGGAGTGCGTATGATACCCGGAATCCCGGGAAACGTACTTTCTTTCACCCCGGTGTCATGATGCCCCGCATGGCACGTACGCTTGTCAATTTATCTCTTGCAAAAGAAGGGGATACGGTCCTGGATCCCTTCTGTGGTACCGGGGGTATCCTTATTGAAGCCGATCTTCTCGGCATGCAGGCAATCGGCGGCGATTTTGATCCGATGATGATTGGTGGCTGTCGGCAGAACCTTCCCGGTGCCGATCTCCTTCTTGCCGATGCAACCCGGCTCCCGTTCCCGGATCAATCCCTTGATGCCATTGTCACCGATCTCCCGTATGGCCAGTCGGTCTGTATAAAAAAAGCCGACACTATGGATAATCTCTACAACGATGCACTGGAACAGATCAAGCGGGTTCTCAAACCGGGTCACCGGGCCGTTGTCGTGACCCACCGGGATATAGCGGATATCGCCTGCCGGCATCTCACGGTACTCCAGAAACATGACCAGCGGGTTCACAAAAGCCTGACCCGCCGGGTTCTTGTTCTTGAAGCATGATTTTTTCAAAAGTTTTTTTTGGGAATATCAAAAAGTTGATCCTGCTCCGGCCAGACCCCGGATTTTTTTATGGAACCAAAAATCCATTAAATATCATCCACACCAGATATAACCGGTAGAAATGAAATCATCCACGATCATTGCCACCGGGTTTGTTCTGGTCACAGCCCTCCTTCTCTGTGCATTCCCCGTCTCCGGGTATTCCGAGGCAGCAACCGCACGGTACATGGAAGGCCAGTCCGATATCGCCTCCGGTAATTACTCAGAAGCAGTCGCAGCGTTCGATGCAGCAATCGCCCTTGAGCCGGAGTACTACGAAGCCTGGAACGAGAAAGCAGATGCCTACAACCGTAACGAACAGTTCAATGAAGCCCTCGCAGCTTCTGACAAGGCACTTGCCATCAATCCGGATTACGTAAACGGATGGATCAACCGGGGATACATCCTTTATAATCTGGGCCGGCAGTCCGATGAACTCTCTGCATACGAATCCGCACTGGCAATTGATTCGGAAAATGCCGATGCCTGGTTCAACAAAGCCTATGCCCTTGCCGGTATGAAGCGGTTTGATGAAGCCCTGCAGGCATTCGATAACGTTGCAGAAATCAATCCAACCTACCCGCACCTGGCAGAGAACCGAAAGATTGCCGAGAATCTGAAGAATGCATCAACGCCGTTTTACATCAAATATGCATTTGTGCTCATAATTATTGCAATTGTGGTGATTGGGGCAGTTGCATGGTACTTGGCGGTGAGAAAGAAATACTGATTTTTTAAATCCTGAAATTGTTTTTATTTTGATTCCGGTTCTTACGAAAAAAAAATATTACCGGGCTTTTTCGTAACAGATCTTCGCTTCATCGTATTTCCCGATTTTTTCTAATATATCCCCGACATCGTTCCAGGTTTCCTTACGGGAGGGTTCGATCTCAAGAGCACGCTTGAAGGAGGACAAGGCATCCTGGAACTTTCCGAGTTCCTGCTGTACGCGTCCTTTGTGGATCCATGCATCGACAAATTCCGGTTTTAACGAAATGATGGCATCGAATGCCTCGATAGCTTCGTCATGCATTCCAAGAACGGTAAGGGTACTGCCCTTGGTGAAGTAAGCAATGGAGAAGGTAGGGTCGATCTCAAGGGCACGGTCATAGGATACGATCGCGTCTTCGCTCTTTTGTTGTGCAGACAGCGACATGCCATGGCGGGTCCAGGTCTCGGCATTTTCCGGGTCCAGGTCGAGCCCCCGTTCATATGCACTCTGTGCTTCGGTATATTTCCCGAGATCGTAATACGCGTTGCCTTTTCCGATCCAGGCTCCAACCTGGGTAGCGTCATATTCAAGGGCCTTGTCGAATGCTTCGATGGCGTCCCGGTACATCCCGAGATCGGCAAGAGCAATTCCCTTGTGGGAAAATACCTCCGGACGGTGATCGAGTTCAAGAGCCTTATCAAAGGTCTGGATTGCATCCCGGTATTGTTCCAGTGCCGTGTAGGCAAGGCCCTTGGCGTCGTACAGGGCAGAAGATGATGGATTGAATTCCAGCGCCCGGTTATAGGTCGTTATCGCAGTATCATAATTGCCCTGCTCGTGCAGGGTTTTTCCTTTCCAGAACAATGCCTGGTGGCAGGAAGGATTGATCTCGATTGCGTGATCAAACGCGGTTATTGCATTGTCGAACATACCCAGCGCAAAGAGCGCCCGGCCTTTTTCATAGAATGCATCAGCAGATCCCGGGTTGATGGCAAGAACCTGATCAAACGAACTGATGGCCTCTTTGAGTTTCCGGGTATGGATAAATGCCCGGCCCCGCTCGAAAATCGAGTCCTGGTACTCCGGGGCAATCTCGAGGGCGTTTGAGAATGCTGCGATTGCATCGTCGAACCTGCCGGTCCCGGCAAGTGCGACGCCCTTATGGTGATATGCCTCGGAATACCGCATATTAACTGAAAGGGCACGGTCAAACGAGGCTATGGCGTCGTCAAATTTCTCCTGTTTCAGCAGGGCAAGCCCGCGGTAGTAATACGCCTCGGCAAACTCGGGGTTGCAGGAGATTGCGCGATCAATTGCATCTATCGCATTTTCAAACCGCCCGAGATGTATCAACGCCACTCCCCGGTACAGGTAGGGGGTTGCATAACCGGGATCGAGCGAGACTGCCTGGTCATAGGATTCGAGCGCTGCTTCATAATCGCCGAGGTTTGCACTGGCAATTCCTTTATAGAGCCATGCTTCGGAATACTCATTCTTAAGGGCAAGTGCCCGATCGAATACCGTGATGGCCTCGTGGCTCATGGATAAGCCAAGGAATGCCCGGCCTTTCTGGTATAATGCTTCGGCACAATTCGGTCGGTTCATGAGCGCAGCATCAAAATTCTTGATGGCATCGTGGTACTTGCCGAGCCGCATATTGGATATGCCGAGATAGTAATGGGTAACAGCATCCTTTGGATCGATTCCAAGTGCCTTTTTGAAATACCCCGTTGATTCGAGATCTTTTCCAAGAGCAGAAACTGCCATGCCCTTACCGGTCCAGAGCGATGCAAGATTCGGGCGGATCTTCAATGCCTGTTCAAAGGAGAGGACTGCATCGTCGAACCGGGCGAGTTTTGTCTGGGCAAGACCTTTCTGGTACAGGGCATCGACATTCTTCGGCTGGAGATTGAGCGCATACTCAAAGGATATGACTGCTTCCTTGAGCATCCCGAGCGCAGAAAGTGCCCGGCCCTTGTCATAGTATGCAGCCCCATAATCCGGCCTGATCTCGATTGACTTGTTAAATGCCTCGATAGCATCATCATACCCGGCAAGAGCATACAGTGCCCGGCCTTTCAGGTACCATGCTTCCGCGTTCGTTGGATCGATGGTAAGGGATTTGACATATGCTTCGATTGCATCATTATGCCTCCCCAGCAGTTCGAGCATATTGCCCCGTTGTAACAGGGCATCGATCGAGAGCGGGGAATCAACCAGGACCTGATCGAACGCTTCGATTGCATCGGTAAGCCGGTCCGTTGCAGCAAGGGAGCGTCCCATTGCATAATATGCCTGCGTGTTTTCGGAATTGAGATCCAGGTTTTTGCGGAATGCAACAATTGCATCATCGTGCCTGCCAAGATTTGCAAGTGCCAGCCCCTTGTGATAATAGACCTCCGCGTAATTCCCGTCGAGCTCGGTGACTTTATCAAACGTTTTCACGGCTTCCCGGTACATGCTGAGCGATGCCAGGGCACATCCTTTGTCAAACAATGCCTCGGTAAACGAGGGATCGATCTCGAGGGCACGGTCGAATACCTTGACCGCTTCTTCAAACCTGCCGATCCGTGCAAGTGCCTTACCCTTGAAATGCAGGGTCGGTGCATGCAGGGGTTCGGCAGCAAGGGCAAGATTATAGGCAGCAATAGCATCCCGGGCATTATCCAGAATGTCAAGGCACCGGGCCCGTTCATACAGTGCATCGAAATAATCCGGCCGTATCTCAATTGCATGATCAAACGATCCAATTGCCTCATCGTATCGCATGGTCTTTTCAAGTGCCAATCCCTGCTCGTACCAGGCTTTGTCATTTTCCGGGGTTATCGTGAGAAGCTGGACATACGCATCCACGGCTTCAGCATCCCGTCCGAGAATCAGGAGTGACGAAGCATAATGGTACATCGCTTCGGCGTTGCCCGGTTCATGGGCCAGCGATGCAGTAAATGCTTCGATTGCATCCTCGTACCGGGCAAGGTTGTACAATGAGAGACCTTTTTCGTGGAGTGCCTGTGCGTGTTCCGGATCCCGTTCAATCACTTCATCAAAGGATGAAACGGCATCAGTATAGCTGCCAAGTTTGTAATATTCCCGTGCCCGTTCCAGGTAGATAACCGGATCATCCGGCCGGAACCGGATCGCGTGATCGAACGATTCAATGGCATCATGTGATCTTCCGAGAATGGCAAGAACCAGGCCTTTCTGGTACCATATATCCGGGTTTTCATCGTTCAGCCGGATTGCCGTATCGAATGCATCAACTGCATCGTCATACCGCCCGAGACTGATCAGGGAAAGACCCCGTAAATAGGGGGGTTCGAACCGGTTGGAAAGGACATTTCCTGCATCCTTAAGGGCACGTTCTGCTTCGTCATGACGTTCGAGATGGGAGAGTGCCATTCCTTTCTCAAAGAGGATATCGCCATTATGCGGATCGCCCCCAAGCACCTTGTCGAAAAGACGAACCGCTTTTTCAAACCGGTTGACCCGGGAGAGTGCTTTTCCTTCAGCAGCAAGAATGGCATTATTGTCGGGGTCTCCATCGCGTGCCTTTTCAAATGAATCAATTGCATCGTCATCTTTTCCGAGCTGCTCAAGGCTCCGGGCCCGGAGTGCCCAGGCTTCGGAACGATGGGAATCGAGTTCCAGCATATGGTCAAGAGCATGAATGGCCTCATCATAGCGCCCGAGTTTTTCAAGGACAATTCCCTCATTGAGGTATCCCTCTTCAAACCCTTCATCCAGAGCAACCGACCGGGTATATGCAGCAAGGGCCTCGTCATACCGTTCAAGTGCGGCAAATGCATGACCCAGGGCAAACTGGCCGTCCCTTTTTTCTGCGTCAAGCTCAAGGGCGGTTAACAGTTCATCGATGGCTTCTTCATACCGGCCCAGGCCCGAAAGGGTAAGGCCCCGGGCAAACCGTGGATTGTAATTGGTTGCATCGAGTTCGATTGCATGATCAAAGGCAGCAACCGCCTCCTGCATCTGGTCAAGTTCGACATGACATAATCCTTTTTTATACCATGCATCCCCGATCTTCCGGTCCTGGCTAAGGGCAGTATCCATCGCATTGAGGGCATCCCGGTATTGCCCGAGATTAAAGAGACTGATCCCCCGGTTATAATGAGCCCGGGTAAATCCGTCTTCAAGAGCAATCGCTGCATCGAACGCTGTTATGGCATCCTTATGCTGCCCAAGCCGCTCAAGAACGAGACCTTTTTCGAAAAAGGCCGATGCGAAATACGGATCGATTGCCGACGTGTTTTCAAAAGCCTGGATTGCATCGCGGTCACGGCCAAGACGGGCAAGAGCAAGACCCTTGTCATACCAGGCATTCGAGAACTTCCGGTTGATTTTGATTGCCTTGTCAAAAGATACAACGGCTTCTTCATACCGGCCCAGTTCACTGAGTGCCAGGGCATGGTCATACCACCCGTTTGCATACCCGGGTTTCTGCCCGAGAGCTTTTTCAAGGGCATCAACCGCCGGTTCGAACTGGCCGGTGGATAACAAGGCACTGCCTTTCTTGAACCATGCATCTGTGCAAGCCGGATCAAGAGAAAGAACCTGATCGATGACCCCGATTGCGTCGTTGGGTTTTCCAAGTTCAATCAGGCATACCCCTTTGCGGTAAAGAGCAGCCGGGTTATCCGGCGCCAGGGTGATCGCTTGTTCAAATGATTCGAGCGCATCTTCAGCACGACCCAGTTCAAAAAGAACTTTGCCCCGGAGAATCCAGAGTTCTGCATTCGTGCTGTCGATATTCCGGGAGGTTTCAAGATCGTCAAGCGATTCCTCAAAACGCAGAAGTTTCGACCGTGCCAGAGCCCGCTGGAAATACACATCTGCCCGGCCCGGTTCGAGTTCTTTCATGGTGTCGAATACATCTAACGCCTCAGAATATTTTTTGAGATGCATTAAGGAGATACCGGACTGGTAGACTGCATCATGAAGAGCGGGATCATGGATCAGGGCCTGCCTGAATGATCGGATGGCTTTCTCGTATTTTCCGGTCGCATTCAGGACAAGTCCTCTCCGGTAATGGGCCTGTGCATGTTCAGGACAGGCTTCAAGGGTATAATCAAACGCTTTTAGTGCTTCGGGATACTTTTTGAGACGGGCCAGTACGAATCCCCTGCCATACGAGGCTTCATAATCGCCGGGATCTGTCTGGAGGGCACGATCATAAGCATCTACCGATTCTTCGTCACGGCCAAGACTTGAAAGGGCAAGACCTTTTCCGTACGCGGCAAACGGGGCACCGGGTTCAAGATCGAGCGTCCGTTCAAATGCCAGCACTGCTGCCATGAAATCCTCAAGCGCAAGCTGGGTTTTTCCTTTGGCAAGCCATGCAGCCGGATCATCCGGCTTATGTTCGAGCGAACGGTCAAGTGCCAGGAGTGCTTCGGAATACCGCCCCAGGACTAGGAGGGAATATCCGCGGCTGAACTGAAGATCCCCGGATTCCTCCCCGAGGGTCAGCGCACGATCGTAGGCAGTAACCGCATCGGCATGGTTCCCGATCGCTGCACAGGCAAGTCCCTTATGGTAGGCAGCAGCCTGCATGCCGGGATCGAGTTCAAGCGTCCGGTCGTATGCTGCCAATGATTCTTCATACCTCTCGAGTTTTCGCAAGGATTCTGCCTTGTGATACCATGCAGTCGTACAGGTATCCAGGTACCGGACCGTGTTATTGAATGATTCAAGGGCATTTTCCAGCTGGGAATCATTGAACTGGCAATACCCCTTGTAATACCAGGCTTCGGCATTCTGTTCTTCGAGCATGAGGAATTTTTCAAATGCAGCAATCGCTTCGTTCCAGCGTTCAAGATGAAGGAATGCTTTTCCCCGGTAAAAGAGGGCACACGGGTACCGGGACCGGTGTTTTAATGATTTCCCGAATGACTCCACTGATTCCTTGAACCGTTCCAGCTTGTAGAGCGAATACCCCTTCCATGCAAGCAGCTCGGGATCCGAACGATCGGTTTCCAGTGCACGATCAAGGGAAATTACCGCATCTTCGAACCGCGATAATTTCAGGAGCGAGTACCCTTTTATCCGGTGAGCTTTCCCGCATTCAGGATCAAGTGCAAGTGCTGTATCGAGCGCAAGGATTGCATCCTCGAACTTCTGGAGATTCTTAAGCGCTTCTCCTTTCGCAAGGAGGGTTTTGATTTCCCCGGGTTCATGGATGAGTGCGCTGTCGAATGCATTCACGGCATCATCGTATCGTTCAAGACGGAAGAGAACATGTCCTTTTTCGGCATGAACCTGCACAGTGTCAAGACCTGCGGCAATACTCTTATTGAACGTGTCCAGTGCATCATCCAGCCGATCAAGACGTGCAAGACAGATTCCTTTTTCATACAGAATTTCTGACGTATCCGGGAGAATATTCAGGAATGCATCGAACGATTCGAGTGCATCAGCGTAATTTTCAAGGGCGACATATGCCCGGCCACGTTCCCTGAACGCTTCGCTGTTGACCGGGTTGATTGCAACCGTCTTAGTAAATGCTTCGATTGCTTCGGGATACTGCCGGGCCCGAACCAGGACAAGACCCTTGTAGTGGAATGCCCGCTCGCAGTCCGGGGCAATCGTATTGACCTCTTCATAAGCAATCGCAGCATCCTCGAGCAGGCCCAGTTTGTCAAATGACCGGGCCTTCCCGTAGGTTGCGGTCAGATCCTCCGGTGCAAGTTCGAGCACAGTCCGGAACGCTTCTGCTGATTCGTGGAATTTTGCCAGCGAATAATATGCCCTGCCTTTCTGGAGGAACGCATCGACAAAATCCGGCATCAGCCGGTTTGCCTCTTCATAGGCTTCGACTGATTCCGGAACACGGTTCAGGCGCTGGAGTGCGACGCCTTTATAATAAAATGCCTCCCCAAACCCGGGTTCAAGCATAATTGCCCGGTCGAATGCAGTGACCGCTTCGGCATCGTTGCTGATACTGAGGTTGGCACGACCCTTGTAGAACCAGGTATGGGGATTTTTTTCGTCCAGTTCAATTGCATTGTTATAAGAGAGAATTGCTTCCTGGAACCGTTCAACTGCAAACAGGCAGAATCCTCTGATCAGCCAGGCATTGGCAATTTTCGGGGCAATTTCAAGGGATTTTGAAAGGGCATTAATCGCTTCGTCGAATTCGCCCAGTTCAGCAAGAGAGAGACCTTTGTGATATTGGGCATCATTATTACCCGGATCCAGTTCGAGCGCCTTGCTGAAATCAGCCACCGCCTCTTTCTGCTGCCGGAGGGCAGCATAGGAAAGCCCTCTCTGGTAGTATGCTTCGGATTTTTCCGGGGCGATTGCAACCGCAGCATCGAACGCCGCGATTGCCTCATCGAATTTTTCCTGCCGGGCAAGTGCAAGGCCTTTCTGGTAATGAGTCTCGGAATCTTCCGGCGTAATCTCAAGAGCGATATCAAAGGCTGTTACCGCTTCATCCAGCATGCCGATTGCTGCAAGTGCCCTGCCCTTGTGGAAAAATGCCGGGGCAAAGTTCGGGATGATTTCAAGGATTGAGTCGAATGAACCGATTGCTTCGAAATGACGGTTCAACTGGATCAGGGCAAGTCCCTGTTCATAGAATGCCCGGGTGTTGTGGGGGTTCAGCTCAAGGGTACGGGCATATGCAGGAAGCGATTCCTCGTACCGTTCAAGATCCCGGAGGGCAAGGGCTTTCTGGTACCATGCCTCCTCGAAGTCTTCCCGGATGGCGATCGCATGTTCCGCTGCAGCAAGTGCATCGGCATTCCGTCCGAGATCATGGAGCGCCATCGCTTTTTTCAGGGCAGATTCAGAAAGACCGGGCTCCAGTTCCAGGGAACGATCGAATGCGTCAACTGCATCCTGGTACAATCCGAGATTGTACAATGCAAGACCTTTCTGGTAATAGGCAGGACCATACGTTGTAAGCGATGACAGGCATTTGTCGAGAGCCACAAGAGCGTCCTGGTAATGACCAAGCTGTCCGAGTGCAACTCCCCGGAAGAAATAGGCCATTGCAAACGAGGGATCGATTTCGATTGTAAAATCAAGCGAGAGGATGGCTTCATCGTACCGGGCCAGTTCAATGAGTGTTATCCCCTTATTGAAAAACGCGTCACGGTAGTTCGGATCGAGTTCAAGCGCAAGATCATATGCATCGATGGCTTCGCTGAAATTCCCGAGATCATAGAGGGCTTTTCCTTTCTGGAAATATGCATGGGAATTGTTCGGGTTTTCCGAGAGGGTCCGGTCGAACTCCTTGATCGATTCTTTTAGTTTTCCGAGATTGTACAGTGCAAGACCTTTGCGCATCCGTGCATCGGTGTACCTGGGCTTTATCTGGAGGGTCTTGTCGAACGCAAAGATCGCATCGCTGTATCGGCCGAGATCGGCAAATGTCCGGCCCTTGTGGTAAAACGCCAGCGCATTTTCCGGATCATAGATGAGCGATTTGTCAAAGGCTTCAAGGGCTTCTTCATACCGTGCAAGTTTTTCAAGCGCAAGTCCCCGGTTGTAATGGCCCGGAGCATTGCTCGTATCCCTGGCAAGATTCCGGTCGAAGGCATCGATTGCCTCCGTATATTTGCCCAGTTTCAGGAGTGCAAACCCGAGATAATAGTATACTTCCGTATAGGCAGATTCGATTTCGAGTGCACGGTTGAATGCAAAGATAGCGTCGGTGAATTTGCCGATCTCGATAAGGGATCGGCCTTTATGGTACCATGCTGGAGCAAACGAGGAAAGTGCATTGATTGCCCGTTCAAAAGCTGCAATGGCATCCCGGTGATCCCCGAGTTTTGCAAGGGCAAGACCTTTGTGGTACTGGGCATCCCCGTTTCCGGGATCGATTTCAATGAGCACTTCGAATGCCTGGATTGCTTCTTCGACCCGGTCGAGTTTCTCAAGGGCAAGACCCCGGTAATGGAATGCGTCGATCGATCGCTGGTTGAGGGAAATTGCATGATCGAACGATTCAATGGCTTCAGGATATTTCCCAAGATCGAAGTAAGCTTTGCCGGTTTTTATCCAGCCATCGACCTGTTCGGGATCGATCCGGAGGGATTTGGTATAGGCACCAATCGCATCCTGGGTCTTACCGAGTTGATTGAATGCATCTCCCTTTTTCATCCAGATATCCTTGAACGAGGGATTAATTTCAAGGGCTTTTGTATAGGAGAGGATTGCATCGGAGATCTTGCCGAGATCGTAGAGTGCATGGCCTTTCTTTACCCAGCCTTCGGCAAGATTCGCGTTGATCTCGAGAGCCTTTGCATAAGCCCCCATTGCCTCCTGTTTACGGTCAATGGCATTGAGCGAATCTCCTTTTTCCATCCAGATATCGATAAGCGTGGGATTTAGGGACAGGATACGATCATGGGTTTCTATTGCCTCGGGATACCGTTTCAGGCGTATCAGGACTTTGGAACGGGCGATAAGGGCCTCCATCTGCGATGGATTTGCAGCGAGACACCGGTCGAGCAGGGGCAGTGCCTCTTCATACCTGCCGGTCTCTGCAAGGGTGATTCCCTGGTACATGAACCCGTCGGTCAGCGTGGCATCCCGTTCTGTTGCTGCCTGGAATGCAGTTACCGCCTTCTCATACTGTTTTGACTTGAAGAACGCAAGGCCAAGGTAATACGAGGTTGCAGCATTCTGGGGGTCGAGAACAGTTGCCTGTTCAAATGCTTTCACCGCTTCTCCATACCGTTCCCGCTGGAGCAGGGCGATTCCCTTGAAATGGTATGCAGGTGCATTGTCCGGATTGAGGGCAAGGGAACCTTCAAACGCCTTGATCGCATCGTTGAACCGCTCCTTTCCGGCATACGCGACACCAAGATAGTAAAGCCCTTCCGCGTTATCGGGATCAGATTTGAGCAGGCCTTTGAAGGATCGTACCGCTTCGTCATATCGTTCGCGCTGGATGAGGGCGACACCTTTCTGGTACAGGGTCTTTTCATCACCGGGTTTGAGCTCAAGTACCTGGTCAAAAGATACAATTGCCTCAAGGGGTTTTCCCATACGGAACAGTGCATTTCCCTTCTGGTAGAATGCCTGGACACAACGCCGGTTGAACTCAAGAACCCGGTCGTAGGCAGCAATGGCATCGGAAAATTTTTCCAGGGAAACAAGGGCCGATCCCTTGAAGTACCATGCCCAGATATTCCGGGGATCCTGCATGAGGGCTACTTCAAGGGAATCAAGCGCTTCAGTATAACGGCCGGCCCGTACAAGGACCTGTCCTTTCCGGACAAACGCTTCGGTAATCGAAGGATTCAGCGTTGCAGCCCGGTCGAACGCGGCGATGGCTTCCTCGTCAGGCCCGGCTCGACTGAGTGCAATTCCCTTCCTGAGCCAGAAACCGGCATTCGCGGGATTCAGTGCAATTGCTTTATCGAACGCTGAAATTGCTTCCTGGTAGCGTGACAGGCTTAAGAGTGCCATGCCTTTGCCGGCAAGCGCATCCTCATTCTGGGGGGATAAGGAAAGGACGCGGTCGAAATCATTGACCGCATTCGAATACTGCTTTATTTCCAGGAGAATCATCGCCCGCTGGTAGAGGACCCCGGTCTGGATGGGGTCAAACTCAATGGACTGGTCAAAAGAAGCAAGTGCTTCATCATACCGGCCGAGACGTCCCAGTGCAATTCCTTTAAGGGAAAGGACTTTGGGATTATCCGGTTCTATTTCGAGAGACCGGTCATACAGGTCAATTGCATCGGTCAGGTTATCCTGCTGGGCAAGAACCGCACCTTTCTCATAGAGGGCCTGGGCACAGTAGGGATTGATCTCAATGACATGATCGAATGCAAGGACTGCATCGTCATATTGCCCGGTTGCGGCAAGAGCAAGACCTTTGTAGCACCATCCCCATGCACTCCGGGGCTGCTCATTCAGGGCGGCATTCAGGATAGATATTGCTTCCTGGTACCGTCCAAGGTTGACATAGACAATGCCTTTACGGACGTAGGCATCGGCAAAACGCGGCTGGATGGAAATGACCTTATCAAAAGCCCCGACAGCTTCATCGAGCCGGTCGATATTTGCAAGCGCAATTCCCTTGTAATACCACGCCTCCGGGAGGTTGGGGTTTATTTCAAGTGCTGCCGAGAGTGCCTCTACTGCATCCTGGTACTGCAGCATGCTGAGAAGTGCACAGCCTTTGCCGGCAAGGGCATCTGCATTCCGGGGCGAGAAGGAAAGGACGTGGTCGAAATCATTGATAGCATTTGAATACTGCTTGATCTGGAGAAGAATCGTTGCCCGGGGGTAAAAGACCGACGTAATGGTCGGATCGGCTTCAACCGCCCTGTCAAGCGCAGCAAGGGCTTCGTCATACCGGCCCAGTCGGCCTAAGGCTATGCCTTTGAGGGAGAGGACTTTGGGATTGTCCGGTTCTATTTCGAGAGACCGGTCATAGAGGTCAATTGCAGCGGCAGGGTTATCCTGCCGGGCAAGAACTGCACCTTTTTCATAAAGAGCCTGGGCGCAGTGCGGGCTGATTTCAAGGACATGGTCGAATGCCTGGATGGCCCCGTCGTACTGTCCGGTCGCAGCAAGGGCAATACCCATGTAGCACCATCCCCATGCACTCCCGGGCTGTTCATCAAGAGCGGTATTTAGGATTGTTATTGCTTCCTGGTACCGTCCAAGGTTGACATAGACAATACCTTTCCTGACAAAAGCGTCTGCGAAGTGCGGGTGGAGGGTAATGACCTTGTCAAACGCCTCGATCGCTTCATCCGGCCGGTCAAGGTTTGCAAGGGCGATCCCTTTGTAATACCAGGCATCGGAAAGAGCCGGGTTCAGTTCAAGCGCTGCGGAAAGTGCAGCGATTGCTTCCTGGTACTGCAACAGGTGGAAGAGCGCAAATCCCTTCCCGTACAAAGCATCCGGATTATCGGGAGAGAGTTCGAGGACGCTGTCGAACGTAATGGCCGCTTCTGCATATTCGCCGGTAATGAGGAGTGCATCGGCCCGGTGGTAGAGTGCGAGGGAAAAAGCCGGGTCGATATCGATAGCCCGGTCAAAGGCGTCAACCGCATCGTCATACTTCCCGAGTTGTGCGAGAGACAGCCCTTCGTTATAATGGGCATTGATATAGTTCGGGTTGATTGCTATTGTATGTTCGAAGGCTTCGATAGCAGCTTCGTGCTGCTCAAGCTTTGCAAGAGCGAGGCCCTTATCGAAATACGCCTGGGCATAGCCGGGTTTTATCCGTATACTTTCATCGAATGCAGCAATCGCGTCGTCAAACCGGCCGAGTTTTGAGAACAGCAGCCCTTTCTGGTGATAAGCAGCAGCATTTTCCGGGTCCTGGGTTGTGGTCCGGTCCAGTTCGCTGATAGCATCCTGTGTGTTGCCGAGTTTTGCAAGCGCGAATCCTTTGTGATACAAGGCTTCAGCATAGGTTGGATTGATCTTGATTGCCCGGTCGTATGCCCCGACTGCTTCCCGGAACCTGCCGAGATGGGAATAGGCCATGCCTTCCTGGAATGCAGCGGATGCACAACCGGGATCGAGCGTGAGGGTATATTCAAACGATTCGATTGCTTCCTTGTGCCGGCCCAGCCGGAGAAGGGCTATTCCCCGGTAATAAAACGAGCCGGCATGATCCTTGAGACCTGCCAGTGCCCGGTCGAATGCTTTGAGTGCATCCTCGTATTTCCGGATATGGATGCAGGCGACTCCTTTTTTATACAGGATTTCGGCATTATCCGGTTCATAGGTGAGAGCCCGTTCGAAATCCTGATCCGCTTCACGATAGTTCTGGAGTTTTGCGTACGCGATGCCCCGGTTGAAATAGGCCCGGGCATTTGCCGGGCTGAGTTCCACGGCTTTGTCAAATGCCGGGATTGCTTCATCGAATTTTTCCAGCTGGGACAGGGCAAGACCCAGGTGGTAATAGGCATCCGTGAGCCCGGGATTCAGGCTGGTTGCATGCCGGAGTGCAGATTCGGCATCCTCGTACCTTCCAAGCGTGGCTAACGCGATTCCCTTGATGGCCCAGATATCCGCATGATCGGGTTCGTGTTCGAGGAACTGGTTTGCGGATTCGATCGTATCTTCAAACCGGTTTTTCTTGGCAAGGATGAACGTCCGGTAATACCAGATCCAGATATCCGAGGGATCGATTGCATATGCCTCGTCAAATGCCGCAAGCGCTTCATCGTATTTTCCGAGATCGTAAAAAGAGATCCCCTTATTGTAATACGCCTTTGCATAGTTCGGGACGATTTCGATAGCCTTGTCGTAGGCTGCAATTGCTTCGTGGTGCCGGCCGAGATCGGCAAGGGCGATACCCTTGTTGTAAAACACTTTTGCATGCCGGGGATCGACCGTGAGGGCGTGGTCGTAGGCAGCAATGGCGTCTTTGAAACGCCCGAGTTCGTAGTAGGCGATGCCTTTTAAGATCCAGGCTTCGGCATTATCGAACCTGAGGGCAAGCAGGCGATCGCAGGCTTCGAGCGCCTCCTCGTTCCTTCCGATCTGGGCAAGGGTGGCAGCCTTGTTATACAGGGCATTCGGATCGTCGGGTTCGATCGCGATTGCCTGATCGTAGGCAACAATGGCATCGTCGTACCTGCCGAGATCGTACAGGGCGATGCCTTTGAAATATTGTGCTTTTGCAAGGTTTGGATAGAGGGCAAGCGCCCGGTCGAACATGACCACGGCCTCTTCATACCTGCCAAGGTCATAGAGTTCGATGCCCTGCCGCAATAAAGCTTCAGCGTCACTCTTATTCATGAATTATGTTCCCTCGTTTTTTTAAAATTTTCCGGATTTTTTTGGTAAATCCCGCGCCCGATACGTCCCGATGCTTATATACGTATACAGTTTGCGAAACGGCGGCATATACCCTTTCTGGTACATATATGTACAGTAAGGATTTATCAATGCTATTTTATACTGGTACCAAAAAAGGCCGGAATTACAGTTTATTTCCGGGCAAGCCTGGTTATGACCCGCCCGAGCTTTCCTATTCCTTCACGGATCTTTTCTTCCGTGGAATTGGAAAAGTTCAGCCGCAGGGTATTGGTACCGCCGCCATCGATATAGAACGGGATGCCGGGCAGGACCGCGACATTTTCTTTTAAGGCCTGCTCAAAGACCTCCATTGAAGAGACCCCATCCGGCAGGGTGACCCAGACGAACATGCCCCCGTTCGGACGCGTGTACGTGACCGATTCCGGGAATGATTCCCGGATGGATGCGGTCATGCAGTCGCACTGGGCTTTATACGCGGCCTGGATTTTTGCGATATGGGTGTCGATATCCGAGTCTGCAAGATACCGGGATGCAATTCTCTGGCAGAGATAATTGGAATGCAGGTCCGATGCCTGTTTTGCAATGACAAGCTGCTCCATGATCGGTTCCGGTGCCACGATCCATCCCATCCGCATACCGGGCGAGAGGATCTTGGAAAATGATCCGGTGATGATCGTCCGGTCCGGCAGGAATTTTCGCATCGAGGGCATTGCGCTGCCGGAAAATCTTAGTTCCCCGTATGCATCATCTTCGACAAATACGGTTCCATGATCCTGGAGCGTATCTGCAATCTCCCGCCGGCGCTTATCCGGGTACGTGACCCCGGACGGGTTCTGGGAATTGGGGACCCCATAGAACAATTTTACCGGGAACTCCGAAAGTATGGCATTGAGCATGGCAATATCCGGGCCGTCTTCGTGCAGGAGGATCGGGTGGAAAACCGGTTCATAAAGCGAGAATGCCTGGATTGCCCCGAGATAGCCGGGGCGTTCAATTGCCACGTGGTCGCCCTTATCGATGAAGATCTTTCCTATCAGGTCAAGGCACTGCTGGGATCCGTTCGTGATCAGGATTTCAGCCGGTGAAACCGAAAGGCCGAGCCGCTTTTTATACCGGTCTGCAATGAATTCCCGGAGTGGAAGATACCCTTCAGTTGTTGAATACTGGAGTGCGGTTTTTCCATCCTCAGTTAAGACATGAGCTGCGGCCCGGGTGATTCCGTCAACATCGATAAGCGATGGATTGGGAAGTCCACCTGCAAATGAGATGATCGCAGGATTTTCCGTTACCTTGAGAATCTCCCGGATAAATGATTTGGGGGTTTTCTTCATCCGTTCCGCAAACGCGTACTGCCGGGAACTCTCCGGTTCAATTATTGCCGTGGATGGACTCATGCATCACCTGAATAATCCTGTACCTGTTGACGGGAAAACACGATAAAAGAAATGGTTGGATGGATGGGTTCTGTTTTTAAAAGGATATCCGGATATCTCCGGGTTACCGGAGATATTATTAGCATGGTCTGTCCGGATCCCACCTGTGGATCTATTGCCGTAACGGGGGGTCAGTGGAGAAAATATATCCTGGTATTCCGGGCGCCAGAATGAATATTCCGTCATAATTTGTTCATTTTTTCTGATCCTGGCGGATCCTTATATTGATGTTATCACCCCGGACCCCCCCAATATTTGATCTGGTTTTAGGGCCATCCGGATCTCTTTTACGTCGTTATAATAAATGTTTCGAAGAGGGTATGCTTAAGGGGAGTCGAAGGTGAAAGTTCTTCAAATGAAGTTTAAAAAAGGAATTCCGATTCGGCCTTAATATCAGGTAATACCTCATCCGGTGTGGTATCAATACCCTGACACGAAATGGTAAAACCTGCTCCCGGGATGAGGAAACCCCGGTAATTGAAACAGATGGTGTTATCGGCAGTCAGGTTCGGGGGGAATACTCCTTGAAATCGGAAATACCGGCAAATCAGAATATTCTCCTGAGGGAATGAGTTAGAATTATTCCCGACTTCATCTTTCAGAAAATATTCCCCGCAAGCGGGCTGGCATTCCTGACTGATACGATGAGTAACTGGCCGTGGAAAAGTCAGGATAGCCGGCAGGATATTCCTGAAAAATATGCCCGGTAATGGGCGTTGATCCGGAACGTTATTACGAAAAAAATTTTTTTGTATTTACTGCTGTTTCCTTGCGATAAGGAATCCAACAACAATCACAACTCCGATTACAACAATACCGGGAAGTCCCGGGGTTTCTGTTGTCGAGGGTGGTGCCATCATGGTTTTGACCGGGGTTGCACCCGTGCCGGCAGGAGTTACGGTGGGAGTGACCTGGACCATCTCGCCGATGGTTTTTGTCCCGGTTTCTGTGACTGATTTGTAGAACACTGCATACATGCTGAAGTGGGTTATCTGGCCACTTGTCGTGTGGGTGACCGGATCAACCGTTGTCGGGACATCGGCCCAGGTCTGGGATGTGGCATCATAGGACTGGATGGAAATGGCAGCGGTATTCCCATTCACGGCATTAAGAGCTTCAGCCCACTGTTCATCGGTGAGGGTAAATGAAAGGGTTACCATTCCACCGGTAAACTGGGTACCTGACGGTTCACATTCTACCGAAAGCCCGGAGAATGAGAAAACACCGCCCTGGTTTGCAGCGATCTCAGGAACCACACCCGGATCGAGCGGGGTGATGGACAACTCACCTACCGGCTGGCCGGTCGCTGATACAACTTTTGTACCGGTATTAATATTCAGCGATGAGGAAAATCCCGCTGCCGGATCAGTCTCTATAAGATAATCTGCAAGAACCTGTCCTTCCGGATTCTGCTGCAGGGTTACGGTTGTCGGGAATACACCGGGCGGAGCCAGGAGAGCAATGGGGGCTACCGGAGCAGCAGCTGCCGGAGCTGCAGGACCGGTATCACCGCCCACATCCAGCGTGGGAGTTGGAGTGGGATAAACCGTAACCGTGAATGTCTGGAGAAGACGTGATGTCGCACCATCGAGAACCTCGATGGTGAGATGGCCGGTATTGATATTTGAAAGGGTCAGGCTGAGTGTCAAAGGATCAATACCGGGATCCTGAACCGTGCCGGACACGCTGTAATCAATACCGATTTCCGGGCTGGTTTTGGCACCTGTTATGGAAACATCATAATTATCTTTTTTGATATTCCAGAATTTTGTGAAATCAGTACCCGTTTCAGAGAGTTCCACGGAATCACTGAGTCGCTTGACCGTGAGGGTAGCCGTGGAAACTCCGTCAGTTTTCAGGTGGGTTGCTGTTGTGCCATCCTGTTTGAAACCAAATGGCATGTTGACATTGGAGAGGGTAATCGTATTTCCCGGTGTATTCAGATCCGTTGAGGTGACCTTATACGTAAGCGTGTCCCCAATGTTGAGTCCTGCAATGGAGATATCGATAACACTCCCCGAATACAGGGTCGCAGCCGGATCGGACGGTGTAACCAGTGTTGCGGTGAATGCAGAACCTGCCGGAACTGCTGCCAGCACTGCAACAGCCACAAGGATAATATTCAGGAATACCTGCTGCTTGTTTCTAAAGCCATTCATGATGAATCAATCCTAATTAATATTGTGACTTTTATTCATTTATTAAGTCTTAAATCTTCGCATATTTATTTGAAAATCGATATTTTGATGGGCAAAACCGGCCCATGCTTCATCATAAAACCGGCCCATGCAATGATGTCGGGAACCCAGGGAAAATCCTGTATTGAAATTGTATTGAGTGATTGACTTCATTTACCTCTTTAATCTGAACGGAAACGTGAACTGGTCCGGATCAATAAAAATTATACGATTATCCTGGCAGAGATTCATTTTTCTGAACTCATCCATCCAGTACTTACTGTGCATCATCCCGGGGCGTGATGTTTTTCCGAGACCGTAAATTACATTTCAGGAAAAATTCAGGAATGTCTTTGCAGAGTTCCCGATGGAAAACGAGTATCCTTGTTACGGATCGCTTTCATTTTCAATACAATAATTCGTATCCCGGTGACATTTTTTCTGGTATACTGGGGAATGTATTTATCTGGCAGCCACGAAAATCTGATATTCCCATCAGTTCAGGAAATTTTCATCGTGTGATTCTGCCATGATAACCATTATTCTTGGAACCCGCCCGGAAATTATTAAAATGGCCCCGGTGATCCGTGCATGCCAGCGGGCCGGTGCCGAATATTCCATCCTGCATACCGGGCAGCATTATTCATACGAAATGGACCGGGTCTTTTTTGAAGAACTGGAATTGCCCCAGTCCCATGATAATCTGGATGTCGGCTCCGGCAGCCATGCAGAACAGACCGGGAAAATAATGGCCGGGATTGAAAACGTACTCATCCGGGACAAGCCCGATATTGTCCTCGTCCAGGGGGATACAAACACCGTGCTTGCCGGGGCACTGACTGCATCAAAACTCCATATCCCGGTAGGACATGTTGAAGCAGGTCTCCGGAGTTTTGACCGGCAGATGCCGGAAGAGATCAACCGGGTCGTTGCCGATCATATCTCGGATTATCTGTTCGCACCAACGGAAACATCCCGGAAAAATCTTCTGAAAGAAGGAATTCCTGATTCGAAAATTTTTATCACCGGGAATACGGTTGTCGATGCCGTTTTTGAGAACCGGGAGATCGCAAAGAAAAAGACTGCTCTTCTTGATGCGATGGGAATTATACCGCAGAACTATTTCCTCGTCACAGCCCACCGGGCAGAGAATGTGGATGTTAAGGATCGCCTCGAACATATTATTTCCGGCCTCTCAAAACTCCATGACCGGTACCAGTGCCCGGTTATTTTTCCGATGCACCCGCGCACCCGGAAAATGATGGAGGAATTCGGTCTTTCTTCCCGTGGTATTACGATTGTTCCTCCGATAGGGTACCTGGATTTCCTTGTCCTGGAGACAAATGCCCGGCTGGTTCTCACGGATTCGGGAGGCCTGCAGGAAGAGACCTGCATCCTTGGCGTTCCCTGTGTTACCCTCCGCGAGAATACCGAGCGGCCGGAGACGGTTGATGTCGGCGCGAATATGCTTGCGGGTACGGATGCAAAAAAGATTGTTGCTGCTGCCGGGAAGATGCTGGCAGCCCCAAAAACCTGGGAAAATCCCTATGGGGACGGGAAAGCCGGCGAGAGGATTGTGGAGATTTGCACGCGGGAATTATAATCTGTAATGATTACCGGTTGCGGGGTCATGAAAATTATCTGCCCGGATCGGTTTTGGGTTTTATCAATCCACCTATGATGTGAGTTATTTAGACCCCTTCAGGTTCTGTTGTAATTATGGTGAAAATTCGGTTCTTTGATTATGGGAATTCCGCGCAGAACTCACCCGGGGTCAGGACCTGAACCTTGGTTTTATTGCAGTAATGTGCGGCATTCCATGTAACAAGCATGTCAGCATCGTGTGATTCGGCAACCCAGAGGATTTTTGCATCCCCGTACCGCATTCCCCGCTCCATTACGGATAAGACACTGGCACAATACTCCACCCAGAAAAGGTCGGGAGACTGAATCACAAGGGAAGGGTAGAGAATCTTCATGTCACCGGCACCGGCATAGGTTTCAAGGATTTTTTTTGCCGCGGTGGTTTTACCAGCAGCAGAAACAATCCCGGCAAGTTCCATAACATTGAAGAGTGTTGTTCCCCGCACCTGATTTCCTGAACTTTTAATGAACGAGTCAGTTGCCTCATATCGCGTATCGTGCGTGAAGAGATGATAGATTGCCAGGACATCGGTATCGATGACAATCAACGGCGCACCTCGGAAAGGATCTCATCGATACTGTTTGTTCCGTAAGTTTTTTTCACACCGTTCATGATATCCTGCCGGTCAAGCGTGGTGTTAAGATCATCAATAGTGCCTTTTGCCGGTTTCCCCAGATAACTTTTCAGGAGTGCCTGATGGAACGGGTCCTGACACTCAAAAGCAAGAGCAAGCCGCCGGACTCCGTCAAGTATCGCTTCGGACCGGCTGGAATAGATACCTTCTTCAGAAAGCCGGTCGAGAATCCGGACGAGTCGGGGGGGCATCCGGACCTGTACAAGCATGCTTTTTGATGTCATTTGTTTCAACATACAATTATTGTAATGCTATTTGAATATATGTTGAGGTGGATTGCAAAAAGCCCACTTGCTGTTTTTGAAATTTTTTTCTCATTGCTAAATATTGATGATGACAGAACCCCCGGTTTGGCATACTGAAGTTTTCTCATATATGGATATCGAAGATAAGACGCTTATTTCCTGGTTTTTCCACCCCGGGTTTTTTCGAACCTGATATCTATAGATCCTGTTGAGGATTTGTCCTTATATTGAACAGAGTCCGTGCCAGAAAATGCCCCGATTCCCGGCCTGATAAAGAGGAAAAATTTTCTTTTGCAAAACCGGTATTTTCGCGATTGCCCGATAATTACAGGTATTTGTCAGGGCCGTGGACATTTACGCCCGTTTTTTTGTTATGATTTTGTGTTTTTCCAGAAACGGAGCCCGTAGCGTGGAGATTGGGGATGAGGTACTCAGAAGGGATGGTTTACAGGCTATGATTTTTCCACCCCCAGTCTTACCGGTAAACGATTTTAATATGGTTTGAAAAATTAAATTAGTAATTTATAAATAATATTGTATTCTTTAGTTTTGTAAGAGCTGGAAAATAATTTTGCTTAATATCAAGCGAATAGAATACGCGTGCGTGAACTATTCCACGCTGTGATCTTCCATGGCTGAAACAACATCCTCTACCTATGCAACCCGATCCGAAAGTGTCACACCGGTAATTCAGCCTCCGCTGAATGCTTCGCTGATCGAGGTGAAAGAGAGCGATGTCAATACCCATTCCGGACTCATGGCAGTGATACCGGCATATAATGAGCAGATTGCGTTGGGATCTGTTGTCTTACAGGCACGCCAGTACGTTGATCGCGTGATTGTTGTCGATGATGGATCAACTGACAAAACTGCCGATGTTGCCAGAATGGCCGGGGCTGAAGTTATCCAGCTGGAAGAAAACACCGGGAAAGCCTATGCACTTCTTCTCGGACTAAAAAAAGCCCGGGAACTTGGATGCAAAGCTGTCGTGATGCTCGATGCAGACGGCCAGCACCACACCCGTGATATTCCCCGGATTGCAGCATGGGCTATGAAGGGCGATGCAGACCTGGTCATAGGTTCCCGGTTCATTGAAAAAACCGGGAACATCCCCCTTTACCGGAAGGTTGGACAAACGACATTAAACCTCATGACAAATTTTGGCACGCAAAAAAAAGTCAGCGACACCCAGTCGGGATTCCGGGCGTTAAGCAGAAATGCACTGGATTATCTTGACTTCAAATCCGATGGCTATAATGTTGAATCGGATATGATCGCTCATTTTGTTTCACAAGGTCTTGTTCTCCGGGAAGTTCCCATTGACGTCCGGTATGAAGTTCCCAACAAGCACAAGAAAAACCCGGTAACGCATGGGATGGGCGTGATGGGGCGACTGATCAACCTGATCAGCTATCGCCGGCCATTGCTGGCGTTCGGGATACCTGGATTCTTGATAATTGTTGTAGGACTGTTATTTGGGTCCTGGGCATTTGCCGAATATTACACAACCAGCAAATTCTCCTTTGTTTTATCAATGCTGAGTGCGGTGTTATTGATTCTTGGATTGCTTCTGGTGATTGCCGGGTTGATCCTGAATACACTGGTGAGGATTGTAAATGAGTGCAAGTGAGGGATTTCATTACGGAAGAAAATTTTCTCAATCCGGATTGAAATTAAGTAATAATCGAAAATATTGTCTCATAAATAAGTGACCTTTACATCAAAAATTATCAACTTCATTCAGTTGAACCGACCAAACCAGAGAATTCTGTGATCCCATGAAGATTTTAATAACTTCGATAATTGATGTAAAAAAAACAGCCCCGAACCGGCTTCATCATTTTATCAGGTATCTGTCCCAGAATCACGAGATAACGGTAATTTGTCTGAACGATCACTGGAAAGCAAAACAGGTAGACACAAATGTGCAGTATAATGATTTCCAGAACCTCTTTTCCAAAATCGATGTCCGCTATATCACAAAAAAAAGGATTAGTCCTATCCTGCAGGAAATTTTTTCCCCGTTGTTCATTATGGGATTGAATGATAAAAAATTCGATGTGATATTCAATTATAACACGCTGGTATCGGGATATTTTGTTGCGAAGAGACTTGGGATCCCGATGATCTATGACATTGCGGATGATCTGCCTTCCATGATTGGCGATTCTCCCCAGATCCCCGGATTTTTCCGCCAGACTGGCAGGTGGTTTGGAGAGCGAATGGTTAAACGGACTATTTCCCAATCGAGAAAAGTATGTGCTATTTCTGATGCGTTCCGGCAAAAATATTCAATATCCCGGGAAAAATTCCAAATCATCCCCAATGGTGTGAATACCGATCTGTTCAAAAAGGTCGAGAGTTCTGTCCGTTCAGATCTTGGCCTTGAATCGGATTTTGTATTAGGTTATGTTGGTGTTCTCCGGGAATGGGTGGATTTGACCCCCGTATATCAGGCCATAAAAAAACTGGATACTACAAAACTTCTTGTCGTAGGGCAGGAAGGTCTGTATCAGGAGAACCGGGAAATGGTGAAAAATCTCGGTATTGAGGACAAAGTCATTTTTATCGGAAATGTACCCTATGCAGAGGTACCCAAATACATAGCGGCAATGGATGTCTGTCTTATCCCATTCAAAGACAACGACATCTCCCATAATGCTGTTCCCCTCAAACTTTTTGAATATATAGCCTGTGAAAAACCGGTTATCTCTACAGATCTGGAAGGAGTGAAAGACTCGGTAGGAAAAAGAATTTCCTATTGCAATAATTCCGATGAGATCTATTCAACCGTATCGATGTTAAAAAAAGAAGGTTTGCCTATGAATTCAATCAATGATAACAGGATATTTGTTGAGAAAAATTTTGAATGGAAATCGATGGGAAAGGCAGTTGATCAATTGCTTGCTGGTGTTGCATGAGATTTTACCTTTTGAATCCACCATTCATTAAAAATTTTGTCAGGTGTGGCCGATGGCAAGGAGTGGCCGCGAGGGGGGGCACCATGTACTTTCCTATCTGGCTTTCCTATGCGACGGCTCTCCTGGAAAAAGAGGGGCATACCGTTAGATTAATTGATGCAATTGCCCGAAAATGGAATCAAGATGATGTTGCCAATGACGTTCAAAAATTTCAACCCGATTTTATTGTAGTTGATACAAATTTTTCGAGTCTTACAAATGATATAAACGTGGCAAACCTGCTCAAGGCCACGACGGGAGCGACGACAATTATTGTCGGTCCGCCAGCTTCCCAGTTTACCGAAGAGATCCTTACGCAGGGAATTGACATTGTAGCCCGGTTTGAATATGATTTTACATTGAGAGAACTCGGGTCCCGAGAAAGCGATAGAAACAATTTGGCCAGCATAAAGGGGATCTCCTATATCAAAAACGGCAAGATATTCCATAATCCGGCACGAGAATTTTCAACTCAACAGGATCTTGACGAGATTCCTTTCGTATCAAAAGTGTACAAAAACCATCTGAACATCCGGGACTATTTCCTGAACCATGCATTCTATCCGATGGTCCAAATCATTACAAGCCGTGGTTGCCCTAATCAGTGTACTTTCTGTTCCTGGCCTGAAACGTTGACCGGAAGAAAATACCGGATGAGAAGTGTTGATAATATTGTGGCAGAATTTGAATATATTTTAAAAGAACTTCCTGAAGTCAAGGAAATTTTCATTGAGGATGATTGTTTTACCATTAACAAATCCCATGTAATGGAGTTCTGTAAAAAAATAAAGGAGAAAAGAATAAAGGCCAATTGGGGATGTCAGGCCAGAGCAACACTCGATTACGAGACCATGGTTGCAATGAAAGAGGCAGGATGCCGGTTGTTAGATGTGGGGTATGAATCCGGCAGTGAGGAGATCCTGAAAAATATCAAGAAATGTGTGACTGTTGATCAGTTACGGGAATTTACTAAAAATGCCAAACGGGCAAAATTAAAAATTCTGGCAGATTTTGTCATCGGTTTTCTTGGGGAAACAAAAGAGACAATCAAACAGACAAATGATCTGATAAAGGAAATTAAACCGGATTTATTGCAGGTCGCGATTGCGACACCTATGCCAGGAACAGAATTTTACAGGGAGGCAAAAGAGGGAAAATTCATCCTCAAAGAAAAAATGGAGGATTCGATTGATCAATACGGATTCCAGCGATGTATTATTTCATACCCGGAACTCACTCCGGATTTGATTGAAGAGTCAGTCAAGTCGATTTTGAAAAGCTATTATTTTACACCGGATTATGTCTGCAGATCCGTCAGGAATTCACTGAATTCGAATTTTCTTTATGAAGCATCGCTCCTGACAAGATCTTCATTCCAGTTTCTTCATTTCTTGCGAGGCAGTAAATGAATGTCGGGTATTTTTCTCATAAATTTCCCTCCCCTGGGACAATCCAAACAGATAGCAATCCTTATGGGGGATCCGTTCTTGCAACGTACTATCTGGTTCAGGAAATAGTGAAAAAAAACCATATTGCTTCAGTTTTCTCCACGTCAAATGATAACAAGGAACAAATTGAACGTATGGAAAATCTCATAATCTACCGATATCCACGATTGTTGGATGTATATTCATCGAACTTCGCCATTGATTTATTTCGAAAACCCTTATTAAATGACGTTCAAATTATTCATGTCAGCTTTGACATTCCCCCATCACCGCTGGCAGGATACCGGTTTGCAAAGAAAAAAAAAGTGCCGTTTATCCTTACCTATCATGGGGATTGGGATGCTAGTTTTGGCTCTCTTCCAAGAAAAATTGCTGTTTCGGCAATAAATCATTTTCTTGTTGACAGGATCCTATCCCTTGCAGATATCATCATTTCTCCATCTGAATATTTCTCAGGCAATTCTCCATTTCTCCAAAAATACCGGGATAAAACACGGATCATTCCCAATGGCTTGGCGATTGAAGCGGAAACATCTCGGGTGTCGAAAGATCAGGCCCGAGACCAGCTGGGCATTTACCATAAAAATGTGTTGTTATTCGTAGGTTCAATCAATTCATTAAAGAGACCTGATATTTTAATCAGAGCATTATCCAAAGTAATTGAAACGAATCCTGATATTCTGTGTTATTTTCTAGGTAATGGCGATATTTCAAAATATCGGGACTATGCGGCAAAACTGGGAGTGCGGGATCATGTGAAATTTACCGGATATATCAAAGAGAGGAAATCATTGTATTTTTATGCATCTGACATTTTCATATTGCCTTCAGACCGGGAATGTTTTCCCTTAGTCATATTAGAGGCGATGTCTTTTGGAATACCGGTTATCGCTACACGTGTCGGAGGGATTCCGGATTTGGTGAGTGAGGGAAAGAACGGTTTGCTTTTTAATCCCGGTGACTGGAAGAAATTGGCTGGGTATATCAATGAATTATTAAGTGACGAAGCCTACAGCCAAAAATTGGGCCAAGGAGGCAAGGAAAGCGTAACAGAGTACCAATGGTCATGTATTGCTGATAAAACAGAGAGATTATACCGGGAGTTGCTTGAGATTTCGGGAAAAAATAAATCCCTTACTCATATCTAAATATGAAAATGATGAGAAAACCAATTATGAAAAAGATTTGTTTTGTATCGCTGAATAGCAAATCACTCTTATCTTCAATAAATTCCCCAGATTCACTATTCTCTGATGAAATAATCGGAGGAGCAGAGTTTAACCAGGTTCTCCTCGGGTTGGAACTGGCAAAAGGGGGGTACGATATTTCATTTATTACTTATGGTGATCCGGCAATTTATGAATCCTATGGGAACATCCGTAGTCAGAATGCATTTGAAAATAAGAAACAGACGAATTTTATTAAAAAGATTATTTATTTGTTAAATGCTTTGAAAAAAAATAATAGCGATATCTACATCCATTCATCCGGCTCTCCTGGTATTTTACCTCTTTTTTGTGTGCTCCATAAAAAATACTTTATCAACTGGATATCCAGTGACAGAAATGTTGTATTGAAAAACATCAGCAAAAAAACTTCTTTTTTTACGAAAGTTGCTTTATTTCTGGATATAAAATTCGCCGACTTGATCCTTGTCCAGAATAGTTTTCAAAAAGAGATTATCCAGAAAAAATTTAAAAAAACTAGCATACTCATAAAAAATCCAGTCAGGCTGCCAGATAAAGATGGAAAAAATGGCTTAGAAGGTACACTAGAGAGAGAAGAACCATTTGCTCTGTGGATTGGAACGGTAAGACGAATCAAACAACCCGAGCTTTTTCTCGATCTGGCAAAAAAAATACCCTATTATAAATTTGTTATGATTGGAGGAAGAGATCCGAAGGATCCTGAGTTTTATAATGCCATTATGCATGAATCGCGGGGAATTTCGAACCTGGTTTTTCTGGGATTTGTTCCCCCAGAAAAAATTAAAAATAAATATGAAAACGCATCAATTTTTGTAAATACGTCAGAAACGGAGGGGTTCCCGAACACATTCATTGAGGCTTGGTCATATTCCCTACCTGTGATAAGCCTCAATATCGATCCTGATGAATTGATTTGCAATTATCGGATGGGATTTCACTCAAGGGACTTTTTCCAGATGGTAGCAGATGCCGAGGCATTATTTCATGATGAAAAATTAAGACAATCTCTTGGTGATAACGGAAGAAAGTATGTTGAGAGATACCATGATGTTTCAGTTGTAACTGATCAATTTGTTAAGATAATTGACAAAATATAGATCGCTTGGAGTACGAATGTCCGAATCGGATGGAATAAAAAAAATAAGAAATTTTGTTTATACAGATATTGCCCAAAATCTTGACATTACGGTCTGTCTGATAGGAATACTCTGCAGCCTGGCCGCGATATCTTTCTTAATCTTCAAAAAGGGCGTATATACCTATATCGAGGCCCCGATCACAGTTTTGATTGTCAGTTTATTATACCTGTTTGTCAGAAGGAAAGAAATCCAGCCTGATTTTCTCTTAAAAAATGCAAATAAAAATTATTCAAGAAGTCGTTCGACAACACTCGTCCTAAATATTATATTTTTTTTACTGGTTATGGTGAGTATCTCGGTTTTATACTTCCGGCAAGATCCTTATACCCGCCCAATTCTTTTTTTTATTCTTATTGCATTGTTGTATAGCCTCGTAGCCATCGATATCGCAACTCTCCCGAAACACAAAATGTATATGTATATAACCTTGGTAAAATGTGTTTTTTTGAGCGAATACGTAATATTATCATCTCAAATTCTTTTTCCTTCATTAGTTGGTATTGATGTCCATAGTCATGGGCTGTTTACCGAAAAAATCTTGGATTTTGCACATATTCCCGAAGGTTTTGCCTATTCCAATGCACCGATAACACACCTGATAACCGGAACTGCGGTGTTAATAACAAATTTAGACTTTAAAACAGCTTCAATTCTCTCCATTGGTCTTGATTGTGCAATCATCTTATTATCCGTGTTTATCATCACCACCTCTCTCGCAAATTACAAATTAGGATTATTCGCAGCTCTTTCCGTTGGAATTGCAGACTCTTTTATCCGTTTCTCGATCTTTTCAATTCCCAACACAGTTGGCTACATCTTTATTTTATTACTCCTGTTGCTGATAATTACAAAATCCGATACCCGCAACCGAATGAAAACCTATTCCTATCTGATAATGCTCTTTCTTCTCCTTCTGATCGCAACTCACCCGTTATCGGCTTATATGCAGTTTGTTATATTGCTTTTATTCTGGATTTCAGCCATGATCTATTGGCACATATTTCCTTCAAAAGACCAAGTCGCGCTCGTTACGGGCGCTATTGTCTCCTTTTTCTTTGTAGCAATGATAATGTACTGGATGTATATATCCGGACATATGTGGTATATTGCCGACACAATAAAATACACGATAGATATGGATTTTGCCGGTTATGAAGGATTTCATGGAAATCTTGCAACATTAAGTTATTCGAGCGTACTCATGAACAGACTCGGGTGGGTGATACTGTTCGGGGTTTCTATTTTCGGAATTTTTCTGAGCATGTCAAAAAAAATATTGAATGTACGGATATTCTGTCTTCTTATATTCATGGGCTTTATCACGTTCGTCGCATTGATTGGAAGTGCGCTGGGATTTACATATCTTATCGCCGAAAGATGGCTGACCCTATCAGAAATTCTTATGGCAATTCCCCTGGCATTTTCCTTAGGATATCTGGCATCTTCTCCTCAAAAAGTTTTTACTGCGATTGCAATATTCGGAATATTTTTCTGTCTTTCCTTTTTTTGTATCACCAACAACACGGCAAATATGGACAGCCCGGTGTATACAAATGAGGCATTCTACCGGATGGGGTATTCATCATCAGAGCTGCAATTTATCTCAACCATCCGAGGTATATACCAAGGAAATATCGCAACTGATGCAACGTATTCTTATCTTATGAATGGCCGGGGTCTGAATGCCTATGATTTCATCAATAATATAATGTTAGAAAAATTATCTGATATGCAGGACATCTTTGTTGTCCGTGAATCCTGTATACAAAATACTTTTTTCTGGCCCAAACATGGTCTGGTAAAAATCACCCTGATATCCGAGGAAAATTCCGAACTCCTGAGGTTCAACCATATTTACAATTCTCGTGCAGTTAATGCGTATTTTCCCAGACTCCCGTGATATGTTGCATCCTAGACCCGTTGCAGAAAAAATGTGTATGTTTAATATATAAGAGTTAACTTTAAAAACAAATATGGGACTATTTATAATATAAATTCATAGATTCCAGGAGTCATTTATGTACATTCCGGTAAAATGGGGCTGGAATCAAAATTACATTCTTAATCTGGTTGTGAATTCATTGTGCGTCAATCTGAAAATTATGAGAGATTGAATACTGGTGGGTCTGAATGAAAATCTGTTTTATCGGTACATCGCTTACTGCATTCTCCGGCACGTCCAAACCGATATTTGAACTGGCAAAAGAACTCCAGAAACAAAATCATGAAGTTGAGCTGATATCCGATTGTCTGGATCCGAACGTGGATACTGTGAATAACGAGGTAATTACAAAATTTAATTACCAAACTATTCCGGTCCGGCGAATTTCGGGATCTCTTATAAGGCAGTTCCTTTTCAAAAAAAATATTCCTTCGGAAATTTCTCAATCAATTCTCGATTCGGATATCATCCATGGGGTTGATTTTCTTTCCCTCTATAGTGTTTCACGATATTTCGGATCCTCCATGAAATCTCCCCTGATCTGTTCAGTTACCGGGGATCTCCAGTTAAAATTATCCGAAATTAAACGATTTGGGATGAATGGCCTGATAAATATGGCCAAACCTGATTTTCTGTTTAAAGCTGCCTGTCCTGCGTTTCTGTTTAAAAATTTTTTTTCCCATTTCGATGGAGTGATTTCCTCAAGCCAATATATGGCTCATGAGATAAGATCTACCATTTTCCCAAAAAACAGAGTTGATGTCATTCGGGTAGGGTTGAATTTCAACCAGATAGGGGATTATTCCAAAAATTTAGAAAATGATGGGATAAAATTCCTTTATTTTGGATCCGGGTCAAAATTCCGGGGATTACCTGATGTGTTAATGGCATTTGAAAATATTCAGCAAGACGATCCTTCAGTCAAATTGACCTTGGGACTTTTGGGATTTCACGGGTCTGAAGAGAGATATTTCCAACAACAGGTCCGAAAAAAATTTTCTGATACCATTAATCTGAAATCGTTTATCCCAGATATATACCAGCTGATCCAAGAACATGATGCGGTTGTCCTTCCTTTCACATCAACGTTCGGGTACTCGCATCCGCCATTGACCCTACTGGAGAGCATGGCTATGGGAAAACCGGTCATATCCACAAAAATCGGCAGTATGCCTGAAATTATTTCTGACGGTGAAACAGGATTTCTGACTGATCCGGGCAATATTCGTGAACTTACTGCACGGATGGCAATGTTGAAAGATCCGGATACCCGAAAAAATATCGGTTTAAATGCCAGAAATTATATTTTTAATAATCATAATATACAAAAAACAGGGGATCTTACGATTGAAATCTACAAACGATATGTCGAAGGTACAGCCGGATCCGAGTAAGAAAATGAATGCATACCTATATCAGGAGATTGTCGATTCGTACGATCGGGAGCGGTTTTCTTCTATTGCTGGAAAAATGTTCGATAAAGCGGAGAAAGATATTGTCCTGAAAAATATCCCCCCGGAAATCAATGGTAGTATTATCGAAGTTGGCGCAGGTACTGGAAGATTTTCGCTTGAAATTGCCAAGATGAATTATCAGATAACTGCCTGTGACTTCTCGCTCCCGATGCTGAAAAAAATCCGGGAGAAAATGACCCGTTTGCAGATTGATAACATCGATCTGGTAAATTGCAGTATAAATTTTCTTCCATTCAGAGATCGGTCTGCGGATTACATCTATAGTGTACGAGTCCTCAACAATCTTCCCTCGAAAAAAGACGAGTTGGCTGCGGCCGCGGAATTAATCCGGGTGAGCAGGAACACTGCCCTTTTTGATATGGTGAATTCACTCAGTATTGCTCGCCTGAATTTTTCCGATACCTCCCGGTTCATCTCGAAATTTGAAATGGAAAAAACAGTACGGGGGATTCATTCCATTATAAAAATCAGTACCGAGGGAAAAAGGATAATCCCCCATACAATCTATACATGCATGCCGGAATGTCTTTTATCTTATATCGAAAAAGCTGATGATTTCTGTTGCCGGTTTCTAGAAATTTTCGCAGTCCGTATCTATTTTATCACGAAAAAGGGATAATCCGATGCGACTCGTCTATGTATTGATTGGCGACCATGATCCCAGGAGCGGGGTAGGTAAAAAGGTATTGGCCCAGATCTCTACTTTGAAGACGGCCGGGGTCGATGCCGAGCTGGTTTTTATCAGTATCGGGAATGTTGAGCTGCCTCCCTGCAATTTTATAAAAATCATCAGGATCGATCCGGTCCCGGTTAAAAATCTGGTAGGCAGAATTAAACGGGTTCTCAAGATACGATTGGTTTTTTCCGATATCATAAAATCTCTCGGGAGTGACGACATTCTCTATTACCGGTATTCGCATTCACTGCCGCTGTTTTACCCGCTGAATTATTTAAAAAAACTTAGGACCTGCAAAATTGTTACCGAACACCAGACAATTGAGATGACAGAATTCCGATTGAACAACATTTATCCCGAAATCCTAAGTGACGGGATATTTGGCGGGTTTTTAAGACAGCAATCGGATGCTATTATCGGGGTCACCAGTGAGATTACCGAATATGAAATCTTCCGTACAAAAAAACCCGGTATCCCCCATATCACTATCGGAAACGGGATCGATGTTAGATCCTGTCCTGTCCGGACAACTCATCCCTGGTCGGATGGAAACCAAATCGATCTTCTCTGCGTTGCCGGATTCAGCAGATGGCATGGCATAGACCGATTGCTGGAGGGCATTGCCGGGTATCGCGGGCCGGTTAAAGTTATCCTTCATATGGTCGGGACCGGGAGTGAACTGCCCGCCCTGAAAAAAACGGTTGCTGACCTGAAAATTTTCAATGAAGTAGTGTTCCATGGATTTAAAACCGGCCGTGACATAGATGTTCTTTTCGACACTTGCCACATCGCTGTCGGGAGTCTTGGATTACATCGTATTGGATTAAATGAGGCATCGATCTTAAAAGCACGGGAATATTGCGCACGAGGCATTCCCTATGTCATCGCATGCGCAGATCCGGATTTCCCGGATGATTTTCCTTACATTCACAGGGTACCCCCCGATGAATCCCCGGTTGAGATTGAGAAAATTATTGAATTTGCCCAAAGATTATGCGCAGAACTGGATCATCCCCAAAAAATGAGGGCATATGCTTCGCAGCACTTGGACTGGTCTGTGAAGATGAAACAGTTAAAAGCATTTCTGGAAACGGCTCTGTAGAATTCCTCAATGAGAACAAGAAACGACAAAGTTGTAATCATTCGTGAGAGGTTGTAGAGGATCACTTTGATTTTAATCTCCTTGATCTGGAGCCGGTAAATCCTAGCCTTGAGTGCTTCCCCGAACTTTCTTTTCATGACGGAGAATACCGTTTCAACCTTATTTCTCTGATGATACTTTTCCTCATCGAATGCATAAGTGAGTTGTCTTCGATAATATCCGGAGATTCGTTTACGTTTTCTGTTTCTGACAGGGATCAGGGAACAGGAGTTAAGAGTATCCCGGATTAATTCATGGATCTCTTCGGAGTCATATCCCTTGTCCATGACATAGAGGTCAGAATGTCTGACTCGGTGACATTGTTTCAGGAGTTTTTCGGCATGTGGGATATCATGGACCGGATGCTGAGAGATCTTCAGGCCGGTGATAATCTGTCGATCAGTATCGACAGAAATCGAGGTCTTCAGGAACCGTTTTCTGTTCTTACCGGTTCTCCAGGAATAGTAGTGACTTGCATACGAGCTGGTGAACCCGGATGAATCTACAGCGGTACAATTGATCCTCTCACCCCAGTTATAGAACATCTTCATGAGCCGGTTGAGGAGCCGGTTGAACGTCGAGGATCGGATCCGTTGACAGAACTTATGGATCGTAGTGAAATGCGGCACTTCATCAAGGTGGATCTTCTGTCGAAGAGTGTCCATGATCTCAGCAAGTTCACTTGTGTCCCGGTAATCTTCTGACAAGTACTCTTTCAGGAGAAGAAGAATGAGTAATTGGTGCTGGGTGTAAGTTCTTTTCGAAAATTTGGATGAGAAAAGAGGGATGCGGGAGTCCCGGATCAAGCCCGAGGATAATTCAACAAACCTGATATACCGGTTTGCTGACACTATTTTGCCTCCTTACGGTTAGTGAACATAACAAGGTAAGAAGGTACCGTACCTTAGCTTTTGTGGTCAGCGTTTTACTTCTGATAACTTAGCATTTCTACAGAGCCCTGGAAACATTAGTTGATAAATCAAAATCAACATCATGAAATAAGGACTGCCACCATAAAATGCACTGCATGCTCATCACTCCACCCTCTACCTCTGTTACACCGAAGGAGGCGATTGAGGGGGTCATGAAATACAGTCATAGGGTAGTGGCAAGGATGTTTGCAGAGATGTTAGATGACGTTACAAGATGATTTATGTTCACAACATAATCCGATAGTAAGCAACAAAATATTACTAAATTCGAAAAGCAATTTATCAAACTTCTATCAAACGGAATAAGAAAAAATTGCATTTAAAAAGAATGAAAATTATATATGGACATATCTTATGCTGAAAAAGATTTTTAATTTTTTATTAACACACTATGAAAGAATAAAAAAAAGACATCTACAAGGTAATTTAACGAAGGGTCTTTTCATTGTCGGAAGCGGAATTATCATAGCACAGATCATTACCGTAATCACAACACCAATCATAACACGATTGTATCCCCCAGCAGATTTTGGTGTCCTTGCTGTTTTCAGTTCAACACTTACAATCATTGTGATTGCCGGGGGTTTTCGCTATGATTCAGCACTCCCCTTGCCCAAGGAGGATACCGATGCGGCGAATCTCTTTGTATTATTTGTATTGATCCTGAGTGTGTCTACGATCATTTTTATCGGGGTCATTCTTTTATTTGGAGATTTCTTCTTTTCATTATTCCATGCAGAAGATCTGCAACCATATTTTTTTCTTTTGATTGTCGGGTTCTTCGGTACAGGGATCTACCGTGCACTTACCTATTGGGTTACACGAAGACGGGATTATGTACGGATTACTCACACAAAAATTAACCAGAGCGTTGGAGGGGTTGTAGGTAAAATAATATTGGGATTTCTCTCCTTTGGTCCTCTAGGTCTGATAATTGGTTATATCCTGTCCCAATGTATGGGGATTACAACTCTGTTAAAAAAAATGTGGTCAAAAGACCGCCATCTTTTTAGGCATATATCTCGCGAGAAAATGATGGCTATGGCAAAGGAATACCGGCAATTTCCGCTCTATTCGTTTCCCGCAGCAATTTTTAATACGATAGCAACAGCTGCTCCAGCAATACTGCTGTCCTCTATATATGGATTTGAAGTGGCAGGATTTTTCGGACTTGCATATTCTATGATTGGATTGCCCGGATCCCTGATTTCCGGGTCTTTAGCTCAAGTATACTATGCCGAAGCTTCGCATATGATTAGGGAGAATTCCCCAGAATTGCTATCGTTATTCAAAAGTACTACGAAAAAATTGCTTCTTATTGGTATTCCTCTTATTGGGATTCCATCAGTCATTGCACCATACATTTTTCCTATCATTTTCGGAAATGTCTGGAGAGACGCCGGATATTATTGTCTTCCCCTTACATTCACAGTAATTGGGGGATTTGTGATGTCAGCCACAACTAATCTTGGGGGATACGGCAATAATAACTGGCAATTAATATTTGATTTTTCCAGGACTATGCTTGTTCTTGGAGGATTTTATCTCGTAACAATTTTCTCTCTTCCGGTGATGACAGCACTTTTACTCTATTCTTCTTTGATGGCGATAATGTATTTTGTAATATATTTTATGAACATCGCTGCAATTAAGAGAATCAGACCCGACAATACATAAGGAATTAACTAGGAATATAAATAAAACTCCAATTTATTATGATATGTTTTAAAAACGAATGGATGAAAATCTTCAGAGGGTAAGTGAATGGAAGTAGATGAACTCAAACGAATTATTGAAACAAGTGAATTCAATATTAATAACGAATTGACCTCAAAATTAATTCTTAATGAAAATATAATTCGACGATTTCAAAAAACGCTAGATCTCATCCCACTTGGAAATGATAAAAAAATATTCGTTGAAATTGGATGTTATGCTCCGTGGTTATCAGTATACAATCAAATTCTACACTATTCAAACTTTATTGCAATTTCATATAACGAATGGGATATGTTATTAAAACGATTTGAATCCTTAAAAACGGAAGGAGATATCAAATTAAAAGTAAACATATGCAATATTGAGAAAGATAATTTAGAGATTGAAAATAATTCAACCGATGTTGTATTATTATTAGAAGTAATTGAACATTTTTCACAAGATCCTATGGCTGTAATGGCGGAGATTAATCGAATCTTAAAAACGGACGGGATATTAATAATTACTACACCAAATGCAATTTCATGGAGTTCTCTCCTCTCACTTTTATTAGGAAAAAATCCCGTTTCTGAACCCTATAATGGATACGATACAAACAGACATAATCGGTTATATTCTCCAGAAGAGATCATTAAATTTGCATATGCAGCGGGGTTTGAGATAGAGAATTGCACTACATTTGATTTAGATAAATCAATTCATATCCAAATAGCAAAATTTTTAATATGTATAATTGATTTGCCCCGCTTTATTTTGGTAGAGAAACGCATCGCAAGAATTAGAGGTCAGATTATTATTGCCAAATTGAAGAAGAAATCTTCAATTCAAGATCGATATCCAAAATGGTTATACAAAAGTTATCTCTACGATTTAAATCAAGAAAAAAATGATTAATGGTGATTTTTTATGAATTTATTTCTTAAAAATAAAGCAATAACTATTCCGATAATATTAGGGGGTTTCGTTAATGGCTTGGGATTGATTCGAAGTTTTGGGTATAAAAAAATCCCGACAATATTATTGGATAAGAAAAAAACATTTTCCTTTTATTCGAGATATACGACAGGATATCTGTGTCCTGATCCTGAAAAAGATGAACAGGAATTTATTAATTATTTGATCAATTTGGGTAAAACACTCCCGAATAAAGGAGTATTGTTTGCAACCAACGATATCTGGCTCATCCCGATTAGCAAAAACCGAAAAGAACTCTCGCAGTACTATCATTTCCCGATGGCAGAATGGGATGTGATAGAAAAATGCTGGAATAAAAAGTACCTGTACCCGATAGCGGAATCAAATGGCATACCGATTCCCAAGACTTTTTTTTTGGATACTGCACATGAACTCGATTCTGTTGCAGATCAAATCAGGTATCCCTGTGTATTGAAACCATCCATCACCATTGGTTTTTTAGAAAAACTCAAGTCAAACGGTAGAGCAATTGTTATTGAAGATAAAAAAGAACTCGCTATCTGGAAAGAACGAATAATCCAGGCAGATCTTGGGGATGTCCCACTTATTTTACAGGAACAGGTTGAAGGCCCCCCGACCGGCCTCTATACCATCACCTCCTATGCGAACAGGAACTCAGACATCATCGCCTATTCAACAGGGCATAAAATCCGGCAGTACCCGCCGGATGCGGGTACTATAACATCAGGACGATTACATGATGATCCCCAGGTTTATGAATTAGGGAAAAAATTGATCAAATCGCTCAATTTTCATGGAATATCAAATATAGAATTTAAAAAAGATGAACGCGATAACACATTCAATCTTATCGAGATCAATCCCCGTCCGGGCATGTGGAATTATTCAGCATTGATGTCCGGCATTAATCTTCCTTATCTTGCTTATTGTGACATACTCCAGAAAGAGGTGTGTCAACCTGAATCTGAATTATCAAAAAATGGCGTATGGGTATTTCTTCCCGGCGATTTAGTAAATTCACTGTACACAAACCGAAAGAAAGGGTATCATGCACATGTACTGACATTCAGGCAATGGCTTAATTCACTTCATGGCAGAAAAATTTTTGCCATTGAATCTCTTGATGATCCACTTCCGGGAGTCTATCATTGGATGCAATTTTCAAAAAGTACAATATTAGCTATTATTGGAGGCCAAAGAAATCTCGTGGAAGATATACGATAATAATGCAAAGTAACAAAGACTAAAAAATTATTCAGTTTTCTCAAAAATCATAACTGAATTTCCTTCGTTTTCTGAAAAAAATCGATCCATATATCGAGAGAGAAACAGGAGAATTTCATCTATCAGTATGTAAAACCATAATTTATTCAAATTCGATTGTATTTTTGTAATCTTGTTTTTAAGAGGTGAGTTATTTGGAAGAATTTTCAAAAGACCACTTATAGGAAGTTGAAATGTCATTGAAACCAGTTTATCCATTCGTAAAAAAAACGGAAAACTCACGAGTTGATTTTTTTTCAAGGATAAACGATAACGGGTGAACAGAGTCTCATAAAACAAAGGTGTTCGTCTGGCCCAAGTGGCCCCATTTCGGGGAATCTGTGCAGTTGCCTCAAATATGATAACACGACCTCCAATTTTTAATTGAGCTGCAATATCGTTAACTATTGTTTCTAGTAAAGAATCCTCAAGGACATGCGCAAGGACCGCGATAACAACAATAATATCAAATTTCTCTGGAAAAGGAATGTTACTATCTGAAACATTATATTCAATATTGTATCCTGATTTTTTTGCATTTTCTCTTGCGGAATCTATCATTGATAAACTTAAATCACACCCTTTGACTTGAGTATGAGGAAATTTTCTTTTCAGCCATAATGTATAATATCCATCCCCACAGCCGAAATCCAATATCGAAATTTTCTGCTCTTGCTCGTAATACTTCAATGCGATCTCTTTCTCTAATTGACAAAGAAGCAATTCCCTTCGTTTTACGTAAAACGGAAGAGAAGTGACGGTATAAAAATATTCTCCTTTATATGCTGTGTTGTACAAATCATAACGAACTATAATCCTTTGTAAATGGATCTCTTTTTTTTAACAGTTCATGAGGAGATTATAGACACAGAACTTCAATCTCAACTCGTGAAACATACCATCAATTGAGGTGGCCTTAACTGATTCGCCGTAGATCCGTTTCAAGGCAGAGAACACACCTTCGATGGCCCATCGGGTACCATACCCATGAGATTTGGCCCAATCCGAGTATCCGGCATCAAGGAATTCACGAGCGCATTCTGCCCGGTAGGGGGAGCCGTGAGACTGGCGTGAAGCATTCGATCTGATCTTAATCGATGAAGCAATGTGTCGATCTTCCAGATCGTTGAAGATGGTCTGCCGATCATATGCTCCATCACCAAGGATGGTTTTGATAGTAGCGGACTGAAGAGAATTCTGGGCGGAGTCGATTAAGGGGGTACAACAGGTTTCATCCTGAACGGTCTCGTCAGTCACTTCCATCGAGAGAATATTCCGTGTTTTCCGGTCAATGACCACATGGACCTTGATCCAACCGCGATGGATTCGCCACTTCTCCCGCATCCATTCACCCCGGTTGGTTACCTTTATTCCGGTACTATCTATCGCAATGACAACATCTCCACTGGTTTGTCGGATCGTATTGGATAATGGCAATTCAAACGCTCGGATTCTTCGGAACAATGTGGTGTAATCGGCAGCAAGATCCTGGTGAACAAATGGCGACAATTTCCGAAGAAAACCCTCCAACTGACGATAGGGCATGGAAAACAACACGTAGATTGCCGCAACCCATTGAATGAATGGGACCGGGTAGAGGTAACGTCGTCCTCGCTTATGGGAATTGATTCGGCTTAGTTCAGCATCCCAACCTGCAATAAAATCCAGCGAGAGATAGAATTCACCGCGTTGTACAAGATGCTCGTTATACTCTGGCCAGTTCCGCGTATCCTCATACGGCTTTCCCCAACGTTTGTTCTTTGCCATTACTTTTACGAGGGCCGGAAACCGGATATAATTTTCCTCTATTGTGCAACACAGCACCTTTATATAAAATTTGAGATTCTGCTCTCTTATTCCAGTAATCTTCTAATTCAGATGGAGTGGTTTTACGCATCGTGGATATTTCCCTTCGTATCTATACCAAAATTTACGATTTATCACCAATAATTTTTGCAATTTCTGGTCCCATTTTATCCTTAAAACCTAACCGTTCCAGATTTCTCCCCATTGTCCTGAGATCAACATTGAGCAGGGACGATGTAAAGTCTATCACCATCTCAGTAGATTTCATGAGGAGTCCCAGCCGTTTCCCAACCGCCTCGAGAGGAACAAGCCCACAAGGTATATCTTCAAAGATATACCGGTGCTGTAAGGTTGTGGGAGCGTCGATTGTCTTGTAGGACTCGTTGTTCTGGATGCAATCATAGAGCGTATCCCCTTCGATATCATAGCTCCGTCTGATCCAGTCTGCGGTCGATTCCACTTCTTCACCCAATAAACGCGAAACTTCCAGACGTTCATTATCAAGTTTCTCTAAAAAACCAGCAACCGTGGGAGTAATTCCCTCATAATAATATTTGAATGCTGTTTTAGGGCTCTCAATCCAGCCGGCGTTGAGGAGCACAGGAGCACAATGAAGGATCATACCCACATTACCAATGGAGGTTTGGATCATAGATCTGGCTGGAATAAAAAAAGGATGTAGGCAGTACGGTAATCGATCGATAACTCTTTGTGTATCTTCTGGATCGACAGCAGCTATCAGAACATCTTTTTTGAATGCAAGCAGATTCACGCTCGCCGGATCGATTTTTCTGCAGGTATAGATAATCGTCTGGGCCTCCGCGATAAGGGGCATTGTTGTGCAACCTTCCTCAATCAACGTGGCTTGAAATTCCAGCGCTCCGAATGTCCTGCCGGGGTTTAGTATGACACAAGATTCACCAGACAAATAAGGACTCAAAAGTTTTGCAAGTTCCCGGTGGGAATTCGCCGGGGTAGTAATAAGAATAATATCAGTATCAACTGCGACATCTTCAATATTTGAACAAACTTTTGTGATTCTTGCATCCTGTTCAATAATCCCATGACAGTGAATGCATTTCGTCGCACCGATCTCCGAAATAGTGGCAGGGGGACGATTCCACAAATATACATCATTTCCCTCTAATGACAAATGTGCCGCCATGGTCAGGCCAGAATTCCCCGCCCCGATAATTGAAATCCTTGTCATAAGAACACATCCGCAAAATTCCAATATTGAAGCAGAGAACTGGATACAACCATTTCATTCACAAAATTTCCCCCGGGTCTTTGGAAAATGACGGAATATTTTTACGGATTCTTTCAGTTTCAGACAAAACCTTCCCCTGTGCATCTACCGAATCGTATCCCCCATTGACAGGCATCGTTTTAATAACACCTAGTGCTACAGGATTGTTTTTCAACTGGGGGGCATCAAGAATCCCAGATTCAATGGAACGGGCAAGACAGGCTGGATCGCAGAGTGGGTCCGCGGAGTCCCCCTGAAAGGCAGTTCTTATCTCCTCAAGGATAATATCGGCTTGACGTATCAGGTATTCTTTTCTATGAATAACCTCGGGGTCAAGAGTCATATCCGGAAATCCCCGCCATGCATTTTTTACAACTCCTTTTACAATTTTACAACTCTCGATAACATCGTCCGCTGTTGCCGCATGGTCAGCCTCACTGAAGCTTACCACATGGAGGATCTGGGGTTTCAGAGAAAATGCAAGTAATGTGGATGCTGCAAGCTGGCCTTTTGCAACATCCATATCAATGGAAAAATGAGTCAGTCCTGCACGTACTTCCGTGATACATACAAAATTATCATCCTCAAGCCTTGAGATCATTTCCTTTTTAGCCAGCATTTTTGCAAGATCCATTTTACCGGAGGATAGTCTTGGAGTATTGAACATATATTGGGCAATATATGTTTTCACACCCAGTTTTTTTGCATTATATGCTGCAAGGTAAAAATCAGCAACCGCAATCGCATCCGATGTGTCTCTCAGGCTCCACTGATGGGAATCATTCACTTCAACGGGTATTCCATGTTCGGCATACCACCGTATGACTTCCATGTTCTCACGTATTGCATCTTCAATCGGGCGATTTGACCTTCCGTCGAGAACACTGTACCAGAACAGGGGTATTGTTCCCCAGGCGTTCCTGATGGTCCTGACACTGAGATCTGCCCATTTCAGCAGATTTCTTGTACCGGCATATATCCTGAGTCTTGGGAAATTACCCCGCTGGGTAGCATTCCAGATTCTTACGAGATCTTCTTCTGTCCGAAGAGGTACCCCCCCGGCACCATCAAGAGAATGATCCATCTTATCCGGCTCGAAAAAAAACTCCTGGGCATTTTGATCCGGCCCAATAGAGATGAGATCGACTAGACCGGATTCCGCAATTTTTTTCACACCTTCAATCGTATTCTCAAGTGACGGCAGACCGAAATGATGGCGGATCATTGGCAGGTAACGGCCATTTTCTATTATGGTTTTCATTGCCCGGGGACTGAGATCCTGTGATGAGAATGCAATTCGTTCATGAATTTTGAATTGATCCGTTACTGATTCTGAATCTAAAAACAGGGTTTCCTGTATTTCAGAATAGGGTTCCTCTCCAATAAAGAAATGGCTGAAAAAATTGAATTTTCTGGCAATTATAACGCATCCGGGCGTCCCTCCAAAATAATAAATCCTGTTCCGAATGAGATTCTCCGATTCAAGTAAGGAAAAAAGGGTGCCAAGAAGATTTTCAAGAGTAGTCGGAGTAAGCCGGTAACTCAAACAGACGATCTCTGGATCGAAACTTCCTATTGCTTTTACCAAGGATTCGGGATCAACGGCAGGTCCAAGGAATTTGATGTCATACCCGGATTGCCCGGCAATCCTGAGATATTCATAAATGCCGGCTACGTGAACGCAATTTCCGATGGCTCCTCCCAATATTTTTTTATTTTTACTCTTTGGGGGAGATTGCCTTAAACTCATATTACCTCATTTTCCGGGCTTATAGTATGTGAATGAAAACAACTGTATCCTTTTATTTATTGTTATCGAATAAATTTAATCGCTCTGCTCTTTCCAGAATTGGGCGATTGCATTTCCGGATCTCATCCACGCCTTCCTCTCATTACAGTGCTGCAAAATCCTTTCATACAATTCCAGATTCTGACCCGTCATATGCGTATTATGCCACAACAGCGTAAAGACGCCGTGACATGCTTCTATTCGATCAATCAACATTTTTATATGCTCCAATTTACTCTTGGCCTCGAGCCGCATATAGGTAGTATCAAGCGTGCCATCCATAACAATCAGCGGAAGTTCCAGGATGTCAATTTCATGATTCGTGTTCAGGTTAAACGGTTTGAACGGGTGGCACATCCCGTTCCGGAATCCAACACAATCCGCGTACCCCAACGTTGAATCATACTGAAATCCCGTTTTGCTCAAAAATTCCCAGGTATCTGGAACTTTGAAGTGGAGGAAATGGTTCCGGTACCCGATCACCGGCGTATGAGTGACCTTTTCCAACCTCTTCTTCTTTTTTTTCATCTCCTGCGCACTGAGATAGGTAGTGTGTTCCCCGTGAAGTCCCACCTCCCAACCGCGATCGATGATGTTTCCTATCTCTGGCTCAAGATCTTCAATTTCATAGGTATACCCCGGCTCAACACAATCCTCTGCCATGAAAAAGAATGTACTCCGGGCACCGTACTTTTCTTCAAGATCCATAATCTCGGGGAATGTACAGGGAGGCAATGTTTTTAAGAATTTTCTTGCAATTGAGCTGAACGTAGCGTTAGCATCACCTCTTTTCAGATGGCGGAATACGGAACGGCAATTTTGAGGGATGGATTCGTGAATTACGTCAATATCGTGGGTCAGGCAGACTGCAAAAGGTGCATCACCGGGATAATCGAACGTAAAACCATGTTCGACTAAGTACTGTGAGGCTTTGGGTTCGAAGATATCCCGGCTTTTACTGGCATAATAGGGAAAACGATCGTACTTATCACGTATTGTTGAGGAATATTCCTCTTTTCTGGTAAACAAATCCCAGATTTCAGGATCCTGTCGTAATAGTTCGTGAATATCCATAATTATCCGTTATTAATAATAACAGCAATTTTTTTTGCAGCAAAACGTCCGAAGAGATCGATACAATCCGTTTCTGGATTGAAATTATTAATGGCATTCAAAATTTTTTGTCGATCTGCTCCCACCATTACATTCCAGCCGGCCTGCACTGTTTCCACCCATTCCGTATTTTCCCGGAGCGTAATACAGGGTACACCGAGCAGGTATGCCTCCTTCTGTATACCTCCGGAATCGGTGAGAATCTTATATGCATGCCTCATCAGCTTCAGCATGTCGAGATAGCCGAGTGGCTCCGTGACCGTAATATTCCGGGGCAAACTGTTTAGCATACCATATTCCTTCAGGAACATTTTGGTACGCGGATGTACCGGGAAAACAACCGGTAGGTCTGTTTCACCGATAGCTCCGAAAATATTCTTCAGGTTCGTACGATTATCCGTATTCCCCGGTCGATGTATGGTTAGTACATGATACTGTTTTGTTTTCAGACCAAGCATTTCAAGTATCTGCGAATGTTCATTTGCAATCTCCCGGTTAAATTCCAGTGCATCCACCATCACATCCCCAACGAAATGAACACCCGAGGTAATTCCCTCATTCCGAAGATTCTCAACTGCAGTTCGGGTTGGGGAGAAGAGCAGATCAGAAAGATGATCGGTTACTACCCGGTTGATCTCCTCCGGCATCGTCCGGTCGAAACTCCTGAGACCCGCTTCAATATGAGCTACCGGGATATGCAGTTTAGCAGCGGTAAGTGCCCCGGCTAAAGTGGAGTTTGTATCGCCATATACAATTACAAGTTCCGGTTTCTCATGAATAAGTACATTTTCGACTTTTGCAAGAATCTCTCCAGTCTGCTTTCCATGTGATCCGGAACCTACTCCAAGATTGTAATCCAGCTTAGGAATCCGGAGTTCGTCAAAAAAAATATCCGACATCCCATAATCATAGTGCTGCCCTGTGTGGACAAGGATCTCAGTATGATTCTTACGGATCTCCCGGGAAACCGCCGCACATTTGATAAACTGAGGGCGGGCTCCGACAATTGTTACAATTTTCATGATTACCCTGAATTCGGTAGACTGATATGATTAGAACGATTAGAAAAAGAAATGATAATTTTCTTATCTATTTTTTTCTGGTTCCGCCGGTACCCGATGGTCCGGAGATGTTTTGAAAACGCTTCAGCCAGGGGAAGACCGACATATCCAAGGCCAATGATACAAACCGTTTTGTCCTGAATCTTCCTGGAACTCATCCAATAACTCCTAAAAAATATTGTATGTCATATAATGTAATTCAGACAAAATTAAAAAATATATCGAAATAATTATCAAAAGTTATTCTATTGGATGGGAAATTTTATTGACTGGTTCGGATTAAGATTACACCTCATGAGAACTGACCTTTACTCCTGTCGGACTTCTGAAACCCTGTTACCTCAGAAGGGAGTTACCATCAAATATCCATGTTCTCATATCCCTTACATTAATCCAAGCCCGCATAGGCCCCGGATCCGACCTCAAAACACCCCAAAACCCCAAAAATGCACACCGGGAAAATTAACCCCGCAAAAATCGCCCGGATCCCAAAACCCTCAATTATAATCAGAATATCTTTTGCTCTTTAATCGCGTTCCAGCAAACTACCCCCTTCTACCCCCCAACCAGGAACAGATCGCCTGCCCGGAAACCCTTGGTGACGGAATTCCCTCGTCACCTCGAAGAAAAAATGATGATTATTTGTGGGTCTTCTATGTGTGAACTCGGATAAGATACCAGGATCCGGATCATCCTCGACCAAGGATCGATTTATCTTCAAAACCCCGGAGATCCTCTTTTTCGTAAAAATCCAAGCCCCCATGAGCCCCGGATTCCCCTCCCAAATGCTCTGAAACCTTCAAAACGCACACCGGGCAAATAAATCTCTTGTAAATCGTCCGAATCTAAAAACCCTCAAATGTAATCAAAATAATATGTGCTCTTTAACCGCGTTACTGTAACTTACCCTTCCTACCTCCCACCCGGGGTCGAATCGGCCTCCCGGGAGTCATGGTGAAGGAAATCCAATTATCCTCGTAAAAACCGTGATTTCAAGAGATGGAGATCTCCAGCCGGAACCCCTCGATATCCGATCCATCAAGCTTTATAGGAACAATTTTGTTCCTTCCGGATCTCGTTCATTTTCGCACCGATTGCCCTGAAACCAGGGAAATATTCCTCCGTTTTCACAAATTAAAATTTCATAATAAAAGCCCATCCCCCTGGAAGACCCAGTAGTATATGCCACACGATCTGGCACAGGACCGGACGATAACCGGCGAAAACTCTTCCTCTGGCAGTATCAGCGGATAGCGTACGCTCCGGCAAAATTCCCGGAAATCTGTCAGACACGTGGCAGGAAACAGAATCCATGAAACATACTACAGAAAACAAAACGGACCGGGATATGAACGAAAGCAGGGCGGGAAAATCCGGCCTGCATGGAGCGTCTCATCCCGGCAATCGAAACGATTGCGGAATACTATCGAAAGAAATTCCGCTGAAATCTCAGGAAAAGAAAACAGACCAAATAATCCGGCACGGATCCGAACCAGTACAGATTCCGGCAAAAAATCCGTCATCGGAGGAATCCCGATGACCCGGGGATACCGTCCGTTGGTTGCGATTGCCGAAGCCCAGCGCAAAGCAACAGCATGGGGATTTATCGTAATCAATGTTATATCGGCGACAAAGTTCCCGTTCGACTTCATGATCCATGACCGGGGCTGCACGAGCATGGTCCGGGTCAGGAGACTGAAGTATGCCGGTTACAGCCCGGAGGAGATCGGGAGATCCTGTGCCCAGGAAATCCGGGAATTACACGAACTTCGTGATCGTTCAGGAATTTACCGGGAACTCTGGGTAAGGGGTCCGGACCGAACCTGGCACCGGTACCTCATACTTCCCTGGAGCATTGAATACCTGGAAAACCGGATCTAGACGGAACACAGTGTCATAACTTCGGGAATTATTCTTCCAAGATCCGTCCGGCACATCTTGTCAGACGGATCACCCGACCATTTTTAATACTGAAAATACTGATCACCGGAATTACTCTTGCTATCATGACCCATATTTTGTGAAGTGGAACGGGAATTGTTCTTTCATTATACTCAAAGCAGGAAGATTCCTGTAGAAGAGAATTCCCTGATAATTCATCCCGGCATTTTCCAGAACGACAACCGACCAGTATAAACCGGTCATGAAAATATTGAGACAGATCCTGATTGGAAGCTTTTTTGTTATCGATCAGAGACTGGTATTTTAAAACAGGCACTTGAATCTGCGACTGCAGGATAAAGACAGATGAAAAACAATTCATGACTCATATTCTGGTTCGTCAATATGGGCATAGATTAAGAAAAAGTCGAAAGAAACGTTTCAATCTCGCCGATGAATTCAGCAAAATCACCTGATTCTTCGTGCAGGAGAGTAAAGGCAAGCTGATCATCAATCTTCCCGTACCGGTGAACGACAATATTCCGAAATCCCCGCATGCGATGAATTTTTTCAACAAGAGCCTGAGAAAGGATCCGGGCACCCAGAAGATGATCCAGGATATCTTCATCTGCACCCGGTATCCCGAGAGCCCGGTCGGTATTGATGATCGCACAGATATCAAAGACATCTTCTATAGCAAATTCCATCCGTTTGTAAATGCCGTCCTTGATAAGTCCCAGACGGGAAAATTCGTCATAGGATTCCGGCAGGTGATCCCGGACCAGGTCGATACATTCAATAATCTCCGCAATCTTTATCCGGATCACATCCTTACGGACAGGAGTCCGTTTCATGAGATCGCCGCCACACCGGTATAATCATCCAGCCGGTGCCTGAAATCGTTATACTCGTGAATAGTACGATTAGCGGTTTCATACACAAACCGGATATCCGGTGCAAAAACCACCAGCCCTTTCAGAACTTCCTTGCGGATATAGAGCGGCAGCTGGGAGAAAAGCTGGATATCGAACCGTTCTGCTGCCGGAAGAGAGAGTATTGCATGGCGGAACCGTGACGCAATCGTGGAATCACCGTCATAGTATATGCACAGGTCAATATCTGAATCCGGGAGTTCCGATCCGGTACTTGCGGACCCGTAGAGAATGATGAACCTGACGTTTTCGAATCCGGAGATAATAGAAATCTCCTGGATCAATTGACGTATTCGTTCCTGATGCGGTGACGGAGCCGTACCAGGTCCGGTTGAAGAAGGGTTCATCGGTGTATTCCTTTGAAAAAATGTGGTTGTCATCTTCTTAAATGTAACCCGGTTTTTGTAGAAATATCTCCATTCGCAGGTACCGGTTTGACTTCCCCCCTAAAAACAATCCAGAGTAATTCCCTCATACATTAGAAGCACGGCCAGAATGGGACCACTATACCCCGGGAGAGAGTATATGAAAAAAAATCATGAGAGCCATCACGAGGATTGATTTTTAAACCACCCAATTGTTTTTTCAAGCCCGCTTCGTACCGTATATTCCGGATCATACCCGAATGCAGTCTGAGCTTTTGTAATATCCGCAAGGGAATCCCGGACATCCCCGGCCCGGGCGGGTTCATACGTAAGCGGGACCGTAATCCCGGTAATTTCCATGATGTCGGAAGCAAGTTCCCGGAGATTGATCCGTTTACCATATGCAACATTGAACACACCCGTTGTATCGCTCTCCATTGCCCGGACATTTGCCTGCACGACATCTTTTACAAAAACAAAATCACGTGTCTGCTTCCCGTCACCATAGATACTCAGCGGTTTGTGGCTGATGACATTTGTAATGAATTTCGATATTACGCCGGAGTATTGGGAGCCCGGATCCTGCCGGGGACCAAAGACATTGAAATACCTCAGGCTGACTGTATCCAGATCATAGAGCCTGGCAAATACCGAACAGTAATATTCCCCCGCCAGCTTTGCAACCGCATAGGGAGATAAAACCTCGGGAAGCATCCCCTCTGTTTTTGGCAGATGCGGATCTTCGCCATATGTGGCAGCAGAAGATGCAAAAACAACTTTTTTTACGCCGCAATCCCTGGCAGCGATAAGGGTGTTGAGTGTCCCGGTTATATTGATGTCGTTTGTCTCAAGGGAATTTTCCACCGATCGCGGTACTGAGGCGATGGCAGCTTCATGAAAAATCCCGTCGGCTCCCTCAAAGATCCTGGTAAGAAGCGGGAGATCCGTGATACTGCCCTGCACGAATGTTACATTCGCATTCGCAAGAAACGGTTCAATATTTTCCCGTTTTCCGGAAACCAGGTTATCAAGAACAACAACTTCGTGCCGCTTTTTCACCAGCTCTTCAACAATATGGGAGCCGATGAACCCTGCACCCCCGGTAACGATGTATTTCATGATCTCACCGAATTGAATATGTTTTGAATACGGGAATATTATGAGAACCAGTCCCTGTCATAATGAAAAATCTCCGTGATTAATAATTATCAGGTGCAATCGATAAAACATTACCGGAAATAGAGCCCATCAGATCAATCGATGATTCTGTTCATGTTCGGAAATACATTTTATCTCACACCCTCTTCAGGAATCAAAACCAATTATCAAAAACTGAAAAGGACGGGAAGGTGACACCGGTACCGGGCCCCGGTTTATAATCGCATTTATGACCGGTGAACCACCGGGGATACATCCTCCATCAGAATGGATCCATCCTCAACACAGGCACCAGCACCAACACAGACGCCGGGGCCGATCACGACATTTTTCCCGATTATACATCCATCTTCAAGAATGATGGTACGATATCTGCATCCGGTCCTCAGCGGAACGCCCGCCCTGTCAAGGAACCGTACATGAGAGCCGATTCCGACATGTCCCCCGATTCTTGCAGAACGGGGAATACAGACATCATCCCCGATCGTTACGTGGTTGGAAATGACCACATCCGAATCAATGAATGCCCCGTTTCCGATGGTAACCTCATCGCCGATTGCGGTACTGTCGCGGATGAGTACGTTATTGCCGCACCGGAATCTGTTGCCAATAAAGACATTGCCGAAAATGAGACAATGTTCCCCGATCACCGGCTCCAGTCCGATCCTTACACCGGGAAATTTACCTGACCGAAGGGCACACGGCGAAGGAAGACCTATCAGGGTAGATTGCCCACGCAATAATAACATCTGGTTGTTCCGCAAAGAATCGGGTATCATGATATCAGCCTTGTATCCGGAATAAGAGAACGAATATCTATCTTATATATTTTATAATTAATCAAATAATATGATAAACATTTTCTTTTGATTTCATCTAAAATATAATTTATTTCGGTAAATCAGTTTCGTGTCGATCTCTTCAGAATATTCAAAAACAATTGTAATATCCGCGATTTCCGGATTACCCGATTACGCCGGATTATTCAGATACTGAATGGAGAAATACGGATCTTTTTAACGGTAAAGAAATATATATCTCATTGACTTCATGTATTTTTTCTTCCACCTTTTTACCGGCATCATTCTTGGATTCCTGGCAAGCGATCTCCTCCATGACCGGCGATGGCTCATTCCCTGCGCAGTTGGTGCAATTCTCCCGGACCTGATCGATAAGCCCATCGGGTATCTGCTCTTTCCTGCAACAATCGGGTACGGCAGAATTTACTCGCATGCTCTGATTGCTGCAATCCTGGTCATTGCACTGGGGGGAATAATCTGGAAGATCAAACAAGATCCCGGGGTTCTGGCAGTCGGGGTCGGGATTCTCTCTCACCAGATCCTCGATATGATGTGGCTGCAGCCCAAAAACTGGTATTACCCGCTGCTCGGGCCGTTCAGGGGAACGATGATCAGGGATTATTTTCTCGTGCTGCTGCTCCGGGAAGTGAACAATCCGTATGAGATAGTTCTGGGGATATGTTTTATCGCTGGTATCCTGGTCTTTTTTTATCGGAACCGGATAATTGCAATTACTGCTGACAATAATCCTCTGGTTTCCGCAACTGCTGCAGCGGGGGCTCTCCTGCTTTGTGTCCTCGCCGGTATCCTTATCGGACTGGGCCTGGCACACCACGTTATTGCCCTGTTTGGCTGGAGTCGTCCCGATGAACTTATTATCGGGGGGACTGTTATCGCACTATCTGCGTTTGTGATCTGGCGCTGGCGGAATAAAATTTCCCGGGTTTAAATTCTGTTCCATCAACCTGTCTCTGTAATCTGGTTTCCTGAATCGGCGACAACGATTACTTTCTGCTGAATGTCCTGTGCCGGGTTTGTTCAGAATAAATTTCATTGGATACACAGGAACTTCGGGATTAAGAAATATTGGGGAGATTTATAAGACTGGTTGGGTGATGAGAATTATCGTAGCCTTTAACATATTTTCAGAATAGTGCTTTCACCGAACTCCGCGTCATCCCTTTGGTAATTTTTTTACCGTACATGAACTGCAATGCTTTCAAATCGATTGCGCTTAATCGTTCCGCTTTGGTACTACCGGTATAAAACAGGCTATCCGAATATTTTGCAGATTCACCTAAAAATCCTAAATCATAAAGGATGGCACGGAGAATCCAGCGATTCCGTGAACTTTCAGTCAAATCTCCGTTGATGTAGGTTTCCTTATCCGTCTTGACAAAATAATAGGTTCCCGTCTGGTAATCCTTGGAAATTACCTCGTTTCCATCCTGTTTAACCTGGCTTAATGCCTCCTGGGGCAAAAAGTGAAGCGTGATATCAGCCGGACTATTGTAATTTATGTTCTCTGATATTTTCAGAGTTGATGAATAACTATTGAACTCCTGAATGAAGTCATTCAGAAGCGTGACATCATTATCACCATAGGATCCTGAATAGGAGATTGCGATCCGGTCTTTTGTTGGTTTTACAATTTTACTGTTGTCAGGACCGAATGCAATATCTACCAAGTGGTTGCCGATTTCAGTCGAGCTATAACTTTTCGGGGTCGGAGTAGCCGTAACTTTTGCCGTTGTTGCTTTTGGAGTGGGCGTGGCAGTGGGTTTTTTTGTTGTTACTTTTGGTGCAGGTGTTGCTGTTTTAATGGGTGTTGTATTTGTGGTAGTTACATTGCTCGAATTCGTAGAATTCCCAAGACCAAGGGAACTCCAGTCCCCGGAAACTGCCAGGGTCCCGAAAATGAACAAGATGATGATTGCCACCCCGATGATTACCGGAATGAACGGCTGGATTTTCTGTTTAACCGGTGACGGATCAGGAACCGGGTATGTCTCGACCGGAGATTCCATACGGGTAGGAAAATCCGGACTTACTGCAATATCGAACGTTTTTGCAGCATTCCTCTCTGGAACGCCGGATTGTGAAAGCATGACACCATGTTCCATGGATCTGAGGGTATCAGGATTTTGCGTACCCGTCAGGGGAACCAGCAGGAACGGATCGGAAATTTTTGCCTGGTCCTTGATCCATTGCCCGCGTTGTTCTGCTACTATTCCGGCAATGGTATTCAGTGGTTCAAACAGGGAATCCCAGTTGATTTCCGCATCCTGATCTTTTTTCAGCAGATCCGGCGTCCGGCTCAGCAGCGACTCGAACTCCTCGAGTTCAGCCTCTTCAAAACCTGATGACAGTATCGGGAGGATCTCACGCGGGTCCACGTCTTTGTTGAAATGAGAAACCACGGCAGGGCCGATGAGCTGCACAATATCCCGGTCGAATTTTGGTTCGGGATACTTCTGGTTAAACCGGGCGGCGATATAGGTCAGGTCACGAACAACCGATCGCCAGTCCCGGTCAGTACCCAGTCGCAACCGTATGATCTCTGCAAGAGGCCGGGCCAGGGATTCAATCATCCCGCTGTCCAGGTCATACCGGTCGACAACCTGCGAATTCCGGTTTTCATCAATCACTTTTGAAAACGTGGCAAGGATCATGACGTAGTTTGCAACCACACCCCGTTTATTCAACAGCCGGAAAATTTTTTCCAGATCATCCAGAAGAAGGAGAAGATCGGAACATACCCTCATCTGGAGGAGCATTGTGGAATCCCCCTCATCATGGGAACCATTCCGATCTTTTTTCAAGTCACTGCATCGTTCCGACAGGAACTGGCGGGCAGGCCGGAGATCCTGTTCCCCGATAGCAATTACACCTTTTTCGTACAGGTCAAGGAGTGCATGAATGGATTGTTTCCTGACAATATCCTGGACCTGGAAGTATCGGAGACAATAATCATGGTAGATTTTATAATCAGACTCTTTAAACTGAATCTGAATTTTATTCATGAAATATTGTAATGAGTTATATTATAGATTAGTTTTGGTATTGATCAGAATACCGGGTTCCTGGATCTTGTAACAGATCACGCCCTGCATAATGCAGTGTATGAAACCACGATATAGTCCTGAAGTAATTACGGATACTGGCTGTCCCGTATACTCTGGAAAATTTATTTTACTGGATGAACCCTGGAAACGGCTGAGTAATAAAAAAAGGAAATTTCCGGGGTCAGGCCGGCGTTGATTCAATAATATGGTGGACCGCTGGGATCTGGTCCTGGTTATAGAAGTCTTCAGAATAACCATCCGGGAAACTGACCCGTGTCACTGCCGGTGAAAAGTCCGGGTTGATAAACCGTGCAAACCAGTATTTGTCCAGTACTTTCTGGGCATTTTTAAAGGATAATGCCGGGGTATTCAGGGATACAACACCATCAGAAACTGTGCGGGTTGCGAAATTTTCGACCACGACCTGGATATGATTCCCGGATACGGAAGTAACCTGAACATTTTTCTTAAACTGGGATGCAAGTGCTTTTGCCAGTTCATTTGCCGGATCGACAATTCTTGAAAATACGACAATGTTCTCATACCACGAGAGATCATAATCAAAAGAAATTATCGCATCGTTATTTTCCTGGATGGCAATATCAAGATTTTGCGCAGTAAATGCCTGGGCCGGCCAAGCGATTATCGTGAAAATGAGAATGAGAATCCCGATCCGGAATATTGTATGTTGTTTCATAAGCACCAACAGTTCAATATTATTTCACATTTGTAATAATATTTTTCAAAAAAAATGGAATGAACAGTAGTGTTTCGTGATAGCCGTCACTTTCATTGCGAACCAATCAGATATCAAAAAACGTCCTGATCTGCATCAGCTGAATTGGTGAATGCTCGATGTAATCATATCCCCATTACACTCAATTCTTCATTTCCTGCCAGAGAATCCGGATTTTTCTTTCTGGAGAAAACTGTTCTCCTCCGAGCGTTCCTTCTTTATTTTTAATGCCCATTAGTTATCAAAACACTCATATAAAAAAGAAAAATACCTATAGGCAGAATTCCTAACGCTTAACCTGACTCATGAAAAAGAAATTCCTCGCAGCCATTGTGATCGCAGTCTGGCTGATTATTATCAGCATGTTCATGCTCCTTGCCTGGCGCATCGATCTGGAAATTTTCTTTGTTCTCTGGCTTATCGGGCTTCTCGTTATTGTCGAACTCATGGATACCCGGTTCTCGCTTCCCCCGTATATGCGATATCTCAAATATGTCATAGCTGTTGGAATTTTTCTCTTCGGAATCATTGTTGTAGAAAAAGTCATGGAGATATTGTCCCGATGAGGCCCCGTTTCCGCTACGCGGTTCTTGCAATCCTTACAACCGCCATCCTGCTGGCTCTCGGGCTTACGTTTACGGGCCCCCTTCTCTATACGCTTGAAATGGACACATTTCCATCCCCGTTTCATGAAAATGTCGAGACCTTAAAAGAACAATCGCTCAACAGCACGACCGATATCGCCCCGGAGATCCAGGATTTTATTGACTATACCGGGCCGGTCTCGCTGAATATCCGTATCCATGATATCGATCAGGCCACCCGGGACCTTGAACGGTTCGGAAAAAGCCATGGGTCCATAAAGAACCTGGTTGTGCAGCTGGATATGAACGAGAGCGAGATCCAGGAAATCGAAAAGAATACCGCCTTGCAAAAAGAGATTCTCGAATCCCTCCTGAATACCTCGGTGACTCTTGACTCGCTCCAGCTCATGGAGATCCAGTATCGTAGCGAAAACAACCAGGATATGCTGACAACCGTCCGGTTGCGGGGGGAAGAGTTGCGCAAAAAAGTCATCGGGTATAAGGAACGCTACAAAAATGCCACCGATACCGTTGTCGCCGTCAGCACTAAACTTGGACTCAATACAACAAAAGTACAGGAAAGCCAAAAGGAAGTCGAGCAGATCATCCAGGAGATCGAACAACCGAAAAGCACGAAGTACCTTCCTGTGGATACATCCCTCATTCCCGGGGAGGACCGGGTCTCCCTGTTTATCCGGCCCGATACGGGAAAGTACCGGGAAACTATCGAATACATGGGAATCTCGTTAACCCTCCGCGGGAATACAACCCTTCGTGCTGAGGGCAGGCCCATAACGCTCTACCTTGATGATACTCCCTATTCCAGCGTCAGTACCGATTCGTTTGGTTATTACGATGTCAAAATCCCTATCGAACGGATAACCCCGGGTACCCATACGGTCTATGCCCGGTCCCCGACATCCCGATCGGTCAACCGGACCCTTACTGCGATAGCCGTCGATTCCGTCACGTACCTCAATGTCAGTAAACCCGATCCGGATGGTACCGTCAACTGCACGGGATCGGTCATGGCAAATTACCCGGTCCGATCGGCTTCGGTCGAAATTGTCTGGGACCAGTCGCATGTCATCGTAACAAAAACCGATGCCGACGGCCTCTTTATGCGGGAAATAAAATTTCCCCCGGGGCAGCACACCGTACTGGCACGTTTCCCGGGAACGGGGTATCCAATCAATCCGTCAGAGAGCGAAGTCCGTCTCGTTGAGGTGGATCTTCTCCGCAATATTGAACGGGATTATTCGCTGCTACTGGGAATCCTAGTTGTAATTGCGATTCTTATCCTGTTTGCCGGCGGTGCCTTCTATTACCTGAAACGGATGGGAAGGCCGGAATTTCTGCAATCCCCCGATGATACAGAAAAAACAGATGCGGAATCCCTGCAGACCGGAAGTATTTTACTGGAATCCCCGGCTGATGCAAAACCAACGGATGCTACCGGCGATATTCCGGGAGAATCCCTTGTTGCCCGGTATACCCGTCTCCTCAAAGAACAGGGACTTGCTGCTGCCTCGTTATTTGCCTACCAGCAGATGGCGGATCGTGTTGCTGCCGATTTCCATATCCGGCGGCATAAAACCCTCACCGCACGGGAAATTTCCCGGACCTGCAAGGGAAAACCGTACTGCGGGGCATTTGCACGATTTATTCTTGTCTACGAACGGATCCGGTACGGAGGGCAGGTCTCGGTCAAGAACCAGGCGATTTTTGAGACCGCCCTGAATATGACCGATGAGCAGATGGGAGGCGAAAACCATTAGGGCTGCAACCTGGATTGCCGGGGCGGTATTTGCTGCTGCCCTCATCCTTCTTGTCATGCATCTCTCCGCCAACAACCTCGAGTTTTCGCGTTACAATACCGGCTGGAACGGGACGTCATCCTTCTTTTCCGATCTCGACCGTCACCGGACCCTGGATAGTTCTGATCCCGGATCCCTTGCCGGCCATCCTCCCAACAGTACGCTTCTGATCATCGCACCGGACCAGCATCCGGCTGCTGCCCAGCTTGCGGCGTACGGGGCATTTCTCCGGGAAGGAAACACGATCTTCCTCGCCGATGACTTTGGAACCGGTAACGAAATCCTGACCGGCATCGGCAGCAGGATCACGATCCTGCCCGGGAACCTGTCCAGCCTCGATCGTCACTATGACGATCCCTACCTGATCACGGTCTATCGTACGGCAGCAGAGAGTCCGTTCCCGCTTCCGGAAGATTTTGTCCTAAACCGCCCGGCCCCCCTGGACGGGGGATCTCCTCTTATGCTCACGTCGGTCATGAGCTGGACCGATGCAAATGGGGATCACCGGCTCAATACCAAAGAAGATATGGGGACATTCCCGGTCATGGTTACAGAATCGGTTGGTCCGGGAACGGTGATTGTTCTCTCCGACCCCAGCATTTTCATCAATTCCATGTATAACCAGCCGGAAAATTCGAACAACCGTGATTTCATAAAAAAAATTATTACTCCCGAGGGGATGGTCCTCATTGACCAGATGAATTCACGGACCCGTGATGCCAGCGGGTTCAGCGAAATTCTTCATGTAATAAGAAATACAGTATATATAGAAATTTTCATAATAGGCCTTATAATGCTGGGTACCGCTGTGGCATGGAAAAAGAAAATTATGTAGGTGGCAGGATGAATCACAAGGATCTGGAAAAGAAAGTTACCGATATCGCTCGTCAGTCTGCACAGGCCGGGAAAAAAGAAATTTCTCAGGTTTCACGTGTCCCGGCTGAACCCATGGACAGTCAGATAAGTCCGGAAAAACACGGTTCCGTCATTGCCCCGCTGTCTGAATCAGAATTAAAAAAGGAAGTTGCTGAAATTTCCCAGTTATCCGGTGAAATCCATGAAAAACTCAATGAATTCGTAGTCGGGAACCGGGAGATTATCGACCTGATCTTAATCGCCCTTCTCAACGAGGGCCATATCCTTATCGAAGGGGTACCTGGTACTGCAAAAACAACGATTGCAAAATCCATTGCCCTTATTACCGGGTGCAGTTTCAACCGTATCCAGGGAGCAATCGATATCCAGCCGGCAGATATGCTGGGGGTACGGATCTATGACCAGTCCAAGCGTGAATTCGTCCTGCGGAAAGGGCCGGTCTTCACCAACATCCTGCTGGTCGATGAAATCAACCGTATCAACCCGAAGTCCCAGAGCGCCTTTATCGAGGCCATGAGCGAACGGCAGGTCACGCTGGATGGGATCACCCTGCCCATGCAGTCCCCGTTCTGTGTCATTTCCACGCAGAACCCCCATGAATTCGAAGGAACCTTCCCCTTAATCGAAGTCCAGCGGGACCGGTTCATGTTCAGCATCCGGTCCGACTACCTGGGTCCGGATGAGGAACTCAGCATTATAAAACGTGCACATTCCGGCCAGCTTCACTGGGATGCATATTGCGAGAGCCTCAGCCCTCTCCTCTCTCCACAGGCACTTAATCATTATATCCAGGTAGTCCGCCAGGTCACTATCGAAGAACCTGTTCTGAAGTACATCCGGGATCTTGTTGTTGCAACCCGATCCCACCCGGATATCGATCTCGGGGGCTCGTCCCGTGCCTCGATAGCACTGGTCGGCGGGGGAAAAACCCTTGCCGCCCTGAACAACCGCACGTACGTGATCCCCGATGACATCAAACAGCTTGCGAGAGCTGCAATCTCCCACCGGATAATCCTCTCCCGCGATGCTGAGATTGAAGGAATTACGCGGGGGCAGGTTCTGGATGAACTGCTCACAAAAGTCGAGGTGCTCTGAGTTTTGCAGCTGAAACGGTGCTCGCAGGGATTATGCCTGATCAGTGCCATCCTGATTTCCGGGGCGCTGATCCTTGATTCTATGGCATTCCTTCTTGCAGGAGGAACCCTCCTTTCCGCAATTACCGGGCAATATCTCGTCTTCGATACCCGGTTCCGGGAGATCATAAGTTCCGTTGAGGTCCAGCGCACCTTAAGCCGGAATCCTGTCCGGAAAGGTACGATCCTGAATGTAACAACCCGGGTTACCTTCCGGGGATCGCCCCGGATGAAGGTACAGGTTTCGGATCTTCCTCCCCCCAATACCCTTCATGCTGATGGCGTGACAACTGTTGCGACTCTTCCCGACGCAAATCTTCAGGAGCTCAGGCTCTCGTACCGGATCATCCCCACCGTTCATGGAACCCATCGTTTCTCCGGTCTATCGGTACGGGTCGCGAACCTGTTTTTTGAGGAGACCCTGGTTTTGTCCCGTGATTCAGACTGCAAACCCGATCTCTCCGTTTTGCCGACCGGGCTATTTGCAGCGCCGTCATCAGATACTTCCGACAGCAGCAGGGACAACCGCAAGGCAAGCGTCTGGAGTGGTATTGATGTCCATTCATTACGCGAATATACGCCCGGCGATGATCTGCGTCACGTTGACTGGAAAATCTCTGCAAAATACGATAAGATTTTTATCCGGAAATATGCCGGCCTGATGAGCCATCCCCCGCTGGTTATTGTCGATCTTCCGTGGAATGGGGCACCATGCCCGGAAAAAGAGTTCGGCCATCTGATTTCTGATGTAACCGGGCTTGTGAGTCACACGATCCAGAATTACCAGCAGGTTTCCGTTCTCTTAATCTCCGGCCCGAATATTCTTCACCTTATCCGCGAAGAAAAAAACATCTCCCGTTGCATGGCAGAACTCCGGGAATGGATGCACCCGGCAGAACGCCCGGTCCATTTCTATCATATGGCGGATCGCTCCGATCTCCGGGGCCAGGTCCGGAATATTGAACATGCGCTTGAACAAACAACCGATCCACAAGCCCGCACGTATTACGAACTCCTGCAGGACCGGTGCAATCGAATTCTCCTGTACCAGAGAAATCCTGTTTTTTCCGGGCAGGTGGCACGGGCCCTCTCGCCAATCCTCATGCATGAAGCCTATATCTTCTCGCCCGGCTGCGGGGATACCAGTCATATCCGGCATATCGTACGGCCATTGCAGACCCGGCAGATCCGGGTTCATATCCGGATTATCGATACGGCAGAGCCGGAAAAAGCCGCAGTGGCACCTCATCCCGGGACTGTACAGGAGGCACGGGTATGACGTCGCTCCTGCCGGAATACCGGTTTTTCCTTGCGCTTGCTGCGGGAGTTATCGTTGCGACATTTTTCCTCGCTTCCCGGGAGTGGTACCTCAATGTTGTACTCCTCCTCCTGCTCTTTGGCATCCTCATCAGTACTCGATCATGGCCGGACCGGGCATTCTATATCGTATGTAGCGGGGAACTCCTGGTGATTTCATGCAGTATCATGAATCTCTGGACAGGATTATTTTCGGTCTGTATGCTTGCCGGCATCTTTTACAGCACAACAGGATTTCTTGAATCCCGGCAGGATCTCAACGATCTGGCTCTTTTCTGCGGGAGTTCATGCATCCTTGCCCTGCTTATCCAGTTCTCAAACCATGTCCTGGTACCCCTGGTTATTCTTGGAGGAATTACCGCACTCATCCTTACAGTCCAGTCGGTCCGCATGTACCAGTTCAGAAAACACGTTACCGGAGCATAACCTATGAAATTTCCCTCCCTGAATCCCAACTACCGGGCCGCCCTTCTCCTCATAATCATGGCCGGCATCCTTGTTGTTACGGCTATCCTGACGAATCGCAACGATTTCACGAGTGCTGCCCTGGTGATTGCAGGATTGGTCTGTCTCCTGACCGGTATTTTCTTTGCCACGCTTTCGGGTAGCGATCCTCTTGATCTCGGGTACCTGAGCCTGCTTCCGGTACAGGGCTGCATCAACCTTGCCCGTACCTGTGCCGATCTTGGAATATCGGGAAATGCATGCTTCATCCCAAAAGGACGCGATGGGAGAACCAGGACTGTCCAGTACATTCCGGTCGCTCTATACCGGGGGGAACCCCTGTCGACAGACTCTTTTGTTACCGGATCGGATACGGCCGGGCTTCAGGTAGATCCCTCCTGTACCCCCCTCCTCAACCTGCTCCGCGAGCGGGACCATCTCGTTATCCCGCCGGATTTGCCTGCGCTTCATGGCCTTGTCCATGAACTTGGCGTTGAGGTTCTCGAAGTGGCGCCCCGGATCCACTCCATGAATGAAGGGGATATGATTTCAGTCACCCTGGGAGATTATCGCCTTATTGGCGGATGCAGGGCAGCCAACCGTGAATCTCCCCGGAGCTGTGTTGTCAACCCCTGCCCTATCTGCAGCCTTTTCGCATCGGTTTATGCTGAAGGAACCGGCAATGTCATACAGATCGAGCAATGTAACCCTGACCCGAAAAAACCGGATGTGAATGCGGTATTTTCAATCCATCACGAATAATTTCGCTGTTTTTTAACGCCGGAAAAAAAAGTTCCGCCCGGTAAAATTCCGGTGTAATTGATTATTTTGAGGATCGTACCGTGATCCAGAGGTGAAGGTCGCGGTAGCTCTGGTTGATCCTGTCCATGCCTTCAACCTCCTCGCCCGGGACCGTTTCATTGAAGAGCAGGAATTCCAGCCGGTTGGATGCGGTGGTCGCAGGAGTGAACGAATAGGGCCGGATAACGGTCTGGTTATCCGCGACGGAGACGGTAAACCGGTCGATGCGGTTCATGGATTCAAGGGTCGAAGTATTCGTGACCTCATCAAATCTCATGTTCATGAAATAGGTCTCGACCGTATAGTTGATCGGCCGGTATTCGTGGTTGCCGATGCCGATGAAAAGAGAGCCGGTCTCGCCGGTCATAAGCCGTGTCGGGTAATCCGCTGCTTTCTGTTTTTCGCCAAGGATAAAGAATTCCGTAAATTTTTCTCCTTCTTTTGGAACAACGATGACAAACACGGTTGTTGCAACTGCGGCGATAATTGCAATAAGGAGGATTATGGAGAGGATCCGGTCGGTACGGGTGCTGCCGGGGGTATTGAAGAATTCGTTGTAAACGGATTTCCGGATTTCCCGGAACGGGACCGCGAACCGGTCCTCCATGGGGAGCCGTGCCCTGCGGTACAGGGCAGCACAACACAGTCCGAGAGTGAGGATACTCAGGCAGATAACAATGGGATCAAGCCGTATTCCCCAGGGCGTGTAGTTCAGGGCAAGACCGACCAGCGGGACCACGGCAATGGAGAGCCCGAATGAAAGAGCGACGCGTTCGATCCCGTCGATATCCTGTTTTGCAGGAAAGAGGGCTGCGATCAGTGCATACCCGGGAATAAAGAGGACGAGGGGGATGCCGAACAGGATCCGGAGGAACGATTCGTTGAGGTACGGGACATAGATACAAAGAAGGGCCCCGATAAGCCAGAGTACGCACGCAAGAAGATCCTTTGGGATTTTTGCGAGAGCGAATGCGTCGGTAAGGGTGTCGTAAGGGTGCTGCGTCCGCTCCATATACTTCCATTTATGTGGTCTGAAGTTTTATTTATGCCCGATGATATTGTCCGGGAACACGTTGGCCGGTTGATCCGGCCCGGTTTATTTTCATTCCCTGTCGGTTTTTCTCAGGGTATTCCTGCTGGTGCCGGGCAATCCAGATCCGGAAGAGGGATCATGGGGGGGTCAGTGGGGGTAAAATGATTTCCGGGCTGTGTTGCCTGATGCCATTCATTCGTCGTTGTTCTCCGGTTTTTCCTGGTTATAACAGGCCCCGGTTTACACTTTGCCCCTGCCCGACCCCCCTCAGTGATAGTCAGAAAACCTGCCAGGATTCAGACCTTTTACTTCAGAGAACCGGATGTTTTGGAGGGAAAGATATGAGGGGGGTCGGATGGGGGTAAAGTGTTTGTGGGGGGGCACGGGCCGGTGAAGATACCGGGTCATGATCCCTGTATTGAAAAAAGAAGCCGTGCCCGGAAAATAATTTTCCGGTTCTGCATTATACGGAATTAAATCGCAGGGTCGAGGGGGTAATTAACCAAATGTCCTGACAGGGTTGACTAAAACGTATTGTTATTCTGTTGAAATGAAAGAACAGTAAAAACCTGTTTGAAAAATCCTATGCCAGAAAAAGAGCCTGTGGCGAGATTTGAACTCGCGACTTCCTCCTTACCAAGGAGGCACACTGCCGGGCTGTGTCACACAGGCATATCAGCATCGATCCCGAACAACCAGAGCACGCATCATTCACCTGATGCGTTCTGCCGGTCAAACCACTGGGACAGGTTGCCTAACTACGTTGTGAGTTCTCCCTATAAAATATTGCGGAAAGACCTTTGGAATTCAGGCAAAAAGGCAGGACTGGCGGGGGATTTTATCCATGCACGCGGGATTCTTCATTCAGATTCCAGGCGCAGGATACTGTTCCGGACCGCATCGAATGTCGAAACCTCGATGATGGGCGTTATCCCGCTCTTTTGCACCGCACACATAACGTTTGAAAAATCAATGGTCCCGGTTCCGATCTCGCTGTGGGTATCCTCGGTTCCCTTGTTATCGTGGAGGTGGTAGTGCCGGGCCGGCTCTGCAAGGAACTCGCTGAGGCACTGGTTCTGGTTGGCATGACCGACATCGAGTGCCAGGCCAGAACCATCGATCAGGGAGAGTTCAACGGGAGTTTTTAAGAAAAAGTAATCCCAGTTGCCCATATTCTCAACAAAGAACTCGATCCCGTATTCTGCTTTGAGCCGGTTGAGTTCCGCAAGCGACGTCCTGAGCTGCTGCTCTGCCCTGCTCCGTTCTGCCGGCCAGGCAAAATACCCGGGATGGATGATCACCGGGGCATTGACCTCTGCTGCAACTTCAAAACAATGGCCGAGCACTTCCACGCTCGCCCTCCGGATCGGTTCAAGGAGGCTTGCGATATTGACACCCCGGGACGGGGCATGGAACGAGTAGCGTGCGGAATAATTCCGGAGCAGGTCAGCTGATTCCACATGATGGGGACCGTCATCCATGATCTCGATATAATCGGTGATCTCGCAAAGCCGGTTCAGCGCAGCGGGAAGGGGAACGGTATGCAGGCAGAACGTGGAGACCCCGAACATGTACTGCAATGGAGGGGGAAATTCAATAAACCTTTTTGTATAAAAAAATGGTTTGCATCCGGGACTCTGGTAAAATCCTCCGTGAGATACTATTCTGAACGGTGCCCGGATCCGCAAACGCGGTCGGCCGATTCCGGTTCTGCAATAAACGGGCAAAAACAAAAAAGGTTTTTACTCCCCATCCCAAGTTATTGCTGATGGATAGTCTCTTCACCCTGCCGGAATTCCAGATGAGCCTGCTGCTCTTTGTAGCTCTTGCAGGCTACCTTGTAGCCTCGCGGATCAACCAGTCCGCAGTCATCGGGCTCATTCTCGTCGGACTCCTTGTGGGACCCAGCGTGCTGGGGCTCATCACCTACACGGATTTTGTTGCGGGGCTCGCACACCTTGGCGCCGTTATCCTCCTGTTTGTGATCGGCTTTGAGTTTAATATGAAAGATATTATCCAGCCACGGAATTTTGCCATAGCGTTGATTGGCGTGATCGTACCGTGGCTTGGGGGATGGTACCTTGCGGTGCTCTTCGGGTTCGATTCGGCAAGCGCTATCTTTGTCGGGACTGCCTGCACTGCAACCAGCATCGCCATCACGGCCAATGTCTTAAAAGAACTGGGCAAACTTAACACCGAGGCGGCAAAAGCGATCATTGGCGCTGCGGTCATCGATGATGTCCTTGCCCTTCTTGCTCTTGCCATCAGCACTGATATTGTCGGGGGTTCATTTTCCTATACCGGGATCGCCATCGTGACGGTAAAAGCGCTCGCGTTTATTATCCTTGCGGCGGCCTTCGGCATCCTTGTTGTCAGCAAATTTCTCATTAAACTGGACACCACACCCTTTGTTCAGAAATATCCGGAGTTCATCTTCATCTTCGCCATGATGCTTGCCTTCCTCTATGCCATGTTTGCTGAGGCGGTTGGATTATCAGCGATTGTCGGGGCATTCATCGCAGGAGTATCGTTCAAAGATGTGAAGCTGTACCAGAGCCACAGTCTCAAGGAGGGGGCAGAATACCTCCAGATCATTTTTGCATCGATCTTCTTTGTCTCGCTGGGGATCATCGCTGACCTCCATGCAGTAACTCCCGAGATCCTGGTTTTCCTCATTTCCCTGACCATAGTTGCTATAGCAACCAAAGTGATTGGCTGCGGGATCCCGGCAAAACTGGGAGGTTTGTGCACCAAGGACACCCTGATCGTCGGGTTCGGTATGGCCCCACGGGGCGAGGTTGCAATGATTATTGCCCTGATCGGACTGGAGCGGGGGATCATCGGGCAGGGGATCTATGTTGCGATTGTGATGATGAGCCTGCTCACCACCATTATCACTCCTATCGTGTACCGGAACTGGTTCTACAAGGGAGAGGAGTGCCGTTATGATGCTGCCGGAATAAGCATTGATGACAGGAAATAGATCCTCATTGGATCCTGCCCTCAACAATTTTCAGGATTTATATGATTTATCCGGTCCATACGTACGGGAAAATGCTCAGTGGAATATAATGACTCTCGAACGCAGGATTGCCCGGTTTTTTGCACTGGACGATGCCACGTGGCTGCGTCATGCCAATCCGTGGAGTGTTATTCTCCGGTTCACGGTTCTCCCGGTTCTCATCCTTGCATTCTGGAGCCGGCTCTGGTTCGGGTGGGGAGCCCTCATCCCCATTATCCTTTCAATCCTCTGGACCTGGGCAAATCCCCGGATCTTTTCAGCCCCGGCATCGTTCGATCACTGGACTTCAAAAGCCGTACTGGGAGAACGCGCCTGGCTGAACCGCGATGTGGTTCCTGTTCCCGCATACCACCGGGTCGTCCCTGACGTTCTCTCATTCATATCCGGTATCGGGATGCTTTTTGTCCTTGCGGGAGTTCTTTTGTCTGAGGTATGGCCAACCCTGTTTGGCATGGCACTTGTGTACTTAGGAAAGGTCTGGTTCCTTGACCGGATGGTCTGGCTCTGGCAGGATATGGGGGATACCACACCGGAATACCGGTCCTGGAAAAATCCGCCCGTGAACGAAGAAGTCCCTGAGTAACATCCGGTATCCGGCAGCCCGGGCCGTGAGGTTCCTGGGATTTCGTGTACGACCGGGACGGATCCTGTACCTGCTCTTTTTGGGAATATTCCGGATTGGGGGCTTTATCGGTAAGACCCTCCCGGAATGGATACACGCCCAAAAACCCGGCCCGGAAAATAACATGCCCTTTGCAGCTTGCTCCGGCAATTATTTTTATACAAGTTTCTTCAGTATGTAAACAAGGTAAAACAGGTATTGTATCCCTCGATAAACAAACGGGGAACCCGTATGGATGGATCAACCGGCACCGAAATCGTATCAAGATCCTGGCATACCCTTCCAACCGATGAGGTTCTCAAAGCGTTTTCTGTTACGGAAACCGGATTGTCCGATGTTGAATCAGTCCGCCGGATCGGGCACTTTGGCAAAAATATCCTGCCGGTGAGAGCCCCGCCGGGCCCGCTCTGGATTTTCCTCTTCCAGTTTAAAAGCCCGCTCATTTTTGTCCTGCTTATTGCAGCATTCATCTCGGCCGGTATCGGGGACTTCAAGGATGCCGCTTTTATTTTCCTTGTTCTTTTGATCAATGCCGTGATCGGGGCGTTCCAGGAATACCGTGCCGAACAGGGAGCGCAGGCTCTCCAGTCAATCCTCCGGGGGTCTGCCCGGGTTATGCGGGAAGGAAAGGAAAGGACGATCCTTTCGGATGAAATTGTTCCGGGAGATATCGTGCACCTCGATGCCGGAGCCCACGTTCCCGCAGACCTCCGCATCCTGCATGCCGCAGGTCTGACTCTCGATGAATCCCTCCTTACCGGGGAATCGGTTGCTGTTGAAAAACGGGTCGGTATCCTGGAGCTCGCAACGCCGCTTGCAGAACAAAAAAACATGGCTTTTGCCGGTACGACGGTCATGACCGGGATAGCAGTCGGCGTTGTCACTGCTACCGGATCCGGAACTGAAGTCGGGAAGATCGCCCGCTCGGTTACCCTGACTGCTGCAACAAAACCGCCCCTGATTCTCCGGATGGAGCGATTTTCCGTGCGAATCGGGATCGCGGTTCTTCTTGCAAGCACCATCATGGCAATTATCATCCTGAGCCGGGGCGTGCCGCTTATCGAAGTCTTCTTTTTTGCAGTCGCGCTGGCGATTTCTGCGATTCCCGAAGGTCTCCCGGTCTCCATCACGGTTGCCCTTTCCATTGCAGCCTCCCGGCTCGCACACCGGAACGTCATCGTGCGGCACCTGGCTGCTGTGGAAGGGCTCGGAAGCTGCACGGTTATTGCCACGGACAAAACCGGGACCCTGACCCTCAACCAGCAGACGGTCCGGATACTCTCGCTTCCTTCCGGAAAATTTTACCATACGACAGGTTCGGGATATAATGGTGAAGGCCAGGTACTGACCCGGACCGATGCTCTCCCGGGAGAGAATGAACAATCGCAGATGAACCGTCTTGCAAAAGCTGCTGTCCTTGCAAGCGAAGGTTCTCTTTTTCCTGAAAATGACACCTGGGTCCATTCGGGAGATACGATGGATGTCGCGGTTCTTGCCCTTGCCTTTAAACTGGGTCTTGATCCTGACGAACTCCGGAGCTCCAGCATCGAAGAGCGCCGGGTGCCGTTCGATTCCCGGTGGCAGTATGCTGCTGCTTTTTTCCATACTCCGGACGGCAACCGGGTAGCTGTTAAAGGCGGTGTTGAAGTAGTCCTGGATCACTGCGGGACCATGCTTGATGATGAGGGTGAAATTCCTCTTGACCGGGTGGCAATGGAAAGGCTGATCCAGGAACTCGCCCATGCCGGTTACCGTATCCTTGCTGTTGCTGAAGGCAGGGATTTCGTCTCTGAGGATATCCCGCCGGCTGATGGCCCGATACCGTCCGGGCTGACGCTTCTTGGGTTTGTAGGATTCCTCGACCCGGTCCGGCCTGATGTCATTGAATCGATCCGCCAGTGCCGGCAGGCCGGGGTCGATGTGGTGATGGTAACCGGGGACCAGCCGGCGACTGCCCTGTCCATTGCCCGGACCCTTTCGATTGCGACCGATGAATCGCAGATGATGACCGGGACCGAACTGGCATCAAAGGTGGCGTTTAATGCCGGGAACCTTTCAGAAACCATCGCCGGCATCCGCGTCTTTGCCCGGGTGACCCCGGAACAGAAATTTTTCATTGTCGATGCTCTCCAGAAAAACGGGAATTACGTTGCCGTTACCGGCGATGGCGTTAATGATGCCCCGGCACTCCGCAAGGCAAACATCGGGGTTGCCATGGGATCGGGTTCCGATGTTGCCAAGGATACGGCATCGATCATCATCACCGATGACAACTTCACGTCCATTGTTGCCGGCATCGAAGAAGGCAGGTTTGCCTATGACAATATCAGGAAAGTGACCTACCTGTTAATCTCCACCGGATTTGCCGAAGTGATCCTGTTCACTCTTTCCCTGATGTCCGGTCTTCCCCTCCCGCTGCTTGCCATCCAGCTGCTCTGGCTGAATCTTGTAACAAACGGGATCCAGGACGTGGCACTTGCATTTGAGGCAGGCGAAGCCGGGGCAATGAAACGAAAACCCCGTCCGCCGGATGAGGGGATATTCAACCGCCTCATGGTCAAAGAGACGATAATATCCGCTGCTGCCATCGGGATTATCGCATTTGCGACCTGGTCGTATCTCCTCTCCACCGGCTGGGAGGAAACATCAGCCCGGAACCTGGTCATCCTCCTCATGGTCCTCCTGGAAAACGTGCATGCACTCAACTGCCGGTCAGAATACCGGTCTGTTTTCAAAATCCCGTTCCGGGCAAACCCGCTTCTCATCATCGGGATAATTGCGGCACAGGGCATTCACATCCTCTCGATGTATACGCCGGTCATGCAGGATCTTCTCGATATTGCCCCGGTCTCGCTGGAACAATGGGGACTCCTTCTTGGCATCGCGTTTATTATCCTGGTTGTGATGGAACTGTTCAAATTTGTTAATTCTCATTGGGATCAGGTTCCGTGATTACTGTTTAACGGATAGACCAGCAGAACCAGACCGGATTCCTTTGGATTTAACCGGTTTTTCCGTTCGAAAAAATATGCCGGGAGAATTATCTCCTTCTCATTACGTAAGGGACAAACAATTTATATCCCGATATACAAGGGAATTTCAAAGGTCTGTGCAACAATTACGTAACGATTACGTCAGTACCTCCCCCATATTTCCCATTCCATCCAGATACACCTCAAGAGAACCATAATCCCCGGGGTTACCCATGAATCGTCTGTTAATCGTCTCCAACAGATTACCCGTGACAATCCAGAAACGGGGCGGCGATCTGCATATTACCCAAAGTCTTGGAGGTCTTGCAACCGGCCTTGGTTCGATCTATTCTGAACATGATGCACTCTGGCTTGGGTGGCCGGGAATTTCCGGGAGGAATTTATCGATCCCTGACAGGGAGCAGATTACCCGGACCCTCAGGGACATCAAGTGCGAACCGGTCTTTTTGTCCGCTTCAGAATTTGATAAGTATTACAATGGCTTCTGCAACAAGGCAATCTGGCCGTTGTTCCATTATTTCCCTCATTATGCCGAATATGATCCGGCATACTGGAAAGGATATGTCAAGGTCAACAAAAAGTTCTGCGATGCCATCTGTACTGCAGCAAATCCTGGAGATCGCATATGGATTCATGATTACCAGCTGATGCTTGTACCCGGCATGCTGCGGCAAAAACTCCCGGATGCTGCCATTGGCTTTTTCCTGCATATCCCGTTTCCACAGTTCGAACTTTTTCGTCTCATTCCCTGGAGAAAAGAAATTCTTGAAGGTCTCCTTGGTGCCGACCTCATCGGATTCCATACGTTTGAGTATGCCACATACTTCTTCAACAGTGTCCGGAGGATCCTTGGTTATGAACAGGAAATGACCTGGATAAAAGCAGGAGAACGACAGATCCGGGTCGATACGTTCCCGATGGGAATCGATTACGAGCGGTTTTCAGCACATGTGGATGATCCGGATGTTAAAAAGGAACGCCAGCGGATCCGGCATTCCGTTTCATCGGGCAGAATCCTGCTCTCCATCGACCGTCTCGATTATTCCAAAGGAGTCCCGCTCCGTCTCAAGGCGTTTGATTACCTTCTGGAAACCCACCCCGAATTAAAAGAACAGGTAACCCTAATCCTTGTTGCAGTTCCGTCACGAACCCGGATCACTCAGTATGCCGATCTCCATCACGAAGTGGACCAACTCGTCGGGAGAATTAACGGGAAACATGCAACCCTGGGCTGGACCCCGGTTCGGTATCTTTTCAAGTCCCTGCCCTTCAACCGCCTGCTTGCGCTTTACAGCATTGCCGATCTGGCACTCATCTCTCCTGTACGGGATGGAATGAACCTGATGGCAAAAGAGTATCTTGCCACGAGAAACCGTGGTGACGGCATGCTGATCCTGAGCGAGTTTGCCGGGGCTGCAAAAGAACTTGGTGAAGCAATCCTTGTCAACCCGAACAATACCCGGGAGTTTGCCGATGCAATTTATCAGGGATTGGTACTTCCAGAGGCGGAGAAGCAGGTCCGCGTCAGGATCATGCAGAACCGGTTGAAACGATACGATCTTGCCCGGTGGACCAATGATTTTCTCGATGTGCTTGAGAATACCAAATCCTCCCAGCAGATGCTTGCAGCCCGGTTCATGGACGCACCAGCGATCCGGCAGATTGTCGCTGATTTCCAGCATGCATCCCGTCGGGTCCTGTTCCTTGACTATGACGGGACTCTTGTCCCGATTGCAAAAACTCCCCAGCAGGCCCGGCCTGATGAAGGAATCCTCCGGATACTCAGGCAATTGACTCAGGATACCAGAACCCGGGTGATTATCATCAGCGGGCGGGACCGGGCTGTTCTGGATCAGTGGTTTGGTGACCTGGATGTCGGCCTGATTGCTGAACATGGCATCTGGATTCGCGAGTGCGGGAAAGACTGGGAGATGCCAAGGCTGGTATCAAATGACTGGAAAGATGAGATTCGGCCGATCCTTGAACAGTATTCTGACCGTACTCCCCGTACTTTCATCGAGGAGAAAGAGTATTCCCTTGCATGGCATTACCGGAACGCTGATCCCGGTCTTGCACTGATCCGGTCAAGGGAGTTGCGGGAAGACCTGATGCTCCGGACAAGAAGCCTTCACCTGGCCCTTCTTGAAGGATCCAAAGTAATCGAAATCAAAAACGCAGATGTCAACAAAGGTGCAGCCGTTCAGCACTGGCTGAAAAATAACAATTATGATTTTATATTTGCTACTGGTGATGATCGCACGGACGAGGATATTTTTGCTGCTGCTCCAAACGGCGCTTATACCATCAAGGTGGGAACAGAACCTTCGCGTGCAATCTACAGTGTCAGGTCAGTCCATGAAATCAGGGAGTTGCTCCAGACGTGGGGGTCTCTGCCACATACGGAGACCGAGCGGATACTTTTTCCAGATCCCCCTGAAGAAGGTATCCCGGTCAGTTCCGCCCGTAAATAGTTGTCAGGCTGAAAAGCTCTTCGGTAATACCGGGAGTGAGCATCTCCTCAGAAAAGCGCCATTTCCAGTTGTCATCATTTATACCCGGGCGGTTCATGCGGGATTCAGACCCTAGTCCAAGAAGGTCCTGCAAGGGAATAATCACCGTGTTGGCAACCGTCGACATTGCAAGGCGGATAAACACCCGGTTCAGTTCATGTGCGGGAATATCATAACCAAAATACCGGCGCAACCTTTCCCGGTGCTCTTCTGTTGCATCATGGTCAATCCATCCCCGTACGGGATTGTTGTCATGGGTTCCGGTATAAAGTATGCAGTCCCGGATCACGTTATGGGGAATGTACGGGCTCTTTTCAAATCCGTCTTCAAAGGCAAAGAGCAGTACCTTCATGCCGGGGAGACCGAATTGCTGCATGATTTCACGTACATCCGGAGTGATGACCCCGAGATCCTCAGCTATTATCGGAAGGCAGGGGAATTTTCGTACGAATGCGGTGAGGAGTTCCCCGGCCGGAGCCTCGACCCACTTTCCATCCATCGCGGTTTTGGATCCTGCCGGTACTTCCCAACAGGCAACCAAACCACGGAAATGGTCAATTCGCAGATAATCGACAAGCGAAAGGTTCCGTTCGATCCTGCGGATCCACCAGGAAAAACCGGACTTTTTATGGGTTTCCCACTGGTATACCGGATTGGACCAGAGCTGGCCGGTTGCACTGAAATAATCGGGGGGCACACCGGCAACAACGACCGGCTGGAGACCGGCGTCCAGTTTGAAATATTCCGGGTGCTGCCATACATCAGCACTGTCATAATCCACGTAAATCGGGATATCCCCGATGATACGAATCCCGCGATCCCCGCAGTATTTCCGGAGTTTCTGCCATTGGAGCATGCAGACATACTGGAGGAATTTTACCCGTTCTATCCGTTCATGCAGTCGTTCCTTCTCTTCCAGGATAGCATCAGGTTTTCGGAGTCTCATGTCGTCGGGCCACAGGTTCCATGCACTCCCCCCCCGATCCTCCCGTATTGCATAAAAAAGGGCAAAATCTTCCAGCCACCATTCATTTTCACTGCAGAATTTTTCATAGTCGCACCGGTCCCCCTCATTTACGAATCGATCGTATGCACGGGAGAAAATTTGTTCCCTGAACGGGATCACCTGTTCAAAATCAACGTACTCTCCAGGAAAGATTGGAAACGTGCCGATATCGGGATATTCAATGAATCCTTCCTCTACCATCAGGTCCGGGCTGATGAACAGGGGATTGAGGGCAAAAGCGGAAATACTGTGATACGGGTTATTATCATATGCAGGATCCGTCGGGTTCAGGGGAAGAATCTGCCAGTATTTTTGTCCGGTCCCATCAAGGAAATCCGCAAAGTGATACGCGGCAGGTCCAAAATCACCGATGCCGTATCGCGACGGAAGTGATGAAATATGCAGGAGAATCCCGCTTCCCCGTATTTTCATGATGTATCTTTCCGGTAACAAGGAATCCCGGTTGGAAACTATTTAAGATATCTCATATCCCGGTTTCTCGTACTTCTTCAAGAATGGATTTCAATACCCTGAATGCGATATTGACCCGTTTTGGGCGCTGATTTAAGATATATCCCATCTTGGAAACAGCCCGCTCGATAAGATACGTGTTGATGAGAAGTTTATAGTCCTCCTGCTTTTCCGGAACAAATCCTGCAGTGCCACCGGCAGTTTCAAGGTATCCTTCAAGAAACGCCTGGGAAACATACCGGCACCAGAATATGACCCACGGTTCGAGAATTTCAGTTTCATCCGGTCTAAGTGTCTTCAGCGGGATCGACCAGGCTGCATAATGCAGGGACCATATCATGCCTGCAACATCCCGGAACGGACTGTATTTTAACCGGCGTTCACCCGGCATCCGTGTGGGATCGCCTTCAAAATTTGTGATGATGAAATCTTTGCCGGTATAGAGGATCTGCCCGAGATGGTAATCCCCATGGATCCTCATCTTGGTTGTTTGAATTTTTCGTACCGTCAGCCTCTGCAGGCACAGGACGATTTCCGGTTCCAGAGCGAGTATTTCTTTCATTTCATCGTGATAGTTCGCATCAACCGCATCAGAGTTCATCTCAAGGAACCACATCGTCCGCCGTGTCAGGCTCTGGAAGGACTGGAATACGGATCGCTGGTACAACCGGGAGAACTGTTCCGGGACAAAATCGGGATTTTCCACTGATGAGGATAATGCCCGATGAAGTTCTGCAGTCCGTTTCCCGAGAAGACGAATCATATCGATGAAAAAAATATCGGTCAGTTCAAGAATGTCCTCCGTTATCTCCGGGGATTCCCCGGATAACGGCCCGGGATAGAGGGAAATCTTAGCCGGGCTTCCCTTTCGGGAGAGGACACGTTCATAAAATTTATGCAGAGCATCTTCGGTAAATATCCGGGCGGTCATGGGGCCTATTGCATGGTCTTCAAGCAGTCCGAGAGTGACCGGCGCCATGCCCGGTCGCCGGTAATCCAGGGATCCGATGAGTGCAGGGCAGTTTGAAAACGAGGTATTCTGGTTCAGGAATTGCAGGATTTCCTTATCCGGGTTGATTTCGGCATCGATACGGGTATAGATTTTTAGTGCCCGGCTCTCTGAAAAAGTGATCAGCATGAATTGCTGGCTGCCGGAAAATAATTGCGTGGGTTTTTTCCCGTCATTACCCGTAATGTCACCGATTTTTCTTTCAATGTGTGAAACGAGAATGCCGCTCTTTCCCCGTAACCGTATCCTGCCGGTTACCATCTGGAGCAGCAGGTCCCGGAATACCGGATCATACAGACTCTCATTCAGAATGCCCTTTTCCGGCCCGAGGGTCAGATGCATGATGACAACCTGCGGGACTTCGGCAAGGAAAAGATCGGCAGTTTTACCAGAACTGAACATAACCGGGAGGAAGAAAATCTCTGACAACCCGTCAGTATATGTTATCTCGATAAGAACGAAGTACATATTTCCTGAAGAGTCATTTTCCATTTGTATCTGTTCCAGGATGACGGCTCTCCGAATAGATGGCGAAATTGCACCGAAACCGGGCCATTTGTTAAGATAATCCAAAAAGATTTCTTCAATCTGACCGCGCTTTTTGCATTCGACAAAATCCCGGCAATTCTCCGGAAGAACCAGCGAGGGGATTTCCCGGAACCGGCCCGGTTCAGTGCCGGTTTCAACCGGGCGCAACAGGAACCAGAAAAAGTCGTGGGGCCCGAGTGTAAGAATATACGGGCTTTCGGTAATTTTCGGAAATTTGTTCTGGCTGAACACTTCTTCGGGTACACACCCCGGGTACGAAGAGAGATCAAGGCTGACGTACTGGGATGTTCTTGAGAGATTGAATACCGCAAGGATATGCTCATCCTGGTAGTTCCGGATAAAAGCAAGAACCTTGGGGTTATTGGTATTGAGAAACCTGATGTCCCCCCGGCTGAATGATCGGTATTTCCGGGTCATCCTGATAAGGCGTTTGATCCACCAGAGGAATGACGATGGGTTAAGCTGCTGGACTTCAACATTTACTGCTTCGTAATGGTATTCAGGATCAATGATGATGGGCAGGTAGAGCTGTTGGGGATTGGCACTGGAAAAACCGGCATTTTTATCGGCACTCCATTGCATAGGGGTCCTCACGCCGTTCCGGTCACCGAGATAAAAATTATCCCCCATTCCGATCTCATCGCCATAATACAGGATCACGGTACCTGGAAGCGAGAAGAGGATGATATTCATGAGTTCCATTTCCCGCCGGTCATTCCGCATCAGCGGTGCAAGACGCCTTCGGATACCAAGGTTAACCCGCTGGTGGGGATCCCTGGCATAAACCTGGTACATATAGTCCCGTTCTTCATCGGTGACCATCTCAAGAGTGAGTTCATCGTGATTCCGGAGAAAAAGTCCCCACTGGCAGGTTTCGGGGATTTGTGGGGTTGAGTTGAGGATATCGATAATCGGATAGTTGTTTTCCATCCGTAATGCCATGAACAGCCGGGGCATGAGAGGGAAGTGGTATGCCATGTGGGCTTCATCGCCGTTTCCGAAATACGCTGCTGCGTCTTCCGGCCACTGGTTTGCCTCAGCGATCAGCAGCCGGTTCTTGAACCGGTTGTCCACATGTGTCCGGAGTTCCCTGAGAAATGCATGGGTTTCGGGGAGGTTTTCGCAGCTTGTTCCTTCGCGTTCATACAGGTAGGGAACTGCATCCAGGCGCAACCCGTCAACACCCATGCCAAACCAGAAATCCACCACATCAAGGATGGATTTCCGTACATGCGGACTGGAATAATTCAGGTCCGGCTGGTGCGAGTAAAACCGGTGCCAGTAGTATGCTTTTGCCACCGGATCCCATGCCCAGTTGGAAGATTCAAAATCTTTGAATATGATTCGTGCATCGCTGAATCGTTCCGGCGTATTACTCCAGACATAATAATCTCGCCATTTGCTTCCCGTTTTTGCATGTCGCGATTTCTGGAACCACGGGTGCTGGTCGGACGTATGATTGAGGGCCAGTTCAATGATGATCCGTATTCCCCGGATGTGTGCCGCGGCAAGGAATTGTTTAAAATCTTTAAGCGTTCCGTATATCGGGTGAATATCAAAATAATCCGCAATATCGTACCCGTCATCCTTGAGCGGGGAGGGGTAAAACGGGAGGAGCCAGATAGCAGTAACCCCGAGATCCTTGATGTAATCCAGTTTCTGTGTAATTCCCTTAAAATCACCGATACCATTCCCGTCGCTGTCATAGAATGCCCGGACATGCACTTCATAGATGATGGCATCTTTATACCAGAGCGGATCATCTTCGAGATCCGGGTCGTTTTTTTTTCCCGTTGCCATGGTTACCAGTCCTTCCGGCAAAAGATCCGGGACAGGATATCCGGGAATCGCCGGTATTTGTCATCAGGGTTATGACCCGTGAGCCACAGGAGTGCCCCGATATACCATGCGGTTTTTGATTATATATAAAACTGTATGCTTTTATCCCAACGGTAACCGTAAAACCATAATTCAGGGACCGGTGTCCCTGAAGAAAAGATCCCGATCCGGGAAAAACATAAGTAAATCTTATGGAGATAGTCTACTCAACCACGGGACTTCCAGACGGATACCGGTAATTCAGCCGGTTGTCCCGGTAACGGCAGGAAAGGCGTGGATGTTCATGGACCGTTCCGAAAATAAAAAATCCCGACCGCAGTCTCAAGGTACAGCAAAACAGGATTTAACGGTGCTGACCCTGGACGAGCTCCAGGAACATCTCCGGACGGGGCTTTCCGGGCTCAGCCAGCCTGAAGCTCACCAACGGCTCGGTGAATTCGGGTATAATGAAATAACCGAGAAATCAACAAGCCCCCTTCTCAAATTTCTCTCCTACTTCTGGGGTCCGATACCCTGGATGATCGAGGTTGCTGCAATCCTGTCCGGTATCTTGCAGCATTGGGAGGATCTGCTCGTTATCCTTGCCCTCCTCCTCATGAATGCGATTGTCGGTTTCCGCGAAGAGTACCAGGCCGGCAATGTCATCGCCACATTAAAAGAGAAACTTGCGGTCCAGGCCCGGGTCAAAAGGGATAATGCATGGACCACGATCCCCGCCCGGGAACTGGTACCCGGGGATATTATCCGCGTACGGATCGGGGATATCGTACCGGCCGACGCCCGTTTGCTTGAGGGGGATCCGATTGAAGTCGACCAGTCAGCTCTCACCGGAGAATCCCTCCCGGTCGAGCGCAAGGCAAATGAATCTGTTTATTCCGGCTCGATTATCCGCCAGGGGGAGACCGATGCACTGGTCTATGCAACCGGGGCCGCTTCGTATTATGGCCGGACTGCCGAACTGGTGAAGACGACCGACAGCCAGAGTCACCTGCAGAAAGCGGTTATCAGGATTGCCGATTTCCTGATTATTGTTGCACTGTTCCTTGCCCTGCTGATTCTTGCCGTTGCCATCTACCGGGGCGACCCGCTGCTTGAAGTGCTCCAGTTTGCACTGGTTCTGACGGTTGCAGCAGTTCCGGTTGCAATGCCGGCAGTATTATCGGTAACCATGGCGCTGGGTGCCGGTCTGCTGGCAGGAAAACAGGCTATTGTCACCCGGCTCTCGGCAATCGAAGAACTTGCCGGTATTGATGTCCTCTGTTCAGATAAGACCGGGACACTTACCCAGAACAAGCTGACCATGGGAGATCCATTTACCCTTCCCGGCGTTTCAGATCAGGATGTCATCCTCTGCGGGAGTCTTGCATCCCGGGCTGAAGACCAGGACACGATTGATCGTGCAATCCTTGAAAAATTAAAAGATTCCCGGTTGCTCTCTGCATTTACCGTCACGCATTTCCAGCCGTTCGATCCCGTCCACAAGCGTACAGAAGCGACGATTAAAGCTGAAGATGGAGCGGTCTTTAAGGTAACCAAAGGAGCCCCGCAGGTTATCCTTGCGCTCGATCCAAATGCTGAAACGATCGAAAGAGAAGTAACCAAGGCAATCAACGAATTTGCCGGTAAAGGGTATCGTTCTCTTGGCGTTGCCCGATCCGGCGGGGAAGGAAACCCGTGGAAATTTCTTGGGGTCATTCCCCTTTTCGATCCCCTGCGGGATGATTCAATAGAAACGGTCGGGCATGCCCGGGACCTTGGCATCAGTGTCAAGATGGTCACCGGGGATCAGATGGCAATTGCCCGGGAAGTGGGAGGCCAGTTGGGGCTTGGCACCCGCATTGTCGATGCCGGCATCTTTGAAACGACAAAATACCATGAGACCGGGCAGATGGACGATGCCATTGAACAGGCAGACTCTTTTGCGCAGGTTTTTCCCGAACACAAATATCACATCGTGGATGTGCTCCAGCAGCGGGGCCATATTGTCGGCATGACCGGAGACGGGGTCAATGATGCCCCGGCCCTGAAAAAAGCGGATGCAGGAATTGCAGTCGCCGGTGCGACCGATGCTGCCCGGGCCGCTGCGGATATTGTCCTGATGACCCCCGGCCTTTCCGTGATCATCGATGCGATAAGGGAAAGCAGGAAGATCTTCCAGAGAATGCTGAACTACACGATATACCGCATTGCAGAAACATTTGCGCTCCTGATCTTCCTCACCCTTGTCATCCTTCTCTTCAATTTTTATCCTGTTACTGCCATCATGATCGTTCTTCTTGCGATCCTGAATGATGGAGCCATCCTTTCCATTGCGTATGACAATGTACGATATTCGGACAAACCCGAGTCATGGAACATGCCGTTTGTCCTGAGTATCGCCATTATCATTGGCATGTTTGCGGTATTCCGATCCTTTGGCATTTTCTACCTGAGTGAAGACATCTTTGGCTTAAGCCAGGATATGATCCAGACTATTGTCTATCTCAACCTGTCTGTCGGGGGCCACCTGACTGTTTTCGTTGCCAGGACCCGGGGACCCTTCTGGTCGATAAGTCCGTCACCCATTCTTCTGGGTGCTGTAATTGGTACCCAGCTGCTGGCGACCCTGATTGCAGTGTACGGGATTTTTATGACTCCCCTCGGATGGTACTGGGCAGCGATCATCTGGGGCTATGTACTTCTCATGTTCCTGATCCAGGACCGGGTGAAGATCGCGGCTTTAAAGATATTTAACCGGCACTGGAGTGGAATTCCAGCCAGGAATCCGGTTCATTAATTTTTCTGAGCCGGAAAAGTAACTTTTTTTTGAGAAAACCGCCGAATGCTCCCGCTTTCAACCTGTCATACTATACTCTGATTTCATACACTCTTCTTTTGGTAACGTAATCTGGATTTTCAAGTACGTCTGAGAACGGGAATTTCGGGAGAACAGGGGAGAGGTAGACCCGGCATTCCACGGGTACCTGGTTGAGAGATCGGAGACTGCCCCCCCTTTTGCGATTGAACCTCAGTCAGGGATCGCGGAGAACAACCGGGTTCTCCTGTGATTCTAATCGATCAGTACGGATCAGCATGCCAGCAAGGGGAATATCCTGCATCGTTTGAACGATGTCGCAATCGGGAAAATCCGGTTAGATCCATAGGCCTGTATAAGGGTACGGAACTTTCATTTGGCCCTCTCACGTTCCAGTCGATCCTCCATCTCAACAACGTTCCGGGTGATTTTCATCACCGAGTCCGGGTTGAGGGAAATGGATTCTATGCCTTCACGGACCAGGAATTCAGCAAATTCCGGATAATCGCTCGGTGCCTGTCCGCAAAGCCCGGAATGGCGCCCGTTCCGCCGTGCTCCCTGAATTGCCATGGATACAAATTTCATGACGCCGGGATCGCGTTCATCGAAATCATGGGCAACCAGCCCGGAGTCGCGGTCGACCCCGAGCGTCAGCTGGGTCAGATCGTTCGATCCGATAGAGAACCCGTCGAATAACCGGCTGAATTCATCGACAAGGAGAATGTTGTTCGGGATTTCGCACATAACGTAGATTTCAAGTCCGTTCTCTCCCCGCACCAGTCCGTTTCTAGCCATCTCGGCCAGGACTTTTTCCGCCTCATCAATACGCCGGCAGAACGGGATCATGATGATCAGGTTTGTGAGTCCCATATCCTCCCGCACCCGCTTCATTGCACGGCATTCGAGTGCAAATCCTTCGCGGTATTTTTCATCATAGTACCGGGATGCGCCGCGGAAACCGAGCATCGGGTTGGACTCCAATGGTTCAAAATAGCTCCCTCCAATAAGGTTCGCGTACTCGTTTGTTTTGAAGTCGCTCATCCGGACAACAACCGGTTTTGGGTAAAATGCAGCTGCAATCGTCCCGATGCCCTGCGACAGTTTCCCGATAAAATATTCCTCCGGATTATCGGAGCCATAAGTGAGGTTGCTGATCTGTGCCTTCACGCTCTCATCGGTGATTTTTTCCGGGTGGACAAGCGCCATCGGGTGGATTTTGATATAATTGCCGATAACAAACTCCATCCGGGCAAGCCCGATACCATCATTCGGGATCATCGAGAAGGAAAATGCCTCGTCCGGTTCCCCGAGATTCATCATAATCTCTGTTTTCGGGCGCCGGAGGCCGGCGAGGGAAATTTTTTCGATATGGAACGGCAGGATGCCTTCGTAGACAACACCCTCATCGCCTTCAGAACAGTTGACCGTAACATCCTGCCCGGTCCGGATCTTTTCTGTAGCATCATTGGTCCCAACAACGGCCGGAACCCCGAGTTCCCGGCTGACGATAGCTGCATGGCAGGTCCGTCCTCCCCGGTTGGTCACGATTGCCGAGGCTGTTTTCATGACGGGCTCCCAGTCCGGGTTGGTCGTATCCGAGATCAGGATCTCGCCGGGCAGGAACTCGCGGAGATGGCTCATATCCGCGATCACCCGTGCCCTGCCGGAGGCGATCTTTTCACCCACGCTCTTCCCGGTTGCAAGCACCGGCCCATGTTGTTCAAGATAATAGGTCAGGAGCACATCCCGGGCATCCTGGGAATGGACGGTTTCGGGACGTGCCTGCACGATAAACAATTCTCCGGTGATTCCATCCTTTGCCCATTCGATATCCATCGGGACTGACGTGTGCGCCTTTTCCGAGTAATGATCCTCAATCCTGAGAGCGTACCGTGCCAGAACGAGGATTTCTTCATCCGTAATACAGAAACGCCGGCTGTCCGATTCAGGGACGTCGACATTCCTCGTTAAGTCCTTGGAGGTTCCCTGGCCATAGATCATCTTGATTTTCTTATCGCCGAGGTTTTTCCTGACAATGGCGTTGTGGCCGGTCCTGGCTGTCGGTTTGAAGACGTAAAACTCATCGGGATTGACAACTCCCTGAACAATGTTCTCACCCAGGCCGTACGAGCCGGTGATAAAGACAACATCCCGGAATCCGGTCTCCGTATCGAGCGTGAAGATGACCCCGCTTGAAGCCAGGTCGGAGCGGACCATCTTCATGACCCCGATGGAAAGCCCGACCTTGAAATGATCGAACTCCTGGTCGACCCGGTAGGAAATCGCCCGGTCCGTAAAGAGGGATGCAAAACATTTGCTACAGGCTTCCCGGAGGGCATGATACCCGCGGATGTTCAGGTAGGTCTCCTGCTGGCCGGCAAATGATGCCGTGGGAAGGTCTTCTGCGGTAGCAGAACTCCTGACCGCAACATCGGTTTCAGGCCCATACTCGGTGCAAAGGCGATCATAAGCCGCCCGGATCTCGTCCCAGAGATCGTCTGGTATGCCGGCTCCAAGGATCAGATCCCGCACTTTTTTTCCGCGTCCTGCAAGATCATCGATGCTGGTTTTGTCAAGACCGGCCAATGCTGTTTTCATCCCGTCAATGATACCCCCGGTTTTCACAACATGCCAGTACGCATCAGCAGTTATTGCAAACCCGTTGGGAATTTTCACGCCAACCCTGGTCAGGTCCTGGTACATTTCGCCAAGTGATGCGTTCTTTCCCCCGGCTATTGCAACATCCTCGTTCCGGATCTCCTCAAACCAGCGTATATATTTTGCAGCACTCATACCACGGAATCCGGTTGATACCAGATAAACATTATCTTTCGATTCAAATTTTAAAATATAGTTTTACGGATACCCCACGGTCCCACCGGGAATTGATCGCAGGAACTGGTTTTTTAGATCCTGACTACAATAAAGGCAGGATTGATTCAGACTGGCAGGAATTCCCTCCTCATTAGAGCAGCCCGATACGGGCCTGGGACGTGCAGGGTGGATGTGCCGGAATATTTTCCAAAGTGCAGTGACCGGACCCGGTTTTGCGGGACTCAACACGGGAAAACTGATTGGGAGCGCTGGTGTTCCCTTCAAAATTCATAACCTCATACCAGGACGGCCGAACCGGTCACTCAGAAGGATACCATATCGTGGAAATGGATTCCGGGGTCTGATTCCTCAGGACCCTCACGGTAATTTCCGATAGGCTTCGATCACATCTTTGGTAAATTCAAAAATGTGTTCCTTCCCAATGATATCGATAAGATTGTCCCGCTCTAACTGGCGCAGGACCGGATCTTCAACAGAGCTCATCACAAGGACGACGCCCCGTTTTTTGAGTTCCCTGTGCAGTTGTTTTAGTGCTTCGGAGCCGGAAAAATCAATATCCTGTATCGATGAAGCAGACAGGCAGAACCATCTCAGCGGGGGCCTGGCATTTTTCACGATTTCAAGGATTTCCCGGGTGAAGAGCGTTTCATTGGCATAATACAGGTTTGCCCCGAACTGGTAAACCACAAGTCCGGGCACAGCCTGATTCCCGGACTCGATGGGATTCAGTGTCCATCCCCGGTTTGGTGATTCAACAAGGAGGAAATTGAGGGGACGGTAACTATGCCGGAGATGAGCAATGGTCGAGAGCACGATTGCAAGGGCAATGCCCCAGCCGACACTGACAAAAATCACGGTCAATGCCGTAAAAAGGGCTACGAAAAATTCAACCGGCCGACGGTTAAACAGGCTTTTCATTCCATCGAGATCGATTAAATGTATCCCGATAGCAAATACAATGGTTGCCAGCACTGCGCTGGGAAGATAGGAAAGCGGCACCGTGATGAATAACAGCACGATTAGCACGACTCCTGCCGTAACAATCTGTGCGATCTGGGATTTTCCACCGGCACTATCTACAATCTCGGTTTTTGTCGGGCTGCCGTTGATGACAAATGTACCGGATAAGCCGGCAGCCAGGTTGGAAAAACCGAGACCGACAAGGTCGACGTTTTCGTCAAATTTTTCCTCGTACCGGACTGCATATGCCCGGGATGTTGCTGCGCTTTGAGCAAGAATTACGACAAAGCAGGCACCGGCAACACCAAGGAGACTTGGGATCTGGCCGAGGGGTACGTCAGGGAATGCAATTGATGGCAGACCGCCGGGCACATTGCCAATTGTTGTCACTCCGAGCGTTGTGAAGTTCAGGACCCAGCTTGCGATGATTGTCCCGATAACCACAAGAAAAGTCCATGGGATTTTTTTCATAACCCGGTTTCCAACGAGAATGATGGCAAGAACAAGGATTGAAAGAATGATCGTTAATCCATTCATGGGTGCGGCATCTGTTACGAACATATGTAATGTCTGAAGGAATGGGGCATTCATTTCCGCCGATATGCCCAGCATTCCGGGAACCTGACCCAATGCGATTTGAATTCCTACGCCGGTCAGGAACCCGATAAGAACCGATCGGGAAAGAAAATCTGCGATGAACCCGAGTCTGAACAGACGTGAGAGGATTAAAAAAACCGCTGCAATCAACGCAACCATTGCGGCCAGCGCAACATATTGGGAAGATCCAGGAAGAGCCATTGTAACGAGAGCAGAGGCTAGGATTGCTGCGGTAGCAGAATCTGCCCCTACTACAAGGTGACGTGAAGAACCGAATATGGCAAATATGGCAAGGGGAATCAGAATCGTATAAAGGCCCGATACCACCGGCATGCCTGCAATTGTTGCGTACCCCATCACTTCGGGAATTGCGAGTGCTGCAAGGGAAATCCCCGCAATGAGATCCAGGGGTACCTGGGATCGGTTTATCGGAAGGATTCCCTGGAAAAGTGCGAACCTGCTGTTATTCTTTGTGATTTTTTCTGATGACAACCCCATCCACCCGGAAATTTCCCGTTCCGTCTTCAATCTTTCATGGATGCCATCCCATTTAAGACCATCACGTTAGCCGTAATACTTAACGGATCGTTAAATATGAGAATTTGCAGCATTCCGAAAAAGCCAGAACCATATTCCGCCTGTCAGGAGACCGGAACAACCGATAATCCATGAATCCGTACCGAGAAAAACAATGAGGCCGATACAACTCAGCACCCCCATAACCGGGACCCATGAGGGATACAAGCGGTGATCCCGGGGCAGCCTAAGTGCTGCAAAATTGGCAATAAGATAGAATACGAGCATGGCGAATGTGCCAACCGCAACAATAAGGGCAAGATCGGCAAGAGCAAGTGCGGCAATCATGCAGGTACCTGTAATCAGAATTGCATAATGGGGCGTGCTGAACCGGGGATGGATCCGGCAAAAAAGCCGTGGAAGATCGTGACTGCGGGCCATGGAGAAGACAATCCGGGATATCCCCATAATCGTGGTCAGAAGTACGCTTGCCGTTGCGATCATCGCACCCATCGAGATTACAAGAACGGCCAGCGGATTTCCTGTATATCCGATTGCATCGGCAAGAGGAGAGCCGGATAGTGAAAGAGCGGAGGTGCCGGCAAGACCGACTGCGACATAACTCACGAGCAGGTAAATAATGGTTGAGATTCCCAGTGCAAGGAAGATAGATCGGGGCATGGTTTTTTCCGGATCTTTCACTTCTTCAGCCATGATGGTGACCCGGGCAAACCCGGTATAGGCAAAAAAGATGAGGGCGGCACCGCTCAGGATACCGGTCGATCCCTCCGGAACAAAGGGCGTGAAGTTATCCAGCCTGAAAAAACCCAGCCCGTACACTATGAAAAAAATGAGGATCAAAACTTTGAGCGTCACAAGAAAATTATTGAAAATTACTGATTCTTTGAGCCCGATATAATTGATTCCAAGGAAAATAAGGCAGATCGCAACCGCAATTATTTTTACCGGCACGACCGGGAAAATCGTAAACAAATACTGGGCAAAACCCAGCGAGACTGCTGCTCCGACAAAAATATTCGAGAAGATCCAGATCCAGCCAGCTATGAATCCGGCAAAAGGGGACAGGAGTATTTGTGCATATGCATACGTCCCTCCCTCTTGTGGCAGGTATGCACCCAGTTCGGCGACACTCATTGCCGAAAATACTGCGATAATTCCGGCAATGAGAACCGAGAAAACCATGGCCGGGCCCGCAACTCCCGCAACAATCCCCGTGACAATGAAAATCCCGGAGCCGATAATCGCTCCGATACCAAGAGCAGTCGCATCAAAGAGACCGATCTCTCGTTTCAGAACCGGGATGCGGGCACGTTCCGACATCAATCACCCTTTTTCCTCATGATTAATAATGGTGAGGATGAGCTGAATTCCAGAATCAGATCCCGATACCTGCTGTTTTTTTACGGTAACCGGTATAATGGCATAATTCTGCCGCATCGCATGATGAAAAAAAACCGTACCTGGCAAGGGGTTCCAGGCACCGGATTTGAATTAAAGGGTTAACAATTTTTAGTAAACCGTACCGGCATAATCTGTGTTGTCCTGTTTTCGTGGCTGCAGATCTGTCCGGGCAAATTTCAGCCTCCGTTTTCATTTTTCGTTCTGCAAAATGAAAAATAACACAAAGGGTTTATAGGATAAGCCCTAAAGGAAAGTTACTGAGTGGTGCATTTTAGTACAACCAATTTCTGTTCATAGTTATCAGGAAATTTCCGCACCGCCCGCTCCCTGCTCTCTGACGAGCCGGGTATGATCTCATACCAGAGGTGACATGATGAATCCAAAGTACATAACATCCATTTCAGAGCTCGACAACCTTGTCGGACTCACATCCAAAGAACAGCAGGAGATGGAAACGGTAACAGAACTGTTTCCGTTTCGCAGCAATGAGTATTATCTTTCCCTGATTGACTGGAAAGACCGGCATGACCCTCTGCGGAGGATCGTTATTCCCGATCCCCTGGAACTCAACTACAGCGGGTCAAAGGATCCATCCTGTGAAAAAGATTACACAAAAAAACCGGGTCTTCAGCACAAATATGACCAGACCGGTCTCCTGCTCCTGACCGATACCTGCGGTGGCATCTGCCGGTTCTGTTTCCGGAAGCGGTTGTTCATGTCCTGTGAACGCGAGACGGTCAGGGATGTATCGGAGAATATCGCGTATATCCGGGAACACGAAGAGATTACGAACGTCCTTTTAACCGGAGGCGATCCACTTACCCTCGACACCAGCAGGCTTGAATCCATTCTCCGCGAGCTCCGGGAGATCCCGCATGTCAATATCATACGGATCGGAAGCAAGATGCTCGCTTATAATCCTTACCGGATCCTCAACGATCCGCAGCTCCTCCGGGTTCTGTCGCAATACAGCACACCGGAGAAACGCATTTACCTCATGGCGCATTTCAACCATCCCCGTGAATTAACCGATGTTACCATACAGGCAGCAGAAATGCTCCGGAAGGCAGGAGTCGTTGTTGTCAACCAGACCCCCATCCTGAATGGCATCAATAATGAACCGGAAACCTTAACAAAACTCTTCCGCAACCTGTCATTTGCCGGTATCTCCCCCTACTATGTATTCCAGTGCCGGCCAACGACCGGCAACTATCTTTTCCAGGTTCCGGTCGAACAGTCGTACGAGATCCTCCAGAAATCCTGGCATGCCTGTTCAGGACTTGCCAAACGGGCCCGGTTCGTTATGTCTCATGCAACAGGAAAGATCGAGATGGTGGGAAAAACAGCCGGCCATGTCTACATGCGATACCACCAGTCGGCAGATCCCGCAAATATCGGGAAATTTATGATCTTCAGGAGCAACCCGGTCGCCCGCTGGTTCGATGATTACCGTCATGCCCTGACCGATTTCGAACCGAAAAAACTGTGGTTATTCTAAGGGGCTTATTGACGTGACAACAGCATCAGGGGCTCCATCAGGAGCCCGGCAGAACGATAAAGAAGAGGATCATGCTCTTACTTTCCGGCACCTGAACGGGCAGTTAAAAAATACCGTAAAGAATCTCATGTCGGTCCTCAAAGGGCATTACCAGGGGGCAGAAACGAGAGGAGACCCGGCATTGCTCCGCCAGGTGCAGGAACCGGTGAATGCACCCGAATACTGGAAGGACTGGCGATGGCAGGTCCGGCATACGGTCCGGGATATCAATACATTCCAGCAGTTACTGGGTATAAAATTCCCTACGGATGAACTGGAACTCCTTAAGAAAACCATCGAGAAATTCCCCCTCAGTATCACCCCCTACTATCTTTCCCTTATCGATGTGAACGATTACCGGAACGATCCCATCTTCCGGCAGGCATTTCCTTCACCATCAGAATTAATCGTTGAAAATTATGAGTTAGCAGATCCTCTCGCGGAGGATAAGGACAGTCCCTGCCCCTGTATTACGCACCGGTATCCTGACCGGGTTCTCTTCCTTGTCAGCAACACCTGCGCCATGTATTGTCGGCACTGCACCCGTAAGAGGAAAGTGGGGGATGTCGACTCGATCCCCGGAAGGGACGAGATTTTACAGGCAATTGAGTATATCAGGAGCCATCCGGAGATCCGTGATGTCCTCCTCTCCGGGGGAGACCCCTTCATGCTCAGTGACGATTATCTCGACTGGATCTTAACCGGACTCTGTGCCATACCGCATGTCGAAGTTATCCGCATCGGGACCCGGGTACCGGTGGTCCTGCCCTTCCGTGTGACGGATGATTTGGTTGCAGTCCTCAAAAAGCATAATCCCGTCTGGATCAACATGCAGTTCAACCATCCAAAAGAGATGACGGAATCAGCCCGGGCTGCGGTATCAAAACTCGCTGATGCCGGCCTCCCGCTCGGGAACCAGTCGGTCCTTCTTGCAGGTATCAACGACTGCCCGAGGATCATGAAAGAGCTGGTTCACCAGCTGGTCAGAAACCGTATCCGACCGTATTACCTGTACCAGTGCGATCTCTCGGAGGGTATCAGTCATTTCCGCACGCCGGTGTCCAAAGGTATCGAGATCATGGAGAACCTGATCGGGCACACGAGCGGGTTTGCAATTCCCCGGTATGTGGTGGATGCACCGGGCGGGGGAGGGAAGATTCCGGTCCTGCCCAACTACCTGCTGACCTGGTCGGTCCACAAGGTTGTCCTTCGTAATTATGAAGGTATGATCTGTACATACCAGGAACCCGCAAATTATGAACGTATTTTCTGTAACGGGGACTGCGTCTCCTGCAAGCTGCAACTGAATACCAGCCATGCAGATGAGTCAAAAATTGTCGGGGTTGCAAAACTCCTTGCGGATTATGATGAAACAACGACCCTGATTCCTGAAAACAATGACCGTATCGACCGGAGGTCCGATGACGCAGTGTGATGTGGTTCTTCATCGGGGGAACAGTCGTGTCCAGCACGGTCATTTCAACAACCGGGTCTATGTTATGAAACTTGCAACGGACGAGATCCATGACATCATCCGTTTTGCCGATGATCTTGTCAAAAAAGAGGGCTATACCAAAATTTTTGTGAAGGTCCCGGAATCCGTTGTGGAATTATTTACTGATGCCGGCTATAGTACCGAAGCAGTGATCCCGGGTTTCTTCCATGGGAAAGAACCTGCGGCATTCATGGCAAAATATGCCGATCCGGAACGAAACGTGGTCCACAATGCAACCGAGATAGCCGGGGTGCTGTCAGCAGCCTTCGGATATACCGGAGAAAGATCCCTGGCCGATCTCCCGGAGGGGTTCTCCCTGATGCATGCCCATGCGGGGGATGCAAAGGACATTGCAGAACTCTACCGCTCTGTTTTCAGGACATACCCGTTTCCGGTTTTTGATCCGGAATATGTCCGGGAATCCATGCAGGGCGATGTCAGATATTATGTTATTAAAAAATCCCACCAGCTGGCAGCGGTTGCATCCTGTGAGATCGATGCAGAGAACCTGAATGTTGAAGTGACCGATTTTGCCACCCTTCCGCAGTTCCGGGGAAAAGGTTTTGCAGGAAATCTCCTCCATGCGATGGGAGATGACATGAAAAACGAGGGAATTCTTCTTGCCTATACCATCGCCCGTGCGGTTTCACGCCCCATCAATGCAACCTTTGCCGGGGCAGGATACCAGTTTGCGGGAATGCTTCCCAACAACACCAACATCTGCGGATCGCTTGAGAATATGAACGTCTGGTACAGGTGCCTGTAATCCAATCACCGTTAATCCCAGTCCTTAAAAAAGAGATCAATTATGGAACCAAACTACCTTTTTGCCCTGATTACCCTTGCTGTCGGCCTTGTTATTGCCGGCTTTGCTCATTTTATTGTCCGATGGCTTCAGAAAAAAGCTGATGCAACCGATACCCTGATCGATGATATTATCCTGCTTGCCATCGGAAAACCGCTCATTGTTGCAATTCTTGCTGCATCGGTTTATATTGCCCTGACCGCATTTGTCATCGAACCGGAATCTATGTCCTGGACATTCGGTGAGACCAACCTTTCGATCTACCAGTTCGTCAACACGTTCTTCATCATCCTGGGTGCCTGGATTGTATCGACCTTCGCATACAATGTCACAACCACCTATGGAAAGTGGCTGGTATCAAAAACCGATACGGATGTAGATGACCAGCTCCTCCCGATGCTTGAGATAATTTTCAAATATATCATCTGGTTTGTTGCCCTCCTGCTCATCCTGCAGGAGTTCAGTATAGATATAACGCCGATGCTTGCCGGTGCCGGGATCGGGGCAATAGCCCTTGCCCTTGCCGCCCAGGAAATCATCAGCAACTTCCTTGGTGGCGCCATCATCACCATGGACAAACCGTTCAAGGTCGGGGACCGGATAAAATACGATGCCTATTTTGGCGATGTTATCAGTATCGGGCCAAGAAGTACCCGCATCAAAACCCTGGATTACCAGATTGTGACAATCCCCAACGCCAAACTCACCTCGAATGTGATCATCAATTATGCCATGCCGGATATCAAGATGAAAGTCCGGATCCCTTTTTCGGTCGCGTATGGCAGCGATATAAAAAAAGTCAAACAGATCCTGCTCGATCTTGCCCATGAAGCCTCGGAAAAAACCAGCTGGGTTACAAAAGATCCTGCACCCTCGGTTTATTTCCTTGAATTCGGGGAATCCAGTCTCAACGGCCAGCTGATTCTCTATACCAACAATTATGATTACACCTGGGATGTCCAGGATTACCTGAACATCCGGATTGATGAGCGGTTCAAAGAAGAAGGTATCGAGATCCCGTTCAAGCAGGTGGATATCCGGATACGCTCCCCGGGGGCTGCGGATGAGCGCTGAAGTGCCTGCCGGCACAATAAATTTTTATGCACAATTTCGTATTCCATTCGTTGCGGGAACCCGGATGTTCCCTCATACTGCGGGTAAAACGATCCGTAATTTTTACCGTATAATTTTCTCTCCCCTGCTCCCTGGCAGTATCCGGCGTATCAGCATATTTCCCGCATTTTTTCTGCTGAATACACCCCCGGAAGAGAGCAGCACCATGTATTCAGCCCTCCAAAATTCTGCCCGTCTCTTTTCATGCAGGGATGATGCCCCTGCAGAATACCCGATCCGTCACTATGAATTCAATAATCCCGTGCAGGGGAGGATATCTGATGGCTGCACCTCATGATATTCCGATTCCCTATCGGATTATAGCATTGATGCAGGAACGTAACCGCCTTTTTGCTTATCCCCTCAAGCATATGTCTGAAGAGATACGGGATACCGGTTTCCAGTGCGACTGTTGTGGGATGTGCTGTACCCGGGCAGTAAACCGGCACATCTTTCTTCTTGACCATGATGTTGCTGCATTGAAAAAGATTGATCCTTTCGCGTATGAACCTGCACCGGATCCGGAGTTCTGTGACCAGGATGGGACATTTTACGTTTCCGGCTATGCACTCCGGATGAAATCCGATGCTGATGGATCGTGCTGGTTCCTTGAAAACGGGAAGTGCCGTATCTATGACAACCGGTTCTCCGGTTGCCGGATCTACCCCCATATGCTTCGTCGCAGTCCCGATGGATCCGGGTCGGTTTCATGGCGGAGGTTCGCAAAAAAAAACAGGCATGGACGGTATGGTAATTTCCTGACCGATGAAGAATGTCTTGTACGAGCCCGGGAAATAAAGGAATATGAATCCGCGTATCTCAACCAGCAGATTGCCTTTCTTGAAACGATTCATGATTTTTTTTCCGTCCATGATCTGCAGCATGATCCGGAATTATACAATCGCCGGATGCAGCAGTACCGGCAGGGTATGCCCGTTGAGATAAACGTATTCGATAACGGAAATCTTGAAAAATACCGGATCTGGAAACCAGATTTTTCCCGATAACCCGTACCAGCAAAGAACCGATCATCCGGTTCAATGCAACAGATGATCAAGGGAAGCACAAGACTATGTTATCAGGTCAGGACCGGCAAGATCTCCCGTATCCGTTAAAACCGGTTATACGAGGAACGAGATAATTACCAGGAATGCAATAAGAATGCCCAGGAACCATGCAAAACGGGTAATCATCTGTCGTGACAGGCCCTTGGCCAGGAGATCCCGTGGCCCGATATGGAGGAATAAGACACCGATAATACTGCCGGATATAAGACCCACGATATTCTGAAGCGTGAGAACCGCTGCTTTTATAGCTCCCTCCGGGTACAGGACAAGTGATATCCCGGTCACAACCGCCGGAGGGAGGAGTGCTGCTGCAATAGCAACGCCTGCTATCCCTTCCGGGATGCCTTTTTCCAGGGCAATGAGCGTGGCAAATCCAAGGAGAAGTGCCATCAGTATGAACACGGCATTGGAATTCTGTCGTGAAAGTATCTCCGCAGTGAGGGGCAGGGTGATAACGAATGAGAGTGCAAAGGAGGCAAGGGCAGCGATACCCACCAGCATGAATACCATCACGCCCAGCATCTGGATGCACCGCAGGGTTGTTTTTACATCTCCGATCGCGGCGTAGACCGCTAAAGCATAAATCGGACCAAGCAAGGGGGATATAAGCATTGCACCGATAATGATTCCGACATTATTCAGAAATAATCCAATCAGTGCCACTAATCCGGCAATGGCCGTGAGGATGATTTTGTTCTGATCAAATTCCGTGAATGATTCTGTTGATGCGATGATCTTCTCGATAGGAGTCCTGCTCTTTTTTTTAGGGTAATTAAATTGTTTTTTGAGTTTTTCTACAAACGGGGAGATAACAAAATCGGGTGTGGATACTTCGATGAGCGTGATTTTGTCATCGTCATTTGTTAAATTCTCATAATCGGATATAAGTCCCGTCCATATCGGGCGGGTATCCGATGAATTCCTGATGGAACCGTTGGTATTATGGATGAGATCCTCCAGCATATCATCCGGGATATAAAACGTAAACCGGGTTGAATTCTCCCGCTCATCTACAGAATAAAGAGTATCTTTGAATGTATCCTGGATTTTCCCGGATTTGTTTTTTGGTAATTCGATTACAACTTTTTTCATCAGAACGATCCCAGTCACAGGATTCTACGAAACAGCTCCTGATATACCTGTTGGCTTTGTTACGAATTTTATAATCAAAGAAATAAAAAATTGGCCGGTCCGTGATGAAACCAACAGAAAAGATCGTGACAAGCCCAGTCTTCGCACCATAACCCTGATGATTACCCTGCATGTCTGGCGAATACGTGTATCATGCTGGTATCGGGAACGTACCCTCTGTTAAAGGCCGGTGATTGAATAAAAAATTTTATAATTTTCCATGGTGCTGTCTGATAATGGGTCAATACTGGAAGTACGAAAAAATTTTATCGGTTTTGTATAAAAAATCAATGGAATTCCGGGAGGCTTTTTGTGATCCTGTACTGGTTGAATTCAGGGACCGGCATGTGCTCGTCTGTTACATGACCACCCGCGTAACAACGCCGTGGATTTTTTCCGGGGGGAGGGCATAGAACTGGACAAACGGCGGGGAATTCTTTTTAATGATACCATAGAGTTTCCAGATCAGGGCATCGCTGACAATATTTTCAATACCATAGAAGATGGTCTTCTCATCGATTCCCCGCCCTTTTAAGAGTGCAACGACATCCACGATTTCCATATACCCGGCCGTGACGGTAAAGACATGAAGTCCCGGGGCGATATCCGTATCAAACTCCGTAGAAGTACCAAACGGCTTTTCGGTAATATTGATTGAAACCAGGATGTTATTCTCATAGAGGATCTCATTCTGGAAAACCACCTGGGTAAGATAGGGGGAGATGAATTGGACATTGCCCACAAAATAAAGTGCAGTCCCCCGTATTTTTGGAAGTGTTGCATAATTCTTGCAATAATGAGGAAGGAATTCATCCAGGGGCATGGGCTTGAGCATCTGGTGTAACTTTTCCTGCCCGAGAATAAACGTGACAATGATGATCAAGGGTATTGCGGCAATAAAGAAAGACCAGAATGCCCCGTGGGGGATCTTGAACAGCGTTGAGATGAAGAATAATCCATCAATCAGGATGAGGACGCCTGCAAGGATCATCTTGACCGGTTTACCCTGATGCAGGAAGATGATCGCCATCATGATGGCAGAGATCAGCATCGAACCAGAAACCGCAAGACCATATGCTGATGCAAGATTTTCTGATGAACGGAACTCGAACATAACCACAAGGACTGCTGCAAGTAAAAGCCAGTTGATCGTGTCGATATAGATCTGTGACCTGAGTTCGGGAGATGTATATTCAATTTTCATCTTCGGGAGGATGCGGGTAGTCATACCCTGGTACACGATTGAGAACATGCCGGATATCATTGCCTGCGATGCAATGATCGTGGCAGCGATGCTCAGGATGAGGAACGGAACGTAGATAATCGGGCTGATATAGTGGATCATCGAGAAAAGGACGTTATGGGCATTACCGGTCTGGAGGACATATGCCCCCTGGCCAAGATAACTGAGTACGAGTGCCGGGAACACAACGACCCAACCCCTGACAATCGGTTCTCTTCCCAAGTGCCCCATATCTGCGTAAAGTGCTTCACCTCCTGTGACACAGAGAATCACGGCTGACATAACAATGAGCGAGGCCCAGCCGTTTTCAAGAATAAATCCTATCGCAAATGTCGGGCTCAGGGCAAAAAGAACCTGCGGGGCTCCGATTATTGAAATCACCCCGGATACTGCAAGAGCTAAGAACCAGATCACCATGATGGGCCCGAATGCCCAGGCCACCTTGTCGGTTCCTTTTTTCTGGAAAAGAAAAAGGCCGATGGCAATTACTGCGGCAATAAGGAGGATCATCATATGGCTGGTTTCTTCAAACCCGGGTATCAGCAGGATACCTTCAACTGCCGAGAGTATACTGATAGCCGGTGTGATGACGCCGTCGCCAATAAACAGGGCAATACCGATGATTGTAAGGACACAGACTATCGATGCCGTGATGCCGGGTTTTAAAAGGGAATCAAGAAGTGTTTTGAGAACAATCGTCCCTCCCTCGCCCTTATCCGAGAGAGACATGGCAAGCCAGATGTACTGGACGGTAATTATGATGAATAATGTCCAGGTAATAAGAGAGAGAAGCCCGAGGATGTTCTGGATGGTTGGCAGCATGAAGAGCAGGATTGCCCCGATGGTATAAATCGGGCTTGTCCCGATATCCCCGAAAACAAGGCCGAGTGATTTGACAATTTTTGAAGTGGGGGTCCCGTTATTGCCCATTACCTATATTCTATCATCAAACGAGTAAACCTTTTGTGTTTTTTCCTGGGAAATATTCCCTGTGCATATGAGCCACAGAAATGTCAGGTATTGCGGAGGGTACAATATTGCGAAGGGTTATTTTAATGGGATAACGATTTTTATTTCATTGCACTGATTTTTTAAAACGAATCAGCAAACATATAATTTCCATTCAGATCCACACTTATCAAATGGATGCAGCAGTAACCGTACTATTCCTTGGAATTCTCATATTCCTCGGAAACATTCTTTCACGGTTTTTCACGCTCACCAAGATCCCCGATGTGCTGTTTCTTATCGCCATTGGTATTATTGTCGGGCCGTTCCTGGGTTTTGTTTCCCCCTCGGCATTCGGTGTTGTCGGGCCGCTCTTTTCTATGGTCACTCTCGCCATCATCCTGTTCGAAGGCGGGCTTCATATCACCATAGAGACCCTGAAAAAATCAATTACCGGGACAACCGCCATCACGGTTACAAACTTTATCCTGATTACTATCATCTGCATTGTCGTCATGACATACCTTGCAGGATTCTCCTTTATCGAAGCCTGCATGCTCGGGGCAATCCTTGGCGGGACCTCCTCTGCTGTTGTTATCCCGTTTACCAATTACCTCAATATCAGGAATGACACCAAGGCAATCCTCGCCCTTGAATCTGCAATCAGCGACGTGCTCTGCATCGTTGTCCTGCTCGCACTTCTCAATGTCGTGAAATTCCAGGAATTCAATGTCGGCCATATTGCAGGAAACCTTATCGCAACATTTCTTATCGCAATCATCATCGGGGTTATTGCCGGCATCTGGTGGTCGTCAGTCTACCACAAGATTGTCACGATTAAAAGTATCTTTATTACCCCCGCATTCGTCTTCATCGTCTTCGGGTTTGTCAGCCTGCTCGGGTTCTCCGGTGCAATCGCGGCTCTTGCTCTTGGGGTCACCTTTGGAAACCTGAATTATTTCAAAGCGGAAAAAATATTCCCGTTCCTTGGGGAGGATGTTACCCAGGTTGAATTAACAACCGTTGAAAAGGAATTTTTTGCCCAGATTGTCTCTCTCCTCAAAACATTCTTCTTCATTTATATCGGGATTTCGATCCACTTCACCAACATGGATATTATTTATCTCGGGGCTTTGATCACCATCATAATCTACCTTGCCCGTATTGCCATGGTCTGGCTTACCATCCCGCGAACCATACCGGCATCGGACGCTGCAATTGTATCGGTCATGGAACCAAAAGGACTCGCAGCAGCAGTCCTTGCATCCCTTCCCCTCGAGGCAGGTATTGCTGCCGGGCAGACTATCCAGGATATTACCTACATCGTGATCTTTTTCAGTATTCTCGGCTGCTCAATAATGATCTTCCTGCTTGAGAAAACCACATTTTCCCGCGTATACCGCAGATTATTCTGGTCATTTGGGAAAGATGCCGATTCAACCTGATTTTAAAATTCCAATCTCATTTTTAACCGATCGGGGTACCAGAATTACCGGCAAGCGTACTTTTAATCAACAGCCTCTGTTTCTGCATAAGGGGATAACGAAAAATGGGGTGTGCCTGTCTTTTAAATTTGTACCGGGACTATGGGAATCAGGAACCTTTTTTAAGAACCGTTCCTGCAAGATACCCGGTAAACGCGGCGACTACTCCGAACAGGATCAGAGTCAAAATGATAAGCAGGCTGTATTGTTCCCCGCCTTTTACAATACATGAATAAATCCCGTAAATCAGGACCGCCCCGGTCACGGATCCAGCAGAGATCCGTGAAGATCGAACTGCCGTATATTGCCGGCTGCGGATGTCGGGAAAGATCATCAACCCGATAAGTCCTATCATACCAAACCCGACCGCGGCTGCGAGAAGGATGCCAATGAGAATATCCGCAACAACCTCCATCATACGGATTCTCCTCCGATATATCTGATGATTAAGCTGGTCCCGGCAAAGAGAATGAGGACAATAATGATCGATATGCAAAGAAACGTGAGAGATCCAACGGAAATACTGTAGGTCAGCGCAGCAGCAGCTGCAAGGGTGATCCCGGCATTTGCCGCAACAACCCGGTCGAGATAGGTCGGCCCGGGAATAACCCGCAGGAACGCACAAAGGGATAACAGACCTAAGAGGACTGTTGCAGAAAACCAGGTATCCATCATAAACAATTACTCTTCTTGGAAAGTGTGCTATTTATCAATACTGTTGAAACCGGGTTTTTTTTTAAATCAGATTAATTATTTACATTCTCTCCTGATTCAGAGTTTTTAAGGATTTTATCCCAAAAATGTAAAAAGAATTTTAAAATTTTTTATAGGGGGTTATGGTAAAAATATTTTTAAAAAATCACGGTTTTCAAATTTTATATAATGTACAGGATTTATGGCGCCTTCAGAAAATTACCCTGAAAACAAAAAAAGATGACTGAATTATGGTGCTTCGCAAAAGAAAATTTATTTAAACTATTAGCGCTTTTTATCAATTGGAAATTGGTAACTACCAATCCCGCCATTGCAAAGAGATGAAATTATGAGTCTGATTCGAACGAATGACAATGCGTTCACGGGTCTCGAAGCAGCGATTGTTCTTATCGCATTCGTTGTTGTCGCGGCAGTGTTTTCGTACGTAGTGCTCGGCGCCGGGTTCTTCACAACCCAGAAAAGCCAGGAAGTTGTCCACACCGGTGTCCAGCAGGCCAGCTCGACACTGGAGATCGCAGGAAATGTTTATGGAACCGCAGCCACAGCCGGTGGTCCAATTAGTACTATAAACTTCAGTGTCGCATTAGCGCCCGGTGGAACTGCGATTGACTTTGAAAAAGTCGTTATCACCTACAGCAATGCTACCCAGTTAGAGACACTTGCACGTGTTGCCACCGTTGGTGGAGCAACCAACGCAGGAGAATGGTCTGTAGCAACCGTTCAGAACTCCGTGGGCGGCGGCGATTTTGTTCTTGAAAAAGGTGAGCAGTTCGAAATTATGGCAAAGCCCACGAACGGGATTTCCAAGAACGATCAGTTCAACGTTGAAATTAAACCCGCCATTGGTGCGACCCTCGATATCCGGCGTACCGCTCCGGCCGCAATTAATCAGGTAAATGTTCTCTATTAATCTCTTTTTTTATTCCGGCAACTCCACAAACCGGTTGATAATTCCCTCTTGAGAAACCAGGTCCCGAACAGGGTGGATTGACTAACAGAATAGTTGTCGGTAGTTTTCATTCAGTCTTAATTTCTTATCATTGTGATGTTCTCTACTCCGGAAATTTATCAAATTCACCATAGTTTTACGTATATTTGTAATATTATTTTCTCTTGAAAAAACCGGCCAAATTATTGTACCCGGTAAAAAGGAAATTATTTACCGTAATAAACCATTTTCCCCGTTATGGGCATTGGCACATACCAACGTCCACAATAGAAAGAAGATGACATCATGAATTTGATTCGAACAAATGAAAATGCGTTCACCGGTCTTGAAGCAGCGATTGTGCTTATTGCATTCGTTGTCGTCGCCGCGGTGTTCTCGTATGTAGTGCTCGGCGCCGGGTTCTTCACAACCCAGAAAAGCCAGGAAGTTGTCCATACCGGCGTTCAGCAGGCCAGCTCGACCCTGGAGATCGCCGGCAACGTTTATGGAACTGCAGCAACAGCAAATACTGATATCGACACGGTAAACTTCAGCGTTGCATTAGCTCCGGGTGGAACTGCGATTGACTTTGAAAAAGTTGTTATTACGTACAGTAATGCAACCCAGTTAGAGACACTTGCCCGTGTTGCTACCGTTGGCGGAGCAACCTCTGCAGGCCACTGGTCCGTCGCTGTAGTTCAGAACAGTGCGGGCGGCGGCGATATGGTACTTGAAAAAGGTGAACAGTTTGAGATTATGGTTAAGCCTACGAACGGGATTTCCAAGAACGACCAGTTCAACCTTGAAATCAAGCCGGCAATCGGTGCAAGCCTTGATATACGGCGTACCGCCCCGGCTGCAATTAATGAAGTGAATGTTCTTTTTTAATCTCATTTTTTTAGTATAATCATGCCTGGAACAGAGTATTCCGGAAAATCCCGATTCCAAAAATGTTGTACGAATACCAGAACTATCGTTGATACATCATATCCGGTGTCCGATAACAAGGCTCTTTTCCAGGAGAGTAAAAATTATCGTTTACCTATTGCAATCTCCTTTCCCTTTTTATTTTTGCACAGCGAATAATCAGACAGATGCGCCCTTCATATCTTGGGAAGATCCTCCTGCGCTGGTGCGATAACTGCCACACACCGGTCCTGGCACAACGATGTGCCTGCGGAGCAGAAACCCGCGAAGTACCGGTAACCCCCCCGGGTGATGCCCGGCCGGCATTTCCGGCAGATATCAACCTTATCAACAGGATTTTTACTGAACATTTCGGCGCCCCATTGATTCCGGATGGACACATTGCGCTGCTCAACAAAGTCCCGGATCACGATCGGATGGAAGAAATTATCGTCGGGGGAGGGATTGCCGGTAATATCCGGTATTTTCCAAAGACCCGCTCATGGGAACCCATTCCCCGCCCGGAAGCCTGCCAGCTCTTTACCCCCACAAAGCGGTATATCATCGTAAGCGGGGATGCAGTTCCCTTTATCCGGGATCAGGGCATGAGTGTCCTTGCCCCCGGCCTCGTCGAGATCGAGGACTCGGTAAAAGCCGGTGATGAAGTGTTCATCCTTGCCCCGGACAAAACCTGTATTGGCGTCGGGAGGGCAAAGGTTGATGCACAGGAAGCACGCGGGATGAAAAAAGGCTCCATTGCACGGAGCCGGCGCAATGTCTCATCCCGCATTGTCGCGCATCCCGCCACATGGGACGATGCCATTGCCGCCAATGCTGATGAAATCCACCGGGTGGAAAACTCTTCGATCATTTTCTCCCAGGATGTTGTCAACCGGAACCCCGGCATCCAGCCAACCATTTCCTATTCCGGCGGGAAAGACAGCCTCGTAACCCTGCTTGTCGTAACAAAAGCTATCGGGAAAGTTCCCCTGCTCTTTGCTGATACGGGTTTTGAATTTCCAGAAACCTATGAAAATGTACGGGAGGTTGCTGAAAAATACGGGCTTGATGTGATACGGACTGATGGGAACAATACATTTAGGGAAACCTATGACCGTGAAGGACCGCCGGCCGTTAATGCCCGCTGGTGCTGCAAAGTCTGCAAACTCAGCCCGGTCGCTGCCTGTATCCGAAAAACCTGGGGAGAATGCATCTCCTTTATCGGCCAGCGCCGGTACGAATCCACAACCCGGGCGCAGAGCAACCGGGTCTGGCGCAACCCGAATGTCAAAGTCCAGCTCTCCGCAGCCCCGATCCACAACTGGACTGCCTTGCATGTCTGGCTCTATATCCTCAAGGAGAAAGCGCCCTACAATGCTCTTTACGGGCAGCATCTTGACCGGATCGGGTGCTTCATGTGTCCGTCAAGCGATCTGGCGCATATTCATATGATAGAGGATGCCTATCCTGATCTCTGGCAGGACTGGCTCTGCCACCTGAAAGCATGGCAGGAAAAGCAGGGACTTCCAGAAGACTGGATTACTGACGGGAAATGGCGGATTCGCGAAGGGTGTAAAGATGAAGAAGATAGTCATTATTGATTACGGGCTTGGGAATCTTCGCAGTGTTGTGCGGGGCCTTGAAAAAGCCGGCGCACAGACGACCATAACCTCCGACCCGGAGGAAATAGCCGCGGCTGATGGCCTGGTACTGCCGGGAGTCGGTGCTTTCCATGAAGGAATGGACCAGCTGGGCCCCCTCAAAGATTGGGTCATTGAAGCCTCACGGGAAGTCCCACTCCTGGGAATCTGTCTTGGCATGCAGATGCTGCTTGAGACCAGCGAAGAACACGGTATCCACAAAGGCCTTGGCCTGATTCCCGGGAGCGTGAGGAGATTCCCGCGTGGGACCGGCGAGAAAGTCCCCCACATGGGCTGGAATTCGCTTCATGTCGATAAGGCAGACAATCCGCTCTTTGCCGGTTTTTCTCAGGATGAGTATGTTTATTTCGTCCACTCGTACTATGCAGAAACCGACATAGCATACACGCTCACCACAACAGAATACATCTGCCCCTTTGCATCATCCATTCACAAGGATTTCGTGTACGGCGTCCAGTTCCATCCGGAAAAAAGCGGGGCCACCGGCCTGCGCCTGCTCAGGAATTTCCTTGGTCTTGCCTGAATCACCCCTCCTGTTTTAATGGCGGGAACCAAAAGATACAATTTTAATACCGAAAATCGATTCATTACGTATGAAATTTCCTGCACTTATTCTCATGGCAATCCTATGCCTGACCTGCATTACCGGGACTGCATCAGCATACGGTCTCTATATAGACTGCCCGGATTCCGTCCAGGTCGGTCTGCCCCTGAAATGTTCGGTTGACAGCAACCTGCCGGCCGGGAGAACCTTCGATCTTGTCTTCTATTATTCAAAATACACGGCTACCGAAGTCGCCCGTGAATCGGTGACTATCCAGGATAACAAGGCCACCCAGTACAAACTCTTTGATACGCAGGGCTATCCCGGTGGGAATTATAAGGTCGAAGTCCAGTTCCCCGGCACCGGAGAATCCAGCCTGAGTTCGGATTCCGTCACGCTTCAGCTCGTAACCCTCGAGGATCGATCCGAAGAGATCACCATCACATCCCCGATGACCCAGAAGATCAATGAAGCACTCCGTATCGAAGGCTCCATTGCAAAAGAGGGAAACAACGGCGTCCAGATTGAAGTCCGTGGACCCGATGGCGTTGTATTGCCCTCACAATGGATCGGTACGACTACCGACTCGCGATCCGGGGCTGGTGTTTTCACAAAAAAGATCACTGTCACAACTTCCGGAGAATATGATGTCTCCTTTACAGACTCCAAGAGTTATATCGGGAAAGTGACCTTTGTCGTTGAACCGGAAGAAACTGCTACCCCCACAACGATCCCGACGACAACGGCAATCCCGACAACAAAAAAGGTAACAACCATTCCCACCACCTACCCAACACCGACCCAGTCACCGATATCACTCATCACCGTAATTGGAGCACTGGGAATTACCGGTCTGCTAATCACGATAGTAATGCGCAGGAAATAATTTTTCCCAGAATACTCTTTTTTCCAATTATTCGTAACGATTGATCCGTTATGGGGTCATTTGCGTAATCCGGGTCGGAACAATTATCCGGAATTGGAATGAGTTGCATCGTTAAGCATACAATCAAAAAAATTGTTTATAGCGTGGAATACTCCGGTATTGTCACAAGCTGAACTCTTGTTATCGTGCCCGTTATGAAATGTACATTTTTTTAATTATGGATCCTCAAAACAAAACACAAACAAATCCTGCAGGAGGCAGTTTTTCTGAATATTATTGTACAGACTGAAGTTTCAGACCGTGCGAGAATGTATGAGTGATGGAACTTCGCATTGCATTCAGGATCACGAGGTTCCGGTAAACCGGTAATCCCCTTTTGGAACCAGGATTTCAAACCGGACGCCTTCACCGGGTATTCCGGTCTCGGTGATCGAAATCCCGGTAATGGAGAGGATCTCCTGTGATAAAAAGAGGCCAAGACCGGTATGTTTCCCAAACCCTCTCTGGAATAACTGGGTCTTGTCTTCTGTGGAAATGCCGGAACCATTGTCGCAATAGGCGATGAGGATACCCTTGGGATTTTCTTCTGCAGAAAGCACGATACGGGTTACATGATCTCCATGACGCAGGGAGTTTTCAATAAGGTTGTAAAACACTTTTTCAATAAGGGGATCTGTATACACTTCCAGGGAGGATACCTGCACATCGATACGGATATCTCCCATCGGCAGTTGTGAAGCAGCAGACCGGAATAGTTCTGCAATATCATGCCACCGGGGTGCCTGGACCCCGAGATCTTCATAATACCGGGTGAATTCAATCTGATGCCCGATTGCGTCTGCAGCGGCATCCCCGCTTGCTGCGTACGCAAGAAGTTCGGGGTCTTTTTCCCGTTCCCGAATGAGTTCCAGGTAGATCCGCAGGCCAATTATCTGGTTGAGAATGTCATGCCGTGTAATGGACGAGAGCATATTGAGTTTTTTAAGGGCCTGCTGCAATGCAAGTTCTGTTTTTTTCCTTTCGGAAATATCCCGTATTATCCCGACAATATACTTTTCTCCACCCGTATTTGTGTACAGGATTTTTTTTGTAACGATAACATGCGTGTTTCCGGAAGAGTCGGTCAAAGTCTCCTCATTTTCATTTTCCCGACCGGTGCGGAATACTTCCTCATCTTTCTCCAGAAAAATTTCAGCTTCATCTTTGCTGAAAAAATCGTGATCCTGTTTTCCGAGTAATTCTTCACGGGATTTTCCGGTAAAATGACAAAAACTGTCATTCATCTTGACAAACTTGTGATTACGGTCCTTGATAAAAAGCGGGTCGGGTAAGGTATTGAGTATCGTGTCCAGGTAGGCATTTGATTCCCGGAGTGCGTGCTGGATCCGTTTTAAATCCGTAACATCCCGTAAGGATTCGACTGCCCCGGTAATCTCGCCATTCCGGTCAATTAACGGCGTTGCACTTATCCAGAGCGCGAAACGGACCCCGTCAATGCGGGTGATAGTTGTCTGGGTCCTCGCGGTATTTCCTTCAAAATAAACGTTGGGATATGCGGTTCTGATTTGTTCTTTATCCCCCAAAAGGACATAATTGATCAGAACCGGGCCGTTATGACCGGTGATCCACGATACATAGGTTTCCAATCCTTTGCCAAGAATATCCGGTGCCGAAATTCCGCTTATCAGTTCCATGGCATGGTTCCATGCAACAACCGCACCGGATTTATCGATAACCATGGTCGGATCCGGCAGGAAAGCGATAATGTCGGCAAGACGCCGGTTGGTTTCTTTGCGGGCATCTTCTGCATGGATCCGGTCGGTAATATCACGCCCGATAATCTGGATGCCCGAAATTGTTCCGTCTTTTATAATCGGTGCCCCGAAAAATTCGAGGATTGCATAGTCTCCATCTTTTTTCCGGAACCGCACGGAGATTCCTTCAGTAAACACTTCGTTTATCAGGTGCGGTATGGATTCTTCTAACCGGGAGAGATCATCCGGATGAATAAATTTTACGGGCGATCTTCCGATGATTTCCGGGGGATCGTACCCCAGTATTCTTTTTACCGAGGGAGAAACATACGTTGCCCGCCCCTTCGAATTCGAGAGCATGATAATATCAGAACTTCGTTCGGCAACCCCCCGGAACCGGGTTTCACTTTCCCTGAGCCGGATTGTCAGGAACGAAACTATGATCGCAATCAGGATAAATACAAATACCCTTCCTCCCGCTGGTACCAGATCCCCGGGAGCGGGGTTAAAGGAATAGACAAGGCCGCAATAAATCCCTGAAATGGTAATGGAAAAGAGGATTCCATGCCGTGGAAAATAATATGCGGCAAGAATAATCGGGATATAGAAGAGATGAGGGAGGACCATGGTTATCCCAAGCATGAGCCCGTATGCGTTCACGAGAAGAATGATCGCCGTAATCCCGGTGATAAGCGCGATTATGGTTTGCGACCTTTTTTGCAGGTTTTGATTAAAGAACTGATCCATACAGGGTGTACTCCGGATAACCCATGGGGTGTGTTTGTATACTTCAGGATAAATAATTCTTTTTAAGGAGAAGAACCTGCGATTTTATTCGTAGCGGAATTTCCGGAAAAGAATGTACCTGGTACAATTGGTGGGCCGGGAATTTCTTATACTGCGCAACAAATTTCCGTGATTTCACAGGAACTAAACCCAATCGCGATGAACTTTTCCGGGTTTATCATATCGTATATCCCGGCAGAAAAATAAAAAAAGAAAATTTTCCCGTTACGACCCCACATGCCGGTTAAAGAATTTTTTTTCCGGCCTCGGTACCGGGCTTTACATGATAGGCATCGGAAATTTTCATGAGTACTGCGGACTTTGGGGTCAGGTTTGCCCTGAACTCTTTCATCCATGCCAGATCCTGCCGGAAAATATCGTCATCCGTATGGATGGTTACCCGGCCCTTGATCTGGTAGCCGCCCTTTTCTCCCCACCAGGACAGGGCGATATTTTCGTTTTCTTTCATGTTCTGCAGCGTCTTATTGAAGAACTGGTCCGAGATGAGAATAGTCTCGTCATCCAGGATTTTGAACGCCCCGATGGGAACAACGTTGGGTATATTGTTTCCTGAAGATGTTGCGAGGAAAACAATCTTCGTGCCGGTCAGGGATTCCTTTATCGGATCTGTTAATTTAACCATGACAGAATCTCCTTTCAATCAATACATCATCAGCGATTCGTATTGATTATTACGGTTTTCTTTATTGAAATGAAAACAGAACGTATCGATCTCCTGCGCTTTTTAAAAATCACCGGTCCGGCCAGGAACGTGAATGGTGCGGAGGATTTTTCTGAATTTTTTTGATTGTGAACCTATTGGGGGATTTTTTTTAAAAATAATGTACAATGCCTGCACCAGGCAACCCCCGGGAATTGAACCCCATGAAATGCGGGCGCCGGCCTGATCTGGTTAATTTCCTCCTGTTGCATATTCTGGTCGGTCTCCTGTCTCTCTATCGAACAAATCCTCGGAATATGGTGCGGCTGGCATGGGAATTGATAAATCTGCGAATCGGAAATATGTACAGTATACATGATATTTCGAAAAAAATGGTATACTAAAACATTGGTTATCCGTAATTTTTAGTAAAACCGGTTCTTGTTCAGCATCCTGAAAAATGCTGACGTGAATTAAAAAAAACTGGGGAAAAAAATGAAGAAAACAATCATGATTATGAGCCTGCTGTTCTTACTCCTGGCAGCAGGAACCGTGCAGGCAGCAACAACCTCAACCGACACCTCATCGGTGGATGCTTCCGCACTTATTTCGGTTTCATCAGTGACCATTGATCCGGAAGTTTTTTACCCGTATGAAGAGGGTTCGCTCACAATAACCCTGACAAATCTTGGTACCACCTCGGTTGGTTTATCAAACCCGACTATTCTGAGTGACAAACTCATCATCCTCAACAAGGATACCTGGAATACCCTGAGTTATATCGGAGCAGGCAGCACGCTTACCTATTCGTTCCGGGTAAAAGCGAATGCACCGGACGGAACCTATTACCCCCTGTTCAGTGTTGCTACCAAGGATTCCGGCAGTATCCATTATCCGCTGATCATCAAAGTGGATTCGCAGGAAGTCCTCTCAAGCATTTCCGAAAGACCGGATAATTTTGCAGTCGGCTCAACCAGTAAGGTCAATGTCAGCATCATCAATCCGCGTGAAGGTGCCGTATCCAGTATCATTGTTACTCCCCTGCGTAATGGTGTCGACGTGAGTCCCCAGCAGAAATTCATCAGTTCACTGAAAGGAAAAACCGAGATCCAGATTCCTTTCGAGATTACCCCGACAAAGGATGATCCCTCTCTTACCTTCCGCATCAGTTACCAGAACGGGGACAATGATCACACCTCCGATATCGTTCTTCCCCTGAATATCGGGGAAGACAAAATGGCCGCGGTTCCGATTGTCAACAATGTCGAGTTATCCATGTCGGGCTCCTATTATACCCTGACCGGGGATGTCAGCAATGCCGGCCTTACCGATGCAAAATCCATGATCGTTACCGTTGGCTCCCCGGCAAAAGCCGTCGAACCCTACTCGGAATATGCAATCGGTTCCCTTGCAGCAGACGATTTTTCAAGTTTCGAGATCTCCTTTTCGAGTACCAACTTATCTTCGGTCCCCCTGATCATCCGCTGGAAAGATAATGACGGCGACTCGTTCAGCGTCACAAAAATCCTCAATCTCCAGCCAAATTACATGGGCTCATCGACCGGTACCGGCACCGGCAGTTATGCTGCCGCTTCGGGTAGTTCCGGTACCATGACCGGTTCTCCCGGCGCACCGACCGGAGGAAGTCGCGGGGGTACAAGCCTGTTTGGAAGAGGAGGAAATGCCGGCCTGAGTACGTACTATCCGATCATTGCGGTAATTATTCTCGCGATTGTCGGTATCGTTGCCTACAAAAAACGGAAATGGATCCAGTCCAGGCTGAAGAAGCAGTGAAGAGGGGATGACTATGGGTGACACCCCTCTTATCCGGCTCTCGGATATCTCGAAAGTCTATCATCTTGAAAGCGGAGACTTTACCGCGCTTGACCATGTCTCGCTCGATATCATGGAAAATGATTTCATTGCGATCATGGGACCATCGGGATCGGGAAAATCCACGATGATGAACCAGCTGGGAATCCTTGACGTTCCCTCATCCGGGGAACTGCATATAGCCGGCCGGAACGTCGCAACAATGACCAACCTTGAGCGGACACACCTGCGGCGGGATTATATCGGGTATATCTTCCAGAAATTCTACCTGATCCCCCTTCTTTCCGCGTACGAGAACGTGGAGTATCCGCTCATTCTCAAGTACAAGCAGCGTGACAAAACCGGGAAAGCCACCGAACTTCTCAAGGCAGTAGGGATTGACGAGGAAATGAGTTCACACCGGCCGTCCCAGTTGTCCGGCGGCCAGCAGCAGCGGGTTGCAATAGCAAGAGCACTGGTCAACGATCCCCGCATCCTCCTCTGCGACGAACCGACCGGCAATCTCGACCGGAAAACCGGTCTCCAGATCATGGATATCCTCATAGGCCTGCACGAAGAAGGAAAGACGGTTATTCTTGTAACCCATGACCCGAAAATCGCCGAGTACGCCCACCGGACTATCCAGCTCGAAGACGGGAGGGTCGTGGAATCATGAAAGACATCTTCTTTGATCTTTCCGTCCGCAGTGTCCGGCTGAATTTCCTGCGTTCGCTGCTGGCATCCATCGGGATCGTGATCGGCGTCGTTGCGATCTCATCGATGGGAATGCTCGGTACCAACATGCAGCTCATGATGAAAGACCAGCTGACCAAAGGTATCAATACGATTGTCATTACCCCGGATTCCGTGATGTCCCAGCCGGGGTCATCGTCTTCATCATCAGACGGGATAACAAAAAGCCAGCTCAATGATATCCGGGATGCAGCGGGTACCAATACCGTCATACCGATACATAGTACCAGCACCCGCTTCTCGATAGGCTCCGATGACGGGAGGGGCCGCATCTATGGACTTGATCCAACCGATGTCAAGGAAACCATGAACGTGACCACCGGTTCCACGCTTCACGGGGAGAGCGATGCTCTTGTCGGGTCCTCGATTGCCAGTATGTTCGATCTGAAAATCGGGACCCGGATCAAGATTGGCGAATCGAATGTCAGCGTTACCCGCCCGGTTGTCCGGGTCGTCGGGATCCTTGAAGAGACCGGCATGTCATCCTCCAACGGGCTCAGCACGGATAATGCCCTCATCGTCTCCGATGACTGGTACACCAGGGAATTTGGCGATAAAGACCTGTACAACCAGGTTAACGTAATTCTTGACGATGTCAGCACGCTCAGTGCTGTCGAGGATGCCATTGACAAGAAGGTGAACCGGAACAAGGATGTTGTCCGGATCTCCGATTCCAGTTCCCGGATCAACAGCGTATCTTCGACCTTAAGTTCACTGACGACCTTCATCCTTGCAATCGGGAGCATCTCTCTCCTGGTTGCAGCAACCAGCATCTTCAATGTCATGATGATGTCGGTGAGCGAACGGGTCCAGGAGATCGGAATCCTGCTCTCCATCGGCACGGAGCCGGGTGAAATCCGCAGGATGTTCCTCTATGAAGCGTTCATTCTCGGCCTGATCGGAGCTGTTGTTGGCGGGCTCATGAGCCTGATCATCGGCTATACGGTCGTCGGCGCAATGATCGGCACCACGGCGTATTTCTTCCTGCCCGAAAGCCTCATCTATGTCCCGGCCGGCATGGTGGTCGGCATGCTCGTCTGCATCCTATCCGGTCTCTACCCGGCATGGAGAGCATCGAATCTCGATCCGATCGAGGCCCTGCGGGCAGAATAACCGGGATTTTAAAAATTCCGCGCATCCCTTTTTTCCCGTTCCGGTAAGTAAGGCTGCGGGATTCTCCACGAACCGGGTAAGTAATTGCGATACGGGTGCCCGGATGGATCCGGCTCCGGTAATACGCAGGCCGGGGTTTTTAAGAAGCAGGTTCCCGGTATGCGGGAATTGCCGGGGATACGGTTATACTCCGACCTGTTTTGTGTGAAAACGGGGCCGGATCTTTTCTGAGAAGTATTTTCCAATCTCATCCGAATGCATGAGATCCGTATAGACTTTTATAGGGACACCCGAATACTGGTAAACAAGTCCCGTCTGAAATTCTATCTCCAGGTTTTTTGTCGTGTCATCGTATCCCACCGAGCGCAGAATACGCGACTTCACGGATTGTCTTTCCATAGTATTACGTTTCTCAAGGTGCGCTGAATGGTTAATTGTTTTTATAAAAGAATCCGGTTGGTTTTTGTAATGCCATGACGTCTCCCGGAGGATGTCGCATAGTATCCTCCCCCGATCTAAAAAAAAACAATGTTCTTGGGAATAAAAGTGATTTTTCACAAAAAAGTGCATCACGGTTTTTAGGGAATCTGAAAAAAAAATCAGAGAACGGTTGCAAGTTTCTCTTCGAGGAAATCCAGCCCCTTCTTGATGTCCGTGAGATTCTTGCCCCCCGTCAGGATGATCTTTCCAGAGGAGAAAATGAGAACAACGATCTTGGGATCCTTTATCCGGTACACGAGCCCGGGAAACTGTTCGGGTTCGTACTCGATATTTTCGAGATTGAGCGTGACACTTAACTTGTTGATATTGATGTATTTGCCAAGATTATAGGAACAGACCATATTGGTGATCGCAACCTTTGGTTCCTGGAGAGGTTCAATGCCCTGCTTCTTTAATGCAGCAATAACAATGGCAAGACCCTTGGCAAGCGCGTCCTGGTTGCGGATACCGGTCAGTACAATCTTTCCGGAAGAAAAGATCAGGCATGCAATCTTGGGATCCTCGATGCGGAATACCGCACCGGGGAACCGTTTCTTATTGAGTTCGCAGTTCTCGACTTTATCAGAAAATTCCACGAGATCGATGGACTCGGCGATAACCCCTGAGGCAACGATATTTTCAATTTTTAATGATTCATACTTTTTATCTGTCATCCTCTTTCTATGAATTTTTTCGGACCATAAGGCTACTGGATGGAGCATGTTCTTTTCTGCGTGCGGGATCAAAATCAGGGCCTGGACTGATCACGGGAAAACGGCCGGGAATACTCTTCATTTCCATCCCGGATTATGAAATCCGCTGCATACCATGAGTTGAGCGTATGTTCCAATTTCGTTCCTGCCGCAGAAATCAGCATGGACCGGGCATGAATAATTATTCTCCAGAGCAAAAATGTGTAATGATTTCCGGTTTTTTCATCCCGTATTTTTATGCATGCGTGGCTGCATCACAATCACGCCTTCGGGACAGACATACGAGCACAGGCCGCAACCGTCGCAGCGAAAGGGATCTATCATAACCCTGCTGTCGGTCATTGAGATTGCATGGTATCCCCCGTCCCGGCATGCCGTAACGCAGCGGCCACAGGATATACAGAGATCCGGAAATTCGGGGACGGCATACCGGGATTCATCCCGGGACAGGGATGCGTGCGTGGTAATCCTGGGAAGGGCAAGCCCTTTCAGCGCCCCGGGACTGGCAAAATTTTTCCGGGCCAGGTATCCGGAGAACCCTTCATTCATTTCGTGAATGATACCTGCTCCCTCCCACATGACCGCGGTGCAGACCTGGACTGCCGATGCCCCGGCTGCGATATACTCGGCAGCATCCTGCCAGCGCGAGATTCCCCCGATTCCCATTAAGGGTACTGGCACTGCACCGGCAACCTGGGAGATCACCCGGAGCCCGATGGGTTTTACGGCCGGCCCGGAATATCCCCCGTACGTACCTGACCCGGCAACGGCAGGCTGGGGTTCGAGCGTATCAAGGTCGATTGCCAGGAGGCACTGGACCGTGTTGATGGCTGCAAGGATATTGGCCCCGGCACCCATTGCAGCAACTGCTATGGGAACGATGTCGGTCACGTTCGGGGTGAGCTTGACAATCACCGGGACTTTTGCGACCTTACGCACCGCACGGGTCACATCGCCCACAAGGTCGGCATGCTGCCCTATGGCAGCCCCGATTCCCCGTTCCGGCATACCGTGGGGGCAGGATACATTCAGCTCGATTGCATCGGCCCCGGCATCCTGCACGGTGCCGGCAAGATCCTGCCATTCCCCGGGATCGGGCGATGCCATGATACTTGCGATAAGAAGCCGATCCGGAAATTCCTTCTTAATCGCAGATATCTCGCCGGTCCAGTACGCTACATCCCTCTTGCTGAGGAGTTCGATGTTCTCAAAGCCCAGGAGTCCTGCATCCGCTCCTTTCCACGCTGCAAACCGGGGTGAAACGTCCTTGATCTCCATGATATCCGGAACAATGGTCTTGATGACCGCACCTCCCCATCCGAGCCGGAACGCATGACGGATCTTTTCTCCGGAAGCTGTCGGGGGGCCTGAAGCGAGCAGGAACGGGTTTTTGATTGTCAGCGGGCCGATGGTTGTTTCCAGAGAAATGCCAGGTTTTTGCATAACGTATTCCCTGTGCAGGATTACGCAGGAATTGCTTATGGTTGTTATGACCGGGCAACGGTGCGATTATTCTTCCCGGGAGATTTTACGGGTACCTCCAAACCAGTCAGGATGATACGGATGCAGGTTTTTAAGATTCCCGGATTCCCGGGCAAAGCAAACCACCGGCCACTGGATTGATATGAAATTGATTGCGTGTATTCCGACCGGGTTCCGGTCAAAAAGAGGGATATTCCGGATCCGGAACCGGAAGATACCGGCCGGTTTCATCCCTGATTCGTCAGCAATGCTGCTTTAAAAACGAGACTATCTTTGCATGAATATCATGGACCTGCGGGGAGATCCATACACATAAATGGGAACCTTCCCGCACCCAGAGTTTTTCAGCATGGGGAATATTCTCCCAGGCATAAACTCCGTGATAGAAGAGTACATCGCTGTCATGGGTACCGTGAATGATGAGGGCGGGGCACCGGATTTTTTCAACCGGGAGATCGGTGATCTGAGCAAGTCCTTCCAAATCGTTCTCAACCCCGGCCTTCCGTTTGGGATACTCCGACATTGATCGCGCAAACCCTAAGAGGAGGCGCATCTGGAGGGGATCTTGTAATGCCGCTGCTACCTGCGTGTCTATCTGCTCGGGCCGGAGCAGGGACTCCTGCTGGAGGAACTCGTGCAGGGTCTGCCTGGGGAAATGTTTTGAGAAATAACTGATGAGCTGTTCGCCGGGACCACTTAAGAACAGCGCCTTTGCAACCGGGCCGGCATCGGCAGGCATGAGATATTTTGAGACAACGGCATCAGCTGCGACAAGGGAGGCGACCCGTTCGGGATACCGGATGGCAAACTCATAGCCGGAAGCACCCCCCGCCGAACCAAAGACCAGGGATACGTTGTCGATTCCCAGGGTGTCAAGAAGCGCTGCATACAGATCCGCCTGTTCAGCAGGGGATTTGCCGCTCGATACGGGCGTGCCGAAATATCCCGGCCGGCTCGGTGCAAGGAGCGTGAAGCCGGCACGGACTACCCATTCGAATAAGAGGAGACCCTGATCATATCCCCCGGGTCCGCCATGGATAGCCAGAACAACCGGGCCTTCCCCGATACGGGCATATTCAACCGGGCCTTTTGCCGTTGTGACAATCTGGCTGTGTGCAACAAGTTCGTCCTGTCGTGCAACCTCTGCCCGGACCCACTGGGGGAAATCAGTTGCAAAAATGGTATCAAAGGGTTCGTCTGCCATGGACTCTAGTTAAAGCCGAAATGTGAAAAGTTTTTTGGCACGATATTTGTCAGACCAGAAACGATTCGTGATCGGGCAGCATGCCGAAAAAACCGGCATGGACAAACCTCCGCAGAACTCCTGCCCGGATCGGCATCGGATAGTTAATGTGGATTCGGGCGAATTTTTTATTCATGGGCGACACGGAGATAATCGATCTCACCCCGGACACAATCGCTGTGTACGGGGTCTGTGGGTACAAGGATATTAAAAAACATGCAGAACTGAGGCGGAAAATCCAGTGGTTTTCCAAATATTATTCAAAAGGACTAAGAATCAAGGTACTGTATTCGAAAAAAAGCGGTTACCAGGGCATGATCGAATACATACCCGGCCGGTATGCCCACCGCCCGGTCGATGCGGGCGATTATCTGTTCATTCACTGTATATTCGTGGGATTTGCTGGAGAGTTCAAGGGAAAAGGCCATGGATCCGCCCTGATCGGTCAGTGCATGGATGAAGCCAGAACAACCGGTATGCGGGGAGTCGCCGTTGTCGTACGGAAAGGTCCGTTTATGGCAAAGCGGGAAATTTTTATTAAAAACGGGTTTGTTCCGGTTGATCGTGCCGCCCCGGACTTCGAACTGCTGGCCTGTAAGTTCGATCCCGCTGCTGCAAACCCGCGGTTCAGGACTGCTGCGCTTCAGAACCGGGAACCGTATGCAGACGGGCTTTTTATCCTGCGATCTCCCCAGTGCCCTTATTCTGAGAAGAATGTCATGGGAATCATGGAAACGGCACGCGAGAAATATGGCCTGGTCCCCCGGCTCGTCGAGCTGGATACCGCTGAGGCGGCTCAGGATGCCCCGTGTCCATTCGGGACATTCTGTATCCTGTACAAGGGCGATGTCATCAGCCATCACCCGATCAGCACAACACGATTTGTCAATATCATGGAAAAACTCCGGAAATAAACGTGGGGACCGTCCGGGTAGTCCTGAAGACCGGATTCCAAGATTTGGATATGTCCGGCATTATGACACATGGGGTGCATGGTTCCAGAACGAGGTAAGATTTCATGGCAGACCCGTGCCCAAAAATCGTTCCGGGTTTCTTCCGGTTGTTGTGGGTGTTATTTGTCCGGGAGAATATCTGCTGCTTTGGATCACGCGGGATCGGATTACAAAAAAAAAATGTCGGACTAAAAAAAACCGGCAGGTTCCTGATAACCGGATTTTTTTCCGGGAAAAAAAATTCAAAAATTTCAGGAAAATTCCTGACGTTGTCTCCGGATGAAATTCCTCCCATGAGAACGAGTGCCCCCGGGGGAGCATACCGGAGCGGGGATGCCGGTTCTGATGCATGGCGTATTTGTACGTCCATCCCGGTAAATGGAGAACGATTCTTAAAAAGAAATGTTCAGGGAAAAATTGGATCCTGCAAAAGTTTCTGATTTTCTTTTGCTCTAAAAAAACCCGCATGAAGTCAAAGACTTCGCACCCAAGCAATGAAAAATTTGCTTTGCGAATTCAATTTCCGGTTGAGTTGAGTATCGTCGACAAAACTCAAAATTTTCATGACAAAACTAAACATATATCCGGAACCTTTACGGGCCGCTGGAGTAACCTTTCATGATTTCCGGGAACTTTTCCTGTACCCTGTTCTCCAGAAGACTTTTCCGGAAAACGGCTGAGTTCTCTCCAACTGCCCGGATAAAACCGACCGGAACATGTTTTTCTGCCGTATTTATTTTCATAACCGGGTTTTTAATTGACTGCGCTCAATAATCCTAAGGAATTTTTTTGACAACTACGCAGACGTTCGTACCGGCCGGGGAAGGTGCAATCCTTGCAGCAGAAAAAGAACGGGCACAAATCCTGTTCCTGAATCTCCTTGTAGCAACGGCGCCTGTTATCCCAAAACTTGTCGCCGCAGTACTCTCCGGATCAATCACCCTCTTTACGTCCGGCATGAAGACCATCAACGAAGCCACTGCAATCCTTATCACATGGATTATTGCCCGGAAGATTGCACGGGGGGATCATGGTACCTACGATTACGGCATGGGAAAGTTCGAGAATCTTGCACGGATCGTGACCGGCGGCCTGATTCTTGTATCGCTCTTCATTCTTGTCATTGCTGCAACCTACCGGATTCTCGTTCCTGCAACAATCGGGAGTGTATGGGCCCAGGTCGGGATGGTCATTGTCGTCATCATGGCGGCCGTTGACAGTTATTTCTGGATCCTGAATTACCGGATTGCCGTGCGGGAACCTTCGCCCATCATGGATTCGCAGTGGCGTCTCTTCCGGTTAAAAGCCATAGCAAACCTCGTGGTCCTTTTCACCCTGGTCCTCGCGGTTCTCTTTGCAGGTTACCCGTGGGCGGTCTATATCGACCCGGTTGCATCGTTTGTTGTCATGGGGATTCTTCTCTATTCCGGCTTTAAGATGATCGAAGAATCACTCCCGGATCTTCTCGACCAGACCCTTGAAGAGGATCTCCAGCTTGTGGTCGTTAAGGAACTGGCAGATCATTTTCACACCTATGAACAACTCCACGGGGTCAAATCGCGGCGGAGCGGGGGAAGGGTATATGTCGATATCTTCTTAGAGTTCCGGGGGGATCTCCTGATGTGCGATGTGCAGGATACGATGGACCGGATGAAACAATCCCTGGAGGTACGGATACCCAAAAGTTCGGTGAATATCATCTCCAGCAACAGCAGGGATAAAAAAGAACGGCCCTGAAAAGACCATTATCGGCAAAACGATCAAATATTTTTTTGATTTTTTATGGCAATCGGCCCGGCAGGATGATTCCGGCTGAGGTACAGGCGGCCCGGTTTTTTTTTGTAATTTTGCTGACCGGAAATTTTTACCCGGGGCCCGGGATCTTTTGCCGATGCCGGAATCTCATAATTTTTTTGGGGACGAGGTTGAGGCTCAGGGCAGAAGTATCGAATGAAAGAACTCAAGAACATTCCTGTAGTATTAAAAATGGGATGAGCCCCCATGCGAAGAGATGATGTGTTCACCATAAAAAAAGAGCGAAAGGACGAGATGATAGCGGAAATAAATTTTTTTTTGTTCTGGTGAATACGGTGCCCCGGTTGAAACAGGCACGGGCAAATCATTGCACACCGCTGTTTTTATTGCGGCATTGATCATTCCGGAAAGAAATCAGAAAACTTATGTATTCTCCTTTCCGATTCCGGTAGCATGGATGCAATCATGAGGTCATGTACTGTAATTGTCCTCCTTCTGCTGGTTGTTATCACGATTCCTCCTGCATCAGGTCAGACAGGCCAGAACACGTTCCTTACCGTCCAGACGAGCGACACGGTTCTTGGCCGTGTGGTCTCGATCACTGCAGCGGATGCCGGCTCGTACTCGGTTACTATCACCCGGAATATGAACATGAACCCGGCAAAGCCTGGCGACTCGCTGCTTGACGGGGACATCATCACGCTCGTTCCCGGATCGTTTGCAGATATTCAGCTGGTCGACCGGCCAGATGTGACCATGCTCGGTGGTGGCACGAGCGGTCTTGCTGCTCTGATTTCCCGGGCTGGGGGAGCCCCCGTGACCACGCAGGCGACCATTGCGGCAACGGGATCTGATAACCCTGTGTTAACAAATTGTGTGGGAAACGTTGAAGTCGGGCGCATCACGTATATCGAGGGACGTTATTACATCCAACGGAATCAACGGATCATACCTGCCACGGTATCGGAGTCGCTCATGAACGGGGATATGATCGCTGGCGATGATCCGGACGGTAAAATTGTCCTCCAGCTGGATTATTCGGACCATCCCGATGCCGGAGGATACACCCTTTCCGGAAGAACGCGGTTCGATCTAACCTGCCCGGAACCCGAACCCGTGCGATCTGAAGGGCTGATGGGCGAAGTCGGGAGCGTGATGGAGACGGTCAGCAACACGATTAACGATCTCTGGACAACGTTAAAGGAGCTACTGCGTGGAGAATCGTTTGAAGTAAAAGAGCCAACCGCAACTGCCGGTGTCCGTGGCTGAAGGGGACCGCCCGTCTTTTCTGGTGGTGATTGCTTAATATCATCCACCCCCCAGTAGCAAATAAGGTGGTGAGAGAAATGAACTTGGTTGAGTTGACGCAACATACCCAATCAGAAGAGACCGCTGAAGAGTATTTACGGAAGAAGGGGATACTTTCAGAGATTCACAGAATGTCCATACTGTAAAGGAGAACGAATTGGGAAGATACGACGGGGACACTTCAAGTGTTACCAGTGTCGGAAGGAGTGGAGTCGGAGACGTGGAAGCAGGCTTGAGAAGTCACGGGTCCCTCTCCAGAAAGTCCTTTTAGCGGTGAAATTGTTCGAACTTGAAACATCTGTCAGAAAAGCTTCGCACCAACTTGAACTGGCCTGCAATACAACCTATGACTTGGATGACCTGATCCGGCAGATTATCCTCCCTCTCACGAAAGAAAAGAAACGATTCAAAGGAGAGATTGAAGTTGATGAAAGTTACTTTGGAGGACACAGAAAAGGCAAGCTTGGCCGGGGAGCTGCCGACAAGATCCCGGTATTCGGAATCCTGGAACGCGGAGGGAAAGTCCGAGTCGATGTTGTTGAGGATGTCAAGGGGGGACAGACCCCTTAATCTGATGTTGAAAAAAGTGAAACATGGAAGTCTTCTCTACACGGACAAGTTCGGATCATACGACGGTTTGGGGGGTTATGGTTTCAAGCATGAACGAATAGATCATGGTCAAAAATTCGCTAATGGTAAGGTCTACATCAATGGGATCGAAGGATTCTGGTCTTTTGCCAAAGAGCGGTTGATGAAATATCACGGTATCGATCCAGGAAAATTCCCACTCTATCTCAAAGAAATTGTGGTCAGGTATAATTACCGGAACGACGATCTCTTTGATGTTGTGATTCGCCTGTTGAAAATATGACGTAAGGTGGATCTTATTGAGTAATTACCTAATTTTTTTAACTTTTCCATCGCAATCGGCCCGGCAGGATGATTCGGGTTGAGGTATGATCAGCCCGGTTTTTTTGTATTTTTACTGACCGGAATTTTTCCCGGAGCTCCGGGATATTTTGCTGATGCTGGAATCCCATAATTTTTTTGGGGACGAGATTGAGGCTCAGGGCAGAAGTATCGAATGAAAGAACTCAAGAACATTCCTGTAGTATTAAAAATGGGATGAGCCCCTATGCGGAGAGATGATTCATTCACCATAAAAAAAGAGCGGAAGGACGAGATGATATCGGAAATAAAAAATTATTTTTCAAAAGAACGGGAAGAAGAAACCGGTGATCTGGCTGCGGGGATGATCCTGGATTTTTTCATGGAAAAATTGGCACCGGAATTTTACAACCAGGGCGTGGATGATTCGTACAAGTACATGAGCGATGCAACCGAAGATCTTTTGTCGATCCGGAAATAATGAGAAAAAAGTTTGTGAATTCCAAATGAAATTTTGCCAAACCAACAAAATTTCGTGAAAAAAACCAAATCCCAAAAAAAAACCGGCAAAAATTTTTGAGGGTCACTAATTCCCGACCGTATCGTATCCTCATTTAAATCCCTTTTTTTCAGGCGATTGTGCTCAACACCCCATAAAAAAATGAGGCCGCAGGAATCGCAATAAAGAGCATGTTTTCAGCCCACAATAATCGACCGGATTTTGAAAATATGCGATTATATCGATATTTTCCAGGGCGGTGGACACTGCTTCGTGTGGAACCCGGAAAAGTAGGAGGTAACCCGGGATTCCGGGCCCTGTACGGCCCCGGAAAAGATCATCTTTTTTTAGACCGATTTTGATCCATTTCCTGCCAGGTTCCAATTTTTTTTACCGCATCGTTTCCGCCACTTAATCCGGGCCCTGTGTGAGGCCGGATTACCCTTCCGGAAGGGTCATTTCCGGCATTACCTGCAAAAACAGGTACCGTTTTACACACTTTTTAAAAACAAACCGTTTCCGGGCGATTCGTGGCAAACGGAGCATTTTGATGCCGATTGAGAAACGCTATTATTCGCTTTTGGAAGGCAGAACGAAAGGGGCATGGGGGGTAGGAGGGTCAAAGTGAAGGAAACCCCTGTTTTGGGGGCCGGGGATTTCCCTCCCATTATGGTCAGTTGGGATCTCACCACGGTACTGCTCCGGGCAATCCGATGGGATTACACCATGGACCTGCCCGCAGCGGAGCGTCAACAATCATGCATGAACGATACATCTCGTTTGGGGAGAGGAGGTCCCCATCGCAAAACCTGGACGAGGAGTCCCCGCAGTGATCCTCCCAATGGGCGGGCGTGCCCGCCCCTCTCGGCTCATATAGAATAAGTACAGTCAGAGAGGGGAGTTTTATTGCCGCATAAAGATTAGGTAAACTTATGAAAGATTTTACTGAAAAGGAATTAAGGCTGGGGCGTCCGAATAAAGATCCGAATGATTCAATCGCATTTTGCCTTGAGTCCCTTTTTCTGGATAAGAACCACACGATTTCTGATAGGATTACAGACCGACTAACGTATGAAGAATTAATCGGCGCATTATTGCAAGCAGAGGATGTAATCCGGAACAATAAAACTTAATAAAAGTCCCCTCAGACATCATGGGGAAATTCCTTTTTTTGTATTAACACAGTCAGCAATGTGTCATTTAAAAAACTAGGAATTTTTTCTCGCTCCAATGATCTATTCTGAACAAGGGAAAATGCTGTAAAAAAATTTTCTGAAAATTTCTTCACGCATCAGAAAGCGCATCCTTGTTGATCATCCGGTGAAGCGAGCGGACAATGAATGTCGTGCCATCGTGCGCATGATATCCCACAAGATCTTCCATGGTCTCAACCACGTGGGTGATCTCATTGTTGTCATCCCGAATTGCTACGGCCGTGAAAAAAACCCAGCAACCCTCCCCGGGATGAATTTTTGAAAAGGTGATTCCCTCCCAGGTATCTTTCAGGTACGAGGATTTCTTGCAGTTCTCCGGAAAAAAGTGTGCAATTTCTTCATACTTTTCATCGATGAGAAGATCGGCAAGCATGGGGCGATCCTGATCGTAAAAGATATTGCTGAAGGTCGTTGCCCCGATCATCTGGTCTGCACGCAGGTCTGAGAATGCTTCCATTGCCGCATTCCATGAAATGATCCGGTGATCTTTCCCGATTACCATCTGGGGCAGGGGAGAACCCCGGATGATTGCATCGAGTTTCTTTTCTTCCTTTTCAAGTTTCATCTCGATAGTAATCCGATCCGTGATATCGATGCCGATTGCCTGGTATTCGGCAATTTTTCCCCATTTGTCATAAAATGCCCGGATGGTCCACTGCTGCCATCTGAAAGTCTCGTCCCCACAGCAGAATTTGAGCGTGACGGTCGTGACAGGATTTTCATGAGCAATGGCAGCAATGGCAGTCCTGACAATCGCACCATTTTCCGGAGAAAGCAGCGACATGACCGATTTCCCAAGCAGGTCACCGGATTCTTTCTGCATAAACGTACAGAACGAATTATTCACATAAGTGATGGTCAAATCCTGCTCATAGCAGCAGACATACGACGGCATTTCTTCGACGAGCCCCCGGTATTTCTGCCGGCTCATTAAAACCGAATCCTTTGACCGGCGGTGCCCTTCCATTTCAATCCGGAGCTTTTCATTCTCTTCCCGAATTTTGCGGGTACGCTGTTCCACCATTGTTTCAAGATGCATCCGGTAATTTTTGAGTTCGGTGATATCCTCAAGAATGATTGCAGCACGGGATTGTCCGTTCTCATCATTGACAGGAACCATTTTTATCTGGAACCAGAATTTTTTTCCGCCGATCGTGCAGGATTTTTCAGATGATGATGCCACGCCTTCATGTGCGGTTTTCACGATTTTAGAAAAATCATCAGAAAAACGTGCCTGCAACTTTGTATATTGCAGATTATGCCCGATTAATTCGGTACGTTTCAGGCTGAACACCTGGAGAAATCTGTCGTTTACCTCATTGATACATAATTCCGAATCAACAATCAGAATTGGCGAACCAAAGAGGTTGAGTATCGATGATACGGGAATACGGGTGCAGAGCGAATACATTTTTGCCTGGCCATGCTGCCGCATCTCAGCCTGACCGGAAAGATGAAGATTCTCAAGGTACCGGGCCGTGGAAATCCGGTTGAGCGATACCGCATCTGATACTTCGCTGATGGTCATTCCTTTTGGATGCAGTTTGAGGATTGCTTTGATCCTGGCAATCTCTTCATCCCGATGATTCATGAAAAAACAGGGGCTCTCCTACTTAACCGTTCGTCCGGATGCCTTTAAAAATGTTGCATGAATTGTCTGTCACTCTTGCTGCATGACCGCTTTGCAGTTTTATATACTATGTGCTGTTCGGGGTTCTTGATTTTCCCTGGTCTATACTGTTGTTGAATGCCGGACTGCTGGTCCGTGATGGGTTTTCATTCCCGCAGACCAGCCGGCGAGGCATTGCAGAACAATCAATCACGGCAGCAGGAATCGCCGGCCAGTAAAAACCGGTCCTGCCCGAAAAATAAGAGGAAAATAATTCCGGAAATCGTGATGAATATGGATACACAGGAAATCGAAAATCTCTTTACTCAAGCTGAACAGGGCGATCATTCTGCCCTGAACCAGATCCGGAGCCAGTATTTCCGGATCCATGAGATGAATGCCGGTCTTTCAGAGATCCATTCGGTCCTTGTGAAGACTTCACAGAATGATTATACGGTAAACGTGAAGGGAACGTACTCCGGCACGCTTGCGGATGTGGCACGCGAAGTAAACCTCGTGCAGGAGCGGCTCCTCCATTTACAGGCAACGGCAGGCCACATTGCTGCCGGCAACATCGAAGACCTTGCGGAATTCAGGAGGGTTGGCAGGAGATGCGAGAATGATCAGATGGTACCGGCTTTTATCCAGATGATGACGGCAATTTCCGGCATGATCTCGGATGTAACTATGCTCTCTGCGGCAACAAAGGAGGGGAGGCTCTCAGTACGGGCCGATACTTCATGCCACCAGGGGGAATTCAGGAAAATTATTGAAGGATTCAATACGTCGCTTGATGCGATCACGCTGCCCATCAACGAAGGCATCCGGGTTTCCCATGAGCTTGCAAAAGGAAATTTTTCCGCCCGTATGGATGAGTCCATTCACATCTCCGGTGATTTTGTAAAATTCCGGGATGCTCTTAACGGCGTCAGCAATCACGTATCCGCAGCAGTCTCTGAGATAACACGAGTCGCAGATGCGTATGCAGTCTGTGATTTTACCGCTCGCATTGAACGGAACGAAAGCCTGACCGGGGATTTCGTGGAACTTATCGCGTCCCTCAACAAGATCGGAGCAGAAGTTGCAGAAGCCATGGGTATCGTCAGCATACAGGTAAAGAACCTGTCTGAGGAAACGGAAGAAGCTGCATCAGGGCTCGCCAAAATTTCCGAAGATTCCGGTTCCATAGCAAAGAATACGACCCATGTCCATGAGAACATGGAAAAAGGAAGCAACGGGATCTCGCAGGTATCAAAGGCAATGGAGGATCTTGCCGCAGCTATCGAAGAGATAACCTCCAATATGGAAACCGTGGCTTCACTGGCGAGAAAAACCACCGAACTCAGCAGGGACGGTGTTGAATTTTCGAAAAAAGCCAATGAAAGCATGGGCAGAATCAATGATGCGACTTCGGTAGTAAATACCAGCATTTCGGAAATCAGCGCAAAGATGAATGAGATCGGAAAGATTGTCGGGATAATCCGGGATCTTGCAAACCAGACCAACCTGCTTGCCCTCAATGCAGCAATAGAAGCAGCACGGGCCGGGGACGCCGGCCGGGGATTTGCCGTTGTCGCTGCTGAAGTCAAATCCCTTGCCCAGGAATCCCGGGCTTCGGCAGAAAATATTGAGAATATGATCCGGGATCTCCAGGACCGGTCAAAGAAAGCAGCTGAGGCGGTTGCCGTTGCAACAAATGAGGTAAGCGTTGGCAGCAGGGATGTCGATGATACGATCAGAATGTTTGACCAGATTGTCGCATCGATCGACCAGGTATCCAGAAATACGGAAGAAGTTGCCGCAGCCACTGAGGAACAGGCGGCAACGGTTGAAGAAATTACTGCCAGTACCAATGAAGTGACCCGGCTTTTTGAAGAAACCAAAAAAGAATCATCTGATACAGCAGCAGCTACGGAAGAATCTCTGGCATCCATCGAAGAGATCAATTCCGTGATTGGCGGCGTAAACACGGTTGTTGCAAACCTGACCTCAGAAATGACAAAATTCAGGGTATAACCGGTGGTGTCACATGCCTGCTGATTTGCTTTCAGATGAACAAAAACACCGTACGAATCCAGGACGGGAAACACCGGGGAGTGCGGCAGAAACGATCCAGGTGGTGGAGTTCCTCCTCAGTAAGGAGCACTATGCCATCGATCTCTATGATGTCAGGGAAGTTGTGGATTATACGAAGATTACCCGTCTGCCCAATGCACCGGCATATATCAAAGGAATCATTGATCTGCGGGGGGAAATTACCACCATCGTGGATCTTGATGAACGGCTCAATGTCAATGCAGCCGGTAGCGATCTTCCGGATGAAAACCGGAGGATAATTGTCCTTGATGAAAAACTGACCGGTGTCAAAATGGGCATTATTGTCGACGATGTCCTTTCCGTATCCACATTTGATCCGGATGACGTTGACCGATCCTCTGCATCGCTGTACAACGAGGACCAGGCAATTATGGGAATTATCCGTAAGAAAGTCCGGTTGCATGACCGGGTGGTATCCGATCTCATTGTCTGGATTTGCATCCACCGGATTCTCAGGGACATTGAAGGCACAACACCCCAAAAAAATCCCCTAACCTCGTGAATGGCGACCAGGAAACGTACGTGAATGGATAAATCTGGAGGGACTTATGAATATGATACATACCTTGTATGTCGACGACGAACCGGATCTTCTTGAAATCGGGAAACTTTTTCTTGAACGATCCCGGGATATCGCAATCGATACGGATTTGTCAGCAAAAAATGCACTTGGCAAAGCAAAATCCGGCAGATATGATGCAATCATTTCAGATTATGTAATGCCGGAGATGGATGGGATCTCGCTCCTCAAGGAAGTCCGGAAATCCGGCTGTACCATACCCTTTATCCTTTTTACCGGAAGAGGCAGGGAAGAAGTGGTCATCGACGCACTCAACAACGGTGCTGATTTCTATCTCCAGAAAGGCGGGAATCCCCGGGCACAGTTTGCCGAATTGCGGAGTATGCTTATCCAGGCTGTTGAACGACGCAATGTTGAAGCCCGGCTCAAAAATAGCGAAGAACGGTACCGCAATGTTGTTGAGGATCAGACCGAAGCGATCTGCCGGTTCCGGTCTGACAGTACGCATGTCTTTGTGAATTCTGCCTATTGTAATCTTGTAGGAAAAAATAAAGACGAGTTGATCGGTAAAAAGTTCACGCCGAATATTCCCAACGAGGATCTTGCAAAAACGCATAACTTCCTCCGCTCCCTTACCCCGGAAAACCCGAAAGGGTATATGACGCAGTGTATTCTCATGCCGGATGGGTCGAAGCGGTGGCTGCGGTGCAATGACCGGGCAATTTTCGATGACCATGGATCGATTATCGAGTACCAGTCAGTTTCACGAGACATTACCGAGCAGAAAAAAGCAGAGGATGCACTGGTCGACTCGCAGAGAACCCTGCAATATATTATCGACCTGATGCCCGATGCAATGTACGGAATCGACCGTTGCGGGAGGGTCATTGTCTGGAATAAAGCCGCTGAACATATGACCGGGGTTGCCGGACGGGACCTGATCGGCAAAACCGATTATGAACACGCGGTTCCTTTTTACGGCGAACGGATTCCGACCCTTGTCGATTGTATCATTCATCCGGAGAGTGCATCCACCCTGTATGAACATGTCCAGAAAACCGAAGGGACCACGCTCATCAGTGAATCCCATGCAACATTTGCGGATGGCAGGACAACGAATCTCTGGATAAAAGCCTGCCCGCTCTTTGATCATGATGGGAAAATTTCGGGTGCAATTTCCGTAATCCGCGATATTTCAAACTACAAGCAGCTCGAGGCAGCACTTCTCCAGTCAAACCGGAAACTCAGCCTGATGAGTTCGGTAACACGGCACGGGATTCTCAATAAACTGTGTGTCCTGAATGTGTACCTGGATCTGATACGGACGGACACGTCACCCCAACAGGTATCCGACCGGTTGTCCCGGATAGAATCGACGGTAAATGCAATACGGGATCAGATAAGTTCTACGTGGCAGTACCAGAATATCGGGATGAAAGCACCGCTCTGGCACACGGCGTCCGACAGTTTTTGCAGCGCGATATCCCAGGTGGATATAAAAAACCTGCATTGTTCAGACAAGCTTGCGGGGCTTGAACTCCGTGCAGATCCGATGCTGGAACAGGTTTTTGTAAATCTTATTGAAAACACGGTGTTTCATAGTCCGGGAGCTACCGAAGTCACCTGTTCTTATGAAAAAACAGAAACCGGCGTATCGGTTCTCTACGAGGATAACGGGGAGGGTATACCGGTGCCGGAAAAGAACCTGGTATTCATGGAAGGTCACGGGAAGAACAATGGCCTTGGATTATATTATGTCCAGCAGATTCTCTCTATTACCGGTATTACGGTTAAGGAAACGGGAGAATATGGTAAGGGGGTGAGGTTTGAACTCAGTGTCCCGGAGGGCCATTATATCATTCATCCTCCCGGTTTTGCCCCGCATCCCGGGACATCCCCGAATCCGGCACCGTTCCGGAAAGACACCTGAATAAGGAGCATCCTCCCCTTTTTTTTAAAAAGGTATGCTCTGGAGAAATCCTGTTTCAAGAGATATGCTCTCCCCTCTTGTGCCAGCCCTGCCCCCAAAGGGGCGGTGGCGAAGGTGCATATGATGCCCCGGAATTACCTGTGCGGGAATTCTCCTGCTTTTTTTATGAACGGGCCGGCAATCAGGATTTTTTTGATCCGGGGAATTCATGTGCATTACGAACGGGAAGATTGATCTGACTGCTGCGCTCTGCATTCCGTTTCCTTGGGGGTCGGCCGGGTACCATCATATCATCACCATGAAATCCCGGATATCTGCCTGAACCGTTACGGCCCGGGATACGGAGCATCGGAAAAAACATGGCTTTTCACGCCATTATTCCGGCAGGGTTAATTACCGTTAAGGAAAATGTTTGTGAGATTAACCTATGAGAACATTACCTGTCATCATCCTTTTCTGCATTGTCTCTGTCATGCTGATCGCTGCCGGCTGTACCGGTTCTTCCGGGACAACTTCGGCAACCCCTGTTGCAACACCTGCTGTACTGTCGTCTGAAGTCTCGTCATGGTCCGGGACCTGGAATTCCACGTATAACACGGATATGTATGGAACATCCATCGAGGTTCTTACGTTTACTCAGACCGGGTCTTCCGTATCCGGGACCTATCATGAGGGTAAAGGTACGCTTGTCGGTGATGTGATGAATGGCACATTGACCGGTACCTGGAATGATTCTGATATCAACGGAACCTACTCAGGATTCTTTGTATTCGAACAGGCCCCGGATGGAAAATCATTCACCGGCCGGTGGGTCAATACCGCTGACGGTGCCGATGCCCTGAAGACTACGGCAAACGTCTGGAATGCGGAGATGGTACCTGCCACTACAACCGCCTCACCAGCTCCTGAAACCAAATCCTGGTCCGGGGACTGGAATACCACATGGCTCGAATCAAATGGCAATATGACCGTCTCATCAATGTCCCTTATCCAGGCCGGTTCAGAGGTAACCGGAACCTACGCGTACACATACCCGGGTGAAGAAACCTATACTGGAGTTCTCAATGCCTCCGTTCAGGGAAATACGATTGCCGGGACCTATTCGGAAACCGATGCTGATACCGGGCTCTTTGAATTTGAGCTGTCGGCAGACCAGAACTCGTTTACCGGCCGATGGGCACATGCTTCCGAAGGATCGGGAGCGCTTGTGAATTCAACCCGCTTCTGGAACGGGGTCCGGGTATAATAGTCCGGCATCTGGTTCAATTTTTTTTTCGTCGCCATTTCCCGATTATTTCTGTTTCCCTCCGGAAATTCCAATCATGACCGTTCCGGATAATACCGGCAGGTTGAGATGCAGGACAGACCGGGGACCGGTCAGTCCGTGCGAGGGATGGACCAATCCGCCGGCCGTGATGGAACGGATTGCCGGGACAACTGGTCGATGAAGAAAAAAGCTGCATTAACGCATTCTGGGCAGAAAAATATGGGACTTCCGATAAGGAACATGGAGCTGTGATAACGGAACCTTCCGTAAAATTCATCCGGAATTACATCATGAGAACAGCACTGAAAACCTGATGTCATTACGTCGAGAGAAAACCGGATAGAAAAACCACTCCCTGATATATCGGCAATTGGAAAAGCTATCTGTTATCGATGAAAAAACCTGTAAATTTGATAATCTTGGCTCATATAGAATAAATCATAGTGAATATGTCATAGCAAAATAGTAAAATCACTATAGTACTTTTACCTAACAAATAAAACATGGGGGATAACGGATTTTTAGGTATTCTCGGAACCATTCTCGGAACCATTCTCGGGTTTGTATTATCAATAATAGGGGATTTCATTAAAACAAAACAAAATAGACAGCGTTATCAAAATCTATTGCGATTTAAATTATACGACCTCAGAGAGAATATTGACACTGTTAATAATTATGTTGACAAATTTGACAAAATAACCGATCAAAATTTAATAGAAATACGGGATTTTTTACTCAAGAGCGGTACAAAAGAAAAAATTTTAAATTTGGAGTCTATAATTGATAAAATTGTTAGCTCGAAATCTGGTAAGAAAGAAAAATTGTATTTAGCCGCACTATCACGCTTAAAGAATAATTTAAATTTTTTACTAACTTTCGAAAGTATTCCTCTGTACGATCGTCAAGATAAAAAACCATTATTAAATGAGAGGTTACCACAAATTTATCTAGATATGGACTGCCTTATCCAAGGTGAATACACCGTATTTGTTACAAACTCTAAGAGATACAAAACTGAAGACAAAACAATAAAATAAATTTTTAATTTAATTACAGTCAACAGTGTATTTGTTTTTAAAAATAGAGTTAATAATGCCCTTTCTGATAGTATCACAAAAAGACAAAGTTTAGAGATTTTTACTTCAGGTTCCTTAAAAAAAAAATAACCCCTCTCCCCATCAACCCGGAAAGCCCCCGGGTCCCATGCCCGATGGCGCCCCCATCCCGGTTGCAGAACCTGCTGTCGTGACAGTTCCCGAGACGGTGAAATTTGTAACCTGCGTTCCTGCAGAATAGGTTCCTCCCGAGTACAGGCCATCGGTTATTACTCCGGTTGAACTGCCTCCCGTGTAAACCAGATAGGTCGTGCCCTTTTCCAGCAGGGATGAGCTGAAGATGATGGACTGGTATGTCTTGTTCGGTGCAAATGTCAGGATTTCTTCGCCGTTTTCGGTCTCAATATGTACCAGTGTGCCTGCCGGCTGCGATGAGGCCAGGTTTATCATAACCGCATACTGCGATGATGACGTACCGGGAGCCTGTGCCATGCCGGAACTACCGGCTGCAAGGAGATATCCTCCGTTCATCGTAAATGTCCCGTCATAGTCAAGCGCTCCGTTGCCGTTATTGGTCGGACCATTGACAAGTAACGTTCCCCCGGTCATGGTAACCGGGCCGTTTACATCAATCCCGTCACCACCTGCATCGACGACAATATATCCCCCGCTGACAGTAAGCGAGATGCCGCTTGTCGGATTGAACGTATTTTGGCCGGGCCTGCCCTGTGACGAAGATGCATCATTTCCTCCGGCAGCGTTGATCCCGTCATCGCCTGCTGTGATATGGATAGTCCCGCCACGGATGGTTATGGCTGCACTTTCAATTCCCTCGCAGGATTTCGAAATGATGATAGTCCCGCCGGTAATAACCAGCGTGGAATCGGCATGGATGCCGTCATCCCCTGATGCTGCCAGGATGGTTCCCCCGTCAATGGTTATCCTGCCATTGGAGTGGATAGCATCATCGGAAGTATCGAGTGTGATCGTACCCCCCGTGATTGTTATCGCGCTCACCGCCTTGAGTCCCTTGATGCTCGTATCCGTAGTGCTGGCGACCGAGACCGTTCCGCCCCGGTTGCCCCAGGAATCTGTGCTGCCCGTACCTGTCGTGCCGCTGCCATCACCGGTGGTCATGGTTATCGTACCTCCCGTGATGCTGATGCTGGTCTCTGCCTGGATGCCATCTTCTCTGGCAGTAATGCTGATGATGCCACCTTCAACGGCCACGTATCCTTTTTCCGGATCCTCATCATTACTGGACTGCATTCCGTCACCACCGGCCTGTATCGTGATGCTTCCGTCCCGGATCGCAATAGAGTCCTTTCCTCGTATGCCATCACCATTTGATGTAACCGTGATGGTGCCCCCGGTAATCTTGAGATCGTCCTTGCTCACGATTCCATGGTTGTAGTTTCCCGTTACGGTCAGCGATCCCGCACCATTGATCGTAAGATCATCGCTGCTGAAAATTGCAGCATCGGGTTCGTCGGATCCGGCGGTCTCAACAATATATGAAGATCCATCCGTGACGTAGTTGTCCGAGCCTTCGGCAAGCGTAATCACTGTTTTGTCTGCATTGATGATCTGGATGGGAGCAGTCGTGGAACACGATATCGTTACCCCATTTAAGATGAGTTTCACGGTCTCATCGTCCCCGGCATCAACAATGATCTGCCCGTCATTCAGCGTACCTCGAATACTGTAGGTTCCTGCTGACGTGATTGTCACTTTTGTCCCATCAACGGTTATGCCGTCTCCCTGGCTGGTTATCGAATCCCCCTTCAGGGTTATGGATGAATCCGTGTCATTGTCCTGGCCGGAATCCTGATCATCGCTATCGTAAACTACCGATACCGGTACCGATATATCAACGGATGCACCGGAACCCGTGGCGGAAGTACCGGATATGCCCAAAGCCTGCGTGAGATCCAGGCAGCCGGCACAGCTGAGTATGAGTGCCAGTACCAGGAACGGCAGGAAAATTTTTTTCATAGCCACTTATCCCTTCTTTGAATAGGTTATGCTGATCTCGGCAACATCTTTGAGGAAATCGATACTGACGATATCATAATCCTTTACGGCAAGGCCGGTTCTTGCGCTGAGATCCGCAAGCATCTCTTCTTTTCGTTCCGGTTTTACCAGATCGATCTTCTCATACACGATGTTCATCTGGTACTGGTTCCGGTGGAATCCCCATTCCCGGTCAAGGATCCAGATGACCAGCACGATGAGCAGATCCATAATGAGCAGCTTGTCGTACTCGTACGCGTCCCAGAGCACGGAGTTCAGGATGGGCATTGCTGCCATCACAAACAGGTACGTCATCTCGCGTATGGGGACGGTCTCGGTCCTGTACCGGAGGATCGAGAAGAGTGCAAACAGGCCAAACCCTGCTCCTATGGACAACTCGATGCTGGTAAACAGGCCCATGATGAAATAGATCACGGTGTTGAACGCAAGGAAGGTAAAGACAAAGTTGTTGCTCTTTCCCCTCGGGTAATAGATCAGCCGCACGACGAGGAGTGCCAGCAGGAAATTGAATATGAATCCTGCGGCAAAAAGACCAAGGTCGCTTAGCATGGAACGCCACCTCCGGCAGAAATCCGCGAGAGGAAGAGCAGGTTTTCTTTGAACCGGTTATGTTTCAGCCAGTCATAGAGCAGGGAGACGCCGATACAGTACTTGGAAAATCCCCGTTTCCGGATTCCCATCTCATGCAGGGCGTGAAGTGCCGGGGAATTTTTTGTGCCTTTCTCGTACTTTATCTCACCAATCACCAGGTCGGGATACGCGATCACCCGGGTTCCGTTGTCAAATGCGAGATCCGTATCGAACGTGATGCGTTCCGCTGAATTTGTCGATACCAGGGTGATCCGGTTATAGATGGTTCGTATCACGGGGATGAAGGACCGGCAGTCATAGGGAAGCACGGACCGGAGAAATTCCACCTGGGCAGGAAGGAACCCGGAGGCAAACCCGCAGGTTTTCATGCGGTTTTTTTCTGTCTCTCCTTTGTTGTCCTTCTTTTTTACTTCGAGGAATGTTTCATCCGATGCATCGTAATGACGAAACCGCAGTTTGTACCGGTTGGCCTTCCCGTTATGGTGCTGGTAGTAGGAAAGAAACTCCGGTGTATCGTAATACATTGTCTCGTATCTCCCGATTCTTTTTCCCTGGATTTCCAGGATGCGGTAGGAACCGCCAAGGGACTGCACGAGATTCCTGCACTGCGCAAGCGTCATTACGTGCTTGCTTTCTACCCGGGTCATGAGCTGGGCTTTTGTGTCTTCCAGCCAGGAGAGGGTGATACTTTCATATCCCTCGATGAGATCGTTTAATGCAGACTGGTCGGCCGGCATACGCTGCCGGCGCGGGACTTCATGTTCATTATCCATGATTTCCCTCTTCAGCCGGATAGTCCGGGCCTGACAGGCTGCTGTGCGTTACCGTATAGGGTACGGGAACCACAAGCAGCGAATAAATCTTATCTGTTATTCTTGCTTTTGTTGTCATGGTTCCTCCATGGTTCATGTATTCGTATCTCCGAATATTCCTGCAGGATTATTCCTGGAACCATGGCCGGTTCTTTGCCAGACCCGCCATGATCCCGTCCTGCAGCGCGGAGAACTCCACGTACATGGACCCGGGGTATATTATATTCACAGTCCGGTGCCGGTCAAACCATCAACCAAAACAGGGAATGATTGAACCTGCGGGTTAATGTAATCCGGATTTTCAATTTTCAACGGTAATGTGGTGGTTTTACCCGGTGGAACGGGCAGCCGGTTATCGGATGTAATCCGGATGATTGTTCCGTATCGTGCCAAACGGGAAATCCGGCTGATTCGTGCGTGACGGTGCGGTTTGCCGGTTGTCCTGTATTCTGCCGGGCGACAAAAATTCCTGGAACTGTCACTACTAAACCCGTTTCCCGGAAGATCCGTGCGAGGATTTCAATGTCCCTTAAAATCATGACGGGGAGGCTTCACCGTATCAAAAGGAATAAGAGCGTCGCACCGATAACAAGATACTATGACCCTTACAGAAGAACAGAAAACCGAAGTCAGGGCAGCGATGAACCAGTACGCCACCGCGTACCAGAAGAAGGACCTTGCGGGTTTCAGGGCAGTATTTTCCCCGGCTGTCTGCGGTTTTGGCAGCGGACCTGACGAAGTTATCGAAAATTATGCGGGTTTTCTCCGGCAGATCACGCGGGATATAAGCCAGGCAACGGTCAATGCAGTGGAATTTTCCGATACGAACATTTTTGGCGAGGGAAGGATTGCCTGGGTCATGACCCGGACTGCCATCACCTTCACGGTTGCCGGAGCAAAAAAACAGACCCTGCATGGCAGGTCGACGATGGTGCTGCGCAATACCGGGAGCCGCTGGCTCATCGAGCAGATCCACTTTTCCATGCCCTATGGCGGCCAGTCTGAAGGGCAGTCGTTTCCCGGTGCGTAAACCCCGGTTTCTTTTTTTTTCCTGCGTGATTGTCGTGTGTCTCCCGGTTTTATTTGCCCGGGATATGAGATCACTATCCTCTGCTCCGCATCAAAATGCCGTTACCGGCTGATATCCGGGACCCGGGGATCTGATACGGACCTGAAAAATGCCGGGGAGATTTCCAATCATTTATCTTTTTTAGAATCTGATTGGACATCATCATGAACCGGCAGCAAGAACTCAGGTCTGCTGCTGTCTATGCACTCATCGTGATTGCGACGTGCATTGCCTTTGGGGCAATAGTTGTTGGTATCCATGAACACATTCACAGCACAACTGCATATCTCATGGATCACATGGCAAGTCCTTTTGCTATCGAGCGGGGAAACCTGGTAACCCTGGACGGGTGGGATGAAGGAGTCTCCTATTCTGCCCTGTTCCCGGCAGGGAAGGGGACCGATGCTGCAATTATTGCCGTCATGCCGCTCATCATGCATACGGCATTTGTCATCGGGGGGTTGTACGTCCTCCTGTCCGGAATAATCTCCCGGAAAAAATGGCTGTTCCATCTCACCTTCTGGCTCGTGGTCGTCAACCTGATGGAACTTTTTGCCTATATGCCGGGACGGGCATTTTCCCGGCACGGCGATATCGGGAACATCAACCATGGTCTGGGCCTTTCACCCTGGCTGCTCCTTCTTCTCACGACGCCCCCCTGGTCCTGCTCGCGTTGTATTACCTGTACGGGCGGGTGCTGCCCCGGATGAATGTCGTTGTTGCTGGTGATTCGCGATGGGTCCGGTACGTGATCCTTATTTTTTTTGCATTCTATCTCTTCATATTCCGGGCAAGCATCCACAATGCCCTCGCGTTCTCTCCCGACATGGAGTGGTTGACCGGGCTCTCCGGGTATGCGGCATTCATACTGGTCCTGTATTTCTGCAGGCCGGGTATGCCGTGGGTTATCGACGCGGAGAAAAAGTTCATGGCATGGAGAGACCGGGCAGGCGGCGAGCCGGGAACCTGATTTTTTCCAGTCTTTTATCAGTGAGGGTTTTTCCGGACCGATCGCATTGGTTCGATATCATAGATACCCTCTCTTAAGGAAAAGGATAGTACCGTGTAATACGGAAGGGCGAGTGATTATGATGAGGCGTTTCAATAGTCAGAAATTCCCAAATCGCGATCTTTTTCCCTCCCTCATCCCAACACACTATACTGGCTGATGTTAGTGGAGCGTATGAACCATGGCTGATACACAATCCGGAACATCGCCGCTTGCCCGGCTCGTGCTGTTCATGATCTGCCTCGCACTCGTTGGCTGCCTCGTTGCAGGAGTCCATTATTATGCCGTGGATCTTCCGGCACAGTCAGCACTGCCGGTCCCGGTAAATTTTGTATGCAACCATGATAAAATCCCGGGCTGCGGATATATCGCCAGCACGATCTGCCATGCCCCGGGAACCCAGAGCCTCGACGCGTATTACCAGTGCCTTGATGATTTTGGATGCTGCTGATCGCGTATCCCGCTTCCCCTTTTAAAATACCCTGCTGTTATTTCATGAAGCAGGACGGATCTGTTAAAACGGAGCGACCACAGCATGTCCAGAGTATTGGCATCCCCGTCAAAATATATCCAGGGCCCGGGCGAGCTTATGAGGATAAAGGATCGCATTTCCCACCTGGGCGGCCCCGTTCTGGTTGTCATGGGGGGATTTGCGTACCATCATCTGAAAGGGATCATCGAAGAGAGTTTCAGCGGTTCAGCCAGATCCCTGGTTTTTGAGAAATTCGGTGGAGAATGCACACGGAAAGAAATCGACCGGATCCGTGCCATCTGCTCGAAGCACAACTGCACCGTGGTCGTTGGAATCGGCGGGGGCAAGGCTCTTGATACTGCAAAAGGTGTGGCATACTTTGAAGGTGTCCCGATGGTTTCGGTTCCAACGATTGCATCGACTGATGCTCCCACAAGCGCAATTGCCGTTACCTATACCGAAGATCATGTCTTTGACGGGAATATCATTCTTCCGAAAAACCCGGACCTGGTCCTGGTCGATACCGATATCATCACCCGGGCACCGGTCCGGTTTCTTGTTGCCGGCATGGGGGATGCGTTGTCAACGTATTTTGAAGCGGGAGCAAATGCAGCTTCAGATCATGATAATTTTGCGGGCGGGAAATCGACCAACACCTCCCTGGCACTTGCAAAATTGTGTTATGAAATCCTGATCCGGGACGGCCTGAATGCAAAACGGGCTGCCGAAAACCGGGTATGCTCCCGGGACCTCGAAAATATCATTGAAGCAAATATCTATCTCAGTGGTATCGGCTTTGAAAGCAATGGGATCGCCTGTGCCCATTCTGTCTATAATGCTTTTACACAACTCCCTTCCTGCCGGCATATGTATCACGGGGAACTGGTTGCGTTTGGCACCCTCGTCCAGCTGGTGCTGGAAAACCGGTCGGAAGCAGAACTCGAAGAAGTACTCCGGTTCTGTACGAGCGTCGGGCTGCCGGTCACGTTTGCGGAGATAAGTACACGGGATCTTACCCGGGATGAACTCATGAGCGTTGCCGTTGCTGCGTGTGGTCCGGGAATCAAAGCGGCCGGTTTTTCGTATGGCGGAATAATTTTTTTCCGGAAATTTTTTTTTTGGAAAAATGTTTTTAAAAATTTCCGGGATTTTTTTGCAGCGGAAAATATTCTCAGGAAAAATTCCGGGAAGGCAAAGCCCGGTATTATGCGAACATCTTGTTGTGGGAATCCGGGAAAAAATATGGAAAAAAAAAGCGGGAAAACCTTCCCCGACGGGCCCGGACCGGGGTGTCGTTTCCGGCGGGCCTGTTATTGCTGTTTCTGTCGCGTTTTCTGCCCGGGATCAATCATTCGTCCATCCGGAAAAACAGGGCCCTGGAAGCCCGCTAAATTGCGCGGTTTTATTTTGATTAAATCGTGTATTTTCCAAAAATAACCGATTATACAAGTATTTTTGTCGGGTGTTGGCACCGTTTCTACTGGAGATAGAAACGGGATCGTCCGATTGGCAAACGGAGCCCTGTACGGGCGTATTTGGGATGAGCTTTTCCGGAGGGATATCTGCGGGGCAGTCCGGGTACCTGGCCGGACAGGGCAGTCGGACCTGTGATCCCGCAATCATGATTCTCCGACAGAGAGTGTCCTGCCCGGAAGGGATCCGGGGCCTGGAATATCGCATATTTTGCCGAATTCCGGCACAGGATTTTCAACGGAGCCTAAAATCATCTCCGTTTGGCGGATTTCGGCATAAATCAGCCCCGGAAAAATTCGTTTTTATTGCGATTCTGTTGGCAGATCCCGGGAAAAACGGGTTATGGGATGCCGGATCGAAAAAAACCCCTGTTTTCCGGATGAGGGTTGTGGCACGTCGGTGGGGTGCTTTCACGTCGGATAATACTGCCGGATTATGTGTTTGTGCAAAAAAGTTAGGTGGAATGCATTAAACAGGGGGTTGGAGGATCCTTATCCGGGCGTGTATAGGGCTCCGATAGGGTATTTTTATGAAATGGGGGTCGTATAGAGGTTGGATTGGGACGCGATTTATTCGGTTTTGAGGGGCTCTTTTTCTGTGCCGGGAAATATTTTTGAAAATGTTTTCCGGATATTTTTTTGCCGGATAATTTTTCATTGCCAGGAATTATTTTTGAAAATAATTTTGAAACCTTTTTGTCCGGCCGGGAAATATTTTGCCTGAAATTTTTTCTTTGCATAACGTTTTGAAAAAGAAAATTGTTTGGAAGTGTCTGATCGATTTTTAAAAATATTTGTTCGCAAACTTGATCGGGAAAATATTTTTGAGCGTTGCGAGGCTCCCCACCCTTCGGGTCGCTCGGCCGGCTCACGGCCCCTCGCTGGGCGAAGAGGTTGTAAGAGTCATCATTAGGGGGTCAAGGGGATCTCCCCCATTGGAGAGAGGGGGGCACACTCGTAATGCGTTTCATACCCGTTCTCGGTCATGCAATCGCGTGTGAAAATGAGATTTGGCAAAGCGATCCGTATTAGGCTTCTTGAAAAATAAATCTAAAAATTATGTCGGGGGATTTATTTACAATTCCATGCTAAAAATCATAGATGGATGCTGCGTTGAAAAAGAGGGGCCTAAATCTTCTCAGGACAGCGGTACAAGATTCATCTGTTGAATTCAGACCCGGCCAATGGGAAATTATCGAACAACTGGTCAATGAGAATGCCCACCTTCTTGTAGTTCAGAGAACCGGGTGGGGAAAGAGCATCGTATACTTTATTGCAACAAAATTGCTCCGCGAAAAAGGTTCTGGCCCTACAATTCTCATCTCGCCTCTTCTCGCATTAATGCGCAATCAGATCGCCGCAGCAGAACGAATAGTTCTGACGGCTAAGACAATAAATTCGAGCAATAAGGATGAGTGGGATCAAATTTATCTTGATCTGGACGCAAAGAAGCTCGATTTTCTTATTATTTCTCCAGAACGGTTATCAAATGAAAAATTCCGAGAAAAATTATTGCCGATTGCAAATACGGTAGGTCTTTTTGTAATTGATGAAGCGCATTGCATCAGTGACTGGGGTCATGATTTCCGTCCGGATTATCAAAGAATTCTTAGGATTCTCCAAATTTTGCCAAAAAATATCCCACTTCTTGCTACAACAGCAACAGCAAATGATCGGGTGATTGAAGACATTCGTTCTCAGATTGGTGACAAATTAGGAATATTCCGGGGTCCACTTGCACGAGCATCCCTCAGCCTTCAGAATATCGTCTTACCCTCACGGGAAGAACGCATGGCGTGGTTGGCTGAAAATGTTCCCAAAATGCCGGGCAGTGGAATAATCTATTCAATGACAGTGAAGGATTCGACCCGCATTGCCCAATGGTTACAGGATCAGGGTATTAATGCACAAGCGTACTCTGGGGATTCCGATTCTGCGGATAGAGAGAGAATGGAGCAGGATCTTCTCGATAATAGGATCAAAGTGCTTGTCGCGACAAGTGCATTGGGTATGGGATTCGACAAACCGGATCTCGGGTTTGTTATTCATTACCAACGACCGGGATCCGTGGTAGCTTATTATCAACAGGTGGGACGTGCAGGTCGGGCATTACCTCAGGCATATGGGATTTTACTCGCGGGTGAAGAGGATGAGGAAATCGTTGAATATTTTATAAAAACCGCGTTTCCCAAAGAAGAACACGTTTCTATAATTCTTAAAAAACTGGAAGAAGCGGATGACGGATTGTCAATTTTAATGATTGAGGAACTCACGAATCTTTCAAAAGCCCAAATTGAAAATGTTTTTAAAATAATTTCTGTTGAGACACCATCACCGGTTGTGAAAAATGATTCACGTTATTGTGCAACAGCAACAGCATATACAATCAATAAAGCAAAAATCGAACGATTGACTTCTCTTCGCCATGCGGAATGGAAAAGGATCAATGAATACTTAGTAAGCCGTTCATGCCTGATGATGTTCCTCCAAAGGGATTTGGGAGACTTGGAAGCAAAACCCTGTGGCAAATGTTCCGTTTGTCTTGGCAAGGCACTGATTCTAGAAAAACCTTCAGACTCACTTGTCGCCGAAGCACGGCAATTTCTGTACACGAATCAACACGTGATATCACCACGCCTTCAATGGCCAGCAAGATTAACTTTTTCGCAAGAAGGATGGCATGGGCGTATTCCAGATAATTTACGAGCAACACCTGGCAGGGCACTATCTTCGTGGGGGGATGGTGGCTGGGGAGAGTTGGTCAAATCCGGAAAACATTCTGATCATTTCGATAATAAACTTGTACATGCAATGTATGATCTGGTCGTAAACACATGGAAACCCGATCCTATGCCAACATGGGTCACTTGTGTTCCCTCACTTAGGAAGAAAACTCTGGTTAAAAATTTTGCACAGGCTGTTGCGAAGGAACTAAACATTCCTTTTGTCGAATGTATCCAAAAAATCAAAGAGACAAAACCACAAAAGATGATGAAGAACAGTTATCAACAAGTGCAAAATCTTGACGGCGCCTTTGAACTCGATCCAGATGAAATGCCAGAGGGTCCGGTATTACTTATCGACGACATGGTAGATTCCAAGTGGACCTTCACGATTCTTGCAGCAATGTTGCAGTCCGCAGGAAGCGGTCCGGTATATCCCTGTGCTTTGACGGATACTCAAGGAAAGGATGTCTTATGATTCCAAATTCAATTACTCCCGATACTCAGGTAACGCTCCTTTTATGCAGCAGACTCGGGCAATGGAACGAGACTTCTTCAGCGCCATTGAGTACGACTGAATATTCAGCGTTATGTCAATGGTTACGCAACGAGTCAATGGGGTTGAAAGATCTTTTCAATCAGAATGTTGTCGATCAATACAGCAAAATTGCCCGGCTCGATCCCAAAAGATTGCCCACACTGTTAAGCCGGGGCGGTGCTCTTGCACTTTCGGTGGAAGATTGGACCAATAAAGGAATCTGGATCATTTCCCAAAACGATGAGGATTATCCCCGACGGCTTTTAGACCGTCTCTCCAATAAATCTCCTCCATTGTTGTATGGCACTGGAGATTCACGACTTTTATCAAATGGCGGCCTCGCTGTTGTTGGATCAAGAGATATCAGTGAACGGGCAAAAATCGCCACTCACCAAATAGGACATCTTTGCGCACAAACCGGGATTCAGTTAATTTCCGGAGGAGCCCGGGGTGTCGATATTGAGGCAATGCAGACGGTTCTCGAAGAGGGAGGGAAGGTTATTGGATTTATTGCTGATAGTCTTTTAAAAATGTCAGTGAACGGCAAATACCGCGAGGGACTTAGGGAACGTCGGTTAGTTCTTGTTACTTCGAGCGATCCAAAAACACCCTTCAGTGTCGGAAATGCAATGACACGAAATAAATTTGTGTACTGCCTAAGCGACTGGGCGCTTGTAATTGCGTCCTCATACAATGAAGGTGGAACATGGGCTGGAGCCACGGAAAACCTCAAGAACAAATGGGTACCGCTATTTGTCAGGAAAGATGTGGATGTTCCCGATGGAAATTTCCGTTTAATCGACAAGGGTGCAATTGCTCTTCCTCCGAATTCATTTTCCAATCCGGAAAAATTTCTGAATGCTCTTAAAGATGCACGGATGGTTGAGGATAAACCATGTGTTGTTTGTGATCTTTCTACTTCCTATTCATCAATAGAATTTGGGCAAAAACAAAACGAAATTGTTGAACCCATATTGAAGATAGATGTCATCAAGAAATTCGATGAAAATGTAAAAATATTTCAGCAGGATATCACAAATCAAAAAATTACTGACTTGCTCCCGATAGTCTGGCCCTACATTGAAAAGGAACTTGCTGAGCCGAAAACCGAAAAGGAACTTGCCACTGGATTCAATGTCGAATTAAAACAGATGAGAGAATGGCTTTCGGCTGCGATTAAAAAGGGAGATGTGAAAAAATTGGCTAAGCCTACTCGGTATGTAAAATCAAAAAATAAGATTTCCCTGGATATCTGGATAGAAAATTGATGATTTAATAATTAGAATTATTCTGAAAAAAAATTAATCTAAAATTTTCTCTCAAATAACTAATGATTGGGTATGCGAAGATAAGGAAGAATATTGTAGACATTACTGTCAATTGATGGGAAACAGGGCGAATTATAAGTCATAATTTGTGTCAAATCATTCGGCTCGTGTGTATGATTAAGTCTATACGTTGTGTAAAGATGTGGATAATTTAAAGCAATAATAAACTCGATAAATTGTCGGGGAGAAGGGACTGCATTCAAAGAAATTCTTGCATTCGGAAATTGACTGAAATGAAAATGGCAAGAATGATGAAGTGGTCGACAATAATTATGTGGCGAATAATCTATTCGCATCCAAGCGATAAGTGGATTTTCAGAACAATCTGAGGATTCACTCATTGAGATTGCATGATCGGGTTCTGTTGAGCAATTATCTAAATATTGCAGTTCTTGAAAATTATCTAATGAAAGTTCGCCGGTGCTATAGTACGCAAGGTTGGCAACACTAAGAATCTGATCATAATTGTTGAATTCATAATATAACTGAAAGAGAGATCCATCTGTAATCATCTGAAAAGAATACTGTCCAGTGTTTGCCATCTCGATTAGATCGGACCTACGAATATTATTTACAAGATTTCTTCGAGTGTAGTTACTCCAAGAAATTTTATGGTTTTCCTCATCTTTTTTATCTCTTCGATTGACAAAAAGGTGTGGCCAAGCGAGTAATGTTGTTTTAAGAGATTGGTAAGTTTCATTAAGATTCACGCTTTTTTGCCACCTCTTCGAGCATTTTCTTAACTTTATCGAATAACTCGGGGTCTTGGTCAGCAAGTGCATCAATTGCTTTCAAATCTATCCCGGTCAATCCCGTCAGATTGTCCCGAGCTTTACGAATGTCCCTTTTTCTCCGAGCAATTTCAGCGTCTAAATCTCGGATTTTTTCCATATCAGGGAAAATGAATTTAAATTTTGGTTGATCTGCCAAAATTCTATCAATCTCATTTTTTGCTTTTTTCATTCCGGTTCCTACACCACTTATCCGGACCCAAGCTTTCGATCGAGTTAATGCGGTAAAGGCACGATTGCGGTTTTGTAATGATTCAACATAATCGTAGAGTGCATCAAAACTGAATACATAAACAATATAGGATTCATTTCCTTTTGCGCGCATTACCGTTGATAGTGTCACCCTTCCATCTTCTGCATAAGCTGAACTATCATCGACGAGACCTGGAATAGCGGAATGAAGGCCAAGTGCATATAGTCGCTCTTGAATTGGAGGTAAATATTTCTTCATTTTTAGAGCGTCGAGACAGATCACAGAAATATGTTCTGGAAGAACCTTTTCAATAGTTATGTCGTTATAAATTGAGTGCGCAATCCAATCAAATTCCTTTTCTCTGTCATCAAATGTCTCAGAAATTATTACCTGTTGATCCCCCTTATAGACCTCAATAATGGGGTTTGGGCTATTCTTTTCAGGCCGGGAAATAACAACTTCCTCATCTTTTACCAAATCTCCGCTTTCAATTACATATCCAAAAGATTCCCAAGATTCTTTTTTACTAAGCATTTGAACGGGACCTTCGGGACAATAAAAACCGAGGCCAATCGCGTGTGCTAGCATTAAAACGGGTTGGCTACATCGATAAGAACGATGAAGAACAAAATCTTTCTCAATTCCTCCTGGGTAAGCTTCGCCTTCAAGAGTTACATTTGGTTTTCCTGTTTCGTTGAGCCCAAATAATTCTTCTGGCGATGGAACTTTTTCGCCGAACAAACTCTGAAGTTCATCATATACCCAGTAAATATTATGGGGTTCTGGAGTAAGCTTGAATAATAACTGAAAAAATTCTGGAGGAAAGTCCTGAGCTTCATCAACCATAATATAGTCATAAATTGGCTCAATATTTTTAAACAACACTTGATTACAACAAGCGATAAAAGGATTTTTCCAAGATATGCTACGAGCTTGAGACAAAGCCATCGTAGGAATTCCTAAATTTTTACAGGTATCATAATACACTCCAGCTTTCCGAGAGCTTCCCCATGCGTGCCTAATGTGTAAATTATCCCAATCTGGTACTGAATCACTATGAAATCTATAAAATTTGGTAATCAATGATTGAACTTGATTATATAGACTCTGGGTGTTAAAAGTAAAAAGAATTTTTTTCTCTGGAAATCTTTGGTGAATGTGGGCAGCTTTCATGGCCAGAAGAACTGTTTTTCCCGTTCCAGCCATTCCACGGATCCTTTGAGGTCCAGGTGCTATTTGGAGAGCGGCTTTCTCTTGCTCATCATCCAGTACGGCGATAAAAGAATCGATGGCTTTGATTGCATCTCCTAATGTTTTAGCATCTCTTTGCTTCAGACCACCTCCTTTGGTTAATGGGTTGATACCTTGAATAATTGACCGTGTTAGACGCCATTCCTCCTCAAGAAGATTTGGAGTTATTGGTTCAAGAAGAGTACTAATATCGCTATCTTTCCAAATTACTTTATGTTCATCTAATGATTCTGAAAATTTTATTTCAAATTCCTTTTTCGTTATAAGCGGAAGTGCTAAGATACAATAGGGTTTCAATCTTTTTCTCAAGTCGCGATCATTACCGAACTTTGAATTTAAGAGAAATACGAAATCTTCAGCCTCTTGTATAGGAGAATCGATTTCTTCATTGTTAATAGTCCAGATATTTTCGTTGATATTTGAAATTTCAGTTATTTGATATGGCAGAACACGGATTACAACCGGTTGATGCGTTTGTGTCAATAATGTAAATTCTGGAATCGTGCCAGAACGTGTTTTTAGAATTGGGTGCATGTAGTAACACACCCCGTTTAACTCCGGAAATGTGGCTTGAATTTTTGACCAAACATTTTTTGATGGTGCATCACCACCATATTTTGGAAGAGTAACAATTAATTCAACCATATTCTTCAAGTCCTTCTGACAGACAACATTAGTAAATAAATGATTATTTCATATGAAATAAGTAGTCATTCATTTTCTTCACACACCTTCACTCCTTATTCTATAATTTCACATTTCCCATCCACCCCCATCCCTCACCTTCATCCCCAACCCCACCCAACCTTAGTACCAGCATGAAATCCGCAGCCACAATCCTCCTGTTAATAACGTGCATCCTCCTGGCCGGATGTACAACCCCAGCCAGTACAACAAAGGACACCAAAACCACACAGGCAATTGTCGTCAACGAATCGATCCGCCCGGGTGACGACTTCTACACGTACGTCAACGACGCGTGGCTGAGAGACCATCCGATCCCTGCCGACAAAAGTTACTACGGATCCTTTTCCGAACTGGGGGATAAGGTCGACCGCGATCTCCTCGAACTCTCCCTCAGGGCCGGGAATGTTTCCGGCAGGGACGCCGACCGGAACCTCACCCTCATCGGGCAGTTCTACCGGTCCGGCATGGATACCGCTGCCATCGACAGCGCGGGAATCGCCCCGCTCGCAGGCGATCTCGCGATGATCGACGCGATCAATTCCCGCCAGGATCTCACGAACGCAACGGTCATCCTCCTGGCAGAAGGCTCCGGGCCGCTGTACTGGTATTTCGCTGACCCGAATCCCCGGAACACGACCGAGATGGTTCCCTGGTTCTACCAGGGCGGGCTCGGCCTGCCGGACCGGGACTATTACCTGCGGAACGATACCGAGAGCCTGAAGATGCAGGAGACCTACCGGGCTCATATCGCCAGCGTATTTGTCCTGATGGGCGAGCCGGAAGAGCAGGCAGCAGCGGATGCGAAAGTCGTCTATACAATGGAAAAGACCCTTGCCCGGAGTCATTTCACCTCCGAAGAGAACCGGGATCCTGCAAAAACCACCAACATCTGTACGCTTTCCGAGCTGGACGAAAAATACCCGGCAATCGGCTGGGATTCCCTCGCCACCATCCCGGGTTCGGGCCCGGTCCGGGTCGTCGAGGTCTACCAGCCACGGTACGTTGAGGGACTAAACGCCCTGCTCCTGGCCGCCCCGCTCGATGACTGGAAAGTCTACCTGCGGTACCATCTCGTCGATAGTTCCTCGCCCTATCTCAGCGAATCGTTCGAGAACGAGAATTTCGCGTTCTATTCAAAAACGCTCTACGGCACCGAAGAGATGAAACCCCGGTGGAAACGGGTCATCGCAACCGGGAGCAGCCAGCTCGGCGATCTCGTGGGCCGGGAATACGTAGCAGGCTATATCGATCCCCGGACCCGCGGGATGGTGACCGGGATGTTTTCAGCCATCCGGCAGACCTTCGATGGCCGGATCGCAAACCTGACCTGGATGAGCAGCGAAACGAAAGCCAAAGCCCGGGAAAAACTTGCTGCAATGGGGGAGAAGATCGGCTATCCCGACCGGTGGACGGATTACTCCGGCCTCGAACTCACGGATTCCTATATCGACAATGTCCGTTCTGCTTCGGCATACACCTTTATCCACGGGCCCGAGGGCCTCGATAAGATCGGCAGGCCGGTTGATCCGGACAGCTGGTTTGTCGCTCCCCAGATCGTAAACGCGTTTTACGATCCGACAAAAAACGAGATAGTATTCCCGGCTGCGATACTCCAGCCCCCGTTCTTCGATCCGGATGCAGATCCTTCCTTCAATTACGGATCTCTTGGCTGGCTTATCGGCCACGAGATGACCCACGGTTTCGATGACCAGGGCCGGCAGTACGACAAGGACGGGAACTTAAATGACTGGTGGACCGCAGAGGATGCGAAGAATTTCAATAACCGGACTTCGATGCTTGTCACCGAGTACAACCATTTCGAGGTTCTTCCCGGGCTCTTCCTGAACGGGAACCTGACCCTTGGGGAAAATATCGCGGACTTCGGGGGCCTCACGCTCGCATACCATGCCTGGAAGCAGAATGAATATGCATCATCCGGCCCGTTACCGGCTGCCGGTTCTGCTGACCGGCAGTTTTTCACCAGTGCTGCAACACTCTGGCGGGAGAATACCCGGGATGATGCAACACGTCTCTGGACCCTCACCGATCCCCACAGCGCAAACAAGTACCGGGTTGACGGCGTTGTTTTCAATATTCCCGAATTCTACGATGCATTCCCGGAGGTTCAGCCCGGCGATGCATTATACCGGAACGTGAGTGATCGGCCGGTCATCTGGTAATTTTTTATTTTTTTTAAAAAATGGAGAGTGGTGACACATGTACTATGGACTGTTCGGGTTGATGCGAGAACCGGTTGAATGATGGTACTTGTTACCGGAAATCCGGTTTTCCATCCGGGGAAATTTCCTCCGAAACCCCGAGATATTTTTCCAGCAGCTCCTGCACCCCGGGGCTGATCACGTACCGGGCATTCCGCCCCTCTTTTGTGGCCGTGATTAATGTGTCATCGGCCATGCGTCCCGTATGCCAGGATACGCTTGCACCCGAAATCCGGAGACGGGCCACGAGATCTTTTCTTGTCATTGTTGGATCTTCAAGCAGGCATTCGAAAATCTCTTTTTCACGGGGATTCTGTAAACTCCTGAGAACCATCTGCTCGGTAAAGGAATACCGTTCGGAATTCTCAAAGTACCGGGTATCATGCCGGGAAATGAGCGGCACAATCTTGCCCGTCATCTTCAGGAGCGCAAGATGGTACTGCATGGTTGCACGTTTCATGCCGGTGATACGGGCAAGATCGCCAAAAGAAATTCCCGGGTTTGCCTTTATGGATTCATAGATTTTTGAACGCGCCGGGGATTTGAGGACATTTGCGCTTGCAATCTTCCGGTAGCCAAGCGACGAGAACATCTTTAAAAAAAAGAAAAACTCGGCCGGGAATACAAGGACCGGGGCTATTGAGGAGAGAAGGGAGATAAGAATTAAATGCGGCGGAACTTCCCACCATGAGAGCTGGTACGTCTCGAGCGGCGTGGCATTTTTTATGTCGTCATCGGTTGCCGGGACAACAATGTAGCCGGTATCGATAAAGCCGGACCAGGGCGAGCAGATCATCGCGGCAACGATGAATGCAGCGGTAATGATGAGCCCGAGCTGATCGTCATCCATACATTTTGTTGGAAGTGCCATTCGATAATTATTATGATATTGTTTTCATAGCTGCGGGTCGTATCTGCCCGGTTGTTCCGGATTATCCGGACCGGTCCGGCCGGGTTTTTTATCCGATCCGGAATCCAGCAGTTGCCCTGCCTGCCGGTCCAGCCCCGGTCCATAATTCCCGGAAATGGTTCCGGAACCTGGCCGGGAAAGAATCTGTTGCACGGACATGTAGATGAATGGACTAGAAATAATATATAAACCGGGTTCGATACCGTAAAACCAGGAATGGGAGTTCCATGGAATACTATCGAAAACGGATTATTTTTACCCTTATCGTACTCGCATGTTTGATTGCAGCTGCTCATGCAGCAGATGAACCAGCCGCAGGTGCCAGTTCCGGCGGGTCGGGTCCATCCTCCGTACTGGCATTTGGGCCGGTCCTGCAGGCTGCCCCGCTGCCCGAACCGACCCCGGCAACAGAGCCGGCCGGCAATTATTCCCGGCTGGAGATTTCGCCATCCTCCATGAATGTCGTTATCGAGCCGGGCAATGAAAAGGATATAACGGTCACGGTCAGGAACCGGGACACCAGGACCGTCCGCGTCCAGCCAACAGTCCGGCAGCAGCCCTATGCCCTGCCTTATGTTGCCGAGACCTCCTGGTTTACCATAACGCCGGTCAGTGCTGATATTGCCGCCGGTGAGAGCGCAAAATTCACGATCACGACGGCTGTGCCGGAAGGAACCCTGCGGGGAACCTATCCGTCCATGATCACGTTCACGGACGAGACCTACCCGACACCGTATCCCCAGCCGTTCCCAAATTACATCCATTCGATGAGTATCATGGTCAATATCGCGTCATCGCCGGCAATCCTGATCTCCACGCCATATATCAACGACCAGGTGGAAGCGGGGGCTGAGTATACGTATACGATCGACCTGAAGAACAGGGGAAGTACGACCATTGCCCTTGCCCCGAAAATCAGTGATGAGGGTTATGGGGTCTATGGCCCGTATGGTCCCCGGGAACCTCCGCTGGGTGCAAAAGATTTCATCATCACGGCACCCTCCGCAATTCCTTCGGGCCGGAACGGAACCGTGACATTGAATGTTGCAATTCCCCGGAATGCCAGCGGGTATTATAACGGGTATATCGATCTCGGCATCGATGATCCCTCGCTCCGGGCAGAAGAGAACCGGATCCAGATCAGTTTCCAGATCTGGAAACAGCCCTCCGGGGTCTTTTCCAAAACCTTCACGGTTACCGGACGGGAACCGATTACCATCGAACTGACATCGCCGATGCCGATGATGAGCCCGGTAACTGCGGCCGGGACGAGCCGGAACCTGCCCCGCCAGGAACCTGCTTTCGATGCCACGCTGACCGGTCCCTCCGGCAATGCCAATCTCGTGCTTGTGGAAAAAGAGATCCGGGGATCGGTCTCTCTTGGATCGGACACCGTCCTTGTGAATGGCGATCAGCCGGCCCGGTACCAGGAATATGGCAGCCAGTACACGTTCCGGTATTCGGCTGAAGGGAGCCCGGGCCAGTGGACGCTCGCTGTCGTTCCCCGGAATTCCCAGACTTTCGAATATAAAATCAGCATGGAGACTGAAAAATCCACCGGGATCCCATCCCTGTTTATGATTCCTGCCGGGCTGGTCGGCAATTCAACCTGATCTCTTATGACAGGAATTATGATGGCGTACCGGACCCGGTTCGGCCCGGGCCGGAACCTGGCCTGGGGCAATGGCCGGGATATCGGAGCTTGTGCAACAACAGAACAACCCCGGGATCCCGGTCCCGCAAGCGCCGTGCCCGTATGAAAACACGGGACTTGATCGGGATTGGGATCGGGCTTGTCATTTCCGTATTCTTATCCGGCTGCATGATTCTTGGTTTTTGTATGTTCGGCATAACGGGCCATGAAACATACATCCCGTCTTCATCCGGAGATCCCGGGGTACTTCCGCCGGATTACGATCGTTCCATCACCCTCGATGTCCCGCTGCCGGAATCCCCGGCAACCATGCCAGCACACCGTGTTGCATCTGCAAAGAAATTTTCATTCGGGACCGGAACCGCTCTGACGATAAAAAAGAATATCCCCTCAACAGAAGAAGCCCCGGGGCTCGCAGAAAAAATTATTGCGATGTACCAGGGACTCCCCGCAGATGCTGTTCTTGAACGGACCGATCAAGTCTTCATGAAAAAATATAATTCCGATACGCAGACTGTTGAGGAACAGTACCCGCAATATACCCGGGTCGTCTACCGCCAGTATGTATACGGCTTCCCGGTCATGGGCTCGGAAATCGCGGTTTCGCTTGGGGAGAACGGGGAACTTCTCGATATTTCAAAGGACTGGGCCACGCTAGAACAGACCGGGGAAGTCCCGGTAATTTCGGCAGAGGAAGCATTTGGAAAACTCGAAGCCCGCGATCTCCTTCTCCCGGTCCAGTGCTCTCTTGACGGCTACCATATAACCCGTGTCCAGTCCGGGTATTATGTCGAGACTCACTTTCCCGATGCTTCAGCACAGCCGGTGCCACCGGATACCTGTACGCCGGTCTGGATCTTCTACGGGATAAAACCGGGAACTGGCAGCGAACCGTTCCCGCTGATGATCAATGCAACGAGGGGATGAAGGATGCTCGGTTATCGCCTGCGGATGTTTCCGGACGGAACACTAACGGATTGCAGAATGATCGGGCCGGCAGGAGAATCCTTCGTGAAAGAACCCTCATCCGGGCAACCGGAAATCCCGGATGTTTGTACGAGAACCGGAGTATCCACATGAGATTAGGAGCAATCATTTGTATTATCGTATCGTCCGGATTGATCGGGCTTCTGGTATTATCGGTTTTCTCTGCCGGGTGCCTGGATTCTCCGGGCGCTCCCAACGAGAATGGGAATGATCTGTCAAATTCCGGTTTGACTTCCTGGTCGGATGATCCAAATTTCGTGCCTGTTGAAACCGCCTACAACCAGACCCTCTCAACATTCTGGAGTTTCACAATCGACGGTCCGTATGCCAGCGATGGCAACTGGACGTCAGCAGCACTTGATCCGGTGCCGGCTATTATCTACGATGTGAATGGCAGGCCGTTGTATTACGAATTTTATGTAAGAAATAATCCGGGAATTCCCGGGTATTTCTGGACAGCTTCCAATAAAATCCTGGGATTTCCGGTATTCCGGATCTATGAAGGTGCCCCGGCCCGCAATTTTTCTGTTGGTATTTCAGAAGCAGAGGCAATCGTAAAAAGCCTCTACCCGGGCTGTCCCATCCTTTCAGAAAAACCGGTTATCTATCATGATCCAAATACCGGCACGATGTTTACAATCCTGAATACAACTTCCGGGGCCGAAGAGAAGATCATCATCGATGCAGACACGCATGAAATTGTTCCGGATCATCCGGTTGAAAATGACCGGCACCGGGCATATGCTGTCTCATATCTTGATCTCATTACGGAAAGCGAATACGCCTCCCGGATTTCACAATGGGAAACCGAGGATACAAAAGCCAGCCGGGTTGTGGATTATATCAGAGCACAGGGAATTGATGTCCGGCTCCCTCTTTCGGAAGGAAATGCGAGTATTATCCGCAATTATTATGCAGTGACCTATCCGGATTCCGTATCACCCGAACCGGAACCCACACCGGCTATCCTTCCGATCACGGATGAACTGATTGAGAACAATGTTGTACCGGTCGAGACTGCACGGGACCATGCTCTTGTCGTGCTCTGGCGCAGAGTAATTGACCGGCCGGATATTTTTGATTCCCGTTCATGGAGAAATACCAGCCTCAGCCAAAAAGATCCGGTTATTATCGAGGATTTTTCCGGCCGTAAACTTTACTATGTATTCGCTGTTGAAAGAAATGGGACTGCGGTCAGTGATATTATTGTCGGGGCTGATAAGGGGCTGTATTCCCACCCATGGGGACTGGAGACTTCGAATTCCGGTTATGATTTTGTCAATGCAACGCAGAAAGCCCGGGAAATTGCGGCACAGGATTTTCCCGGTTATACTCTGCATTCAATACGGCCGGTCTATTCGCTGGCTGACAACTGCTGCCATAATGTGACCGTGATGATGGAGGTTGAAAATCCGAAGACGCACGGGATCGAACGGATTCTGATCAATACCTATTCCCTTGAAAGCAAAACCGGAACGGTTATTTCAGGCAATGAAACCGATCGGTATCCTTCACTTTTTTCGGACATAATGCCGCAAGATTTTGCCGATAGTATCGTACGATGGGAAAAAGAAAATGCACAGGTCCGGAATTTAACCGGGTTTGCAGCGCAATCCGGGATACGGCGGGATCAGCCGCTCTCCAATCAGGAGATTGTGAAGATGGGGACATACCTTTTCGATGAGAATAAACTGCCGGGTCCCCACCTGTTCGATCCCGTGTACCCTGCACCGGGACCCCGGCCGACTCTTTCGAAATCTGTTGCGCTCTGGCATCGACAGGCAGACTGGAACTCCGGAATATATGTTGACAAGGCGATGAGCGATACCGAAATCTCATGGCTTATCCGGGGATATGTTCCTTTCGGCCACCACCTTTCCATTTACTCCAACCAGGGATTATCCGGAATGTACAGCTATTTCCTGACGGTTCCGGATGCAGAGTATAACCGGACATTTTCCGTTCTCAAAGAAGACGGGGGTATTTTCAATGCTGAAATCGAGGAAAACATGGATTTTGTCCAGATTTCAAAAAGGAAAAACGGGATGATATATCTCCCGGTCGGGGTTTTCTATCCTGTTGAGGCAAATGTTTTGAGGCTTGAAGGAAAAGGGGTGAGCCTTGCCCCAATGAAAATGGTGACTATTAATTATGATTCACTCCCGGTTCCGGATGAAACGGAACGTGAAAAGATCCTTGCTGAACTGAATGCCGATGACCGGGTATTATTCGCATTTAAGGAATATGTCTTCTGAAAATTATGGACCTGTATGTACCCGGATACAATTTCCGGAGAATTTTCTATGAACCCTGCAAAAATCCCTGCGCAGATTATCCTGATTATCTTCATTATCGGTCTCTCCGCATGGTTTGGTGATAATGCAGCTGCTATCATGAGCAGTTCGACAACGGTAAAAAACGGAATGCTCTGCCAGATAATCTTTCTTGCCGGAATAATTTCCGGCGCTTTCCTGTGTCTTGCATTCCAGGAGATAGAACGGAGATTTTCTTCATGAATGCAGGAACGACCGGGGATCCGGTATATCCAAAAATCATATGATGTGCTCTGTCATCCGGTATAATCCAAGCTGATTTATACTCTCCCGCATAAAGAATGAATTAGTAAATTTATGACTGCTATACCCCGTAAATATATCACGGATGCCCGGAATCAGAAGCAGGCCGTGATCGTTGACCTTGCGACCTTCAACCGTATGGAGTCCATCATCGAAGACAACGGGCTTGCAAAATTCATGGAAGAAGCTGAGGACGATAAAATTCTCTCGGTTCACGAAGCCAAAAAATATTACCGGTCATTGAAAAAGGATTGAAATGCCAGCGTGCGGATACAAGAAAATCTTCTTAAAAGATCTCGCTACAGTACCCCGGCGCTACCGGTCACGAATTGAACGACTTGTTTTTGATGAAATTCCTGCTTCCGAAAATATCTTTTCTGATTCTGATATCCGGAAGATGAAAGGGTTCGAACACTAGTATCGTATCCGCACCGGAAATTACCGGATTGGATGTAAAATTACCCCAGTGAACGAAATTATATTTTATCGCGTAAAGAGCCGGGATGAAATTTACCGGGTATTTCCCTGATTTAAAATAAAAACATAGCTAATCGCAGGGATAATTCCTTGAGTACGACCCTGCAAAAAAGCAGGGATGATCCGGTTTCTCCGGACCCGCAATCTCCCGGTTATATCCGGATCTTCCGGAACAGGAATGCCCCGATGATCGTCATTGCAAGGCTGAATCCCCCGATAACCGCAAGGCAGACCAGCGGGTTGATCTGCGAGACCCCGGTCAGGCCGTATCGGATTCCTTCAACACCGTAGGTCAGCGGATCGACAAGTGTTATCGGCACGAGCCATGCGGGCAGCGAACTGATTGGGAACAGGGCACCGGAAAGCCCGAAAATTGGGAAGATGACAAAGTTCATGATCAGCTGGAAGCCGGTCATATCATCCATCCGGGATGCAATCGCAATCCCGAATGCCGTAAAGGCGATACCGATCAGGATCATGAAGGCAAGGGCGATTAAGAATCCGGGGGCGCTTGAGACCTGGAGCCCGATGAAGAGCGAGATGACCAGGATCATGAATCCCTGCAAAACCGCCGTTGTCGCGCCGCCTGCGGTCTGGCCGAGCATGATTTCAAGCCGGCTGACCGGGGCAACGAGCGTCTCTTTCAAAAATCCGAACTGTTTGTCCCAGATAACCTGGATACCGGAAAAGACGGAGGTGAACATGACGCTCATTGCAACCATGCCCGGGACAAGGAAAAGGATATAATTACTGCCGATATCCGGCAGCTGCACAACCGAGTTTAAGCCAAAGCCGAGGAAGAGCAGGAAAAAGAGCGGCATGCTGATGCTGCCGATGATCCGGCTCTTTGACCGGATATACCGCTTCATGTTCCGGAGCCAGATGGTGTAGATGATATCCATGATTTAGTGCCTCATCATTTTCTGGTGCATCCGCATGGTCTCTTTTACATCCGCTTCCTGTTCCCGGATGGATTTACCGGTAAAGGAGAGGAAGACATCTTCGAGCGTGGGCTTGTGGATCGAGATCGAGGAGATGGGAACGTTATGGGTATTGAGCAGCGTGACAATCGTGCTGACATACTGGTCGGCATTTTTCAGGCTGACAACCACCTCGTCATTATGGGTCTCTGCCTGCACGATCCAGGATTCTTTGAGGGCTTCGACAACCCCGGAAAGGTCCGGGGATTTGATGGTTACCAGGTCCCCGCCAAGACCGTTCTTGAGATTTTCCGGTGTATCGATGGCGATGATCTTACCGTGATCGATGATCGCGATCCGGTTGCAGAGCCGGTCGGCCTCTTCCATGTAATGCGTCGTGATGATGATCGTGATTCCCTTTTCTTTTGCAAGCGTTGCAATATAGGTCCAGAGATGGTTGCGGGTCTGGGGGTCGAGTCCGAGCGTGGGTTCGTCAAGGAAAAGCACTGAGGGATGGTGCAGGAGACCCCGGGCGATCTCGAGCCGGCGCCGCATGCCGCCGGAAAATGTTTTGACGATATCGTCCCTGCGATCATTGAGCTCGACAAGCGTGAGAAGTTCGGTGATCCGCTGGTTCCGGGTTTCTGCCGGGATCCGGTAGAGCCGGCCATGGAAATCCATGTTCTCCCATGCAGTCAGTTCCTCATCGAGGCTCTGGTCCTGGAAGACAATGCCGATGGATTTTCTCACCCCGTCCGCGTCCCGCGTAACCTCTATGCCGTTGATGGCAGCGGTGCCTTCGGAAGGGGCAAGCATGGTGGAGAGCATAGAGAGCGTGGTTGTTTTTCCTGCGCCATTGGGGCCAAGCAGGCCGAAGATTTCTCCCTGCTGTATATCGAACGAAATATGATCCACGGCGACAAGACTGTTGAAGCGCCGGGTTAAGTTCTCGGTATGGATTGCACTGGTCATGATAATGATATCCTGCGTAAGGTTTCACGGCATTCTTCGAGCACTGCTATGACCTGTTTTTCTGAGCCGGGGGGCATTTCATGGACGATTCCATGGATGTCAAAGAGGAGACCTTTGACGGAATGTTCGCTTCCGCCAAAAACGGTAAGGATGAGATTCTTGTAATGCCCCATCTTACGGTGATGATCCTTTGCCTTTTCCCGGATCGTATCGAGAGTCGTTTCCCCTTTCTGCGTTGTGACATAGAGGGTCTTTGCCCGCTCTTCCGTTGCCACGATTTCGATCATTTCATCGTCGTGGAGCTGCCGGAGCAGGGGATACATCGTTCCTTTGCTGGGCGACCATGTTCCCCCGGTCTTTTCTGAAATCTCCTTGATGAGATCGTACCCGGACTTCGGGCACTCCCGGAGCGTATGGAGAACATAGAGTGCGAGCAAACTCCTTTCTTTCCCGCCATGTGGCGAAAACCTGAACAAACTGGTCATAACAATAGTCCGATTCCGTACTATTGATCAGGTTAGCGGGTATTTACATATAATGGTTTGTCCAGCGGCAAACCCGGCATAAAACCGGTACAACAGATGGAGAGAAGGGCGCTTTCAGCCATGCCCTACCACATCGTTGGTATCACCGGAGGGATAGTTCCGATCCGATCAGGTCCGGGCATTGTTCCCGATCCCTCCCGGCACCAATCCTCCGGCTGTCCGCGATCCGGTCGACTACGCATGATAACTCCCGGATTTCCGCAAGTTCTGCTTTGTAGAAATCATTTCGTGTAACCTGACGCTCCAGGGGCTTCGCCCCGTCCCTGAGGCACCACGGTTACGATAGTGCCGCATTACCCGTTCATAAAAAGAGCAGGAGAATTCCTGTACAGGTAATTCCGAGGCATCATATGCGCCTCCGCCCCTTTGGGGGCAGGGTTGACGCAAGGGGGAGATCATATCTCCTGGAACAGGTTTTCTACTGAGCACAAGTTCCATAATCCCGGACTGCAAAGAGAGCGTGAAGGGATTTTCCTATGGACATGCAGCTCATCAAGTGGACCAATGATCTCTGCCTCGCAATCACGTTCTTCCTCACGTTTGTGACCGGGCTTGTCAAGTGGACGGTTTTCATGCGAACCCTCGGACTTTCAGATCTGGTATTCCCGGCAGCGCTTATGAGCGATATCCATGACTGGGCCGGATTCCTGATGGGAATCTTTGTCGCGGCCCACCTGTACATGAACCGGGCCTGGATCATCAGCATGACAAAACGTATTTTTCATGGACCGGCCTGAACCTTTTTTGTTCCGGGAAAAAAGCAGCCACCGGCAAATTTTTTGGCTGTACCTGGAAAACCATCCGGAATTTCTTATGGAGCGGATCGGTCCTGCCAGAAACCAGTCCCGTCATTATGCTCCGGGAATTACCGTACGGGGATAAACGGGTATCCGGTAATCAGGGATATTAGTCCGGCCGTAAAAAAGAGTTAAAAAGTCATGGACTGCTGTACGGCGGCGACTCGTTCATGCCAAGGAAGTCCAGTGCGTTCTTCCCGTATTCGACCGGTGCCTCGTGGGATCCGACATGCGGGAGATCCTTGAACCGTACCAGCCAGGACCCGTTGATCTGGCCGGCCATCTGGACCGTCACCGTTTCCGGCGTCATGACATCAGCGGTACCGACAACGAGCATGACATCGTTCCGGATGCCGGAAAGATTGTTCCATGAGCCGTTCCACGCAAGGTTAGCCTGGGCCTCGTGCACGACTCCTTCCGGCTGGTTGGAGCCGGGAGCCATGGCCGATTCGATGGCATTGAAAAGAACTGTGGTTTCCGGAATACGGATGCTGTAGGTGACCGAATCGAGGATCAGTTTTCGCACGCGTTCCGGGTGATCGATGACCAGCTGCTGGGAGACCGTTGAGCCCATGGAGACCCCGTACACGTTCATGCTGTCATACCCAAGAACCGTCATCAGGGCGGCAGCATCCTCAGAATACGTGGAAATCGTCGGGGTCGCATTCGTATCCGTGCTGTACCCCATTCCCCGGTGATCGTAGGTATAGACATGGTATTCCGAAGCAAGGATGCCAAGGAAGGTCTCGTTCCATTCTGTATCCATGGTAGCACCAAAACCCGCGAGCAGCAGGAGCGGTTCACCGGATCCGAATTCACGGTACGCGAGCGTAACCCCGTTGACCTGTGCATACTTGACGGGTGTTGCATTGATCGATACGGTCGGGTAGTGTGAACCCGCCTTTACCGTGTTCTGGCTTGTCGTGGAATCACCGGTGCATCCGGCTGAAATCACAAGGCAGAATATGACGGCTGCTGCGAGGATACTGTGCTGGGTCATGTTCATAAAATCACTCCGGAATCATGTATCTGTGAGGAAATATGATATACCTTGGAATATCCCGCCATTAAAAATATTTTATTGGCGATCAGAAAAGAGAAGGAAATTTAGTGGGAATACCCGCAGAGAACTGTTCCGGCAAAAAATTTTCCGCGGATCAACCGAAATAATACTTCCCGTAATCTGCTGTATTCGAGTACCCGCGCTGTTCCCAGTATCCTTGGTAATCCGGGTTGTCCGAGAGTTCGATCTTCTCTATCCATTTGATCCACTTGTAGCCCCACTTGTCCTCGGCCACGAGTTCGAAAGGAAATCCCCGTTCGGCCGGAAGCGTCACGTTGTTCATCTTATAGGCCATGATGATATTGTTTTTTGCGATGTAATCGAGCGGCAGCGAAGTCGTATAGCCGTCCCGTGCCGTGAAGATCACGGTATTTGCCCGTGAATCCGGATCCGCGGACTGGATGATATCCCGGACAAGCACGCCTTCCCAGAGGATTTTCACATCCCAGCCTTCGACACAGTGGAGCGTGACAAGCTTGGTATAATGCGGGTACGTGTCCAGTACATCCCGGTAGGGCAGGACAAGGGTTTTTCCGGTCAGGCCGGTGACCGTGAGCCGGTAACCGGTCTCGTTGACGTACTGGGGACCCCTGATGGAATTTTCATGGAAATCCCGGAGGGAGGAGAGGTCGCTGCCATTGAAGGAGCGGATCTCAACTTCTGCAAGCCGGGCCGGGTCTTGTACGGGTGAGCCGGCTCCGGGTCCCGGGTTGATCAGCATCACGCCAAGAACCAGGACAATCACAAGGATGGCAACCGCAAGGAGGGGAATCAGCCGGGGGTTCATGGAGAGAACTATTCCCGCGGGATAATAAACTGTTGGATTATGGCAGGATCCCCCCACATCTGTAATCCGAAATCATGCCGGACGATTGGCTGACCAACCTATTTCTCCCTCAAACAAAAAAGGTACCGGAGTTATGGATTACTGGTACACGTTCCTGAAATTTCTGGTCGGCGGAGCCCTTGTCGCAGGATCGACGGTTGTTGCCGAACAGATCGATCCGCGTTATGGCGGGATCCTCGCAACGGCCCCCATCATTACAACAATAGCATTCATATTCATGTTTGCCGATACCGGTGCAGGAGCGACCCGGGAGCTGGTGCTCAACTCGTTTTATTTCGTCATCCCGACAGCCCTGTTCCTTCTCTGCCTGTACCTGTTCATGGGCCGGTTTTCATTCCTGCCAAGTCTTGGCGGGGCATACGGGATCTGGTTTGCAGCGCTGCTGGTCACGATCCGGTTGATCCCGTCAGCGTGATGCCTAAAAAAAATCCGCTGGAAGCCGGCAGATCCTGTTTTTTTTGACTGGCACGGGAAATTTTTTTCGTCCGGTACGAATCCGGATTTTTTGCGACCGGTTTTAAATTTTTAATTCCGGCTGCCGGAATTATTTCCTGAAAAATTTTCGCTCATACATGAATTCCCGGAACCCGTGTTCAACGGTTCCTGTATGACAGGGCAGCCTGGCATAATTTTCCGGTACCGGTCATGTTCCTGTCATACGGGGGATCTGATTCTCCACCCGGTAAAAGAAACTAATTTATACTATCAAAACACAAAATGACAATTATACATTACAAATAGTATATCAAAATGGACATGCGGGATCCATCTCAGCTTCCTGCAACGGAGATAAAACCATGAAAAAGAAGGCAATAATCCTGACCATCTGCATCATGCTCGGGGCATGTTTCTTCATGTCACCTGTCATGGCAGCACCCGGTGGCGGGTCGCCATCGAACATGAACCCACAGAACGGCGGGAACGGTATGAACGGAAACGGGGGATCGCAGGACCAGGGCGGTATGGGGCCCGGGACCATGGGAGCAGCCCCTGATGGCACAAACAACGGGCAGCAGCAGAACCGGGGCGGCCCCGGCGGCAATGCGAGCTTTACCCGCACGGGAAATTTCACACCCGGCAGTGACGGCGGGTTTGCACGCCCGGACGGCATGGGGAACCAGACACGGTTCGAACGCGGCAATATGACGCAGGCATTCAACGGGACATTCCCGGACGGGAACAACCCCTGGGGCAACCGGACCTGGACAAACCAGGGTGAAATGACCCCGCCGTTAAACGGGACATTCACGGATCCGTCCAACCGGACGCAATGGCAGAACCTGTCCGTGAATGGCAATGAAAAAACCGGGGCACGGAACGCTGACGGCGCCGGCCAGAACCAGCCTGGTGCAGATTCCGTGAACCCGGATGTGAAAAACGAAATTGAAAGCCTGATTGCAGCGCTCAACAACCTGCTAAAAGGGCTTTCCTGATCTTTTTTTAACACCCCTTTGGGACACTACCGCAGGCACGATTCGCGCCCGGAAGATCAGGGCTCAATATCCCGTAGCATAATACCAGCCGTTTTCCTGCCGGACATGCACCGGTACCTGGAACAGGCACCCGATCTTTTCATCGGTCAGCATTGCTGCCTTGCTGCCATCCTCGACAAATTTCCCGTCCTTCATCAGCACGACCCGTGAGATTTCCGGTATGATGTCATGCAGGTGATGCGTGACAAGGATGATGCCGGTTCCGTTCTGTGCGATTTTCCGGAGCAGCTGCCGGAACGTGAAGAGGGCATGCAGGTCAAGGCTGTTGGTCGGTTCGTCGAGGATGAGGGCTTTTGGCTCGTTCACGAGCGCCCGGCCGATCAGGAACCGCCGGGCTTCCCCGGACGAGAGCCCGTCCATTGCCCGGAACCGGAGATGTTCGATTTCCAGGAAACGGATGATCGCATCCGCCTTCCGGCGCATCTCCGGAGTAATAGGGTGATTGAAGAGACCGATGCTTGAAAAAAAACCGGAAAGCACGACTTCTTCACCGGTAAGATCCCGCATGAACGTGTACTGGAGATCGTTTGACACGATCCCGAGCAGGGATCGCATCTCAAAGACATGCCAGATCTCCTCGCCCCAGATCTTAAAGACCGTACCTTTTGTTCCGCTGACCGGGTAATATTCCCGGTTGACTGCCTTGATGAACGAGGATTTACCGGCACCATTCGGCCCGAGAATGGCGATATTCTCTCCTTCCCCAATCGTGATGGAAACGGAGTCAAGGACCGGTCTGGTTCCCCGGATGATCGTGACATTCCGGAACTCTAAGAGCGGGGTCGCCGGTTTTTGTTCGGATAGTTCTGTCATGATTAAATCCCTGGTTTTTGGAAAGTATCATCCGGTCCGGATCTGTTTTTAGCTAGTCATTGGATCAACCGGTGTTTATTACCTCCGGCTTTGTTGCCTGGGCCCGGGACCCGGTTGACCGGAATCCTGCCGGTTCCAAAGATCTTAAAACCCGGCCGGACAAAGCGATGATTCATGCCACGCAATCCTCCCCATGATTCTGCCGGGAAAATCTTCATGGAGATGACGAAATACCGGTACCTCCCGTCATCCGACCAGGAAAAACATTTGCCCCAGCCGCCCCTCGAAATGCCGCCCGATCCCGATAAACCGCGTATCCGGCTTCCGAAACCGGAAACGATCAACGTTCCACCCCGGGATTTGCGGACCGCAATTGAAGAACGGCATAGTGTCCGGGCGTATCGTAAGGAACCACTCGGTCTTGAAGAACTTGCATTCCTGCTCTGGTGCACCCAGGGAATCAAGAACATTGCCGGCACCTATGCAACCTTCCGCACCGTCCCGTCAGCCGGGGCACGGCACGCGCTTGAAACCTACCTGCTGATTAACGATGTCGAAGATCTCACGCCGGGATTATACCGGTACCTTGCCCTCACCCACGAGCTCCAGCTTATCGATACCGACCCAACCCTGCATATCCGGATCGCAGAAGCATGTCTCGGCCAGGACTTCATCATGCGGTGCGGGGTTGTCTTCCTCTGGGTTGCGGTCCCGTACCGGATGACCTGGCGGTACAGCGAGCGGGGCTACCGGGAACTGCACAAGGATGCCGGGCATGTCTGCCAGAACCTGTACCTTGCGGCATCGGCCGTGGACTGCGGGGTCTGTGCGATTGCTGCCTATGATGACGATGTCATGCACGGGATTCTTGGGATCGATGGCGAAAACCAGTTCCTGATTTATCTTGCAACCGTGGGAAAGAACGGGCCGGGATCCCGGTAAAAATCCGGCCGGGTTCGTGCAGCGGCACAGGGAAAAATATCGTTTGGATAACTCCCGGAAATTTCGCAGTCAAATAAAACCATTTATAATACGATACCCTATCACTAAACCGGAAAAATTCCAGGAAACGTATCATGAATGCATCAATCCCCCTGCTCAGCCTCGGGATCCTCTGTATCGCGGCTATCCTGTGTGCCGGATGCACAAGCCCGGGCATCTCCGCGCCGGATAAAACAATCCAGGCCCCCAACATTGTCGTGACTGAAGAACAGAATACAGCGACGGTCCATGTCAACCAGAGCACAATCATCACCGTTGAGCTTGCCGAAAACCCGACCACCGGCTACCAGTGGAACATGACCGTTACCTCCGGTCTCCGGATCCTGAATGACACGTATGTCCCGTCCGATACAACAGGAAAACTGGTCGGATCCGGCGGAACCCGCACGTGGGATATCGCAGCAGAAGCAACCGGCAACCAGGCCATCTCGGCAGTCTACCAGCGCTCGTGGGAACCGGCAACCGGTAACGAGACCTCGTTCCTGCTCAATGTCATTGTCGGGTAAGCCGGAATTTTCCGGATAAAAATTCCTTTTTTAACTGACAAGACCAAAAAAAATGAGAGGTGATGGAATTTATTCTTCACAAGGATTTTCTCATTACCGTATAGGTATTCCCAAACGCATCCGGGTATTTCTCAAAGATCCGGGTCTGCCGTTTCAACCCGTCAATTACCATCAGGGCGCCCTCATCATCTGCATATTTCTCTTCGAGTTCTCCAAACTTCCCCCTCAATTTACCATAGAAACTTTCTTCCCACACTCGTGAAGGGAGCCTGAAGGATCCAACCAGCTCAAGGCCGGTATTCCGGATAATCTCAAATTCTTTATCTTCAGTCATCATTCCAGGATGGAATTCGGCGAAGAATTCCCGTGCCTCAACCGGGGGGGTCTCCGTGAACCAGAATATATCCGAGATCATCATGTGTCCGCCGGATTTCAGGAGTTTTTTCCAGTACCTCACGGCGTTTTCGATGCCGATGATGGATGCACATCCTTCAGCCCATATAATGTCGAAAGACTCCTCTCCAAAAGGAAGATTGTCCATAGATGCACAGACCGTTTTGATTCTTTTTGAAAAACCCTCGGCTGCACTTTTTTTATCCACCGCATCGAGGAATGGCTGGTATATATCGGTCGCGGTTATCCTGCAGGACGGGCACAGGCGGGCAAGGGTCATAGTCTGTATCCCCTTCCCGCAACCAACATCAAGGATCTCACCACCTCGTGTGGGCGGTTCTGCTATGATTGAAAATGCCTTTTGTGTGTGCTCAGCATCCCCAGCTCCCTGCGTGGGAAATGAATCAAAAATCTTAAAAACCGGATTGTTTTCCATAATTCAATTTAATGTAAGGATTGCAATTAGTTTGTGGTCGGCCCGTCACCGCTGATGCCGGTTCTCTTTATACCGGTCTGTTTTGAGGTATTCTGATCTAAGTGAGATGCAGCGTAAAATCAGAGATACCGAACCATGATTTTCCTTGTCGGCTAAATCGTTCCCGGCATTGTATTCCTGCCCCGGGGCATTCTTTGTTTCCCGGTAATTTCTCACCATGAAACCCGTGACCGATGAGATTTTTTTACAATTTCCGGAAAATTATCCGGTTATCCGGTAATTTTCCTGTTTTTTTGGTATCTTCCTGCATATCCTTAAAAAAAACGGGAGATAACCGGTACATTTTTATTACAATACCGGTCTTTTACCTTACATGAATTCTAACAAAATGATTATCGGCATTTTTGCATTTATGCTTGCGACACTCCTGGTCATCTCGGCCGGTTGCACCGGCACAATTCCTGCCACGTCGGTCAATAGTGCAATTTCCACCACCCCGCCGGTCATATCAACGACCGTACCGGCCACAACTCCCGATATCACGGGTATCTGGACCGGGACAACGGTCGGGCACACCCGTCTTGAAGGATTCCGTGAAACCGACCGTCCGAAGTTCAATATCACCGCACAGAAAGGACCGGCTTTTACCGGCGACAAGGAGTACATGCGGGATGATGGGAAAATGTATTACGAGAACCTGTCCGGGGTCATTTCCTATGACGGGAAGATTTTCATGGTCGATCATGACGCCGGTATCATATCCGGAGAATTCATCGGGCCGGACGAGATAGAACTCCGGTATCTTGAAGATGGAGCCGATGCAAAAGCATTCATCGTCCACCTCACAAGAACCGCAGCCTGAAGGAACGATACCAAAAAAATCTTTTTTTTAAAGCCCGGCAAGGTCCGTGCTGATGACGTACGTCCGAATTCCGTCATCCGTAAAAGACAGGTTCCCGCCTGCCCGTTCGCAGAGCCCGGCAAGGAATGCACGGGGTTTTACCATGCAGGATTCGGATTTTGTATATTCATTGCCGGTGATGGTGATACAGGCAGTCCCGTCGTCACGTTCAATTCGTATCTCAATCCGGTCCGATCCGGTCCCGACCAGGTCTTCAAGGATATAGGTCACGAGATCCGAGAAATGATCCTGGTCGATACAGGCCGGGTACGTTTCACCGGCCGGGTTTACAAACTCAAGATCCACGCCTGCCAGCAGGGGTGGGGTGCTGATCCGCGAAAGCAGCATCCGGGCAAAGACGGCATCATCATCAGAGGAGGCAAGCAGGTCGTCATCCGAGCAGGCTGGAACCGAATGCCCGGTCACGATAGCTTCAAGAAGACTCCGCAGCTCGCAGTCCGAGATCTCGCGGGGAGGGCAGAACCCCCGCAGCATGGTCGAATAATCCGAGAGCAGGAGACACGCCCGGCGAACCAGGTCCGGATCGAGAACACGGGAGAACGCGTCTTTTGAAAAAGCCCGGTCGAGTTTTGCGACAACCTGCCCGGCCTTGAGGGCGAGATGGATGGAAAGGACTTCCCCTTTATGATGCTCATCGGCAAATGCCTGGAACGCTTCGAGCAGTTCATCGATGACATCGCCGTTGATGAGGGCACTGACTTCATCAGCCATTTCCGATTCGCCCAGTTCTTCCATGACATATGAGATGTAATAGAGCCGGCCGGCCATGATCGTGAAGAGCTCGTTGACCTGCTCCATGCAGTTCTCGGCAAATGCTGCTATCTCTTCGGAGCGCTGTTTGTTGAACTCCGCGATATTCTCAAGGGCCACCGCATCAGCCCGGATGCCCGGGATCATCTTTTTTACCGACGGTGTCGTGATAGCCCTGCCATGGCCGGGACAGATGATCCGGATCCTGTCGTCTTCAAGGATTGACTGCAGCCCGTCAAGCGACCGGATGAGTTTTTTCTGGTTCCAGCCGGGCAGGCCGGCAATTCCCGGGCTTGCGGCAAAGAGAACATCCCCGATAAAGAAAAATTCCCCTATCCGCAGGCAGATACAGTCCCGCGAATGACCGGGGGTATGGAAGATTTCGATTACCGTGCTGTTCCCGATTGCTATCTGTTCCCGGCACATGCCCGGGCCGGTCTCTCCGGAAAGCCGGTCCCGTTTTACCGTTATCGTGGTTCCACCCGGAAAGGTATGGGATGTCTCGGTCGTCCCCGCACCGCACCCGGATTTTTTGAAAAGATGGAGTGCGACCTTGATCGGGGTAAGTTCGAGCTGCATCAGGTCAGCAACGGTCATATTCCGGTCAGCGTTTTCAAGGTCGCAGGCACCTTCATCCTGGACGGCAAAAATGGCCGTTGCCCCGTGAGCAAAAACCGGGTTTTTGAGAACCGAAATAAAATGATCGCAGTGGATATGCGTCAGGAATACAAAGAGCGGGAGATCCTGCTGTTGCCGTATCTCCTGGATGACTTCCGTCATGTGTTCCAGCTGGTCGGAAAGTCCGCCCGGGTCGATTAAGATGAGTGCATCCGGGGTACGGATGAGATAGGAATTGGATGATACCGTATCGACTTTACGGATATAAGGATAGATGGATGCCTGGCCGGCACCGGGAAGCGGCTGCCAGGCACGGGAAATGAGGAGCTCGTCACCAGCCGGCAAGCGCTTCTCCCTCGGTCGGGTAGATCGAGAAGATAGTATTGAACCCGGCAAGCTTGAGGATCTTCATGACCTCGGGGCTCAGGCTGCAGAGCGCGAATTTGTCACCGGGATTTTTCAGTTTCTTTGCCGTTGACAATAAAACACGCAATCCGCCGCTGCTGATATAGGCGACATTTGAAAAATCCAGCAGGACCGAGCGGCTGCCGCTCTCGATGATCCGGTTGATTTCCTGTTCCATGGCCGGCGCAGTTGCCGTATCGATCCTTCCGGAAACGGAAAGGATATTTGCCCCATCCCGGGCCGTATTGGTAATTTCCATGCCTGGTCCTCCGATTATCTGACTGACCACTTATTCCTTAAAAAATATCGGCAGTATTGAAAGATAAACCCATCTCATTTTGCCGTGAAATCTCCCGGATTTTTCTTCCCCGCTCTTTTTGCAAAACAGGGCAGGCGGATTTCGCGATCATTAAGAATAACCAGCAACAATACTGGCTAAGAGATCTCAATGGCTGAAACAATTTTTACGACCCTTCTTGTCCTTCTCCAGATGATCTGTGTCATTGTTGTCGTCGCCTACCTCCTGACCCGGAGTAAAATATTCGCCGACGTCCTTGACGGGCGCATGGTCGTAAAAACCCAGCTGATTCTCATCGCAGTTTTTGGCGCTCTCTCGGTCTATGGCACGATCAGCAACGTGCAGATCCCAGGCGCCATTGTCAATGTCCGCGATCTCGGGCCGATGGTCGGGGGTCTTGTGGGCGGCCCGGTCGTTGGTATCGGCGCCGGCCTCATCGGGGCTGCATACCGCTTCAGCCTCGGTGGATTTACGGTTGTTCCCTGCACGATTGCAACCGTCCTTGCCGGTATTTTTGGCGGCCTGATCTGGTACCTGAACAACCGGAAATTCCCGCCGGTTTATATCGCCGTTGCGTTTGCTGCCCTGATGGAAGGATTCCACATGGCCTTAACGCTCCTGCTCTGCCAGCCATTCGGCCAGGCATGGGGGGTTGTCAGTGCTGTTGCAATCCCGATGATCCTTGCAAATGCAACCGGCATGTGCATCTTTGCCATCATCATCCACAACCTGGCAAACGAGCGCAGGATGCAGGTCGACCGGGACGTCCTGATGAAAGAGATTGCGCGCAAGAATACCGAACTTGCCATTGCTGCCGAGATCCAGCAGAGTTTCCTGCCCGATAAAATCAAGCCGTTCAAAGGCTTCGATATTGCCGCAAAAACAGTCATGGCAAAAGAAGTCGGCGGGGATTTTTTTGATGTGATCCCGCTCGAAGTCATTCCGTTCCCGGATAACCGGCTCGGGATCATGATTGCCGATGTTTCCGGCAAGGGAATTCCGGCGGCACTTTTCATGGCACTCTCGCGGATCGTGGTCCGGGTCAATGCGACCTGGAACAAGGACCGGCCCGATCTTGTTATCCGGAATGCAAACGCAACAATCTCGGCCGATTCAAAGTCCGGGATGTTTGTCACCCTCTTCTACGGGTTCCTTGATTCACCCGCCAAAACGCTGACGTATGTCAATGCCGGCCACAATCCCCCGATCCTCTACCGTCCCCGGGCACAGGAGTTCCGGGAACTTCCGGCAACCGGTATTGCCATGGGTGCTTCTGCGGATGCGGACTATTCCCAGGAATCGGTGACGCTTGAAACGGGCGATGTCCTCGTTCTCTATACGGACGGGATAACGGAAGCCGAGAATGCCCGGCAGGAAATGTATGGCGAAGACCGGCTGCGGGAGATCATACGGGCAGCCGCGGCGGAAAGTTCCCAGGAAATGATCAACCGGATCCTCGAATCGGTCCGGGCATTCTCCGGGGATTACCCGCAATCGGATGATATTACCCTAATGATCATACGGACGGTGTGACCCTTATGGAGCGGAACGAAACCATTACTATTCCGTCAGATATAGCCGAAATTCCACAAGTTTCGGCGAGGCTTGAAGAACTGCTGCGTGCCCATGCGTTCCAGGATGACGACATCCTCGACACCCAGCTTGCAGTCGAAGAGGCTATTACCAATACCATCATCCACGGGTATGCGGATCGCCCGGGAACCGTGACGATAACGCTTCATGCTTCGCCGGGAACCGTGGAGATCGAAATAGCGGATGAGGCAATCCCGTTCAACCCGCTGCTGCGCGAAGAACCGGATACAACGCTTCCCATTGAGGAGCGGCAGATCGGCGGGCTTGGGATCTTTTTGATCCGGCGGATCATGAACGATGTCTCGTACGAGTTCCGCGACGGGAAAAATATCTTAACGCTGGTAAAAAAGAAAAAATCCTGAATGGTTCAGGCTTCCCGTTCTATTTCCTGGATATAGGCAACCCCGATCTTTGCCCTGCGCAGCCGGGTGCTGTCGAGCAGGTGGCGCATATCGACAAATTCGCCATCGGCAACGATCTTTTTTACCTGCGAGTTGAGATCGAGCGAGGCATCGTAGGGAATGTTGCGGAAGACAACCCCGTGGTTATGGAGGTACATCTGCCGGCCTGCATCCTTATTCAGGGGATTTGCGTAATAGAGCGAGGCAAGATCTTCTGCCGGGAATTTCGAGAGATCGGCAGTCAGGTCGATCCCGATGCCGAAACTTACCAGCGTATCGCCCTTGTAGGATGCACGGGTATCGGATGCCATCCATTCGTGGATTCGGGCAGGGTCCATGATCGAGATTTTTGCCGGCCGGCCCGGGTCTGCGACCGGTGCTTTCTTGATACCGGAACTCGACAGGCCGTCAAGCACGCCCCAGATGGTAACGGCAATAATGCCGGTATAACTCCCGACCCGCTCTTTTGCCGACGAAAAAACCGTGCGGTAGATGTCAGCGATCGAGACGCCCTGCGGGTTGTCGGTCTCAAGCGTGAGGTACTCGTTGAAGGGACCGTCGAGCGTGATATTGAAGCCGGTATAGACCGGCACATCGCTGCCGCCATCGAGGGGGGTGAGGAAATCGGGCGTATTGTTGCCGTCGGTCGGAAGCCAGACCATCGAGCCGTACAGGGTTATCATCTCGCCAAGAACCGGCATCGCATCGTTGATATCAGCCCCGAGCGCCCCAAGACCGAGCGAGTACGTAATCTCGGAGAATTTTTTCATGCGGATATCCGCGGGGGTGATCGATGCATGCAGCACCTTGCTGAGATCCCCGGTGACCCGGAGGGTCGGGGGCGAGGTCATCCAGCCGGGTTCGATGGTAAGCCGGACCCCGTCGTCGATGATCTTCTTGTGGAAGATCTCGTTGAACAGGGTCGGGTTCTTCTGCTTTTTGATAATATCAGCAACCGCCTCATCGACTGACGGGAAGATTTCAAAGACCGTGAGGAACCCTGCCATTTCGAGCACTTTCACGGGATACTCCGGTACGGCCGCAAGCACGAACCGGCCGTTCCTCCGCTTCATCTCCCGCTTGAGCATGTTGAAACTGCGGATGCCCCCGCTGCTCAGGTAACTGCATTCTGCCATACTGACGACAAGGTCATGATCATCGTCATGCAGGGTCTCGCGTACCCAGTCATTGAGCTGTTGCGCACCGAATGCGTCGAGCCGGCCGTTGACAAAAAAGATCACGACCCCGTTTTTGCGTTCGCTTCTTGCTTCCATGTCCTGCTGCCCTTTTAGAATTTATTATCGTGAACTGTTTTTAACGTATGGATTCGGTTGGCGGAATGGTTCAGGAACCCGTATGCATACAGGACGCTGAACAAATCATGGCAAAAAAATTTGAACGTTAAACGCCGGAAAAAGTAAAAAATAAAAAATTAAAAAATTGGAATTAAGAAAATTCGTATCAGGGTGTCAGGACAACCGGGCCCGGTTCAAGGTACCGGCCGGCGCCGAGCAGCCAGGTGCCGTCAACATCGGTCACGTAACTGATCTTGAGCTGGGTCGTGTTGGTCTTCGGGTTGACTGAATAATAATCGACCATTCCTTCCCCGCTCTTTGCGGTCGTGATCATGTTCCGTATATGGTGCGTCCCGGCCGGGTCGGTATCATCGAGCCGGTTTACGCCAACCAGGTCCGGGCGGTACGGCCAGGCAAGAGTCGTGCCGTTGTAATCGTAGGCAAAGATATAGAGATCGCCTTTGACAAACGATCCATTGGGGTTGTTGAATTCAGCAAGGGATTTTTCCCTGCCGTTTGTTAACGCGTAGGCTTTTGCATCGTTGACAAACTGCCGGAGTTCCGCATCAACCAGCCGGTCATTGCTTGTGTAGATGCCGGTGCCGATCCAGTACGAGTCATCGACCGGCCGGACGTAACTTATCTTGGTTGCATTCGCCAGATTCCGGGACGGGTCCGGGTACTGGTAGAGGACATAGCCCCCGCCGGATTTTGCGAGCTGGATCTCGGTCCGCGTATACGGGTTGCCGGCTGCATCCCTTATATCAAGGAAACTGGTGCCGACCAGTTCCGGCTGGAAGGGCAGGGCAAGGGCCGTGCCGTTGTAGTCAAGCGCATAGACGTACGTGTTCCCGGTAACGAACGGGCCGGTTTTGTTGTTGAACGCAGCAAGGGCTGCGGCTTTTCCGCGGGCTTTTGCAAAGTCAGCGGCATTGTCAACGTACTCTTTGAGTTCAAGGGAAGTTTCAGGGGTCTTTGCCGAAGATGAGACTGCCGCATCGAGCGGGCCGTAATAAATACCGGAGCCAAGCCACCAGGTATCATCGACTTTTTCTACATAGCCGAGTTTTTTCTCGACCGTGTTGTTGTTAGCAGGATTGATGTAACAGAATTCCACGAACCCGGACCCGTTGAGCGCTGTATCCCGGAGCTCGCGGATGAAGGGATTGCCGAGCGCATCGGGTTCATTGAGCCGGTTGACGCCGATCATTTCCTTATTGATCGGGTGGGCGATAGTTGTCCCGTTGAAATCGTACGCGTAGATGTAGAGGTTTCCCCGGAAAAACGATCCGTTCCGGTCCGAGAATTCTGCACATGCCGCCTCTTTGCTGTGCGTGTGGGCATATTCGACAGCACTCCTGACAAAGGAGACCATCTCATCTTTTGTTACGGACGGTGCCGGTGTTGCCGGAACCGGTGCCGCTGCCTGCTGCGTGCAGCCGGCTGCAATGAGCAGGAACGCAAGGACAGAAAGAATGACGATGAATTTTGTTAAATTTTTCATAGGCATTCATTTAGAGTCATGATAATTAAACGGCCCGGTTTTTTTGTACGGATTCTAATAAGAATTCCTGATGGACTGATGGGGAAAGGGAGATACCGGACACAATCAAAAGAAGCCGGATAAACGCGTTCTTATCCATAAAAAAAAGTGAATCCATGAAGTCCACCACCCACTCATGGTTCATATAAAGCCAGTTCAGGATTTTTTTAAGATTTCCGCTCTGGAGAACACTTAATAAATACAACCCTGCTCTTGTGCCGCCAGTCCCCCGAGAGGGGATGGGGCGCATTGCGATGCCCCGGTATTACCGGTATCAGCAGGGGCACACACAGGGTGAGGTAATATGGCACTATCGCAACCGGGGGATGCCCGGGTGGCGGGAGCGGGGGCTTGCCGGAGCCCCCGGGAGCGGCAATGAAATTTTTGTTTCAGGTTCATCGAACGTTTGGTGGATGTTCCACAATCACCAAAAAAATTGTTTTCCGTGGGAAAATTTTTGCAAAAAAAAAATTCACTCGCACTGCAACCAGTCATCCCGGGAAATACCGGCCTGACGAAGAATTCTCATATGGAGATCCACCCTGATTTCTGACCTGTGCGGATTCGGGATCGTAAGAACAAGATCCCCCCGTATCATGTACGGGTGTTTCCCCCCGTTGAATGGGCCATCGAAATTAAATGTCTTTTAGCTTCCTGACAAGGTCCGTCCACGAGATGGGGGCAATCTTATGCGTTGGCACTCTGATCCAGCCTGACAATTTCCTCGATTGTGCAGTTATCGATGGGGGGTATGGGAAGTCCGCGTCTCAGCCGGACAATAATCCATCCGTCGATTACTTCCATCAGGTTGGCCCGGCACTCTTCCAGGGTTTTCCCGGTTGCATAAACTCCCGCAAGTTCAGGAATCTCGCCATAATAGGGCTCATCATCGTCAATAATTTCATACGTTGCATGAGCAAGGGCTTTTTCAATATATTGCAGGATCATACGTATCCTCATGGTCCCGTACGGTCTGACCTTACCGGATTAAGTAGATGTTTGCTGCACCCTGATATTAAAATCTCTTCCATTCATACAATCCTGCATCATGCATTCACCATCTCACCGGGAATCCCTGAAATCCGGCAGAACGAATGACCGTGTCCCGATGCCTTCAGCATTGATTGTCACAAACCCCCAAAACAGGCCTTCTTTTCACCGGACCCCTCCTGCCCCCCCGGCCCTCCTGAGTTTTGGGACGGGAAAGCGTACATTAGCGTACATTTTCCACCCCATAATCCCAATATTCCGGCTTAAAAACGGTGTATTGCGCCCGGTTTAAAATCATGTGCCGGAATTTAGGGTTTTATGCAATAATTCCGGAAACAGGTTTGCCGGATGGGCTATCCGGGGCCGCAGCGGAGCCGGATTGATTGGTGGGAGCGCAGGTCATTTCCAGTATGCCATCCGGGAAATTCCCGGATACGGCCCTGCAAAAAAGATGATCTTTTCCGGGCTCGTACAGGACCCGGATTCCCGGTCAGGCCCCTGTTTTTCCGGGTTCCACGCGAAATCGTGTCCACCCGCGTAGAAAATATTGATATAATCGCGTATTTTTAAAAAACGGCTGATTATGGCAGAGCAAAACCATGCACTTTATTGCGATTCCTGTCGCCTCTTTTTTGACGGGTGCTTTCCAACATTGCGATTAAAAAAAGGGATTGTATGCATACCAAGAACAAAATCAGGCCAAGGACGTTCCCGGCACAAATGCCAGGAGAAGTTTGCCGTCGGTGCCATATAATTTTAAGTCCCGCTCATTCAGCCGGAGACCGGAAGCGTCCTCAAGGCTTGCATAGTACCGGTTTTCCTGGTTCATGACACCTTCAGATAAACACGCCATCTCGGTTGTCGATAACTGGGAGACAACAATCAGCGTGTCCTTAATCAGGTACCGGCCGGAATACTGGTTGCATCCTCCGCTGCCGCTCAGGGTTCCGTCCGGCAGGAATTTTGCCGTGATGACGGTTCCGTTCATCACGGGGGTCACTGTTCCGTCCGCATCGCCAAACGACTGGAGCGACCAGGCGTTTTCCGTTATCGCGGTCGCAGCCGAGGCCCGCGTTCCCGGTACATTCATAAAAATTACAAGAAATACAAGAATGACGATAAGCGCAATGGCAAGGTACAGCATGAAGCCCCGGGTCTCCACGGGTTCCGGGCTGTCTCCTGCTCCTGCTTCCGGGGGTTGTATTGCATCCGGCATAGCCGGTGTTTACCCGTCAACGCATTAACCGTTTCGATAGTCCGGATTTTCCGGCGTCCGGTTCGAATCTTTAAGTGCCCGTGATGCCAACTAATGATCATGGAAATGGCAACGGTAAGAAAATGGGGGATCTTCTTTGCAGTCATCCTTGCTGCGATCTTTATCGCAGACGCCCTCTCGACAATCATCCTTGCGTACCTGGGACTCGCCGGCCCGGCCCGGTTCATCGCGAATTTCGTTCTCTATGCCCTCATCTTCTTTGCAATCCTTTACGCTGTCGAGAAGTACCTGGGCATCGATATTTTCCGCATCAGCCACGATTAAAAAAGACAAAAAAATGTACCGGGAATAATTTCCCGATCCTTGTTATGGGGATTTGTCAGGGCCCGGGGGCTGGTTTGCAAACCAGATCACCCGCTGTGCATAGGGCAGGTCGAATCCTTCGGCCTCGAGCGCTGCCTTGATGCGGGGCAGAAATTCCGTTGCGATAGAAAGATCGTCCTGCGTATTTGCCCAGAGTGCCGGCAGCCAGAACCGGAACTTGATGACCACGCTGTCTGCTGCAATCTCGCTGACAAAAACTTCCGGGGCCGGGGACCTGAGAACGAACGGGTGCTGGTCCACGATTTCCCGGATGATTTCAGCTGCCCGGGCCGGGTTGTCCTTATAGCCGATACTCATCGGGTACTCGTACCTGCGGGCAACGTATGCGTAATAATTGGTGATGGAGGTCGTGTAGAGCACATCGTTCGGGATCCGGATCAGCGTTCCCCGCGGGGTACGGATCAGGGTCGAGAAAAGTTTTACCGATTCGACAGTTCCGGTGGTATCGTTGACCTTCACAAAATCCCCGGAGGAAAATGTCCGCTCGTAATGCAGGCCGATGCCGGCAGCAGCGTTCGAGATCACCTTCGAGCCGGACATGGCAATGACGATGATAAAGGCGACAAGGACAAGCCCGATTATCGTGAGGCTGATATGGAAAACGCCCGGCAGGGCAAAGGCAAGGGCTGCGACAACGATGAGTATCCGGACAATTTTTATGACAAGGTCCAGCTGGTCTTTGGCCATGCGGTGGCTGAACCGGCGTTTCAGGGAATAGGATACGATGATGCCGGCAACATACGCGATGACGAACAGCAGGGCAACAAAGATCGCATCGCCCCAGGTCAGGCTGGGTGCAATCGATTCTGCATTTTCGGTCACATCGGAGATGGTCGAGCTGACATTGAAGAGATCGCTGCCGAACATTATTTCAGCCCCCACTCCATGTAAAACCGCTGCTCGGTAATCAGGGTCAGGGTCCCGCCGGTCGAGAGATCGACAGCACGCTCAGGGCATCCTTCCGGTGCCGTACTCTCAAAATTCGTGGTTGCAAGGGCCGCCGATATGATCTGCATTGCTGCCGTTGTACCAACCGTTTCACCATAGAAGAGTTTCATGGACTGGCACCGGAAGATGGCCCGGGAAACCTCGACGGAAGTCTGCGCCGCGTTATTGATCGTCAGGGCCATAACGGCTTCAGTCACGGGATCGGTGTTTGGCACTTCATCAAAGATCCCGCTCTCACAGTACCGGGTGATGATCCCTTTGACCGGCGTTCCGTAGAGCGAGAACTTTGAATTGGTGCAGGAAAATGAATCAAGAAGGGAAGTATCGCTGCCGGACTGGATGAATACGGCGATCTCGATGGGGAATTTGAGAAAGATCTGTTTTGATGTACCCGGCGCAAGAACAAGCGCAGGAAACCGGATCTCAAGATGCTGGGCGATCTCTTTTGGATGGCGGACCGGCCCGGCCGGGCTGATGACAACGGACATCCCGGGATTTGGAACCAGCAGTTTTTCTGCCCGGCTGCCGTTGCTTTCCCGGTAATAATGCGGGCGGGGACCGGTCAGGTCGATCTCCAGGACAAGGCGATCATGACGGTATGAGAAATTTTTTTTATCGGGTCCGTACACGAAGAGGGATCTGCATATCGGATAATAAACCTGACGAATAACCACCCCGGTCCTCGCAGGCTGCCCCTCCATTCCGGGCGATGATGGAACAGAGATATTTTAGTAGGAATGATGCATATAAAGAATCAAATATTCGTGCGGGATATCCCAAATCCCGTACCTGGGTGAGTGGATAAACAATGGATACGAAATTTTCCTGTTACGTTCTTGGCGTACTCGGGATTGTCTTTGGGCTTCTTGCACTCCTTGTCCCAAAAGTCATGCTCGGTACGTTCTATACCCTCTTCTGGGTAATCCTTGCAGCCGGCATCGTGATATTCCTCATCATTGCGATAACATCCCGGGCTGATGAGTCGCTGATGTGGTTTGGCGTCTCTGCAATCCTGCTTGTCCTTGGCGCGTTCTCCTTCTTTATTACCGCAACCGTTGCGCTCATTCTGGTTCTTGCGATTGCTGCTGTTGCCGCATATGCCGGTTTTTCAAATATCATGATCGCGCTGACCCACCCCAAATCCAAATATTTCCTGATCCCGGGCATGTTCATTGCCGCACTCCTGCTTCTTGCCGGGTTTTATTATTACACGCCCCTGCAGTTTGATGACCCGGTTCTTGCGATCATCGGTACCTTTTCCCTGGTTTTTGGGATATTCTCGATTCTTATCGGCCGGTTCATGAAGGTTGATGATGTGGATCCTGCAGCAGTAATATCCTGTAAGATTGCCTGCACGATCGATACGAAGAAACAATAATTTTTTCCTCTCTTTCTTTGCGGGTGGTTTTTTTATGCAGTACGATGTTGTCGTTGCCGGGGCCGGTCCTTCCGGCAGTGCTGCTGCCCGGGCCTGCGCAGAGCAGGGACTCTCAACGCTCTGCATCGAAGAGAACGGGACGATTGGCCATCCTGTGCAGTGCGCAGGACTCCTGTCAAACGACGCGTTTGCCGAGTGCCGGGTATCCGCAAGGCCGGTCCTGAACCGGGTCGAAGGGGCCCGGATCGTATACGGGAACGGGGAAGAACTCGTCATCGATCCAAAGAAGACCATGGCCTGCGTTGTCGACCGGGCCTCGCTTGACTTTGAAATGGCGCGGGCAGCAGCAGATGCCGGCGCGGAGTTCCGGCTCAGGACCGCTGCGTACGATGTGAAGGCAACGACCCTTTTTACCCGGGGCGTGGCGGGGCACCAGGAGATCGGTTTTAAAATCCTCATTGCAGCCGACGGTCCCCGCAGTACGATAGCCAGACTCTATGGCATGGAACGGGCCCGGGTTTTCCTTGCCGGGATTCAGGCGGATATTCCTTTCGACTGCGATCCCCGGCTCGTTGCCCTTTACCCCCATGCATCGCCGGAATTTTTCGGCTGGATGATCCCGTCCGGCCCCGCCCGGGCCCGGATCGGCCTCTGCGGGCAGACAGGGATTCCCGCCCGGTTCTCTGCGTTCCTGAAAAAGTTCGGTACGAATACAACCCATTTTGTGACCGGCACCCTTCCGCTCGGGATTATGCCAAAAACCTATGGCAACCGCACCCTGTTTATCGGGGACGCGGCCGGGTTTGCAAAGCCAACTTCAGGAGGCGGGGTTTATACCGGCATCCGCACGGCACGCCATGCTGCCGTTGTTGCAGCAGAATCCTGCGAAACCGGCCGGTTCGATGATGCATTCCTCGCCCGGTACGAAGCCCGGTGGAGACCGGATATCGGCCGGGAACTGGATCTCGGGTACCTGCTCTTTACCCTCCGCCGGAAGATGACCCGGGACGAGATCGATTCGATCTTATCGGCGCTCAATGATCCCGAAGTCATAAAAATCATCAATGAATACGGGAACATGGACCGGCCTGCAATCCTCATTAAAAAACTCCTCATGCGGCCTTCGCTCTACCGGTGCCTTGCCCCGCTCCTGACCTCCGGCATCCGCTCGTTTTTTTAAGTACCGCACACCCGCCCGGATCCCGGTGAATCAGGAAGACCGGGAGTACCGGTATGCTGCAAAGGATCCGATAAGAAGGATGGCAAGGATTATGCCGTAGAGGACACTATTTCCTTCAAGAGCGAGGCCGAAGATACCGCCTCCTTCTTCCTCTTCTTCGGTTTCAAGGCCGAGTGCTGTATTGAACCGTTCTTCGATTCCCATAGTGCCGGTCGCATGGTAGGCCAGCAGAGCTCCAAGGCCGAAAAGCACGAGCAGGATGAGGAACAGGAACGGTCCCCGCGATTGGTTTTCCCCGGTCATTTCTTTACCTCGTTCAAGAGATCGGGCCGGTTTTTGCCGATATAGGCAACCACGAACCCGGTGACAATGGCTTCAACAACTGCAACGCCCATGTTGACTGCTGCAATAAGCGAGAGGCCGAAAAGAACCTGATCCGGGGACTGGGTGACCCCCTGTACTCCCGATACGAGGATGATGAGGATCATGACGATATTGCCGCAGAGCAGGGCGATGATGGTGGCGATGCCGGCCCGGGAAAAGAGATCCGGTACCATGGATTTGAGGCCCCGGAAAATCGCCCAGGCTGTGACAACTTCGGTCATATTGACCAGCACGTTTGCACCAATGAGCCCCCAGCCGCCGTGCCCGATTGCAGCGGAAAGGATGTTGATAATCAAAACGACAAGCGGGCCGATGACCGGGCCGGCAAGGATACCGATGAGCGGCGTGAGGTTGAGATGCACTCCGCCAAAGACCGGGATGCTGACCTGGAAGAGGGCAAAGGCAGCGGCCGTAAGAAATGCGGCAAGCGTGATCCTGCCGGGCGCAGTAATCCTGTGCCGGCGAAGCACCCAGAGCGCTGCCCCGATGAGAATGATGGCACAGGCCCACCAGACAAGAACCCAGGTGAGCGTAAACGATCCGTCTTCAAGGTGAATATGTGCCATAATCTTTGGTCCCGGTTGCTGTACTCTAACTCTCCTGATGCAAATATTAAATTATGGAAAAATTTGGAGCCATACCAAAAATTTTCGGGAACCGGGTCCCTCACCGGGTTTACGGGTGAAGGAACGAGACGAGATCTTCTTCCCGCACCGGCCGGGAATCCGGAATTATCCCGGCAGAAGAACAATAGCCAAGATAGATCCGGACCACCTGCGGTGCAATCAGGCCGGCATCCCGGATAAGATCGGCATCGTAAAAGATTTCCCGGGGCGTTCCTTCGGCAAAGACCGAACCGCTCCGGACAAGGCAGACACGGTCGGAGATCCGTGCAGCAAGGTCAAGGTCGTGGGTTGCAAGCACGACGCTGATGGAGAATTTATCCCGGAGCTCGACTATCAGCCGCTCGATCATCCGTGCATGGACCGGGTCGAGATCGGAGGTGGGCTCGTCCATTGCGATCACCCGGGGTTTCATGGCAAGGATACCGGCAATGGAGACCAGCCGTTTCTGGCCCCCGCTTAAGTAGTTGGGGAGTTTTGCAACAAGGTCTGCTGCACCGACTGCTTCGAGCGCTTCCATTGCTGCTGCCCGGGCTGCCTCCCGGCTCATGCCGAGATTCAGGGGACCGAACATCACGTCATCGAGCACGGTCGGTGCAAAGAGCTGGTCGTCCGATCGCTGGAAGACGACCCCGACCTCTTTCCAGAGTTCTCCCCGCTCGCCTTCCGTGATCGAGCGTCCGTTGATCCAGATGTTTCCTTCGGAAGGTATGAGCAGGCCGTTCAGGTGCTCGATCAGGGTCGATTTGCCCGACCCGTTCGGCCCGCAGATCGCAACGATCTCGTTTTTCCTCACCGAGAAGCACATGTCGTGGATACCGATGCTGCCGTCCGGATACGTGTGGCTTGCACAGTCGATGTGGATGAGTTCTGTGTCCGGGTCGATAGGGGGACAGTGTGCCCCGTCAGGTGTTCTGCGGATAACTGCCATGTTACAACACGCTCCCGGTTCCCGGAACCAGCGCGATAAGGCCGATGAAAACGGCAAAGAGTGTCAGGAGCCCGTACCCTGCCGGCCCCGGGCGGGGAATGATGGTTCCTGCCCCGTACGTTCCGTTATATCCCCGTGCCATCATAGCCTTGTTCACGCGTTCGGCCTGTTCGAACGAACGGATGAAGACCAGCGCAAAGACTTCGGCAAAGAGTTTTCCCTGTACCCGCAGGGACCGGATAATGCCGCCTCCCCGCGATCGCACGGCTTTCAAGATGGCGCCGGTCATGGCAAGGGTGAGGAACAGGAACCGGTATGCCATTAAGAAAACCTGGTCGAGCGGTGCCGGGAAGATACGGGAGATCATGGCAGAGAAATGCTCGTACCGGGTCGTCATCAAAAAGAACAGCGAGAAGGTGACCGAGATCAGTGCCTTGAGGAGCAGGGTGATAACGAGCAGGATCCCGTTGTCGGTCAGGACAAGGGAGAGGCCGCCGGGACTGAATGTAAAAACCGGGGTGCCCGGTTCGGTCCATGCCATGATCCCGATGAGGGAGATGACGAAGATTACGGGAAGAAGGTACCAGGCAAAGAGTTTTCTTACCGGGAGACCGGCAGCGTAAAACATGGCAAGGGTCACGCCGTAGAGCGCAGCACAGATGACCAGGTTGCGGGTAATGGTGATGAGCAGGATGACAAGAACCAGTGCGGAAAGTTTTGTCCAGGGGCTCACGTTTGAAAAAAACGAATCTTTCCGTTCGGCACAGGACGTAATCAGGTCAAGATCCGGAAGATGGCTGGACAGCATGGATGAACTCATAGCATCACTCTTTTTTTTCCGGGGTGGGACTGGCCGGGTTTTTCCGGTCGGACGGTTCGTGCAGGCACCCGTCATCGTGCGTGATCTCGCCGCATATGCCCTGGCTCGGGTGGCCCATCGACCGGCACATCGTGTCGATGGCCTCTTTTGAGACCAGGCTTTCGAACCGGGAGACTTCTTTGCAGGCCTGTTCTCCCGAGAGGCCGAACCGGACCAGCGCAAGCGAGAGGATCCGGTGCCGTTTTACAAGAAACATCGCGTGCAGCCGGCCTGCTTCGGTCAGGCAGAACCCGTAGTAGGGCTTGTGCGAAAGGAAGCCGGCATCGGTAAGTTCGCATATCGTTTTGGTGATGGTCGACGGGTCGACCCGGAATTCCCGGGCAATCTCTGTTGTCCGGACCCTTCCGCCCCGCCCGAAAATATATTTGAGGTACGCGACTTTTTTGGAACTCAGGGCAAACCCGTCATCCGACTCCATAGTACAGTGGTTGACCGGTACCCTCAAAAATATTTGGGTCGGCTCCAAATTTCCGGCAGCCGGCGCAATATATTATTACCCCGGCGCTCCGAATATTCCGGGTAATGGACACGCACAGGAATGAAGAGAATGTCAAGACCGCGGAAGAACAGTCCCCGGTAGAACGGGTCTTTGAAAGCACGCTCTGGAGTTCACGGCTTATTGTTATCCTTGCCGTAATCTTCGGGGCACTCAGCGCAATCATCCTGTTTATTGCGGGATCGCTGGAAGTCATCAGCACAATATCGACTTCTGTCTCGCTGACCGATCTCCACGTGGACAAGAACGAGATGCTGATAGGGTTTATCGGCGCCATCGATTTCTACCTGATCGCAATGGTGCTCCTTATCTTCAGTTTCGGGATTTACGAACTGTTCATCTCGAAGATCGATATCGCCCGGGACTCGGAAGCCTTCCACACGATCCTGGAGATCAAGAATCTCGATGACCTGAAAAACAAGATCATCAAGGTCATCATCATGGTGCTTATCGTCAGCTTCTTCCAGCGCATCCTTTCCCTGACGTTTACGACTGCAACGGATATGCTCTTCATGGCAGCCTCGATTGCAGCGATCTGTATCGGGGTCTACTTCCTCCAGAAACTCAAAATGTAAAGAGGGAAAATCTTTTTTTCCCAGAAATTTTTCCGGCATTGTCACTATCGTGCCAGGCTTTCCGGTGGATCCTGAAATCCGGAATATTTTAAAAAAAAATTATTTCGAGCCGGGCGCTGCCGTAACAACCTGCAGGGCCTCGATTAAGTCCGGGAGCAGTTCTGCCGGGATGCCCATGACCATCTCGCCATCCTCAATGCCGGAGAATTTTCGTGAGCCGTCACAGCCGAGCGAGAAGTTGATCTTCCCGTTGAGATAGGTCTGGGCGCAGGCATCGGAGCAGACTGACTGGATCCCGGAGAACTCCGCGTTGATCCTGCCGCCGACATGGAAGAGGGTGCTCTGCGCAACCTTCAGCATCGCCCACGGGCTTGCAAGGATAAGGACCACCTGGGGAGTGAACGGGGAGTTTTCCAGCGGTGCATACATGGTTGCATAGGTATCCCCGGACCCGAGGTGGGGAACCCGGTCGATGGTCCGCTTGCAGGAAGCAGAGCTGTCGAACTTCCCGAGCCGGTAATAGAATTCCCCGGTCTTTAAGGTCTCGGTGATCTCCCTGAGCCCGAGCGCCCATGCACCCCCGTTGCATTCGTGCTTGTCGGGACGGGCAAAGAAGATCTTTGCCTCCTTGCGGGCAAGCCCGACCATCGAGCAGTGCCGGATAGTCTTGTCAATCTCTGCCATCCCTTCCGGAATATCTTCTTTTTTGATTGCAAACCTGAACGCAACGGGAGATCCTGATAGTCTGAGAGTTTTTTTCAGGATTTCCGATGCTGCAGCAAAATCCACCGGGATTTTCATATCTGTTTTCATAGTACCTTGCCTCCGCCCCCAAAAGACGAGGGCATCATATCTACCCATACGGTACAACCCTATAAAAAATTAATTGCTGCGCAGGTAGTAACACCGGGCCGGGATAAACCGGATCCGACCGATGTACGTGAGAAAAAATGGGTTTCAGGTATGGTTATCCTGCCCGGGTATACCGGTCCTGCAACCGGTCAGGATAATCCGTACCAGGCAGGACCGGCTGTCACCGGGCATTTTCCGTTGCCATCTTCACCTTGGCATGGCACCGGGGGCACCCGATGGTGACCGGGCGCCGGGATCGCTGGAGGCTGGCAAGCCGTATTCCCATGTACGTCCATTCATGACTGCACCGGTGGCAGAGTACCCGGCAGCTGGTATATTCGCTTTGCATGGTTCATATGATGGGAAAACAGGAGTATTAACCCGGGGCAGGCGAAGGGTGAAAGTGAACCATGGGCCGTGCCGCTGAATCCGGCAACCAATGCGCAAGAATCAAGTGGGTGCAGGGAAATATTCTGTCAGATACCATGACAGTTCCATACAGGTTATTCTTTTCCGGGCTGGTCATTGCCGGCATTCTCCTTGTCAGCGGGGCAGCAGCAGCCAGCATCCAGGCATCGCTTGGGGATGTCATCCCCCTTTCCGGTTATTCGTACGGGAGCAATACGGTCTATCTTTTCTTAACCGGGCCGAATCTGCCGTCGAACGGTGTTGCACTCGATGACATGACCAAACGAGCAGACCAGGGAGGGTTCACCACGGTCAGTGTCGACAGCGACAATCACTGGGAATACAAGTGGGGAACCGGCAGTGTGAACGGCCGGCTCGATGAAGGCACGTACACGATCTGGGTTTCAAACACGGCAAACGACAAGTCACGGCTCCTGCCTTCGGACTATGGTACGATCTCGGTCACGCTCGGAAAACCCGGCCTGACTGCCGGGGTCAGTGCTGTCAGCACGTCTGCGGCAGGCAGTTACGTTTTGCCGGGCAACCTGTCGATAACTTCGAATCCTGATGAGGCATCGGTCACGGTCGATAGCGCATATGTCGGGAAAACCCCGCTTGAGATAGCCGGGCTTGCGCCAGGGAATTATGAGATTGCCTTCTCGCGGTTCGGGTACGAGAAATTCTCGACAACCGCCCCGGTACAAGCCGGCAGCATTACCGAAGTGCATGCAGATCTCGTCCGTGAAACCGGTTCCCTCAATGTCACGACCGATCCTGCCGGCGCAGAGATCCTGCTCGATGGATCAAACGCGGGGGTATCCCCCCTTACCCTGAACAGTATTCCCACCGGCAGTCATATTCTCGGAACAAACCTTTCCGGCTATGCTCCCAAAAACCAGACGGTTGTCGTAGAATCCGGTCGCGAAGCTTCCGTATCGCTTGCCCTTGATACCCTGGCCCCGCAGTCATCGCTCCCGGCAGCCGGTGGAATTCCGGCCACGATCTTTGCCGGGATTATCTGCATTGCCCTTGCTGCAGTGATCCGGACCAACCGGCGCTGATTGGATGAATATTCCGGCCCGTAAAAGCCCGGGCCGGAACATGCAGGATCGCGGAGGCTCCGGCAGATTCCCGCACTTTTTTTTTCGTAAACGAAAGGTTTTTGCCCTCCAGCGGATATTGGAACATTAACCCTCATGGCTCAGCCTGGGGGAAAACCAGTAAAGGAGGGAAAAAATGCCAGGACGTTACCGTCGATCAATCTTTGACGAGCTTGAAGATATGCGGGCATACATGGATTACCTGTTCCAGCACACGTTCGAACAGAACCGGGTGCCACTTCTTGGTACGGGTGAACCTTCTGATATCCTGACCGTATACCGGAATGATATGCGGGTCGATGTTACCGAACACGATGATGAAGTCATCGTCACGGTCGATATGATTCCCGGTGTCGGGAAAAAAGATATCGTTCTTGACCTCGTGAATCCCCGGACTCTCCGTATCACGTGCGAGCGGCAGGCTGAGACAAAAGAAGAAAAAGAAGGGTATTTTATGCGGGAGCGAACGTTTGGCTCCATGCAGCGTATTGTCCCGCTTCCCCGGTCCGTGACCGAAGCCGGGGCAAAATCCACGTATAAGAACGGCGTGCTGGAGATCCATCTCAAAACTGCAAAGCCGGAAGAAAAATCCAGGATCCTCATTGAATAATCTTTTTTTTAGAATTGCCGGAAGTACCGGAAGAATTGCCTGGTACGGATTTTTTGATCCTCTCCCGTTCCGGTAAAATACATGCATTGCCCCGTCATCGCTCCGTTCAATGAGCCGGCCTGATTTCAGGCCGGTACATCCCGGGTTACCGGTAAAAATACAGCAGGGGTTGCCAGACGATGAATCCGGTCATTGCCCCGTTTTATCCGGAGGTCTCTTCAGGATTGGTCCACACGAATCAACCGCCACGGAGATTGCCAATTCCGTCTGATTAATATAGGACAATAAAGATACAATGGGACAATTAAAGATTACAATGAATAAAATCAACCCGGATAAAAATCGCGGGCAGGGTATGACCGGCATACCCGGTTGCATATCATGGAATATCCAGCAAAAAAATGTACAGGACAAACCACTCCTGGCGGGTATGGTAACTGCCTGAATACAGCGGTATTTCTGGTGCTTGTGCTGATCAGTCTCTTTGCAGCACCTGGTACTGCAGGTCCTGCTGAAAATCCGGCCATGAATGAAACCACCTCATCCGGGCTCACGATTATCGTCAAAGATGCGGCAACCGGAGCAGGAATTTCCGGTGTAATGATATACATCGATAACAATTTTGAAGGAATAACCGCCGGAGATGATGGAGTATTCGATCTCTCTTCCGTCGCCCCGGGAGAGCATACACTCAGGGCAGCCAAAACCGGTTTTCTCGAATCAGGTATCAGGGTGCAGGCTCCTGATGAAAAACCGGTGATTGTCCGGTTAAAAGATTCAAAAATTATTCCGGTCGGGGACCATGGTCCTGTTGAAGATCGTATCGATATCGTCTTTGTTCCTTCAAAGACGCAATATGACTGCAATAAGGTCATGAAAATCACGACCGGTTATTATACGGATAACGAAGAAAATTTCATAACCGATATTAACCGCCTCATCCAGAAAAAATTTTTCACGCTGGATTCCCTGGTCACGGAATCTGCCGGTTTACCGGATACGTATCGGAAAAAGTTCAATTTCTATTACTACTGGGATCCGGGGAATTTTGCCGATGCCTTCCAGGACTGTGCCGGGACACTTCCCACGGGATTCTGGGACGATGCCCCCTTTACGGACTTGGCAATCATCATCTACCCGACCTACGGGGGATATTATAAAGGTCCTCCCTGTGAACCGAGCGGGTGCGCCAGCGGCATGGGACCCGGCGTAAAAACCTGGTTCAAGAACCCGGCAGATTCCGGGCTGATCTTCATGCACGAAACCGGCCACGTGGTTTTTGGCCTGATCGATACCTACTGCGGACCAACGTATTATACCCAGAATAATCCCGATCCCAATGTCTGGTCATCAGTCAGCGCCTGCATGGCAGATGCCCGGGCCAACAACCGGGATCCTGCCCGGTGCCGTCAGATAGAGCTGCTCTCGAAAAACACGGTTACCTGTTCCAAAAATTTCTGGCGATGGGACCCGGAACCTGATATCATGTCCTCGCTCTCATTATCAGGAAAATTCGGGGATGCATCATCTCTTCATATCCGTTATATCCTCACCAATATCAACCGGTGGAAATTATGAAATGGATTCTCCTCATCATGGCAGGGCTCCTGGTTGCAGGATTATGCATCGCGCCAGCTGCTGCAGAGGATCTTAACGACCCGGCCAAGATCATTGTCATCAAACTCAATATCAACAAAGGAGCTGTCACAGAAAAATCCGTCGAGATCCGCTATGGCCATCCCCCGAATCTGGGTCACCAGAAAGGAAATTTCACGGCAACACTGAAGTCTGCTGACGGGATCCCCCTGTTCACATTCGATATCTGGGATCCGCGAAACCAGTTCGAAGACCATGAGATTATGGAGGATAATGAAACCTGTGACCTTACCGGAAGCATGTGGCATACCGATAATGTCGATCTCCCGATCATTCTCCCCTATCATCCGGAAATCAGGACGTTCGAGCTGAGAGATAAAGGCTCCCGGGATCTCCTTATATCGGTCAACATAACCCCGGCCGTCGAATCCTTTTTACTGAGATTCCCCCAGGAACGCGGGGTAATGATCATCTCCCCGGTGCAGGGAACGGTATTTCTCGTTGCCGGCTGCCTGCTGGCATTTGCCCTCCTGGTAATCCTGGTCCGGCTGGTACGAAGATCGTAAAAGAGCGCTGGGTGAAAAACGCGGGAAATTTTTTCCGGGTTGAATAACCATAACCCGGGCAAAAAACGGGAATCTTTAATCCGTACCGGGCTTGCGATTAGTGTTGCAGCTGAGGGCTTTCTCAAGGGGAAAACTCCCAAATTTCCCTTAAAAAACCCGTATTTTAAAAAGAGATCCGTAACCCGGAGCATGGCCCGATGAAATAAAAAACGTATTTACCCTTATGAGAAAATATCATCGTGAGTATATGAGCATGATACCAGCATATTTCAGAAATTCCCGGAATCTCATTATCGCAGCCCTTGTTGCCGTCTTTGCCGTCTTTGCATTCTGGCTGCGGATCATCCCGATGCTGTTGATGGGCAATACCGATATCATCCTGATGATGGGAAGCGACGATCCGCTCTATAACCTGCGGCAGGTAGAAGTAATCCTGGCAAATTTCCCCGGCTATGCCTGGTTCGACCCGATGTCCAACTACCCGGTTGGAACGAGTATTTACTGGGGCCCGCTCTTCCCCGGCATTATTTCGGTCTGCTGCCTCATAGTAGGTGCCACCACCCGGCCGGAAATCATTGCTACCGGCCTGCTCGTGCCCCCGCTCATGGCAGCCGGCCTTGTCGTCATGATGTACTTTGTCGGTAAATCCTTTGGAACCTGGAAGACCGGGCTCCTTGCCTCCGGGTTTTCTGCGGTCGTATCCGGCCAGTACCTTGCGGTTTCCCTGTACGGGTACATGGACCACCATATCGCAGAAGTCTTCTTCTCCACGCTGTTCTGCCTGCTCTATTGTTACGCGCTCCTCTCGGCCCGTGACATAAAAATCGATCTGAAAACCTGTGCCACGTATAAAAAAATTGCATTCTTTTCTGCAATAGCCGGTATCGGCTACCTTCTCGGCCTTTTTACCATGCCGACCATGATCCTGTTTGCCATGATTGCCGGGATCTTCACGCTCGTCCAGATGATCGTGGATCATTTCCGGGGACGGCAGACTGAATATCTTCTCGTAATCAATACCGTGATTTTTTCCATTGCAATCATCGGTCTCCTCCTGTTCGGCCTGAAGAGTACGGGGCTCGATCTATCAACCTATTCGCTCGGGCATATTTTAGCCTACCTGGTACTCATCGGGGGGACCTGGGTCTTATACGGGCTCACGATTGTCCTTAAGAGCCGTCCTGCTTATTATTACCCGGCATGCATTGCCGGAATTACCGCTCTTGCAGCCCTGTTCCTGTTTGCCGTCATTCCCCAGCTCTTCAGCCTGTTCTTCAATGCATTTTTCGCATTTTTCGGGCAGCAGGCAATAACCGAGACCGTCCTTGAAGCCCGGGGATGGTCGATCGAATCCGCGTGGGTCACGTTCAACTATGGCCTGATCCTCTTCTTTGGCGGGGCACTGGTAATGCTGTACAATAATATCCGGCGCGAGCATCCCAACGAGGTTTTCGCGCTGGTCTGGTCACTTGTCATGTTCCTGTCGACATGGCAGCATGTCCGGTACGAATATTACCTTGCGATAAATATCGCCCTGCTTGCAGCAGTTGTAACCGCCTTTGCCATTGAGCGGGGCGGCCGGAATATCAGAAAGCTGGCTGGCGGCCTGGCCCCGCCGGATAAGTCTTTGGTGGAGCCCGAACCCGCAGCGAAAACCGGATCCGGAAAAAAGCCGGAGAAAAAGTCCCGGAAAAAGATCGTCCGTGAAAGACCGGATTATGCTACCGTTGCACTGGTTCTTGCAGTTGCTGCAATCGGACTCCTGTTTGCATATTCTTCGGTTTCTATATCCTACATGTCGGCAGCAAACGACCCGTTCCGGATGAACCCGGACTGGAAAGAGTCCCTTGACTGGCTGGGCAATAACACGGCAGAAACCGGACTTGATTATTCCACGATTTATTCAAAGGATACGTTCTCCTACCCGGCAGCATCCTACGGCGTGATGTCCTGGTGGGATTACGGCCACATGATAACAACGCTTGCAAAACGGATCCCGAATGCAAACCCGTTCCAGCAGGGCGTAGCCGGTCCAGACGGTTCGGCCGCATACTTCGTGACCTCATCGGAAGCAACGGCCAATGCAATTCTCGATGCGGATGGCACCCGGTATGTCATGACCGATATCGAGATGGACTTTGGGAAATTCCCGGCAATGGCGACCTGGTACAATGCATCGCTTAAGGAGACCCCCTACTGGATGGAGCTGTTTGTTCCCGACTCAGGATCCTCTGCAACGGTTCATTCCAGTACCCTGAATACTGCAGACTATTACCATACGCAGATATCCCGCCTCCATAATTTCGATGGTTCGATGGTCAGGGCAGGCACGGTCTACTACATTGAATATTCCGATCCCACGCTCGCCGGCCTGTCCCTGCCACTCATGACAAATGCTGAACTCATGAACGCAACAGAAGCTGCAACCCGCGCCGGGCAGTACAACAGCCAGGCATCTGCCGGCAAGCATGCAGCCGTCTTCAGCGTATCCGTCCTGAACCCGGTCGATGACATCCCGGCATTGCAGCACTACCGGCTGATCCACGAATCCCCGTCCAACACGCTTGACTCCGATGTTGTCGATTTGAAATATGTCAAGATCTTTGAATATGTCCGGGGTGCGCATATTGCCGGTAACGGCATCATCGAAATTCCGCTCATCTCCAATACCGGGCGGAATTTCACCTACCGGCAGGAAAGCATCAACGGGGAATTTATTGTTCCCTATTCGACAACCGGAAATCCCTACGGGGTAATGGCGACCGGGAAATACCGGATCAGCGGCACCGGCCAGGAATACGAAGTCCCGGAGTCGGCAGTCATTGACGGTCTGACCATCAGGTAACCCGGATTCCCGTATCTTTTTTTAATGATCGGTCCATGCCAGGGCCCGGATTCCTGCCAGGTTCCGGTTTTTTGTTCAGATGAATGCCGGGTTTCCGCTGAACAAAATAATAAAAAAAGTTCTTTTTTAAAAACCACCGGCTGGTTAAGCATATCCTGTTTTTGAAAAATCAGGATCCGGCCGGGAACCTGCATTCCTGGCAGGTGAAATAACTCAGGTCATAGTCCCGGTTGAGCGATTCCCATTGCCGGTACTGCATGTTGGAGAGATGGCCGAGATTATTCTGGATTGTAATCCATGTACGGGCGTCCTTGTAATCGGTTCCGATATCGGTAAGGGATGCCCCGACACCAACGGGTATGACTTCCGGTAAGGATGAAAGCGTACCGGAATCATAATCCCGGGAGTCATCCGTAATTATCATGGGTTCGGTAGTATCGATGAATGCATAGCCGGTTCCCTGGTAGTCATAGGGAGATGCAGCTTTTATGCCGGCTGCCATCTGGTTTTCGGGAACAAAGTAAAACACCGCGGATCCAACATTGAGTTCTTTTAAGAGAATGGCAAGCAGCATTGCCTTTTCACTGGCGGTTCCCTGTTGTTCGTACAGGACTTCAAAGGGGTAACGGTAACTCTCCCCGCCCGTAGGAGGGATATGCTGGATGAGGCTGATTGCAATTCTTGCCTGGAGGTTTTTGTCCGGTTCTTTATTGCGTATGGCCCGGGCAAGATCAGTGATCGTGCTCTTCTGGAGGGTTTCATCCATGTAACGGAGGTAATAGGTTGAATAGTTCACGTTCCTTACCGAAGGTTTTCCCATTTTCTGGTACTGGTCGTACACGGAGGTGGAAAGGGCAAGTGGCATAAGCCCCATTATGCCGCCTGAAGTATATGCATAATACCGGGCAACCGATCCGTTGGATAGTTCGAGTTCGGGAAGTTCTGCAGGAGTGGTCTCCAACGGTATTGCCCTGGTGGAAATTACGGACGGGATTCTTGAAGCAACGGATGAGTCGCTGGTACTGGCGGGAACCGGGGTTGCATTGACGGAGGGTTCCGTTACACTGGTATTGGTTTTACCGGAATCTGCGGTACAGCCGGCAACGAGAACCAGGGTTATGGCGATGAATAGTACGGCAATCGGAAAAATTTTTGGCGACATGGATCCATCTCCCGGGAAGATTTCCCGGCACACAACAATCTGTTGCGTAGCACAAGAAGATAAGGATAATGGGATCGGGTTTATTGGCAATCCTTTTTGCCGGATGAAATCCTATACTCCCCCATGAACCACGATGCCAGGTTTGCCGTCCATTCCCTCCGGCCCCGTTTCCCGGTACCGGATGCGCCCGGGAACGATGCGATCTGGATCCTTGTATCGGGAACCGGCATTCTTCTTCCCTCTCCCGAAACAGGAATATTTACCCGGGAAACCCCGGGCCATTACGGCCTTGATACGGAATCCCTCCTGTACATCGGGCATAGTAACGACACGCCGGTCTATGCTGCCGACATTCCGGTCAGTTCCCCGGTACCGGATGGCTGGATGCGATCGGATGTCCGTTCGCTCTATACCAAAATCAGCGATGAGGAGATGTCGATTGCAGCCCTTGCCGTCCAGCTCGTTGATTTTGACCGGACAACCCGGTATTGCGGCCGGTGCGGGACAAAAACCCACCCGCTCCGGTCGGAACGGGCAAAATTATGCCCGGGCTGCAACCAGATAACCTATCCCCGCCTTTCCCCGGCAATCATTGTCCTTGTACGGAACGGGAATTCGATCCTGCTTGCCCGGTCGCCCCGCTTCCCTCCCGGCGTGCACAGCCTCATTGCAGGATTTGCCGAGCCGGGCGAAACACTGGAAGAGACCGTGCAGCGCGAAGTTTTCGAGGAAGTCGGGATTACCGTGAAAAGTATCCGGTACATTGCAAGCGAACCCTGGCCGTTTCCCCATTCGATGATGATCGGGTTTAAGGCCGATTATGCGGGCGGGGATATACGGGTCGATAATAAGGAGATAGAATCTGCCGGGTGGTTCTGCCGCAACAAACTCCCGCTCCTTCCTGCACCCTTAAGTCTTTCGCGGGCGCTTATCGATGCCTGGGTAAAAAAGGAACTGGCATATTAAGACCGGAATTACCGGGATTGATCCCCGGTAATTGTTCCGATCTTCCGGATAATTTCCATAAATTCCCCGGTATCCGGTTCTCCCCGGGCAAATTCCACATCGCTGCACTGGTTGAGGATTGTTACAATATCCGGGTGGCTCTTCTTTTGTACTTCGAGGAATTCAACAAGGTCACGGTTGGTCATCTCGCGGTCTGCCCCATATTCCCACAAGAGGAACAGGCGCAGTGCCCGGCCGGCCTTTCCATAGGCCTCGGGGTACTGACCCTTGTCGAACCGGATCTTTGCTTCGGTAAGCAGTCTCGCTGATTCAGCCCGGTGATCGAACGGTTCGCGGATTGCCGGAATTGGGTCTGTGGCAACATTCTTTGCAGGAGGCCTCCTGCGGTAGCGCCGGTAAAGAACAACTGCCGCGAGTATTATCCCGGCCCCAATGACCAGAACGATTATCAGGGTCGTGTAATCCGCCGGGGTCTCCGGTTCGATTGCAAGGGAAACAGAAGTAACATTGCCGGAATCAGTTGTTGCGTTGATGAATGCAGTTTGTCCCTTTTCATTGACATAGGTCAGGTTGACCATCGATCCGGCCCGGGTGATATTCATGGCGGTAAAATTCCGGGAAAATCCCAGATCCTCAACCTGGTTGGTCATCGACTGGTAGGTCGTGTTTGCTGCAAGCGGGGCCGTGACATTCACTGCGGAATATGATTGCACTGATACGGACGGCACGATGCCCTGTTCCATTGCCCCGGAAAGTTGCAGTTGATCACCGGACCCGGCAATGTAATCAAAGGAAAATGTCCCGGAATCCCCGGTAGACGGGAGAATTGATTCAGAGCTCTTTGCAAACCCGTCAGCGGCAAGCGTTTCATTGACCGATTTTACCAGGGGATCTGCATCCAGCAGTTCACGGAACCGGTTATCCCGGTCCGCTTTTTCTTCTGCTTCTTTCCGGAGCTGCTCTTTGAGGGCATTTGTATCCTGCGACATCTGGCTGTTGGTCAGCGAGGGGCTGGTGCTCCCGTCACGGCCGGCCTGCTGCTGGACCGAGACCGACTGCTGCACGATCTGGACCGAGCTTGATTGGGGAACGCTGCCGCCCGGGCCGCTCGTGCTGGTGACCTGGGACTGCGTGCCGGCCTGCTGCGGAGGGGTTTCAACAAAATGGATGACTATCTCCGGCAGGGTCACTTTCACGGGCGATCCTTCATTATAATCGAAGGCGACATTGACCCGGATGGTCTTTGGTTTGTCCGAAGTCCCGCCGCTTAAGGGAATTATGGATATGCCGGCCGGCACCGGGTAGGAATAGACCCGGTTCTGGGTGCTGGTCATGACGGTCCCGGTATTCTGGAGTTGCTCGGTGATCGTGAACTGGATCGTCCCGTCAACATCCTGGCTGAACGTGTTCTCTGCCATGAGATCGACATTGGCATCCTGGCCGAGCGTGAAATAGTAATCTTTCTGTTCAGCAGTCAGCGTGATGTCAGCAGCAGGAACTGCCGGCACCAGCAGGACGATGAGGAGGATCAGGCCGGTGTACCGGAACTTCATTGGATGATGCGCCCCCGTCCGTATCGCAGGTACAGTTCGGCACACAGGAGGATGAGTGCGCCCGCGATGAAGAAGTCCTTGATACTCGTCTCTTCTTTTTCCCGCACGATCTCCTGGTTGAGGCCGCTGTAGATCTCGTTCAGGGTCCGGTCATCCACGGACTTGAAATATTTCCCGCCAGTCTGCTGTGCAATGGACTGCAGGGTAGCCTCGTCGAGCTGGGCGTACTGGGGATTTCCCATCCAGTCGTACCCGAGGATGACCGGCTGCGTGGAGCCAAGGCCGACCGTAAAGACCTGGATGCCGGCAGATTTTGCAAACCCGATCGCTTCATCAGGAGTTATAACTCCGGCATTGTTCACGCCGTCCGAGAGCAGGATGATCACGTTCTTCTTGTTCGGGATCGACTGCGCCATATCGATGGCAAGCGCAAGGCCGTCGCCGATCGCAGTCTGTCCGGATTTCGGGCTGATTGAGGCAAGTTTTTCCCGGACCCGGTCCTTGTCCGGGCTCAGGTACGCTGCCGTTGTCGCGCCGGATTCGAAGATTACGATACCGGCATAATCCTTTGCATCGAGGCTTTTGACAAGAATATCCGCAGCGCTTTTTGCGGCTTCGATCCTGTTTGGCTGGTAATCGGTTGCCTGCATGCTGCCCGAATCATCGATAACAAGAATGACATTGACGCCTTCTTTTGCCTGTTCGAGCGGGATATGGGGGTCAGCCAGCCCGATGAAGAGCAGCGCGATTGCTGCAAGCGCAATGACAAAGAGGATATGCGTCCTCCGCGATTTCTCTGCGTTCCCGAGCGCTGACCTGACAAACGCGAGGTTTGAAAATGCAATTGCTTCCTTCTTTTTCTTCCGTGTTACGACAAAATAAAGCCCGGTAAGAACCGGGATAAGCAGGAGGCCGAAAAGCCAGGCCGGATCATAAAATCCCGGCATGTGCCCGCCTCCCGGATATCCCTTTGAAAAACCGTCGGAGCAAAATTTCGTAAGGGTCTTTTGTCATGAGTGTTAACTGCCCGATATGGTTGCGGGCAAGATCCGTCTCCAGTTTTTTTGCCGATTCCTGTACAAGGGCTGCATACCGCTCACGGAACCCCGGATCAGAAGTATCGACGAGGATCTGTTCCCCGGTCTCCGGGTCTTCAAGTTCGATAAAGCCGACATCCGGGAGTTCGTATTCGCGTTCATCGGTCACGCGTATGGCAATAATCTCATGCCGGCGCTTAAGGATACGCATGGGCAAAAGAAAATCCGGCGAGACAAAATCCGAGAGGATGATGACCGAACTCCGCCGTGAGAGAACCCGGGCGAGGAATCTTACCGGCTCTGCAAGACTGGTACGGAGCGATTGCGGCTTAAAACCAATCATGGTGTTGAGAATCCCGATCACGTGTTTGCGCCCGGGTCGTGCCGGGATGAATTTTTCCACCCGGTCCGAGAAGAGCAGAAGGCCGATACGGTCATTGTTCTTCAGTGCTGCAAACGCAAGGCTTGCAAGGATTTCGAGGATTTTGTGCTGCTTGCTCATCTCTGACCCGAACGTACCGGAACCGGAAACATCGACCATGAAATAAAAGGTCTGGTCCCGCTCCTCGGCATATTCCTTGATGAACGGGTGGTTATACCGGGCCGTGACTTTCCAGTCGATCGAGCGGATGTCGTCGCCCGGAACATATTCCCGGATCTCGGAAAACTCGATGCCCTGGCCCTTGAACACGGAATGGTGGAGCCCGGACTGTAATCCCTCCACAAGGATACCGGTCGAGAGTTCGATCTTTTTCAACCTGCGGATCAGTTCATTGCGATTGTCCATGAAATGACCTCCTGATTCCCCGATTTCCTGAATTCATGGTGCCGGCCAAAAAATCCCGGCATTACGGCACCTTCACGACATTAAGGATACGGTCGATTACCGCATCGGTCGTGATCCCTTCGGCCTCGCCCTCGTAATTGAGGATGATCCGGTGCCGGAGGACATCGTGGGCAATGGCCCTGATATCTTCCGGTATGACATAGCCCCGGCCTGCAAGAAGAGCATGTGCCTTGCCCCCGAGGATCAGGAAGATGGAAGCACGGGGGGAAGCCCCGAGCGCGACATATTGTGCAGAATCGATCCCGTACAAATCCGGTTTCCGCGTGGCATCGACAAGCTCGCTGACATATTTCTTGATAGCCGGATCTGCGTAGATCTTCCGGGTGAATGCCTGCAATTCGAGAATCTGGTCCCGGGTCATCACCTGTTCGGGCTGTATCGTTATCCCGCCCGTGAACCGGTCGAGGATTGTGACTTCATCGGTTTTGTCCGGGTAGGTCATCATCACCTTGAACATGAACCGGTCGACCTGGGCTTCGGGAAGCGGGTAGGTGCCTTCCGATTCAATCGGGTTCTGGGTTGCAAGGACAAAGAACGGCCGGGCAAGTATATGGGTCTCGCCCTGGATGGTCACCTGTTTTTCCTGCATGGCCTCAAGGAGGGCGGACTGGACTTTGGGCGGGGCCCGGTTGATCTCGTCGGCGAGGATGAAATGGGAAAAGACCGGCCCTTTGATCGTTGAAAACGTGGAATCTTTCTGGTTGAAGATCTTGGTGCCCATGATATCGGCCGGCAGGAGATCGGGCGTGAACTGGATCCGTGAAAAATTGCAGTCGAGACACTGCGAGAGGGTCCGGATGGTCAGGGTTTTTGCAATCCCCGGTACGCCTTCGAGAAGGACATGCCCGTCAGCGCAGAGCGCGATGAGCAGCCGGTCGATCACGCCCTTCTGGCCGACAATGACCTTGTTCATCTCCGTTCGTATTGATTCGAGGGCATCTGAATATTGTTTTGCCTGGTGTGTCAGTTCGGTAATTTCAGCATTCATGGTATCAACTCCCCCGGGTTGTTTCAAGGGATAATTTTCCCGGGGAAAAGCGGGATATTTTCTGCCGGGCCGGCTTTTTAGGATTTTTATAAAAAACCCGTCCTGCTGCCCGATCATCTTCCCGTACTAGTTCCCGGATTTTTTCCTATAAACGATTTCCGGCCAATCTGTCTACAAATTTTTAAAACAAGAGAAATCCGGATCATCCCACCATCATCTCATCAGGGATGCGGATTTATGGAAACCCATTACATTTCCACCCGGGTTACGACGCCATGGATCTTATTGGACGGCATCTTGTAGAACTGTACAACGGATGGCGAGAGGCGCTTGATGGCTGCAAAAATCCGCCAGACCGGGTGTGTTGTCACGATATCTTCCATGCCATAGAAGATCGTTTTTTCATCTATATCCGCCTCATTCAGGATTTTTGAGATATCCGCAATCTCCATATACCCAAGATAGATCTCGCAGATGGAAAAACCCGGGGTAATTTCCCGGATCACTCCCCAGGTTACGCCAAACGGCTGTTCTGTCCGGATGATGGAGATGATGATATTGTCGTCATAGATGATCGTATTGTCAAACATGATCCGGGGAACATACTGCGGGAGGTTCCGGAAATCCCGGGCAAAGAACAACGCGGTCCCGGAAATCCTGTTGACAGAATGGTAAATTTTATCGAACCGCACAAGAAACTCTTCGATGGGAACAGGTTTCAATGCCGCGGCAAGTTTCTTCTGGCCGTTGACGTAAATCATGATGACACAGAACGGGATGAATGCGATCAGCAGGGACCAGTATCCCCCGGTCGGTATTTTATGGAAATTTGCAACCAGGAATACGGACGTGATCGCAAGAATGGAAACTGCTATGAATGATTTCATTATCCTCCCGCGAAGAACGAGGATCCACACGATCAGGATGCCGGTGATGGTCATGGTGCCGCATACCGCAAGGCCATATGCATGGGTGAGATTATTGGAAGATTTGAAAATTATAATCACGAAAAGAACGGCAAAGAGCAGTGCCCAGTTCACGATATCGATATAAATCTGGGAGCGCAGGAGCGGGGAAGTATAGTCGATCCGCAGCAGGGGCATGATACGGGTCGTGATGCCCTGGTACACTATCGAGAAGATACCGGATATCATAGCCTGCGAAGCAATGATGGTTGCAGCAATGCTCAGGAGCAGGAAGGGGATATAGAGAATCCTGAACTGGGAATAGAACATCTCGAAAAGAATATTGTGGGCACCGGGATGCGTCATAAGAAATGCACCCTGGCCGAGATAATTGAGGGCCAGCGCGACAAAAACAATATGCCAGGCCCGGACAATCGGTTCCCTTCCGAGGTGCCCCATATCCGCATAGAGTGCTTCGCCGCCGGTCGCAACAAGGATGACCGAAGAGAGGATCAAAAATCCTTCCGGTCCATGGGTAGTCAGGTAATCGAGTGCATAAAACGGGTTGACTGCGAGCAGGACCTGCGGGGCAAACCAGATTGCAGCAAGACCCATGACGGCCAGTGCCGAAAACCAGACAACCATAACCGGTCCAAAGGCCCATGCGACCCGTTCGCTTCCCCGGGCCTGGATGGCAAAAAGACCGATTGCGATGATACCGGCAATGAGCATAAGCATTATCTCCGGTGTATTCTGGAAACCGGGAATGAGCGTGATGCCTTCAACAGCGGAGAGCATGCTGATGGCCGGCGTGATAACCCCGTCGCCGATGAAAAGGGCGATGCCGATAATTGTCAGGAGGGATACAAACGCGATCTGGTTGCCGGATTTTAAAAGAGGGAGCAGGATCTCCCGGAGCACGATTGTTCCCCCCTCTCCTTTCCTGCCAAGATGCATGGCGAGGTACGTATACTGGATGGTGACAAGAACGGTCATGGTCCAGAGAACCAGCGACAGAATGCCCATGATGTTCCCGGGCGTTGGCGGGATGAGCAGGAAAATAGCGGTAATTGCATAGATGGGACTCGTGCCGATATCGCCAAACACCAGGCCCATTGACTTGACAATACTGGCCGGAGTACAGGAACCGGGTGCCATCAGGTACCCATTCAGAATTGAGATGATAAGGGTTTCCATGGCGGGAATCCGGATAGTATCCCGGTTAAAAAATACCGGCTGACCCTGGAAGAACTATTGCCGGGTGCCTGGCAATGCCGGGAGATCATAGACCTGTGCCGGGATTTTTTGTTCGGTTTTCTGGATTTTTAAAACCGATCCCCATTCTGCGTGAGTACAGGGAAATTTTTGCTTTCAGCCGGAAAAACTATGGCAGAACCCTGAAAGATATTTACCCGGAACAAATAAACACAAAAGGATAATTAAACCCGGGAAAAGCGGGATATTTTCTGACGGGCCGGCTTTTTAGGATTTTTATAAAAAACCCGTCCTGCTGCCCGATCATCTTCCCGTACTAGTTCCCGGATTTTTTCCTATAAACGATTTCCGGCCAATCTGTCTACAATTCAGGTTCAAGGGATCCGATCAACCGTTGCCGGGTTTTCACCGGATGATTCCGGATATTTTTGGATCTGAACCGACCTCACCAGATCTAAAAAATGTGTAGATGAATTGTCTATAAGATTTATGCGTGACACGCGCGAAGGATTCATTACGTGCTTCATGAAAAAATTATTGCCGCGACAATACGGTCCCGCCTTCTTTTTACCGGGATCATACGGATCGATAGTTCTCACCACCCCTTCCCCGTCACTGTTTCCCGGGCACTCTGCAAACCACGAAGGGACAATAATCTCCGCTATCAGGAGAACCCGGATTATCCGGGGATAATCATATGAATTCGCTCGAGCGCTGGCTGATACCGGGCAAGGATGTGAAAAGATGATGATGAATTTCCGGCGATGGATTATACTGACCATTCTCCTTGTTGCAGTACTTGCAGCAGCAGGTACGATGGCGGTTCTTCCGGAAACATCCCCTGCCGGAATTGTGCCGGCGGATGAAATTCTTGAGATGAAATATTTTCACGATCTTACCAATCCGGAACGGGCGAATGCCCCGGATATGTCCGGAGTCCTTTCAGAATATGCAGTCGTCACGGTCGATCCTGCTGCATTCATGAATGATGCAGTTACAAACCATGAAATTTATTTCGGAATCAAGGGCACCCTGTTCCGGAAAGAGGCCTGGTACCGGCTCCACCTTATTTCAGTTCCCCCGCCGGTTTCCCCGGATGCTGTCCTGATTGTAAAGAATGAAAACGGTGAAACCCGTAGACCCCTGCCCCTGGTAAAGCAATACCGTGGAATTATCACGGGCAGGCAGACCGGAGATGCGTTTTTTACCGTCAGCGACGATGTCCTTCTGGGAAGTATATCCGTGGGCGGAATTTCCTGTTATATCGAACAGCGCGGACCGGGAAAAGCTGCCGGGGGAAAACCCATTCATATCCTGTACAGATCAGATAAGATAATCCTGCGGGAAATCCCGGAACGTTCGGTCGATACCGCAGGAGCGTGAACCTTGAACACCAAAACCCTGCCGGAATTTCTTAAGAAAACAATTCCGGCCTGCCTTGTCCTGTTCCTTTTCTTCTCCGCAATCTGTCCGCTCGTATCGGCCGACGGGATGTCATTCATGGGAGACCCTGACATGATGCTTCTCCAGGCAGAACACGACCAGACCGGGGCAATCTTTTATGAACAGGGTTACGAAAACCTTCTCCTCTCCGTTTCGCTGGACTGGAGCCAGCGGGGCAACCAGAGTATCTGGATCTTCCCGGTCCCGGCACAACCCCAGGATATCCGGATCGATGTGCTCAAAGGATTCCCCACCTATGACGGGACCAGCGTTTCGGACAGGTACGCCCGGCAGATCGGCACGGTCGCCCTCGTTTCTGCCTCCTGTGCAACCTTCCCGCTTACCACTCCGTATGTCCTTATTGGCCTGGTTGGTTCATCGCATTTTCTTGGGGGTTTTGCCAGTGCTCCCCCAACGGTAGCGGACGGCGTTATCGTTTATGAACAGCTGGACAAGGCCGGCCTCCGGACTGAACTGGTCACGGCAAAAAATGCATCAGCCCTTGCCGGGTATCTCTCAGGCCGGGGACTTGTGCTTCCCGAAGGTTCTCTTGAGATGCTGGACGATTACATTGAAAACGATTACTCGTTTGTGATAACATCGGTCCTGGATGTGACGGAATACCGGAAGCAGTTCCCGGCCCGGTCTTCCGGGATTTCCGGTCATGTTTTCCGGGACAGTGGATCTGATGAGGTGGTTGGAGTTTTTGTACGGTTCCCCACGGACCACATATATTTTCCCCTCAAACCGACACGGGCATACGGTGACCGGGAGATCCCGCTCCTGCTCACCATAAACGGCCATGTCACTCCCCGGCTTTCCGAAAATATCCGCTCACATGCTCTCGTGGATTACCTGACGCAGGATTCCTACACTCCCCCGGCACGGCTGGAAAATTTCTTTAATCACCACCAGGAACTCGTCCCCTGCCACTACACAAAGATAATGATCAGTGGGCCGGCCGGGAACTATACGGACGATCTCTGGATAGAGACCGGTACTCCCCCGGATATATCCGCCCGGCTGTGGATGATCCAGTACTATCCCCTGATTGGTATCGGGCTCTATGCCCTGTTGTCGGCAGTCGCAGCACTTCTTGCCGGGCTCATCGTTTTCAGACGGGGAAGTGTATCTCCGGGTCAGTTATTGCGGCACGGGCTCTGGAACTGCGCAACGCTGATCGGATTTGTCTATGCTACCCGCAGGGTGCTTGTCCTCCCGGAAGATGAAACAAAAAAACGTGGCCGGTTCGTTGCGGTGTTTGTAACGGTTTTTCTTGTACTGGTCATGACAGTTGCCCTGGTACTCGAGTCGTCTTTTATCCAGCTGGTAATGATATTCCCGCTCGTGATTTTTTTTATCGTACTGATCGGGTCCTGGGAGGTCGCAGCAATGATTTTTTCAGGGTGTACCGGCCACGCGGTGTACCTGCCAAACGACCGGATGTTCATCTGGAGCCTGGCACTTATCATAATAGCCCTCCTTATTGCATTTCTCCTCTGCGCAGGACGGATGATGGTGAGGTATCTTAATGAGCCATGAGTTTTACCGGTTTTTTCCGGCTGCTTTTTTTTGTAAACGAAAAAACCTGAAAGATATTTACCCAACACAGCGAAATTAAAAAAAACGATTATCTGCCGGAATTTTTAAGAACCGATCCCGCAGAATCTTACCACCACAACCAGATCCTCATGATATACCGGAGACCAGATGTTCAACCCCTTTGATTTTATCCTGAATATCGATTCCTCGCTTGCCCACATGGCCGGCGATTACGGGATATTCATCTATGTCATTCTCTTTCTCATCATATTCTGCGAGACCGGCCTTGTCGTCTTCCCGTTCCTGCCCGGCGACTCGCTTCTCTTTATTGCCGGGGCGCTTGCCGGGACCGGCACCCTGAACCTGCCGCTCCTGCTCGGCGTGACCCTGGCCGGGGCCGTGCTTGGCGACACGGTCAACTTCTGGATCGGCAGATACGCGGGCGACAAAGTCATGGAAGGCCGGTTCTCAGCCCTTATCAAAGGGGACTGGATCGATCTCACGCACAATTATTTTGAAAAATTCGGGGGACTCACGATCATCGTTGCCCGCTTTGTTCCCTATGTGCGGACCTTTGCCCCGTTCCTTGCCGGCATCGGGAAGATGAACTACTCCTCGTTTCTCCTTTACAACGTGGCCGGCGGAATTCTCTGGACTGCCGGCCTCATCCTTGCAGGGTACTTCATCGGCAATATCCCGGTCGTGCAGTCGAACATCTCGCTTCTGATGGGAATCGTCCTCATCCTCTGTCTTATCGCAATCCTCATGGTTGCAAAGACCCTCCTGTCCGTCATTTTCCCCAGGAAAAAATGAGCGGGAACCGGCACGGCCGGCCATATTCCGCGAAGCGTTTGACTTAAATAGCATGAGCATGATTTCCGCGACCCAAAAAAATCCCGCGGCAACCTCAATTCTGAATCCTGTTTGTAAAAACGGGCTTGGATACTATCCAGAATTGATCCGCTAATATTATAAACCGTGGATATCATATCATCACTATGGGACTTCTCGCACGTTTTTCAACCACAAAACGTATACCGGATCGTGGGCCATCATATAACCAGGAATACACAAGAGAGCAGGTATATTTCTGCTAGAGAGATTGTGATGAACACAACCCCGCCGGATATCCCAGAAGAAGTAACTGACATTTTTATCTTAACCTGCAACAAGCCCGGTTCGATTTCTATTACCGACGATCTCGAACAAAAAGGGTACCGGGTCACTCTTTTTGACGATTCACAACAACTCCTTGAAGCGCTCAAGCTTGGAAAACCCAATCTCCTCATCTGTGACACCACGACGGTCGGCGATGAGGGTTATGAGATTTGCCGGGAGGTCAAGGCCCATAATGATTTCTGGCAGATCCCGGTCCTGGTCCTCACCGGTGCAGCGGATCTTGGCGACCTCTTACGGGTCCTTGACTGCAATGCCGATAATTTCCTCTCGGCAAAATCCAGTCCCGGATATCTCCCGGTCCTGATCGAGGGTGTACTTGCCACCCCGGTTGAACGGCAGACCCAGGAACTCATCAAGACCCAGTTCAAGATCCAGCACAACGACCGGATCTATGTCGTGATGGCAGGCCGGCGGAAACTGCTGGAGATGCTTCTTTCCTCCTACGAAATTATTGTCGGCAAGACCCGGGAACTCGAAGCGGCCCTTGCCGATATCAGCGATATGTCCCGGGTAACTGCCGATCTTGAAGACCGGGTACGCGAGCATACGCATTCAATCGAGAACCTCAACGGGATTATCCGGCAGCGTGACGAAAAGGAGCGCGAACTGCATGCGGAAATTGCCGTAAAGGATGCAACCCTCAATGCAAAAACCGGCGAGATCGAAAGGCTGGGCGGGGATCTGGAATTAAACCGGAAGCGGCTGCACGATGCAGAGGAACGCATCCGCGCCATGATCGGGGAACAGGAGAACCTCATCGCTTCGCACCGGGCCGAGGCCGACGATTTGGGACAGCAGGTCCAGAACCTGAAATCCGCCCGCGAATCCCTGCACATGGACCTCGGGCGTATCAGCGACGAACTGGAAGAAAAAACCAACCGTCTGGCTGAAACCGAAGAGACGATTGCCACGGTATCAGCCGAGGCCGAGGCAGCAGCAAAAACATTCCGGGAAAAAGAGCGGGGATACGAGAAACAGATCGAAGTCCTCCTGACTGAACGTGACGGGCTCACGGCCCGGCTGCATGATTCTGAATCCGCACGCTCTGAAGAAAAGAGCCTCGCAGATGCCCGTGCAGAGGCATTCAAGGATCTTTCTTCTGCAAAAGAAAATCTTGAAGACCAGCTCGGGAAGATCCAATCCGAACTTGCAACCCTGCAGGCTGCAAAAGACCGGGAAACTGCCCGGGCCGATGCTGCCGAAAACGTAGCTGCATCCCTGCACGAAGCAAAGGAAAAATCCGGGCAGGAGCATTCACAGGCCCTTGCGGAATCGGAGAAAAAGGCAGAAACCCTCTCAGAAGACATTGCCCGGCTGAAAAACGATCTTGAAGAATCGAATGCACGCGCTGTCTCTGCCGAAGAACGGGTTGCCGGGCTTTTAAAAGAACTGGAGGAGGCCTCGGCACGCTTTGCACGCTCGGAGGAGACCTTAACAAAATCTGTTGATGAAGCCAGTGCCCGGTACGAGACCGTTTCTGCTGCCCTTGAAGAGCGGAGTGCCGAGATCCGGTCGCTTGTAAATGAACTTTCGGCAGCGAACACAAAAAACCAGGATCTTGAATCCGCAATCCAGGACCTGACCGGGCTGGTTACCCGGCTGACCAGAGAGCAGGATACGTCCGCAGGAACGATCCAGTCACTCAAGGACCGGCTTTCTGCATCGGACGAAAAGAACCGGGATCTCGTATCAGGCATCCAGGCCCTGAACGATCAGGTCTGCCGGACAACCTCCGAGCGCGATGATGCCGCAGAACGGGTCCGGGCGCTTGAAGGCGATCTGAAAGCACTGCAGGACCAGGTTGCAGAAGAAAAAGCCCGGCATGATTCTGTTAAGGAACACCTTGCAACGGTCATCCAGGGCCACGAGTCCCTCTCCCAGGCACACACGGAAAATCTCCAGAAAACCGAGAGTATTGTTGCAACATACCAGCAGGAGATCGAAAAACTCAAAGCCGATGTTGAAGCGCAGCTGACCGCAAAGGCAGATCTCGAACAGGAACTCAGCACGGCCGTAGCCCGGCAAAAATCGTTCGAAGACGAACTGGCCGGCCTCCGCACGGAAAAGGAAACCTCGGAGAGGATCTCCCATTCGCTTAACGATGAACTTGAAATTGTCAGGACCACGCTTGAGACCGAGCAGAAGCTTCGCAACCAGGCTGAGTCCCGCATCGAACTCCAGGCCCGGGAAAAAACCCGGATGGAAACCGACTTAAAAAATGTCCGGGAAACGCTTGCCCAGGTGCAGGAATCACTCGACCGCGAACGGGCCCGGCGTGAGTCTGCCCAGATCGAACTCTTCAGGCTCCGCGAGGAGCATGACAAAAGTCAGGCTGCATCGCCCGTTCCCGGCGCCGATGACACCATGGGACGGGAAATTGCCCTCCTCCGGGAAGAGCTGCACAAACGCGAGGCCAGACAGGAAGCCCTGGAAAACCAGATCCGTATGCTTACGCTTGAAAAAATGCATGTCGAGCAGAAAGTCGAAGAGCTCGATACGGAAATCCAGGATGCCCGGACTGCGCTTGCCGATGAATGGGAAGATCACATGAATGCCGACGAACAGCTCGCAGCAGTCATTGAAGATAAGCAGTCCCCTGCGGCCCCGGGAATTTCCCCGGTTCATGCAGTTGTTGCAAAAAAACCGGATCTGCCGGTTATCAGAAATTCCGAACCCAACGCGGTAACCCGGTTCGATCTTCCTCCCGTTTCTGTTGCGACCATCCCGGAAAAAGAAGTGCTGCCCATGGAGGTTCCTCAACCGGAAAACCCGGTACCTGATGAACCGGCACCGGTCACGATTACCAGCGTTGAAGACCTCTTCGAGCCGGAAACGGAATTGCCACCTGAAAATCCGATACCGGAAAATACCGGGGATCCTGGATCTGCTCTGAACGAAGAATACGATGCGGTCGTACCAGGAGAAATTCCAGGATCCGATGATCTTCCCGGGCAACCGGCCGCAGCCCCGGTGCGATCCTCGGATCCCCGGTTTTACCAGCCCACGGACGGCATCTCGTTCAACCGCCAGCAGTGGCTCGACCTGCTCAAGTGGGCTCACCATTCCGGCGCCCTGTCCCAGGACCAGCGGATGCAGATCGTCCGGATGGGCCGGCTCATCCAGCGGGGACGCAAACTTACCCAGAAACAGGACGAGCAGGTCCGGGAGATGCTCTCGCTTGTCCAGTCGCTCGGGTACCGGTTCCTGTCCTGATTTTAATTTTTTTTACTTTCCCGGAAATTTTTTCGCACGAAATGTTTTCCCGTCCAGGACGGTGCGGGTGCGGTCATGACGACAGGAATTCCGGTTGTTTTTAAAAAAGAATACGGCAAAAAATACAGCGGGCTGGAAAATGCTGAAAAGAAACCGGTTCAGATCTTCCCGGTCCTGCGAAGCCAGAATCCCGCGCCAAGATATCCCCCGGCAAGCAGGACAAAACCCGTACCGTATCCGATAAGGGTCAGGTAATCGCCGAGAACAATTGCATTCCAGACCCGGAAGAGCAGGACAATGAGAACAACAAACAGTATGATGGCAATAACCGCAAGGCCGACAAGTGCGAGCGTCCCGAGCCTCACCAGATCATCCATGCTGAATGGTGGGTTGTTTTCCTATATGAACCGGTACGGGCTTGTACTGCCATCCCCGGGTTATTCAAGATAGCCGGCCAGCAGACCGGTATAGAGATTCCGGACATTTTCATTCGTTCCCGGCATATCGGGAAAGCCGCTGAACTCCTGTGCGATCCGGATATCATCTGCAAGGCTGAGGGAATACTGGCTCTGTGAATGGAACCACCGGTTCTTCCGGTAGTACCAGGAGAGGTATTCCTGTTCGGTCTGGCCGGGTGTCGGGATGAACAGGCCTTTTTTCTTGTGCAGCTCGGCAAGTTCCATCATGGTCGTGTACCCGGAACGGCAGATGATAAACGTTGCCCGGTTCATGAGCTGGATTTTTTCATCGTTTGAGACATAGGAACGGATGGTGCAGTTTTTTGTTTCGGTACTGACTGCTGCCCGCTGCGGGCTGCCAAGAAGAACGGTCACGTTCCCGTCAAGTTCGCCGATATGCGGAAGAAGGATCTCTTCGAGCCGGGTCCGCTGGGGCTCAGGGCCTGATATGAGAAAGAGATAATCGATATCGGCCGGGCAATCGATACGGGGGGTGCTTGAAAGAATCCCGGTAAAATATGCCCGGTCGCGGGTGATGTCGGTCTCGGGCCGGGAGAGTTTGCCGGCAAGGGCGAGCGGGCCGGGCGGATTGTCCGGCACGATGATGTGGTTGAACTTTTCGTGCAGCAGGGCACTTAAGTCGGTTGCAAGAATCTCGACCGGCCAGAGGGCAAGCGGCATGTGGTAGTGGAGCTGGTGGGAGATGAACAGCGAAGGAATTGTTTGGGAATAGACACCGAGCCGGTTGTCGCTGATGATGAGATCGTACGGATCGCTCTCGCAGATTTTCCGGATGGTCTTTCGTTCCTGTGCTATGGCTTTGAGAAGGAGCGGGAGCGAGAGGATGAAGCGAGGCAGGAAAAACCGGCTGGAGCCGTACGGGACCGGGTAGTCGGGAAAATCAATGAACCGGCACTCGGGAAATTCGCGGCGGAGCGCTGCAAGGGCATTGCCGGTCGCTGCAATAGTGACTTCATGATCATGGGCAAGCAGGGTCTTGATTACCGGGATATCCCGCATGGCATGGCCCAGTCCCCAGTTCAGCGGTGATATCAGTACGCGACCCATGCAGCACTCCCCAGTGTCCTTTAGTTTATTCTCCTGACCGGTATTCAAATGTTCGAAGTGGATCTGGAGATGACCGGGAATTTCCGGAATGAATTACATGAAACGAACGTATCGAGAATTTTGAGGAGGGGACAGGGCCTGTCCTCCCTTGCCGCCCCTGCGCTTTACGATCGGGAAAGTAGTTCGTGTAGGCGTATCCATGTATCGAAAAATGGTACGAAGATGGAGGTACATACCGGTGAAAAGGGAGTTCCTGCTGCTGATCCACCATGCATACCGGGTTACAAAAATTCCCGGAAAATCGTTTGAATGTTTTACAAAAATTGCGGGAATTTTTTAGTTTTTTTTGGAATTATTTCCGGAAAATTCTAATCCGGCAAAAACCGGTGCGGCAGCTCATGAAATGTACCGGATTTTCTGCGGGAAATCCTGCGTAAAACCGGTTTTTATTCCGGGTTGTGCCGCGTCCTGATCGTATAACCAGCAGGTTATATTAATCCGGGAACGAAACGGGCCTGGATTCTTGTACCCGAACCGCAATAACTTCAAAATTTTTCGCAGTAACCAATTAGTATATAAACAATTTTTGTTAATATTCCCTCAGGACAATGATTCGTGAATTCATCGCACAAATGAAAACGGAGGCAAAAAAGAGTCTCGATGCCTGCATTTCCACAATCCGGAAAATCAGCTCAGCACTCTTCAGGTTCCTGTTCTCAGCTTCAGCGATTGATGTAAATGCCTTCATTGTACTGTTGGGATTGAACAACGCACCCGGCGCGGGCAAACGGTACCGGTGCAAGAGCGGCCATGCCCCGATCTTTTCGCTCTATACTTTTTTTGCTTTGCGACCGTAAGCGCCGGTCTTAAGAAATATTTTTCCGGAAGGATGCACGGCAAAGCGTGCCGTCCGTCTTCCCGGAACATTGCGGAACTGCACGACACCCTATAGCTGCGGCTCCCGCCGGACCGGCACCTGCATCCATGAAAGGAAGAGCGTACGCTCCCGGTCGTATACCGGGAAAAACCAATGAGGAAAAAAATGACAGCAGCAGCAACAACAATGAAAACCAGTGAATTCGTACAGCCATCGGAATACCCGGCCCGGCACCGGAGCCTGCATACCCCGGTAAAAATGTCGATCCTTCATACCATGAAAAAGATCTTTGCCGTGCGGGGATACCGGTTCATGAAAACCCGTGAACGTGAACGTGCTGCATATTCTCCCTATGCCAGCTGGATAGGTACACGCGGGGAATTCGAGACGCTCTGTATCCGTACCCGGGTCTCTGCACTTCACCCGGATGAAGTCAGATCCTGGGAAGTTCTGTACGAACCGGATATCCGGAAGCTCTGCGAACTTATCCGGATGAACCCGGACAAGCGGATTCTCCGGTGTGAAGTCTGGGTCTTTTTCCCGGAGGGTGAGAATGCCGGGATCGAAGTGACCCGGGACGGCGCCCAATCTCTTGTCTGCCTGATGGGAGATCCATTCCAGCGAGAGAATATGCACGACTCGTTCATGGCCGAAAAAACCGGTGCCGGTATTGTGGATGGTGACGGTGAATGACGGTCGGGTCCGGCATGGAAACAACCCCGCCTGTCAGCCTGATGGCCCGGCACGACCGGCGGAGGTATGGCTGATGCCCCGGAGACCGGACTTTGTTGAGCGGGATATTCCGCTCTACCTGGTTCCGCACGTGATCATGCGGGGCGTGAAAGCGCTTGACGATGATCTGGAACGGGTGCTCGTGAAAAAAACGCACAGCCATTTCTATAATGTGACGATCCGGACCCGGTCGCAGAAACGCGAGTACCGGAAGGCAAAGGCCGTCCCGGCTCCGGTCCGGCCGGATGTTTCTGTTGAAGACGGGTGCGGGGCATGACCCGGGGGAGACCACCCCGGGTCGGGCTTGATGAAGCACTTGAGATTGCCGGCCGGCGCGGAGAGGTCCGGCCGGCTCCCGGCAGGCGGGGCGATTCTTATGATTTTATCATTTATGAAAATTTCCGCACGGTGTTTGTCAAGATAAAACGGTCGCTGACGAAATTTTCGTACCCGTTAGAAATCCTCAACCAGTACCAGCGCGAGATAGCGCTCGTTAGTCGGGTGCCCCTTACCCAGGTCACGGGCCGGGAATTCTGGCTTCGGTCACCCCGGGGAACGTGGCAGTTCTTCCAGATCAGCCATGATTCGGTTGTCGAGATCCAGGCTGACGGGATGTATACCCCACCGGCAGTACTTCCCCGGGTCATTCCGTCCGGGGAGGATTTTACCTCGGAAGAGGGGGAATAACCCCTTTTTCCGCCCTCTTCCGGACTGTATCCCGGGGAGTGGAATCCGGGTCCTGTACGGGCTCCGATTGGTGTTTTCCGGGATCGGTTTGATCAATTATTGCAGAAAATGGCGAATTCCGGCACATGATTTTTAAAGGAGCGTTATTCTTTGAATTAGAGGCAAACGGAGCGATTTTTTGGGAGATAATTGTACGCTAATGTACGCTTTCCAGGGGCAAAACGGAAAGGGGGTGGGGGGTATTCAGTAGTGGGATTAAAAAACCGCAACAAAACCCGGCACCCATAAAGAAACCTTACTTATCCGGAAAAGCGGTACCCGCCTTCAGGGACCACGATCTCAAACCGGGCCCCTTTCCCCGGTATGCCGGTTTCCCTCATGGAAATATTCGTGATTGAAAGGATTTCAGAGCAGAGGAACAAGCCAAGGCCGGTGTTCCGGCCATATCCCTGGGTGAATATTTTTTCTTTTTCATGGGCAGGAATTCCCACCCCGTCATCTTCCCATGCGATGACCAGCCCTTCCGGTGACTGGCGAACGGATACCTGGATCCGGGTCACATCTCCCCCATGACGCAGGGTGTTGTCATGGAGATTTGAAAACACGTTTTTGAAAAGAGGATCGGCATATACAAAAATTCCCTCAATATCCTCATGCATGATGACCGGTGAAGAAACGGATCGTGCGTGGGAAATCGCTGTTTTGATCTCCTGCCACCCGGGTTCGGTAGTGCCAAGGTCCTGGTAAATTCTCATGAATTCAATATGATCACAAATGGACCGTGTCGCAGATTCCATCTTTGCGATGGAACCGGCTGATATCGTATCAGGACCTGTCTGTTTTACCAGATCGAGGCAGGTTTCGAGAGCACTAACCTTGTTGCGGATATCATGCCGGGTGATGCTGTTGAGCAGGGAACGTTTCCGGTTTGCTTCGAGTAATTTCTTTTCGGCCTTCTTCTGTTCGCTCCGGTCCCTGACAATGGAAAGAACCGCCGGCTTCTCTTCAAGCTCGATGAGCCGGGCACTCACCTCTACCGGGATCCTGCGTCCGTCCCTGGCGACGTGGTCGGTCTGGAAGATACAATTCCCCGTTGTGTTCAGCTGGTTCTGGATTCCGGGGAATTTTCCTGCCTGTTCCGGAATATCGATATCGGCAATGCTCATGCAGAGCAGTTCATCCCGGCTGTAGCCAAGCATACGACAGGTCTGGGGGTTCACTTCTAGAAACCGGCCCGGACGATCATTTTCGATCGCATGGATCAGGATTGCATCATTGGCGCTGTCGAGGATCAACCGGTAGCGTGCAGTGCATTCCTCCCGGTCTTTTTCAATTCGCTGTATCCTGGTTATATCGCGGGCAATGACCTGAATTGCCGGTTTGCCGTGATACGAAGTACTTGTGGCAATCACTTCAACATCGACCGTTGTCCCATCGGCACAGATAAAACGCTCTTCGACCAGGGGCACGGTTGTCTTTGGTGCTGATGACATGGTCCTGACCCGCTCTGCGACAAGCTGCTCGCACTTTGGATAGACATATTCCATGATGTGCTTCCCAATCATGCCGGCCGGATTTTCAGTTTTCGTAAGCCGGGCTGCAGAATCATTTGCATATACAATTACCTTGTCCTGGTGGATGATGACAGCGTCAAAGAACTGCTCGAGAAGCCGGCGGTATCGCTCTTCGCTCTCCTCAAACTCCCGAATAGTCCGTATTTTTTCTGAGATGTCTCGGGCAAACGCAAAACTGTATTCCAACCCGTCCCGGGCAACATAGTTTGCCATGATCTCGATATCGGTCACAGATCCATCCTTGCGCCGGTGGCGGGTCGTGAAAAGCCGGGTTTTCCTCTGCCTGAGATCAGCAAAACACGGTTCCATCATATCGGGATTTATATCCGGATCGATATCGAAAATATTCATTTTGCTGAATTCTTCACGCGAGTAACCGGTGTTTTTGCAGGCAGCCTGGTTTACATACAGGATATTCCCGTCCTTGTCCAGCCAGAAAACCTGGTCGGAAGCCCCGTCGACCGAGTCCTTGAAGAGTGCGAGTTCGCTTTTCGCCTGTCTGCGTTCGATAGCATGGATGATCTTATGCGCAAGTTCTGCATACAGGGCAGTCGGGGCCCCGCCTTTCTGCAGGTAGTAATCAACCCCGTTGTCGATTGCTTCGATAACAACTTCTTCCCGCCCTTTCCCGGTGAAAAGGATGAACGGGATATCCCCGAAGAGCGAGCGGACCTGCTTGAGAAACCGGATGCCATCCATATCCGGCATCTGGTAATCAGAAAGGATGGCATCGTAATGCTGTGCCTTCATCCGTTCGATGGCTTCCGGTGCAGAGGTGAGGGTATCAACAGAAAAAAGTCCCATGGACTCTAAGAAGAGTTTACTTAATGACAACAGGGATTCTTCGTCGTCGACATAGAGAATGGAATGCATTATGGACCTTTTAGGACGCGGGATTGTCAAAAACTGGAATTTTAGCGGATATAAACACTTCGAATCGTAAAAGGGCATCATCCGGTTTTGCTTTTGGTTTTTTAAAAAAAAGTCCTGCTCCCGTCAGGTTTATTGTCGTGCGGGTGCATTATCGTATCACAACTTTCATGCCATCCAGGAAAATTTTCCCGTCCCTGTCTGCTACCCTGGCATTTGTTTTTTTTGCAATCTTAGTCCTGATGACCGTGTACGAGACGGCAAAACAGGTTCTCAATCCGGCCATCACGATCTGGGAATCCCATATCGTCACGATTCTCTTCACAAGTATCATTGCCGTCATCATCTCCTATTTCCCGCTCCGTGCCTCGTACCATGAGCGGGAACGGGCAGAAACAGCGCTCCGCCAGCTTCAGGAAGCACAGGAACGGCTGGATTTTTCCCGGGCCCAGTACCGTTCGTTTGTCGAGTCGGTTGAGGATTCGATCTATACCGTCGATTCGAATCTCTGCTATCTTTTGATCAACGGCCGGCACCTGGCCCGGATGGGGCTTGCTCCCGAAATGTATCTCGGGAAACCGTACGGGAATTTCCATTCGGCAGAAGAGACAAAAAAATTCACGCTGCTGGCCAACCGGGTTTTCACCAACGGGATGCTCCAGCAGGACGAATACGAACATGAAGGTCGGTATTTCCTCCGGAAGTTCAACCCGGTAACCGATCCTGCCGGCAGCCGGGTCATTGCCGTTACGATCATCTCGACCGAGATCACGGAGCGGAAGGAGAGCGAGAAAAAACTTGCGGATACCAACCGGAAACTCGGCCTGATGAACGAGATCGTGCGGCACGATATCCTCAACCAGATCACGGTCATGAACTCCTACCTCGACCTTGCTACCCGGAACTCTACGAACCCGGTGGTCCAGCGCTATCTTTTCTTATCCGAGCAGTCGGCCGATGCCATCAGCGCCCAGATCATGTTTGCACGGGACTACCAGGAGATCGGGATAGCATCGCCGCGATGGCAGCAGCTGGGAAGCACGATCCAGATCGCCCGGCTGCCGCTCAAGATCCCGACACTCGATATCAGTGCCGAATGCACCCGGGTCGAGCTGTATGCTGATCCGCTTTTTGAGAAAGTGTTCTACAACCTGATGGAAAATTCCCTCCGCCACGCGGATGCATCGGTTGCGATCCGGGTCTCCTGCCGGGGCGATGAGGCAGGCCTTGCCATCATCTATGAGGATAACGGTCCCGGTATTTCTATAGAGGACAAGCAGAAGATCTTCACAAAAGGGTACGGGAAAAATACCGGCCTTGGCCTGTTCCTGATCCGGGAGATCCTTGCAACGACCGGCATCTCCATCTGCGAGACCGGTAATCCGGGACACGGGGTCCGGTTCGAGATTCTCGTGCCAAAGGAAAAATTCCGGTACTGCGAGCCCGGCGGTTGCAGCAGCCCGGATCCGGGAACCGGGAAGAAGCCGGTCCAATAATTTTTCCGTTATTTTTAAACCCGGTTTTTCAGTATTTTTTTCTGGGATGAATGAATGCATGTATGAACCGGTTTTTGCATGCAGTTGCTGCACCTGAAAATCCGGTGGCGGCTGAGTATAATCTGTTCCGGCCTGCCATGCAATTTTCTTTCAACGTCATACAGGCCGGGCTGGTGGAAAACCAATCGTCCGGAACAGGAAACCAAAAAACAGGAATGGGGCAGATACGCCCCGGAGGGTTACGGTCATACCGGTATCCCTTTGAGATGGTGACATTGGAATTATCATCGGACCTGCGAGAGGTGTGACCAGGTCCACTGAATCCGATTCTGTTCCGGAATTTTACCTGGTTTCCTCCTGGTGCACGGATACACTGTTGATCCCGTTTCTATCCGGAACCTTCCTGTCCCGGGCTGTCTGCGGTCGGCAGATGATGTTGTGCCGGGGACAGGCCCGCTCGCACGCCCCGCAGCCCATGCAGTTTCCCGGCCGGGCAACCATCATGGCCTTGGGCCCGCACCCGGCGTTCTGGTCGGGCCGGACGATAAAGTCAAAGACATCCCGGCCGCAGACCACGTAGCATGCCGTGCAGCAGCAGCAGTTGTCCATATCGCTGCTCACGATGAATGTCGGAACCCAGGAATCCCCGGCGCTTGTCTGGCATGATACATCCGGTACGGGATCCGGTTCCGGGTCCGGCAGCACCGGCAGGGAAACCGGTGACTGCTGCCGGAACAGACCGGGGGGTCCGTCCTGGCAGGGAAAGACCGTGCCGGTGCCCCCAGGTTTCATACCCCCGGTTTCCCGGCTTATCCTGGTTCTCATGATCGTCCTGGCTGCCCGGGAACGTTGTTATCCGCCAGGTCCTGTCGGGTTCCAAATCCTGAATATCCCCTGCATCCTGCCGGTTTTTCCGGCATATCCAATACGGGAACGGGGCGGAAGTGAAGCATCGATCAGGCCTTTTTTGTTAAAATTACCCGGATCTCGTTCTTGCCAAGCGTTGTAGGTTCGAGCAGGAATCCCCGGTTCTCGGCTTCCACTTCAATCCAGGGCGGGACGTGATCGCAGAGGATTTCCAGTTTTTCAAATTTCCCGTCGCGGATGAACTGCTGGAGCACCTGCTTGCTGCTGATCGAGGGGGATTTTCCCTGGACTTCCTTGATCGAGATGACAAAGTCGCCCGGCGATCGTTGGCAGGGAGCGGGAATAGCCGTCACGGTCGAGACCTGTGCTGCGACCCGTTCCTTCTCCTCATCGTCTAGGACAATGTCGAGGAAATCGTCGGGTCTGCCCGAGATCTCCCAGACGCTGCACCCGGCTTTTTCGAGCTCGAAGTAGAGCGCCCCGCTTGCGGATTTTGCAACAAAGATCCGGCAGTCGCCCATGAATTCGAGCAGCCCGGCCATGGTCTGGCGTATCTCGCGGAGGCCCTTGGTTGGGTCGGGAGCAAACACGAAGCTCCGCCCGGCCTCCCACGAGCAGCCCTTTTTCCGGTACACGACCACGGTTCCCGGGTCGGAAAGGGTGCAGCTCATGCCGGACGGATCGAGGATTACGGCGATTTCCGGGCCGTTTGCCCCCTGGCATTTCTGGCACATAACGCTAGATTACCAGCCGGTCGACAATTTTGCCGCCTTCAATATGTTCGGTCAGGATCTCGGGAACGTCATCGACAGTAACAGAACCGTACCAGACATTGTCGGGGTAGACGACAACGATCGGGCCCTTCTCGCAGATGCCAAAGCACCCGGTATTGTTGATGAAGACCTCGCCGCCGAGATCGCGCTCTTCTATCTCTTCTAAGAATTTCATCATGATCCCGACGCCCTCTTTTGAGTGGCAGAATCCTTTCTGCTGGCCATTTGGCCGGGAGCTCGAGCAGACGAAAATATGCTGTCGTGGTTTTTGCATCATGCACCTTCCCTGATTTTCATTTCTTCTCTTCTGAGTTCGCGATACGAGCTGTATTTCTGTTCGAGCAGGGCATTTGTGAACCGGTCAAGGAACACAAGCGTCCCGGTATACCCGGCTGAAAGTACCCGCTGGCCGCCGGTCCGGTCATGGATCGGGAACCCGACCCGGACGACCGGGATCCCGTGCCGTTCCGTGAGGAATTTCCCGCCCGAATGGCCGACTGCAATGGTGGCATTGCGGGCCAGTGCTGCTGCCTCGATTTCGGCAAAATCCGTTCCTTCAAGGAGGAGCGGGATCTCATCCGGATTGTCGAGGACCGGTGCAAGCTGCCGGGCAAGCAGGCTGTTTTTCGTCCCGCTTGCAATGACAACCGGCGCCGCACCGTTCTCGGCGCAGAGCATCGATAGTGCATACACAAGTTCGGGCTCGCCGTAAATGACGGGCCTGCCATCGGCGTTGAACTTGTGGGAGTCTGCCATGCCGTCAAGGAGCCAGCCCCGTTCAAGGGACAGGATCTCCGGTACGGAGCTGCCGTTGAGTTTTGCAAGGATCCGGATGAAAAGATCCGTGTTTTTCAGGCCGATGGGGAGCGGCAGGTTGACGAGCGGCACCCCGTATTCTTCCTGGAGGTACAGGCCCGGCGAGAGGCTGTCGGGGCAGGTAAGGCCGAACTGGATTGTTGCCGGTGCCCCGGGCATGCGGGCTATGTCTTCAGTGGTTGTACCCCCGGTCGGGATCTTCTGGTAATGGCCCCCGTAGGGCCGGTCCATGGTCATCGAATAATCCGGGATGAGCGTATAATTCATGCCCATGAGGTCGAGGATGCGCCGGATCTCCCGGATGTCGGCCGGGCTGATGTGCGGAACGATGACATTGATCTTCCGGTGCAGCTCGGTCGGCCGGGCATAGTACGCTATCACCTGGCGGGTTGCCGCCCAGAATCCTTCGGTGTGGCTGCCCCCGTAACTGGGCGTTGCAACCGGGATGATATCGATCCCGGAGAGTCCCCGGTCCTGTTTGTAGGTCTCGATCATCCGTTCGAGATCTTCGCCCATCGTCTCGGCAAGGCAGGTGGTGAGAACGCCGATGACTTTGGGCTGGTAGACCCGCAGCACGTTGTCGAGTGCTTTTTTCAGGTTGGCCTCGCCGCCGTAGATGGTCTGTTTCTCGTTGAGGGACGTGGAGGCGATGTCGACCGGCTCGTTGTAGTGCTCGACATTGGTCAGCCGCATGTACGTGCTGCATCCCTGCGAGCCGTGGATGAGGACCATGGCATTCTCGATTCCTTTGAACGCGATAACGCCCCCGAGCGGCATGCACATCTGGCACTGGTTCTCGTTGACCTGCCGAACGTTTTCTGCGGGTTTTTCTGCAACTGCGTTCATAATCAGTCCTCCAGCATGGGTTCTTTGAGATGGGTCCAGACCGGGGAACAGGTCGTGACATAGATCTCGCGGGCGAATTTTTCCGCCCCGTCGAATCCTGCAAGACAGTCTTTCCGGTCATGGTTGTGGTCGACAAACCCTATGCCCAGTTTGAAAGCGAGCACCCTTTCTTTGACCCCGCCGGCCATGACATCGACCTTTTTTTCCAGGAGAAATTTTTCTATCTCGGCCGGGTTTGCGTCATCGATGATGATCGTGCCCGGGTCAAGGAGGGTTGCAAGGTTGTCGTACTCTTCTTTCTTGCCGGTCTGGGTGCCGGTCATGACGATCTCCATACCGAGCTCGCGGAGTTGCCGGATGATGGCGACTGCTTTGTATGCACCGCCGACATAGATGGCTGCCCGTTTGCCGGCCAGTTTTTTCCGGTATTTGCTGATGGTGGGCTCTATGCGTGCCATCTCCCTTTCGATGAGGGCTTCGGTCTTCCGGATGATCGCATCGTCACCGTAGAACCGTGCGATCTTCCGCAGGCTCTCGGCCGTGTTTGCCGCCCCGAAGAAGTTCACGTCCATGGAGGGGATGCCGTATTCTTTCTCAAGACATGAGGCAACCCAGTGCATGGAGCCCGTGCACTGGACCAGGTTGAGGCAGGCGCCCGGTGCCTGTCTGAGGCTTGCAACGGTCGAGTCACCGGTGAACGCGACGTTGATCTCAATACCCATCTCGTGCAGGTACCGCTCCACCAGCCATTTTTCCCCGCCGAGGTTGTACTCGCCGAGGAAGTTGAGTTTCCGGGTCGGGACGATGGTCTCGCCCTCTTTTGGGCGGATCAGTTTGAGCAGCGCTTCTGCTGCTGCCCGGTACCCGACGACTTTGTTTCCGGAGATGAACCCGCTGGATTCGACCGGGATGATATCGATCGCGTGACGTTCGGTTGCAGCTTTGCAGACCGCGATGATGTCGTCGCCGATCATGCCGGTGACGCAGGTCGAATACACGAACATGGCCGGGGGATGGTATTTTGCAACGACTTCATCGATACAGGCAGCAAGTTTTTTCTCGCCGCCAAAGATGACGTCCCGCTCCTGCATGTCGGTGGAAAAGCTGTTCCGGTAGAGTTCGGAACCGCTTGAGAGGCTTCCCCGGATATCCCACGTGTAGGTCGCACAGCCGATAGGGCCGTGGACGATGTGAGCTGCATCCGTGACCGGATTTAAGACCACCCTGGCCCCGCAGAAGACGCAGGCCCTCTGGCTGACGGAGCCGGCAAGGCTGTCGTCAGCGCAGTGGATGCTGCTTTTGCTTCTCCCGGTGGTCATGATGGAGGTTTCCCGTTCGCTGAGGCATGCAGCCGGTCCGGTTACTGCCGTCCCGATGTTCTCCATGTTTGATCACCAATCCTTGTGTTGTTCTAAAGTACCAGTTCGAAATCTTCGTCAAGGGCATCGCGGTCCCGCCGGTCCGGCAGGGCATTGCTGATCTGTTCGATCAGGCGCAGGCAGCCCCGGTAGCCGACGACGGGCATCAGGGGATGGACAGCCCGGTCAAGGATCGGGAACCCGAACCTGACAAGCGGGATGTCTTCTTTGCGTGCAATGTATTTCCCGTAGGTCGTGCCGATGAGCAGGTCGACGGGCGATTCGCGGATCCACTGGTGGAGCTCGAAGAGATCGCCTTCGGCTTTGACTTTGCTGCCCGTAATCCCGGCTTCGCTGAGCATCTTCTGGATTTCCGCTTCGAACGTTTTGCCCGGTGTTCCCGTGAGGATGTATTTTGGGATCATGCCCATGGTGATGAGGAACTCGGTCATGGCGGTGACATGATCGGGATCCCCAAAGACGGCGACCGTTTTTCCCTGGTAGTGGAAGTGGGTATCGATGAGGGTATCGATGACCTGGCCGCGTTCGACGGTGAGGGATTTTGGGACCTCCACGCCGAACCAGTCTTTTAAGGCCATGATGAAATCATCGGTGGCTTTGAGGCCGATGGGAAGTTTTAAGGGAATACCGGTAACGCCGCATTTCTCCTGCAGGAGGTCGGCTGCATCGTTCGAGGCAAAGGCCCCGAGCGCAAGCGTCAGTTCGGAGTTGCCGGCATCGCGGATCTCGGCAATGGTAGCCCCGCCGTCCGGGTACATCTGGTACTTGCTGGTCAGCGGGGTATCAAGCACACCGGAAGTGTCCGGGAACATGATCAGCCGGATGCCGAGTTCGCCAACGATGCGACGTATCTCCCGCATGTCGCCGGGATTGACATAGCCGGGCAGGACATTGACCTGGTCTTTGCGGGTTTCGCTGTCCGACCGGGCAAGGTACGAGACCATTGCTTTGCACATGTTGGAAAACCCGGTGATGTGGGAGCCCTGGTAGCTGGGGGTATTGACGTGGATGACCACTTTTCCTTCCGGGATCTCGGCCTGCTTGATGATGTTAGGGATATCATCGCCGATGGTTTCGGAGAGGCAGGTGGTGTGGACTGCCATGATCTCGGGATTGTAGATTTTGAAAACATTCTTGATCGAAGTTTTCAGGTTTGCAGCCCCGCCAAAGACCGAAGCTCCTTCGGTAAAGGAGCTGGACGATGCAAGCACCGGGTCCCGGAAGTGCCGGGTCAGGTGCATCCGGTGGTAAGCGCAGCAACCCTGTGAGCCGTGGCTGTGGGGAAGGCAGCCGTGGATGCCGAGTGCGGCATACATGGCGCCGATCGGCTGGCAGGTTTTTGCCGGGTTGATTTTTCCGGTCGTGTGTTCTGCCGGTGTTTCCGGAATACATTCAAGCATTGTTTTCACTCCGTTTTGGTTTCTTCTTTTTCCCATGGGGGTACGATCAGTTTCCATGCCGGTGTCGAGAGGGCGTGGGCAACGTCACGGGCAAAGTTTATTGCCCCGTTGTAGCCGGCATAGGGGCCGGCGTAGTCATACGAGTGCAGCTGTTTTGAAGCGACACCCAGTTTTTGGGCGATATACTTGTCCCGTACCCCGGAGAAGATCAGGTCGGGTTTGAGGGTCGCGACGAGCTCTTCGAGTTCATAGTGATTGCAGTCATCGATCATGATCTCGCCGGTTTTCATATCCGGGTACATCCCTTCGTAGTAACTGAGCGGAACGTCTTGTTTGAGGGCTTCGTACTGCTCTTTTGAGATGTTCAGGTGTTCGTGAGCCTGCCGGTAGAGTTTTTCATCTGCGCACAGGTGGAGCTCGGGGATATTCTTGGAATCGGCATCGCTTTTTATCGTTGGAATGACCTGGCGGCCTTCATAATCGTCGCGGTGGGCGAATTCATAGCCGGCAACGACAATCTCCATGCCGAGATCCCGGAGCAGGTACTGGTAGTGGTGGCTCCGTGACCCGCCAACGAATGCGAATGCGGTTTTTCCTTTGCAGATCGTGCGGTACTGTTCGAGCATTGCATCGACCCGTGCAGTTTCGCGGGCTATGACGACTTCGGTCTGTTGAACGAGTTCCGGGTCGCCGAAACATTTTGCCATCTGGCGCAGCGACTGGTTCGTTGCCTCGACCCCGATGAAATTCACTTTGAGCCAGGGTGTGCCGTACTTGGTCTCCATCATCTCGGCGATGTAGTTGATCGACCGGTGGCACTGGACCAGGTTGAGATCGGCCAGGTGCAGGTTTTTGATATTGAGATAACTTGAGTCACCGGTCAGGATGCTGTTGACCGTATATCCGATATCTTCCAGAATCCGTTCCAGTTCCCATCCGTCTCCGCCGATGTTGTATTCACCAAGGATGTTGATGACATGTTTTCCGGGTTTGCGTTCTGTGCCGGTCCCGATGATTTTCTCCATGATGTTGTTGTTGGCGATGTGGTGGCCTGCCGACTGGCTGACCCCTTTGTATCCTTCGCAGTTGAACGAGAGGATCTGGATGCCGTGCCGTTCCTCAGCGGATTTTGCAACAGCCCCGATGTCATCGCCGATAAGCCCGACCGGGCAGGTCGAACAGATGTTGATTGCCCGGGGGTGGAAGGTGGCAACGACCTCGTCTATCATGCGTGCGAGTTTTTTCTCCCCGCCAAAGACGATATCGGATTCCTGCATGTCGGTCGTGAAGCAGAGCTGCGAGTAGATCTTGTCTTTTGGGGTGGTGTCATCGGCCCGGGCCTTGTTGCGCCGGGTTCCCCAGCTGTAGTACCCGCAGCCGACCGGGCCGTGGGTGATCGTAAGCATGTCCTTGATCGGGCCGACCACGACACCTTTACAGCCGGCATAAGCACAGCCTCGCTGCGAGATGATGCCGGGGATGGTCCGGGTATTGGCTTCGATCTGCGGACAGGTCTCTGCCGCTTCGGTTTTTACGACAAGATGTTTTTTCCGGTTTTTCTTTACCGTATCCGGGTAAAGGGCCAGCATCTCATCTACCTGTGTATCTGTTACTGCCATTGTTGTGCCTCCTCTTTACCAGATTGCTGCTTCGCCTGATTCTGCGGTCCGCACGCGGATTGCATCGCTGACCGGCAGGATGAATATCGCCCCGTCGCCAATGCCGCTCTCGGTCCGGTTGGCGTTTGTTATCGCCTCGACTATGCGGGGAACATCGTCATCGTGGGCAAGGATGGTGAAGAGACGTCGCGGGAAAAACCGCGAGCCGTCAAGGAAACTGGTGACCTGTCGTTCCGTTTCACCTGCTTCACCGAATTCGTCTGCGGTCATCGAGAGCAGTTTTTCCTTGCATTCTTCGATGACTTTGGGATCATCGACAAGTTTGCCCCGGCCAAGAACCCTGACCGCGGTAAACCCGGCAACCCCTGCTGTAACGAGAGCTTTTTTTGTTGCCCCGGTTTTTTTCATCCGGACAACCGCCATGATCTCTTTCATTGCAGGTCTCCTCTAGAGCCCTTTGCTGTTGCGCGAGATGGTATAGACCTCTTCAACAGGACTCACGAAGATCTTTCCATCCCCGAATGTTCCCCCGCTTCCGGTCCGGGCCAGGTCAAGAACGATTTTTACGACCTTGTCCTTCTCTTCGTCCGGGACGACCATGAGGATGAGGGTCTTTGGGATCTCATCGTAGACCATGCCCCCGATCTTGATCCCCTTCTGCTTTCCGCGGCCGACTACGTCGACCATGGTTGCCGCATTGAATCCGGCATCGGCGAGTCCTGCAAGCACTTCATCTTTCTTTTCCGGCCTGACAATTGCCCTGATAAGTAACATTGGTATTTTCTCCGTCGTGGTTGTTGATCCTGTGGTGGTCGGTGTTACATTGCGTCAAGGAACCCGTGCTGCATCATCAGCTCTTCCAGCCGGTCCTGGGTCATGGGCTTTGGGATGACAAACAGCTTGTTGTTGTCAATGGCTTTTGCCAGGTTGCGGTACTCGGTTGCCTGGTTTGACTCCGGGTCGAAGTCAACGACCGTTTTCTTGTTGATCTCGGCCCGCTGCACGAGGTTGTCACGCGGGACAAAGTAGATGAGCTGGGAACCGAGTTCTTTTGCGAATGCTTCGAGCAGGGGGCGTTCGTTGTCGACTTTCCTGCTGTTGCAGATGATGCCGCCGAGCCGGACTTTACCGTTGGTTGCGTACTTCTGGATACCTTTGGCGATGTTGTTGGCTGCATACAGCGCCATCAGTTCTCCTGATGCGACGATGTAGATCTCCTCTGCTTTTCCTTCACGGATCGGCATGGCGAATCCTCCGCAGACCACATCCCCGAGCACATCGTAGAAGACGTAGTCGAGATCGTCCGTGTAGGCACCCAGCGATTCGAGCAGGTTGATAGAGGTAATGATACCCCGGCCAGCACAGCCGACTCCGGGCTCAGGTCCTCCGGATTCGACACAGCGGGTCTCCTTGAACCCGGGTTTTAAGATCGCATCGAGCTCGATATCGTCTCCTTCATCCCGCAGGGTGTCGAGAACGGTTTTCTGGCAGAGCCCGTGGAGCAGGAGCCGGGTTGAATCCGCTTTGGGGTCGCACCCGACAACCATGATCTTCTTTCCTGCTTCTGCAAGTGCAGCGACCGTGTTCTGGGTTGTAGTCGATTTTCCGATACCGCCTTTTCCGTAAATTGCTACCTGTCTTTTCATTCCTGAAACCTCTGTTGATTGATTAAAATTCCTATTATTCTCTGAATGCGCAGGACTCCTGATGCACGCATGAGTCCTGCCTTTTTACGTCCCGGAGTTTTTCCGCATCCGTTCATGGATTTTTGCGGGTCTCCGTATTTCCTGATTCAATGCGCCGGATGGAACCTCACGAAGAAATCTTCATGCCGTTCCCACCGTACCCAACTCCCGGTTCGGGACCGGCATACGAGTCGGACCGGGTTCCGGCTGCATCCTGCAGCACGGCCGGTGCGACCGTCCAGGTCTTTCCGCCCAGGAGTAAGCGGGTGGAATCCGCTTGGTGAATGTAGTCCGCAAGCGGGAAATCCGGTCCCGGCTTAGCGTTCTCTTCCGACAGTATGCGGGAATTTTCCATCAATGGGATGTTTCCCGTTCTGAAACGTCCGATCTGTCGCATGGTACCTCCAATTTGTTTTACACAGTACAGTCTCTTTACAAATATTTATATTACTTGGTAGGAACATTCCTTCTATCTACCTTTATCAGAAAGATATGATTAATCATGAACGATGCCCGTATAGATTGCCGGGATTTTCCGATCTGCTGATCAGGTATTGTACGCAAAAAGAAGAGTACCTTAATGAAAAATTTTTATCGGGAACCAGAGATTATGAAAAGCGCGGAATTGCCCGGTTGAAAAATTTCCATAAAAAAAAATCAGGATTTTTCCGGTACAGATTTTTTGTATTCCCTGACAAGCGCTTCAGTGTATTCCGGAATTTTTCTTGTTGGAATATAATTGAACTGCTTCACCCGTTTCAGGATTTCTTCTGCAAGAACTGGACTGTTATCGCACCCGATCTTTTTTACTTCAGCAAAAATCCAGTCGAGTTGATCGATCCCGGTTTCTTTGCCATCGATCAGGATCCGTTTTGTTGCGATACGGTCCGGAGGAACTCCACCGCAGATCGAACAATAATACCCATCATTCTCATTTCCGCCCACAGCTCTCACTCCTTGATCATGGTTAACGACATTTTGAATTTTGTTACTGCCGAAAGTGCGTGGGGAACATTTGCCGGGAAAATAATAGTATCCCCCACCTTCATCTGATACGTCTGGCCCGCAATCCAGACCTCGCATTCTCCTTCGAGAATGGTAACGAGCGCATCGAACGGTGCCGTATGTTCCGAGAGTCCTTCGTTTTCATCGAACGAGAAGATCGTGACATTGCCGGCCTTGCGGGAAATGATCATCCGGCTTGCGACCGTTCCCTCATTATAACTGACCAGATCCTTGAGCTGCAGTACTTTGCCTTTGAGTTCATCCCGCTTCTGATCCGCTTTGTCTGGATGTTCGAGCCTGAATTCCGCCATGCTTCTCACTCCCGGATCATGGTTAAACTCATTTTGAACCGTTCCTCAGCTTTTACCGCATGCGGCTTGTTGGCCGGCAGGATGATCATCTGACCTGCACTGACCCTGAACGGCCGGTCGGCAATCTCGATATGGGCAGTCCCGTCCGTAACGGTCAGGATGGCATCATACGGTGCTGAATGTTCGGACAATCCTTCCCCCGCATCGAAGGCAAAAAGGGTAATAGTGCCGGCCGGCTTAAAGACGATCATCCTGCTTGCAATCGCACCGTCCTGGTACTCGATGAGATCATTGACCCCCAGAACTTTTTCTTTGAGCTCTTCGCGTTTCTGGCCCGCTGCATTCTTTTTTTCATCTGCTGGATCCATGGTATTCATGCCCCCGTGAATTGTGCGGAATTATTGTCTCCCTTTTTGGGTTCCTGGCATTCCCCAACGGTTTCTGTTATCCTGATTGGGTCATTACTCGGTAATAATCCTGTGGTTTTTTTAGTCCCGCCGCAGTTCCCCGTGAATCTTCTTGTGCATGAACAACCGGGAAAACTCTTCCCGCTCCAGTTCGTCCATCCGCAGCCGGAGCGAATCCCGGGATGCAATCAGCCCGGGAATGATCCGGAATTCCAGCGCATTCACCCGCCTTCGCAGCTTCTGGATTTCCAGCAGGATCTCTTTCAGGGTCCTTTCTGATTCAGCACACTGGATGATGGCAATTACCAGCGTCTCGTAGGCATCGGCAAGGTCATCGACAACCGAACCAGTCCCAAGGATTCCGTATCCCCGTTCGTCAAGGTTCTTGATCACGTTCTGCGGTATATAGATGGGCAGTTCCACTCCCATGATATGTCGGGAATCAACCTTCACGTGCGGGATCTCTTCAACGGAATAAGCTGCCAGCATGATCCCGATGTTGCCTTCCATCATCGCAGCAATTGCAGCCCGGTACTGGGCAGACCGGTAACGTTCTGTAAGATGGCGCCGGCGGTGTTTTACTTCAGGGATGATGTGCATGAGTTCGATGAGAAGCCGCTGCCGCTTCATCTTGAGATGGGTAAATCCCTTCTCGGCAAGGGCGATCCGCTTCTTGATATCGAGCAGGGCCGCCCGACCCGGGCGAGAGCCGGTATCACTCATGGCTCTCCCCCGTTTGAGATACCGGCCACATCCGTGCATTCCTGCGATCCATGATCAGATCACCAGGTAGCGTGCAATCGTAAAATCGGTCAGCTGTGCCTGTTTGCCCCGGGCAATGGCCCGCATGTTTGCGATCTCGTGACGTTTGCGTTCGAAATAAACCAGGATTGGTAAAACCGAAAACGGGTGCCGTTTTGAGAGCCCTTCCATCTGGTCGAGCATCACCCGGGTGACCGCAATCTCCATGGGATGGACCGGACTTTTTTTCTGCATCCAGCGTTTCCAGAGCAGGTCTGCTATCTGTTCGTCCGTTATAGTCATGTCCTCGTGCAGGATACGGAATGCCCGTGAAAAGATCCGGAACTGCGATGTTTTTTCAATCAATGAGATGAAGGTCTCACGGTTCTCGGTACGGGCGATCCGGGTATATTCCTCCATGTGAATTGTTCCCCCGGGAATGATGACGTTATAAATGGTACCGGTTATCCCGCCGCTCCGGAGGCGGAATAAGTTTTTGATATTGATCACATCGATTTCGAGCCGGAGATACGAGACCAGGACATCCCCCCCTTTGATTCCTGATTCTGCGTCCCGGATCAGGTCGGCATAATACTGCTTGTAGAGTTCGTTTTCGACACGGGAAAAAACCCCTTTGAGCGATCCTGCGGTAAATTCTCGCTTGAGAACTTTTGAAAGCCGCCAGGGTTCCAGGAGATCGATGGCGCGACTGATGGATTCCTCATCTATCAGCCGGAGAAGGAACTCTTCTTCGAGTTCACCGGCCGGGATCAGGATCTCGCGGACCCGTTCAGCAGGAATGCTCCGGCGTTTTGCCCGGAGAATCGACATGACATTGATGATATCCCAGCGGTGGAGGTAGCGGGCGGTGAGAATCCGGAGATGGCCCGGGGCTATGTGCAGGACGGAATGGAACGAACGGGCGAAATTTCTGGTCAGGGCTGCTTCGATGAGATTTATCCCTTTTCTCTCAAATGAGAGTTCCTCGATCTCCTTATGGTACCCGCTTTCATGGATGAACCGGGTGAAACTCTCAAGGCTCATGTTCAGGAGACGCGGGTATTCCCTGCGGGGGATAAGCCCTGTTTTTCGAGCCCGCAGCCGGGTCGTCACGTAAATGTAGGGCGCCGGGCCTGTGGGAATCGTCATTTGCTGGTCATTCCTGAACTTTTGCCGGATGCCGGTTCTGGCACTAGATGTTGATAGGGAAGATTGCTCAAATAGTTTTGGTTTTCATGCATATTCGTCAGGATTTGCCCGGCACTTCCTGAACGATTCCAAAAAAAAAAATAATACCCGTCACATCATATCCCGGGAATCACAGGAACCAAAGAAAGATCCCGTAAATCCCTGCCTGGATCAGGGTAATGGGAATGCCGGCCCGGGCAAACTCGAAGAATGTCAGGGTCTCGCCCTGCTTTTCTGCATTCTGGATGATGATAACGTTGCTTGCAGCGCCAAGGAGGGTCAGGTTGCCGGCAATCGTACTGCCTGCTGCAAGTGCCATCAGCTGCACGGTTGACCCGCCGGCCTGCTGGATCATCGGCTGGAACAGCGCAACGAAGGGAACATTGGAGATGAACTGGCTCAGAATTACGCTGGCAGCAAGGATTGCCGGAACCGGTGTGAGTGCCGGACCATTGATAAATGACTGGAAAAAGCCGGTCTGCCAGACACTTTCCATCAGGATAAACATCGCGGCAAAGAATACGAGGGTTGACCAGTCGATATGCCGGATCACCGTGCCCCTCTGTGGGGAAAAGAGTATGACGGGAGCTGCCGCGGCAAGTGCGATGAGCGGGAGCGCGATGAACGTGGTTCCAAAAACCAGTGAGTACATGATGTTGGTACCGGCAAGGATGAGGAGGATCGCAAGCGAGCACTGGACCGGCATTGCTTCCATATCCCTGCATCCGGGAACCGGTCCGGGTTCAAGAGTCCGCAAAGAAAATTCCGCAGGATAGAGGAGACGCAGGATGAGATATACGGTGCAGAGGCTGAGGATGGTTGGAATCAGGAGACAGATCCCGAATGTAACAAAGGGGGATGCCATGCCGCTGTTGAGTGCGACAAGAAGATTCTGGGGATTGCCGATCGGGCTCATGACGCTGCCGGTTGTGATTGCCATGGCAAGAGACAGGAGCAGCAATTTCGGGGAAATCCGGTATTTCAGGGCAAGTGTCAGGACAAGCGGTGTCCCGATGATCGCGAGAGTGTCATTCATCAAAAGCGCTGAAAAAAATCCCATGCCGAACAGGATTGCAAGAATGATATGCGCCGGGGTTGCTGCCCGGGACAAAAACCGGTGGGCAAGGACGGCCAGGTACCCGCTTGCAACAAGTGCCTCACCGACAATAAACATGCCGAACAAAAAGATCATCACATCAATATTGATCGAGCGCAGTGCATCAGGTATCGAAATCCGGCCCGTGAGAAGAACCGCGACAGCTCCCCCGAGCATGATCTGCCATATCCTGAGTCTTACCCTGCCAACCTGACGGACTGCAATCAGCAGGAAGACTGCTGCAAGAATGATGACCGGAATGTACGTGCATTAAGGTAACAGGTTTTGGATGATGAGGTTTGGGATAGCAGGGATTAAAAAAAACTTTGACTGGAAAAACCAGGATTATTTCCCGCCCGGCTCCCGGATTTCCACGTGCCAGTGAAGCAGGATACCGTTCTCGATCTTCCGAGCCTCGATGAGAGTCAGGTGCGCAAATTCCGATTCCCGGATGAATCCCTCGCCATCAGCAAGAGTCGGGGCATCTTTTCCCCCGATGATTATATTCCCGATAAAGGTATAGATCTCATCGACCAGCCCGGCCCGGATGAGCCCGGCGATCAGCGTGCCCCCCCCTTCCACCATCAGGCGCTGGATACCGGCTTTTCCCAGCTCGTCCATGAGGGCCGGGAGATCAACGCTCGATTCCCCGGCAACAATTACTGTTGCGTACTTTTTTAAAATCCCGATCTTTTCCGGATCGGCCCGCCGGGATACCGCAACAATCCGTTTTCCTTCGCCCTTATGGAGGATTGAAGCCGAAACAGGGATACGGGCGGTGCTGTCAACAACGATCCGGACCGGATGCTCATCGGCCCCCCGGCTTTTCCGCATGTCCCGGCATTCCGCTGCCTTGACCGTCAGGGAGGGATCATCGGCAAGTACTGTACCGATACCAACCATGATCGCATCGCACCCGGCCTTGAGCCGGTCCACCCGGTTGAAATCCTGGGTCCCGGATATTTTCACCTGACGGCGTTGTCGGGTGGAGAGCTTGCCATCCGCACTCATGGCGGTATTGACAACGATATAGGGCCGCATACTATCATATCAATGGAATAAATCCGATATGAATTCATTGATTTTCAAATATGCCGGTTGTGATCGGTAATTTCCTGTGTTTTTCCTGATATGTGCCAGACAGGGAACGCCAAAAAGGAAATCCGACCCCCCTGCTGGTCAATCCTGAATCCTACATCTCTAAATAACAAGAGAATCAAAATGGCAGAACGGGTATGATAGGCACCTTGTTCCAGAAGCACCGGGAAAACTACACAACCACCGATCTTGTGCGGATTTGTGTCATTTTCTCTCTCACCGTGTCCTGTATTCTTATCACGATCATTTCATTTTCTGAATCCGTGCGGCTCATCGATTACGATCTCTATTTCATCCCCATCATCTATGCCGCATATTTCTATCCGAAACGCGGCATGATCGTTGCCGTGGTCTGTGCGGTAATTTACCAGGCACTCGGGTATTATTACGCGTACCCGGATTCCTTTGCCATGATGACGGTTACCCTCCAGGCGATCTTCTTCATTGTCATTTCCTGCATCATAGCCTATGTCATAGAAAAACTCCGGGATGAGGAAGCCCGGTACCATTCCGTGTTCGAGCACTCGCAGCTCGGGATCGTCCTGTTCGACCGGGATGGGTTCGGCATACGGCAGGTCAATGACATGTTCCTCTCCATGCTTCATTACCCATCAGATGAACTCCAAAAGATGACGTTTTCCTCGATTTTCTTAACGCCACGGGAGCAGGAACGGTTCCTTGAGCGGATCGCAAAAGAAGAAACCACGGAAGATTTCGAGACGCGGTTTATGACAAAGGAAGGCGACGGGTGCTGGGTTAACCTGTCCTGGAATAAGATTGATGCAAATACCATGAGCTGTAGTGCGGTCAACATCAACAAGCGCAAACTCATCGAGAAACTCAACAACGACAACATGATGAAGTACCGCCAGCTGACGGAAAATTCTCCCACGAGCCTCCTGATCATCCAGAACGGTCATATCGCGTATTCGAACCCGACGTTTGCTGCGGTTTCCGGCTATAAAACCCCGGACGTGTGCGGCAGGGATCTCCTGTCCCTGGTTGGCGAACCCGACAAGGAACGGTTCATGAGCTTTGCAAAAAAATGGGAAGAAAAATTCCCGAAATCCGATAACGGGGAATTCCAGTTTATTGTAAAAAGCGGGGAGATCCGGACCGGTGCATTCTATATAACCCCCATCACACATTTTGGAAAACCGGCAATTCTTGTCAACCTGATCGACATCTCGGAAAAACACCGGCTCCAGGAGCAGATCCGGCAGGACAGCGAGCGCCGGCGCGGGGTTATCATTACGGTTGCCCATGAGCTCCGTACTCCCCTGCAGCCCATTCTCGGGTACCTCAACCTTCTCATCGGGGATGCGGAAGGGTACGGGATAAAAGACGATGCGAAGAAGATCCTCGAACGCTGCCTTTCGAGCGTGGACCGGGAGCGGCAGATCATCAACCAGATGCTCGACCTCTCGATTCTTGAAAGCGGCAAGGTCCGGCTCAGTTTTGCGACATTCCCGCTATCCGATCTTGTGAAAAAAGTGGTGGAATCTACAGACTGCCAGCAGAAAGCTGATGTAGTTGCAGACATACCGGACAGTATTACGGTAACAGCAGATATGAACCGGATTTACACGGTCCTGGAATCCATCATCTCGAATGCGGTCAACTACTCCAAGCCCCCCCGCAAAATCCGCATATCCTATGATTCCGTCAACGGGGATCCGGATCACCGCCTTTCGGTGCACGACAACGGGATCGGCATTGCCGAGAGCGAGCTCTCATCGATTTTTGAGCCGTTCCAGCTCGCCGATGCTGCTGCCCTCTCCCGCAAGTATGACCGGATCGGACTCTCCCTCTCGGTTGCAAAACGGATCATCCAGATGCATGGGGGAGATATCACGGTCAAAAGCACGGTCAATGCCGGAAGTACGTTTACGATAACCCTGCCAAAGGAGATTCACCATGAATAATAAAATAATCCTCGTTGTTGAAGATGATCAGCCCATCCTCGAACTTATGGATATCCTGTTGAAAAAACTCGGGTACGAGCCTGTGCTTATGCCCGATGTTGCAAAGGCACTCGACCTGGTCCGGGAAAATCCCCCGGCCTTGATCCTGCTTGACATCATGATGACCCCGATCAATGGCTGGGAGTTCCTGGAAAAACTCCGCCAGGAATACGGGATCACCGATCTTCCGGTCATCCTGTTTACGGCATCGCCATCCGTTGATGAAAAAGTGGCTGAACTTAATGATCCCCGGCTTGGCATACTCCAGAAACCGGTCTCGATGACCGATCTCAAGATCGGCCTTGAGAAGTTTCTTAAAAATTAAACCCGTTTTTCCGGCAATGCAGAGGGACCCTCCCCGCAAAACCCGGAAATCACTATTTTTTAAAAAATCTGTCAGAGTAGGTCTGTTTCTTCCGGAAGATCCCGGAACATATCGGGAGAACTCCCGTCTTCGAGCGGGACGAAATACCATGTTTCCTCCTCATGAAGAAGAAGTGCAGAGGGGCTGACGGAAATGACCATGCCATGCCGGCTGGTGTAATCAGATTCCCGGATAACCGGGCAGAAGATCCTGTTCCCGATCGTTACCGGGGGAAGAAGCCGGAGTTTTCCGGGCAGGGTCATTCCGGCACCTCGTGTCGTTTCCCACGTAATCCTGAATTTGCCCGGTCCATGATTAATAGTTCCCGGAGCACCCGTTCAAGAAGTGTCAGCGGGTGATTAAGCCGGAACCGGATCGTAAGATCCAGCCGGAATACTGCCCGGTCAAAGACCGGGATCATCCGGACATGGATCCGGGCAGCATCAAACGCGAAACGCGATGCCCAGAAACTCCCGTAGAGCATCCCGGTCGCAGCCGGATCCCCGAGGCCCAGTGCTGCCTCTCCCCGGATTTCCTCAAACGATGTCTGCCGGCAGAGTGCCGTTCCGATCCGGATTGCCGGCCCAGCCGCTGCCTGTATTGAAGTCATGAGATCGGATACGGACTTAACAGGAACCGAATCGGTTTTTTGCGGGGGAACGGGCTTGTCGTCACGGTCCGGTTCCCGCAATGTGAAAGCATGATCCAGGAGAAGGATTTCCGTTTTTGATGACCCGCGTTGTTTCGTCAAACGCACGCCGGCGATTGCCCAGCGGACCGTTGTTGAAAATTCTGCTGTTTTTTCATCCAGAACGGCCCGGGCCGAGAACCTGACCGGTATCCAGAAGGCCAGGTGCAGGACAACGAGGGCAAAAAACACCGGGCATGCCAGGATAAAAATAAGAACCAGGCCGGTGTCGGCAGGTGTGGGGATCACGTTTCTAGAGATCGCCGCTCTTTTTGGGCGTGTCCTTTACTGAATCCCTGCTTATGGTTTTGATTGCCTCAAGGATCTGCGGTGCAAGTGTCTCTCCAAGTGCCGAAATGACCTGGGCAACCGCATTGTCTTTTTTTAAGGACATGACCTGGACGCCTTCTGCGCCTTTGACATCTTTGTGAAGAATGACAAGAGCCACCGGTTCGATTCCCCCTCCGCCCCCGGCTGCTTCCCCGCTGCCGTCCTTGCCCTGTCCATCGCCGGCTCCAAATCCGAACCCGAACCGTGCGACCGGAATTACTACTTTATCCCCGAGGTCGACCGGCTGGCCCATAACATTGTTCGAGGATAAGAATCCCCTGAGTTCTGATGCCAGTTCTTTGATTGGTAATTCACCGGACATTTTTTTCACCGGGTCAGTATTGTACGGGCGCTATATAAAACTGGTGGGAAAATCCGGTGCGATGACCGAAAGCCCGGTTAAAGCCCGAAAAAGAATGCCATCCCAAGAAATGCATGGATCAGCGCAAGGATGATCGTAAGCCGGGCCATGTTCATGTGCATGTTCAGAGTTATACCGGCTTTTCCCCGGAGCATCAGGAACCCGAAACTTGCCGTAATGATGAGAGAGAGGAATACGATGATTCCCATGATAATGATCAGACCAAGCGGGACATTGAGTGCCATGTATAGTCCTGCTTTTCTCCGTTCATAAACATTTGGCCTGGCAGGATAGCCGGTTACGGGCCGGTGGAGAAGGAAAACCGGAAAAAAGATGGGATCCGGGAACCGGGTAGGATTTCCCTGCATCCTGATCAGCGGCCGGTGCCGAAAAGTGGATGCGGAAAACAAGCCGCCTGCTTCCGGTATTTTTCAGGATCATGGTGAGCCGGTAGCGGGTTGATAATGATAAGCCGCCCGCGGTGATGTCAGGCACAGAGCCGGCTATTACCCCTGCAGTACCGCCCCATGTCCTGATTACCGGGTCCGTGATTGTAGGGCGGAGGGTATCGCACTGGGCAAAATCGCGGCGGAGCTGGCATTCAGGTTCTTTTCTGGACCTGACCACTTCATCGATCCGGAACCGGAACCGGTTGCCCCGGGATCAAAGAATGCGAGGATGGCCCGGAGATCGTTATTGGATATTGCCTTGCAGTATTCATCGAGAAATATTCGTATCTCTTCTGTTGTTGCATCAGTAATTTCAATAACGTTATTGAAGGAGAGGTATCGGTTTGGATTTTCTGATATTTTCCGGGCGTACCTGTTGCCGGTTTTTTTGTAGTGAATTATGCCGGATCCGGTCAGGGAGCAATCCCGAGCAGGTCTGCGATTTCGAGATAATATGCGGCGAGCCCTTTCCACTGCCCCCACGCTTCAGCAAACCGGCGGGCATCGTCAGCAGTCATCCGTTTTCCCGAATGGTAGTATTTTGCTATGATGCGCCGGGTTCCTACATCGTCAGCAGGAAACGAATCGAGCCGGTGAATGCCCCGGAGGATCGTGAGTTCTGCGGTCCATTTCCCGATACCCCGGATTTTGATCATTTCACGGATGATCTCATCCGTATCCGTATAATTCCGGAAATGCTCGGGATCGAGTTCCCCTTCCACCATTGCCTGAGAGATATTGTGGATATATTCGCCTTTCCGGTTGGTCATGCCAAAACCCCGGAATGTTTCTGCAGGTACTTTTGCAAGGACAGCCGGGGTCGGGTAACAGAAATATTCCTGATCCTGAAACGTGATGGATCGTCCGGTCAGCCGGATCAGCCGGTCCTGGATTGTGTGGGCTGCGGTAAGTGAGATCTGCTGTTCGATAACGGAATCGATCAGCGCTTCAAAAACTGTAGGCGTAGTCGGGCTTTTTAATCCCTGCATCCTCCCGGCAAGGCCGGAGAGAATCCTGTCGCCTTCAATCGCCCGGTAAAACGGGACAAGATCCTCGTTGAGGTTGAAGAGCGAGACCACGGTCTCCCGGATCCTGTGTATATCGGCCCGGGAGATTTTCTTATCCGACCGGGCAGTAACGCGGACCAGGGCACCGGTACCGGATCCTTCGGAAGTAACCTCAATCAGTACAACGGTATCGTTGATCCCGATTGCCTGCCGGAACACCCCGTTACGGAATGATCGGATCTGCGGGTTGCCTTTCGAGAAGATCGCCATGCTGAGCGGGAAATCATACGGAAGAACCGGTTCGATACGAAAGGAGGTCATAGAGTATGTACGGGGAACTGTCCGGCTGAAATCCTGATAATGATTTGGAATGGGGAAGATCCCGCGGATTTGGAGGGGACCATCCTGAAAAAACCCGGCCTCTTCCTGGTCAGGCAAAGGGTGCCTTGAAGAGCGGGGAGAGTTCGGTGATGGTCTTATCGGAAGCAAAGACGATCAGGGCATCGCCGGGATTCAGGAGGGTGGCAGGATCCGGCTGGGCAATAGTCCGGTCTCCCTGCCGGACCCCGAAATCCTTGATGCTGAACCGTTCCTTGAGATTGAGTTCCCCGATACTTTTTCCTGCGGCATATGAACCGGGTTCAACGGCAATCATGTGGATGCGGAGGTTGAGGAGCATCGTGTCCATGCCGGTCATGGTACGGCCGTTCTCGGCATTCTTGACAAACTTGGAGTATCCCCATGACTGGAGCCGGCTTGTGATCTTTGCAATCTCGGTATCGGGAAGCCGGTACTTCCGCAATGCCCGGGTGAATATCTCCCGTGCAGCCTCGAATTCTTCCGATACGACTTCATCGGCACCGAGGTCCAGCAGGTATTGGGCATTCCGGATATGGCCGGTCCGTGCAATGATATACAGATCCGGTGTGATGGTGTGGGCCTTATGAATGATGCGGGGGACTGCCTCGGGATCGGAAACCACGACTACCAGTGCCCGTGCCTGCCGGATCCCGGCATGTTCGAGTACTTCATCCTGCGTTGCATCGCCGTAAATGAAATTGGAACGGCGGGCTGCTTTCTCGCGACGGATGATGTCCGGGTTCAGCTCGATGACGGAATACGGGATGCCGGTGATCTCGGCAGCCCGGGCTACACTTTTTCCGGTGATGCCGTACCCGGCAATAACGATGTGATCGGTCATCGGTTTTTCCGAGCCCTGTTCAAATTCAGCCCCGGGCTTTGGTTTTGCGATCCGGTGCGGAAAGATCCGGTATACAATGCTGACGGCCTTTGGTGCAGCATTCATGGAAAGGGGGGTCAGTGCCATCGTAATGATTGCAGAGGCTAAGAAGATCTGGTAGATATGTTCGGGAATAAAATCGGAATCCAGCCCGGTCTTTGCAAGCACGAACGAGAATTCCCCGACCTGGCAGAGTGCAAACCCGGTGAAAATGCAGATCCGTGCCGGCATGCCAAGGACTGCCGCGGCAAAAGCACCCGTCAGGATTTTTATTGCGATGATAAGGATGACGATGGCAAGGACAATCCAGATACCTCCGCTCAGGATACTTTCGGTATTGAGAAGCATACCGATCGAGAGGAAAAAAATACTGGCAAAGACATCCCGGAACGGGATGATGTGGCTTAATGCATCGATGTTGTAATCAGACTCCCCGATGATCAGGCCGGCAACGAATGCCCCGAGTGCAAACGAAAGGCCGGCCTGGTTGGTAAGCCATGCAACGCTGATACAGATGCCGGCGATGGTAATAAAGAAAAGTTCCCGGTTCCTCTGTTTTGCTACCTGGTACAGGAATGTAGGGATAACCCAGCGGGCAAGGATCACGATAATGACAAGGATACCTGCTACTTTTGCGATCTCTACGGGAAGTGATGAGAGATCCGGGCCTCCGGTTCCCATGAACACCGGGAGGATCAGGATCATGGGGATGATGGCCAGGTCCTGGAAGATCAGGATCCCAAGCAGCGTACGGCCCTGCAGGGTATCGACCTCCCGGCGCTCCTGGAGAATCTTCATGACGATTGCGGTACTGGAAAGCGATACGATGAACCCGAATACCACTGCTGACCGGAAGGGAACTCCAAGAACATTGGCGACAAATGTGATTGCAAGAATCGTTGTAACGAGCTGGAGAATCCCGCCGATGATGACGATCCGCCAGGACTTGAGCAGTTTCTCGAACGAGAATTCAAGGCCGATGGTAAAGAGAAGCAGGATGATGCCGATCTCCCCGAACGTCTCGATCGATGCCTGGTCCGTGATGATGGCAAACCCGTACGGCCCGGCAAGCATCCCGATAACAAGGAAGCTGACGATACTGGGGATTTTAAAATACTGGGAGATGAAGAGGAGCAGGATGGAGAGTATTGCAATACTCGCAAAAGCAAGCATTATGTCCATGTTACAATCCTTCTATTTCTGAATCCGCATGGCGCAGGAGCCCGGTTTTTTCATTACGTGACCGTCCGAATCCGTGACTCATACAAAATTTCCTGGTACTCTGATCGGTAGTGTCGGGTTAAAAAGGCTCCATAACCGGATAAAAATGTCAAGTGCCCCAGGCCTGATTTGAACAGGCGACAACTAGATCTTCAGTCTAGCGCTCTCCCAAGCTGAGCTACTAGGGCAGGATTACTAATGTTGTCACTTTTTCCATATAAAATCTGTGTTTGAATGATGCCTGAATTTCCCCTGACCACACGTTTAATAGGGCACAAGGATAGTATTAACAGCATGGTGCCCCCGACCAACAACGCAGGTGGCGACGATGCGGGCCTTTCAGGCGCGATAAAGAGCCGCACCGCTCACGTTGTCCACCTGACACATAATGATCTCGACGCAGTGGGAGCTGATGCAATCCACCGGATGCAGTTTGGCAATGACGGGGTTTTTACGATCTGGAGTTCGGTGGGCAGATTCCCCACGCTCTTTGCGCTTGTTGCTTCCTGCGAAGGCAAGGGCGATCTCCTGTCCATATCGGATCTCGGGTACCACCGGGATTCAGAGGCAATTGCAAAACGGGCAAAGGCAAACGGCTGGAAGGTAGAATGGCGGGATCACCACCGGTGGCGCGAGGACGAGATCCAGCGGATCGAACGCGAGGTTGCGCTCCTGCATATCGATACGTCCCTGTGCGGGACCGGGATTGTCGCCCGCGACCTGGCTCCGGATAATCCTGTTGCCGCAGAAGTAGCCCGCGTGGTCTGCGATTACGATCTCTGGAAGCATGCCGACCCGCGATCGGCCGTCCTCGGCCAGGTACTCCAGCGCAAGAAAAACCGGGAGCATGTCCGGGATTGCCTTATTGCCGGTATATTTTCCGATGAGTATATCGAGAAGGAGTATGCCGGGATAAAAGCTGAAATGGACGAGATGATGAAGCGCAGTCTCTCGCATATGACCCTGCTTGGTACGAAATACCGGGTTGCCTTTGCTCCCCTCTACGGGTACCCGAGCGAGACCGCCCACTTTATCCGGTCCGAAAAAAAATCGGACATCGAAGTGATCATTGCAAAAGACGGGAAGTTCTCGATCCGTTCAGTACCCCCCATCAGCCACCTGATTGCCCGGGAATTCGGCGGGGGAGGACACCCGAATGCGGCCGGCGGCTCGTTTAAGTTTACGGTCGTCGAACGGTTCACCTGGTGGCTTTTCAAAAAGAGCAGACATTATGCTGAATTTGTGAAGGTTGCCGAATCCGTTTCGTAGCGGGAGAATATTCCCATATTTTTTAATAGATTTGTCATCCACGGATACTATTCCGGTTTGGAAGTGTAATTCTATGAATCTGCGAATAACTACAATAATCCTCCTGCTTGCTTTTGGCTGTATTCTTGTCGCCGCCCCGGTCTCTGCGGAAATCCCCCCGGGCGGAACCGGCTGGATTGCGTTCAAGACCAATGTTGATGGCGCTTCGGTGTATATCAACGGAAACCTGAAAGGGACGACCGATTCGACCGGGGAATTCGATATCCAGTACGCGGACACGTTTACCAGTTACACGATCTCAAAAGACGGGTACTATGACGGTTCCGGATCCATTGAATTCCCTCCCGGTGCAGACAATCTTGATATTACTGTAACCCTTACCCTGAAGCCCACCGGCAGCGGCAAGGGATGGTTTACCGTACATTCGAACATCGATGGGGCATTAGTATATTTCGATTCGGTATACAAGGGCGTAATATCCAGCGGAGTCTTCAGCTACGAAGTGTCTTCAACTGCGGATCCGCTTTCATCGTTCTCGGTAAGCAAGAGCGGGTACCAGACCTATCTTGGGTCCATCTCTTCCATGCCTTCGGATGGCCAGACCATCGATCTCTATGCAACCCTCAACCCGGTGACGATTGCGACAACGGTCGCAACAACTTCTTCAACACCGGTTGGCGGGGATGTCGGCTGGTATGCGATAACCTGCAATGTTGATGGCGCTTCGGTCTACTTCGATTCGGTATACAAAGGGACGATCTCAGGGGGAGTCCTCAATGTACAGGTTTATACAACGGGAACCCCGTACAAGACTTACACCGTGAGCAGGAGCGGCTATGTTACTTCAACCGGCAGTTTTACAAGTGTCCCGGCTAAAGGAAACACCGTGACGGTTCCGGTTACGCTGATACCTCTTACCTCTGCAACGACCGAACCGACCTTTGAACCGGTCGGAAGCGAGCACGGGTGGATTGCATTCCACTGCAATGTCGATGGTGCAAAAGTCACGATGGGTGATTATAATGCCGGCACAATCCGCAACGGTGTCCTGACGGTTTCGGTTGCAACGACCGGAACGCCGTTCTCAGAATTTACCGTTACAAAAGACGGGTATGCAACCACAACCGGCACCGTGCCGCGCCAGCCTGCAGCCGGTGAAACGGTAGATGTCTACGTGACCATGACGCAAGCCGCGCCGACAACGGTGCCGACAACCCAGTCCCCGCTGCCTGTGCCGGTGATTGGTGCAGCGCTTGTAATAGCGTGCCTGGTTATGGCATGTATCCGGGCACGGCGGGAATAATTACCCCCTGTTTTTATTTTCCGGTTTGAACCTGTGCAGGCAGGAAGTATTTATTCCAATAATCCGTACCACTTCTCATGCGCAGAAATACATTTTTTTTAGCCATAGGCATTATGTTCATGATGGCGATATCTGTCATGCCTGCCCATGCATTTACGACCCGGGATTTGACCATGACGTACGCTGAGAACGGCGATGCGACGCTTGCTATCCACTACGATCTCTCGCTGCCGGAAACGTTTGCCGTCTTCCTGAAGATCGCGGACCCGGCACAGGAACTCAAGAAAGCGTTTGAACAGAATCTCGGTAAGGACGTGACCGTTGTCCGTGCCGACAGCTCTTCGATCGAGGTTATTATCCCCACTCTCGCTTCGGTAAAATCATCTGATGGTACGACAACCATGACGAGCCCGGCAGTCTCCTTTGCAAAAGCCCAGGAGGCGATCAACCGTTACTGGTTTGCCCCGCTCATCTCGCCCGATCTTTCACCGGGTGTATCGACCATCACCTTCCCGGACGGATATTCCGCAAAATACTATGACCAGCTCAGTATCCCGTCAGTGACACACGAGTTTGTTGCGTAATAACCGTTTTTTTTATTTTTTCTGATTCGATTTGTTTGCGGGGAACCTGCCTGTTGCGCCCCGGTGAAAAAACTTATTTCCAGTACCCTGCCCCTTCCACCAGGTTCTTCCAGTATGCCCCGGCATCTTCTGCCGTGCAATATCCCCCGATGGTTACCTGATCCGGATCGAAATGCGAAAGAGCCAGCCTGACAGCGGCATCGTCCGGATCCACCAGGATAATCCGGCTGACGTCATACTCGTCCATGCAGTTGATGAGCGTCCCGAGCCCGGATCTGCCTACCGCAACCTGGCTCTGGCGATCAAGCATCCGCTCAAGATCCGTTCGGCATGGGTCGGGTATAAAGAAAAAGCATCGCTGGTGTTGTGCCAGCGCTGCAATCTCGACCGGATCCGTTCTTTCGCACAGGAGTACATGCCCCGTGATCCCGACATCCCTCATCTCCCGCATGATCGATCGGTACGTTCCGGTAAGGGCATCCGCCCATTCCTCGTCATCATGGTAGTAGAGATCCGTGATCCCGAGAACATGCGGGGCAGGAAGCGCAAACCAGCTTCCCTTTTTCCGGAGGTAAGTACCGGCTGCATCTTCCCGGAGCGGCCCGGCCTGTACATGAAATTCACCGGTTGCCCGGCAGTCTTCTATGCCTGAGATGGATTCAAGGACATGGGCGGCGGTAAATTTTCCTCCCGCACATGCGAGTCCGATCCCGTTTTCGATCTGGGGAGCGAGTGACTGATCGCACCGGTAGGTCGTGATATCGGCAGACCTGCCCCGGTGCTCCGCGATCCAGTCCGCAAGCACCTTCACGTCCGGAATTCCCGGTTCGGCCCCAAGGCCGCGGGTTGCAAGTTCATGCCGTTTTACCATTGTCATATCTTAATTACCCATCAACGTCAAAAAAAGTAGTCATGAATACCCAACCGCTGCTCGTCACGTGCGGGCTCCCGTACACGAACGGGCCCTGCCATCTCGGACACCTGCGAACGTACATCCCTGCCGACACGTACGTCCGCTACATGCGGCGGATGGGCGAAGAGGTCGTATTCGTCTGCGGCTCGGACAACCACGGAACCCCCATCGTAGTCTCGGCCGAAGAGGCAGGGACAACCCCCCGGGCCCTCTCCGAGAAATACCACAAACATTTCGATGAGACGTTCAGGCGGATGGGGGTCATCTTCGATAATTTCGGGATGACCGATAACCCGGCCACCCACCACCGTACGACGACAATTATGGCCGAACTTGTCAAAAACGGGTATGTCTACTCCCAGATCGTTCACCAGGCCTATTGCACAAAATGCAAGCGGTTCCTTCCCGACCGGTATGTCGAAGGCACCTGCCCGCACTGCGGCAAGCCGGCCCGGGGCGACGAGTGCGACCAGGGCTGCGGCAAGCACCTTGAGCCCGGCGAGATCAAGGACCCGGTCTGCAAGGTCTGCGGGACAAAAGCGGAATTCCGGGATCAGGAGCACTACTTCTTCAAACTCTCGGAGTTCAAGGATTTCCTGTTGCCCTACCTTGAGACGCTCAAAGGTACCAGCAACGCGAGGAACTACGCGATTGGCTGGATCAAGGACGAGCTCCATGACTGGTGCATCACCCGCACGCTCGAATGGGGCGTGAAGTTCCCGGGCCGGTCCGATCTCGTGGTCTATGTCTGGGTCGATGCCCCGATTGGCTACATCGCGTTCACGGAAGAGTGGGCGGAAAAGAACGGGCAGGACTGGAAACGGTACTGGTGCGGTGATAACCGGGTTACGCATTTTATCGGCGGGGACATCATCTACCACCACTGCATCTTCTGGCCGGCGCTGCTCAAAGGGGCGGGTTACGGGGTGCCCCACGCGATTGTCGCATCCGGGATGGTCAAGGTGGATGACCACAAGTTCTCCAAATCAAGGGGCTACGTGGTCTGGACCAACGACGATTACCTTGACAAGGGGCTTCCGGCCGATTACCTGCGCTACTACCTGCTTGCGTACACGAGCCACACCAAGGAACTCAATTTCTCGTGGAAGGTTTTTGCCGAGCGGATCAACAACGAAGTTGTCAATATTTTCGGCAACTTCGTGTACCGCACCCTCTACTTTGCCCAGAAAGAGTTCGGGGGTGTACCGGGCAAGGAGGTCGATCCGGCGATCACGGCTGAGATCGAAAAGAGCCTTGCAACGGTCAACACCTACATGCAGGATTATGAGTTCAAGGGTGCTGTCGATGCCATCATGGCACTGGCGGCGTTCGGGAACACGTATATCCAGGCTAATGCGCCGTGGAAACTGATCAAGATCGACCGTCCGGCAGCAGCGCAGGTGATCCGGAACTGTATCCAGATCGTCAATGCTGTTGCGCTCTTAATCGAACCGGTCATGCCGGTCAAGGCACAGGAGTGCTGGGCGATGCTCGGGCATACCGACCGGGTCGCGGATCATCCGATCCGCGATGCGATTCTTCCGGTACCGGAAGCATCCCTTCTGCCCCCGTCTCCCCTTTTTGTGAAGATGGAAGACGACCAGGTACAAGACCTCGATGCCCTGCTCCAGAAGCGGGTCGCGGAGGCGAACAAGAAAATGGAAAAAACACCCGTTGTATCTATCGATGATTTTGCAAAAGTTGAGATGAAGACCGGCATTGTGCTTGCGGCTGAAGCGATCCCGAAATCGGGCAAGCTCTTAAAACTCCAGGTGGATGTCGGGGGCGAGACCCGCCAGATCGTCAGTGGTATTGCCCAGTTTTACAAACCTGAGGAACTCGTCGGCAAGAATGTAGTCGTACTCACAAACCTTGCCCCGGCAAAGATTTTCGGGGTCGAAAGTAATGGCATGATACTCGCAGCCGGGGATTCAGCATCGCTGCTCACACCGGAAAAACCGGTTGGGCCGGGCACTAAGATCCGGTAATCTGTTTTTTATCTTTTTTAGGGGAATACCGGAAATCCTGAAAAGAGTTTGGGTAAGCCGGGATTTTCCCGGCAGACCTGGCATTGCTGGTGGTATTGTGTATGGATTCTCGCGGTGATGGCCTGCTGACGCTATGGTGCGGCTGACTGGTCGCGGTGGCGCCTGACAATGGTTGCAAAACGCCAGTTCTCGTTTGTCGGGATATCATTCAGCCAGCCTCCTGCCGGCATCCGGGAGGAGCGGATGCTTCGTATGCAGTTCGATACGGCCTGTGCATGATGCAGGATTGAGCCGGATCCTGTCCGGGATGTGGTGTCGTTCTTGCTCATGGCATGATCTCCTGGTTGTCACCGCATGCATGCCGTTTCCGGCGTAACCTGCGGAGCCCGTGGATTCTTTATCCGGTACGGGAAGTCCGCGATGCAGGAATCCTGAGGGGAAAGCGATCCTTGGGAATTCCGGCATCTGCGATCTTTCCAATGTACCGGATGCGAGTGCACGTCTGTTCCGCACCTGCGGGACGCACACTCTGATCAAAAGTCAGGTGCGGCTGCACATATATTCATAGTATACCAAAAGTAACCTGGTCTTACTGTGCGGTTCAATCCATGAACCAGGACTGTATTTTGGTTCTGGTAAGAAAAAAGCACGGTTTTATGACCGATCAACCTGCCGCAGCATTGCTTTTCATTCGCCTGTTTCAGCGGTAACTTCCGGAGTATTCCGGGACATTGCAGCACATTTTGCAAGGTGCTGGTCTACCAGGTGCCGGAATTTTTCCGGGAATTTGTAAAATTCCTGTGAAAGCATAAAGATCCGTGCCGCATCTCCGATTGCCTTGTGTGGTTTGATGAGATACTGGAACTGGTCCGGAATTTCATACTTGAAGTTTTCAGACAGGACAAACCCTCTCCGGATTTCAAAACCGATGGCAATCGAGAGCCGGTCGAGGGCCATTGCCTCTTTCATGGAGAAAGCCTTCTGGATCTCTTTCTGGAGATCGCGGACAACAAACCCGTCTGTATTCACCCGGGCCGCCCTGAATGCCTTCTTCTCCATGCCATCAGCAAAGAACACCAGCGTATCGATATTGAATTTATTGAGGCTGCGCATGAACTCCCGGAGATCTGCATGGGCTGCCCGGGAAATTTCATACGCACGATCACGACCTTTTTTGTCGAGCCTGATTTTTCCGGAATAGGGTTTTGTGTATTCTTTCCTGCCAAGATTTGCTATCGTAACCGAGCGGTCCACCGTTCTGCCGAGATCATCGGTCACATGTTTCCAGAGCTCGACATCAATATCATAGGAAATTTTTTTGCCGGCAAACCTGAGTTCATCGGTCCCCGGTATATGAATCGCAACCCCGACTTCGACCGGGATTACCTGCGCCTGGTACGTGCCACAGATGTGGCCGAATTCCATATCGATGTACGCGGTTGCGGAATGCATCGCATAGTATTTCACGGCTGACCAGATAGTTTGTTTGCACCTGTCGTGTTTCATCCGGAATATGAACCTGATTGATCCCGGATACCATTACAGAAATCCACAACCGGGAAAGGGTATGCTGAGGATCACCTTTTTTACAATTCTTCCGGAAGTGAAAAAGCCGGCCAGTCCCCAGATTATTCCCAGGAACCCGTAATAGACAATTGCATCGAAAAACCAGTCTCCCGGTATCGGTGATCCCTGTACGAGAATAGTTCCGAGAACCAGGAGTGGAAACGGGAAAGCTCCCGGAATGACCTCAGGAATTGGTTTTCCGGTTAACCCTCCGGCAATGATCGGAAGAACCGGGAACACCTGGATGATGCTGATTGAGACAATTCCCGGCAGCTATGCGAGTGTGTCCATTACTCCGTTCGACAGAAAATAGGGGAAATCCAATGTCACGGATTCCTGCACTTACGCTTTCATGTGTGTCGCATACTGTTTTGCAACAGCATCCCAGTTCACAATGTTCCAGAATGCCTCGACATATTTGGCCCGGTCGTTCTTATAATCGAGATAATATGCATGCTCCCAGACATCGAGCACCATCAGGATGCGGTAACCCGGGATCACGTTCACGTTGTGCTTCTCGACCTGCATGATGAGAAGCCGGTTTGTCTTCATGCAGTGCGTCAGGACTGCCCAGCCTGACCCCTCCGTGCTGTTGGCGGCTGCGGAAAATTCTTTTTTGAACCGCTCGAATGACCCGAATTCGGCATCGATCGCTTTTGCCAGATCGCCCGTCGGGGCTCCGCCCCCGCCCTTGCCGGCCGGTGCGAGATTCTCCCAGAAGATGTTGTGGAGCCGGTAGCCCCCGGCATGGAACGACAATTCCTTCAATGTTGCTTTCAGGTCAAGATCGACCTTGTCTTTGCGTGCCTTGTCAAGTTTTTCAAAAATGGTGTTTGCCCCGGTCACGTATGCCTGGTGGTGCTTCGTGTGGTGCAGCGTGAGCTGCTGTTCGGAGATGTACGGTGCGAGAGCCGCATAGTCATACGGCAGTTTCGGTAATGCATATCCCTTTCCTGCATCCATAAACAAATACCTCCTGTTTAATATCCCGTTATTTATCCGCTTCCCCTATTTGTTTGCTTGTATCAGGGCAGGATGAACCTTCATTTCATCATGCCGGCAATCTGCCGGGCGGTCAGCAGCCAGTGAAGTTCCCCGGCCGGCCTGCGGGAGAACGAGAAGTCCCGTATCTTGGCAAGTCCCCCTTTGGTCATGACAATCCCCGATCCCGGATCCCCGGAAATTATCCGGGATATAAGGGCTGATAAGAGGGGTTCATGACCGACGAGGAGCAGGCCTGGATCATCGGAAAACCTGCCGAGTTCATGGCAGATTGTATCCGGGCTGCCGCCCGGAACAAGCATCTCCCAGATTTCGATATGGTCCGGCATATCCAGTGTTGCGGCAACAATCTCAGCTGTTTCACGGGCACGGGCAAACGGGCTTGTTGCGATCCGCTCAAATTCAAAATCCTGGTCTGCCATCCAGCGTGCGACTGTTGCAATATCATCGCGACCCTGCCGGGTCAGCTTCCGGCCTGCATCGCCCCCGGCACGTACTTCTTCGGCTTTGCCATGCCGGAGCAAAAATACATTCACAGCAGAACCTTACTTTCTGTAAATATCAGGTTTATGGTGGCAGGCACCCGCATACGGTCTGCCGATCACGTGCTCGTATCGGGTGATTTATTGCTCATCTTTACTTCCTGGACGATTACAAGGCCGTGATTGACCATTGCCTCAACTTCAGGAAGTATACTTTCAATTTTTCTCCGACTGTCAACGACATCGATAATTACGGGCAGGTCGAGGGATAACCGGAAGACATCGACCGATCGCATCATATGCTCGTGGCCGAATCCGCCCATACCTCTCATCACTGTACAGCCGGCAAAACCTTTCCTTAGGAAAAATGCTGCGAGATATGAATAACCCGGCAGATTATTAATTTTCGCCGATTCAGCAATGTAAATTCTGAGAAGTGCACCGTCCTGCATAATGGTTCACCAGGGAATTGAAACCGCAGAGCAGATGGCATATGCCACGTACACGCCAAGGATGCTCCCGGCCCCGTTTGCGAGGATGTTTGCTGCCATCGTATAATAAGTGTGATTCTCCAGCATACGGAATGTTTCGTAACTGAATGTTGAGAACGTGGTAAATCCGCCCATGCACCCGACACCAATCAGGTTCATGAGATCGGACGGGGGGTATGAAAAAGCAAGGAGCCCGAAGATGAAGCTGCCGGTGATATTGACCAGCAGCGTCCCGGCGGGAATTTCCCGGACCGGCTGGAGCCGGGAGAGTTCGAACCTGATGATTGATCCGATCCCCCCGCCAATCCCGACCAGCAGGAACGCGTCCATCAAATCCCCCGCTGGTACAGGATGATATGCCGGCCGGCAAAAATTCCCATGATCCCGCAGGCGACCGTGACAAGGAAGTATCCGAGCCCTAAGGCCGGTGGAAGCTCTGCGGCAATAACTGCAAGCGAAGAAAACGTGGTGAATGCCCCGAGGAATCCCATCCCCCAGAGCAGGCGGGTCTGGCGGGAGAACCGGCCAAGCCAGATCGATTCATACATGAAAATTCCCATAAATACGGATCCGGCCGTGTTGACAAACAGGGTTCCAGTAAGCAGTGACGACCATTCCCCGATAATAAACCGGGCGATGGACCCGAGAAATCCCCCGGCAAGGATCAGCAACCAGGGGACCAGTCGCGTTGAGACGAACCGGTGAACGGACCTGATGGGAGGTGTGAAGGTGTGCATCAATTGTATGACCCTTCCGGTTTGCCGTCAGATTTTAAAAAAACGCGGTTCGGGGAATTTTCCTGCGATTTTTACCCCATTGCGAAAGAATTATAAAAAGCAAAACCAATGAACGATCCATCGGAGGTTTTAAGAATGATTTCCAAAACCATGGAAGATGCACTGAACAAGCAGGTCAACCGTGAACTTTATTCCGCGTACCTGTATCTGGCAATGTCAGCGTATTGTGAATCCGTACAACTGAAAGGATTTGCCCGGTGGCTCAGGGTCCAGGCAAAAGAGGAGCAGGGCCATGCCCTCAGGATCTATGATTTTATCCTGGCCCGCAATGGTAAACCCTCGCTTGGTGCAATCGAAGCCCCGAAAGCGAAGTGGTCGTCAGCAGGAGCTGTATTCGGGGAAGTTTATGCCCATGAGCAGAAAGTGACCGGTATGATCCACGCTCTTGTCGAGCTTGCCCAGAAAGAGAAGGATCATGCATCCTTCGAGATGCTCCAGTGGTTTGTCAAGGAACAGGTTGAAGAAGAGGAGCAGTCCTGTGCGGTTCTTGAACAGATCAAAATCGTCGGTGATGTTCCCGGCCATCTTTTCTATATCGATCATCATCTTGGAAAGCGGGAATAATTTTCAGCCTCTCTTTTTTTGTATCTTGTGTTCCTTGATCCAGCGAAACGGTTATTGTCGCACCCGATTACCGTTTGACAGATGACCATGACCCTGTGGCAGGAAGTTATAACCCGGCTGAGGGGCATGAAGGAAGAACTTGCCACCCGTTACGATCTCCGGGAAACCGGAATCTCCGGATCGGTTGCCGTATCAGGAAATGACCGGGAACATACCCTCGTACTCGTGGCTGAATTCGGACCGGATGCTGACCCTGTCACCTCTATCGGTCTCTGGCATTATCCTGAAGACATTTTCGGGCCGGGCGATCTCGTTTCAAAAAAGGCCCTGCATCATGGATGGATGGATGGATGGATGGATGGATGGACGAGGTCATGCAGGATATCGTGTATGTATGAATGATGAACGAAGGTTGCTGGACGATATCATTGCTGCACTTGACCGGATTGATTCATTTATCCGTGACATGGTGTGAATCATTCGTAACGGATGAAAAAACCGTGCAGGCGGTTGTTTCTGATTTCCTGGTCATCGGTGAAGCAGTACGCAACTCCCGCCACACGAACCGAAGCATATCCTGAGATCCCGTGGTGGGAGATTGCGGGAATGCCGGATAAAATCCTGCGTTCCTCTTTTGCAGTCGATTATGATCTCGTCCGGAAAACAGTTGTGGTTGTCCTGCCGCAATTCCGGGAAATCATTTGGAAAATGCACAAAAAAATAAGGAAGCCGGAAATCTTTTTGCAGGGGGGTGTCAGTCCTGGTGATCTCCGGGTGGGTCTGCAAGAATTTTCTGTGCCCATTCCCGGTTTGTCCAGAGGGCACATCCCCCGTTTGTTTCTGTCAGCTTATGGTGGTGCGTGCGAATCTCGCGGAGAAACCTTGACTGGAGGGCGCTCTTTAAGGAAACACGACCCAGGTTTACATCCGCAAACGGGGCGGCCGGGCAGGGTTCGACATTGCCGGACGGGCTGACATGGATAAATCCCCTGCCTGCCGCAAGGCAACCTCCATAGGGGTCTTCATCCCCGGGAAAGCCGATGAAGAGTGCCGGAAATTTCTGGTTGAATACCGATAGTATCGCGATCAGGTTTTGTTTCTGTTCCGGTGAAAGGACGAGATCACCGGTGCCGGGCTTCATGGGCACATATTCGACAAACGTAAAAACCCGTGCTCCGGTTCCGATCATCTGCCGGATAAATGTCTCGCTTGTGATCCGGTCGAAGTTCTCCCGGGTTGCAGTGAGCGAACAGCCAAAAAAGATGTTCCGGCTTTTCAGCAGGGTGCAGGTTTCGAGCAGCCGGTCATAGACGCCGGCTCCTCTGCGTGTATCCGTCTCTTTCCGGAATCCTTCGAAACTGATGACCGGCACGATGTTCCGGTACCGGGCGATCCGGTCTGCAAGCGCCGCATCGATCAGGAGGCCGTTGGAAAAAACCGGGAAGAGGATCGCAGGATGATCCTGTGCCATGCGGAGGATCTCATCCAGCCGTACAAGAGGTTCGCCTCCCGCGATGACCATGATCGATACTCCCAGCTCAGCAGCTTCTTCCGATACCGATACAAGGATCTCCGAACTCATCTCCCCGGCAGTTTTCTCCGTCCGCCCGTGCATATAACAGCCGGCGCAGGCCAGGTTGCAGCGGGAGGTGATACTGACAATCATGATCGGGGGAACGAGAAGCCCCTCATCAGCGTGCTTCTTCCGCCGTGCTGCTGCCTTTTTCTGGTTGCGCAGGATCCTCATGCCCGAAATGACGAGTGCCGGGTCAGCGGCAATGATCCGGATTGCCTGCGAAAGGGTCTCTGCAATGGCAGCATCGAAGATCTCGCGGTACCGGGAATGGTTTTTGTTCATACTCTGCCCCGGATTTGTCTGTTCTGCTGAATGACTCCAACAGAGACCCCGTGGCTTGATTCCGGGATGGGCATGGATGCCAAGCGCAAACCCGGTATGATCCGCACGACGCACTCCACGTTTATTCTCCTCTCTGCTCAAGCAGATCCTTAATCGTGATATCCGGATGGTGGTACCGGCGCTTACCCCGGGTTCTGCTGCCAATCTCAATCGCCTCTTTCGGGCACCAGTGGATGCAGGCATAACACTGGGTACAGGAACTGCCCCATGTTACGGTACTGTTTGTCACGATGATGTTTCTCGTGGGGCAGATTCGCATGCATGTCCCGCACTGGTTGCATTGCGCTGTGGCATGGAACCGATGGGGTGTCCGGTATATCGATGTCATGAGCATGCGGGTGATGCGTCCCCCGGTTTTCATGAAGATGGCGTTCGAGCCTTCCGGTGCAGATTTATTCCGGTCGCGTATCGCAGCAGAGATTTCCGGGATCCGACGCGTTGCTTCAGCATACTTTTCAGCGATCCGGTTCGTATCTTTCATCAGATCAACCGGGCCGATATAGTTCTCCGGCATGACAACGACAAAGCCGGCTGAAAGGGTTTTTCCTTTCTCTTCGATGAGCTCTTTCATGTCGAAGAGAGCGGGGCCCGGCCGCTCCCCGCAGGTGGCGATACCGAAAATGTACGGGTTCCCTTCAAAGCGGACCTGCTGCACGAATTGCCGGACAATTTCCGGCATGGTAAGGAAACAGACCGGGAAGGCGATTCCTATGACATCCGCGTCAATACTGATCCCACCCGGAGAAATCGTCCGCCGGAGCGGGATGAGCCGGGTATCTCCGAGTTCTGCGGCAAGTTCCCGGGCAATGGCAAGCGTGTTGCCGGTTCCCGTAAAATAATATATGATAGTCTTCATCGTGTTTTCCCGGGCCCCGGCTCCAGGTCCTTTTTAATCTCCCGTTTTGAGAACCATTCAACAAGTATCCCAATCGCATGGTACAGCGGGTTGATCGGAACATCAACAAAATACCGGGTGCCCCGGTCAAACCATCCCTTCTCCTTCCAGTACTGGTAATCGGCAGGACTGACTTCAGCAAGTTGTGAGAATGCCCCCCGCTGCCCGCGGAAGATGATAATGTCATACAGGCCCGGGCTCTTCCGCACCGGGCGCCGGAGAGCAGTGGCAAATTCCCCTGCGCTCCGGGCAATTGCTTTCCGGTTCCTCTCGATACGGTACGGTGGAACGGGTGTCGCGGTCACGAGTCCGAGCTTTCCGGCGACTTCGAACCCCCATATACGGGCTACCGTATCAAGGTACTTCAGGACCTCGTCGTTGCCGAGCACACCGGCAGTTGTGAGGAGGAGGGCTTTTTTGTCAAAGAACCGGGGCCGGTGGAAAACATAACTGAGGCGGTCGATGAAGGTTTTCATCTGGCCGGACACGTTCATACCATAAACGGGGGAGGCAAAGACCACCCCGTCTGCATTGTGCATTTTCTGTTCGATGAAGGGGGCATCGTCGCGGTTGGGGCACCGGGCCTCTCCCTCTGAGAAACAGGCAAGGCATCCTTTGCAGGGCTGCAGGTTTACGTCTTTCAGCCACAGGTATTCGAATTCAACCGGTAATTCCTGCTCCAGGATTTCCCGAAGCTCTTCGCACGCCCGGAAGGTATTGCCTTTCCGGGGGCTTCCCATGATAACAAGGATCTTTTTTGCGTCCATATTCATTGCACCTTCCACGTGTACTCTACTGCACGTTCCGGGCAGGTATCCACACAGTTCCCACAGAGGATACAATCAGGATTTTCCATCTGCCCCCGCCGGACCAGAGCGTTCACGTCAAGGCTCATGGGGCAACCGGCTGTGCATGCCCCGCAGTTGATGCACCGGGTTGCATCGGCAGCGAGCTGCAATGAGGGCCAGCGGAACAGGTTGCGGATCTTCCTGCCGATCATCAGCATCACCGAGATTGGGCAGAAGGTGTGGCAGAACCCCCGCTTCCCAAAAACGAGCGTGAAGATCAAGATTATGACGACCGGCCCGATGAAAGCCGCAACACCTCCTGCTGCAAGGATCGAGATGCCGTTCTCAGTCCGGTACAACAGGTCGACAGTTTTCAGGCCGTCGGCCGACCAGGCGGCATATCCCATGCCCCCCAAGATCCCGAGAAAAACCAGATATTTCAGCCAGTCAAGCTTCGTTGTCCGGAGAGGGCCCCGGAGGGCGATGCTGAGCGCTTCCTGCAGACCTCCGGTCGGGCAGACGTATCCGCACCAGAGCCGGCCGAAGACCAGGGAACTTAAAAAGACAAGGGTAAAGACGATGAGGCCTGCCGGGAGGATTCCCTGAGCTGCTGCGTCGGTGATGATCGGGCACGAGATGTAAGCAAAGGTAACCGGGTAGAGGATGAACGACAGGATGATGAGCGCTTTGCGCAGGTTCTGCCGGGTGGATACCGTGGATTGGTTGTTTTCTTTCATGGGAATTACCGTGTTGTCATAACCCCTGAATTTTGGAATTCTTACTCTGCTGTGCTCTCATTTCATCGATTTTCAAATCGGGGTGCCGGTATCTGCCCCGGTCTTTTGTACCCTGCATCATCGAGAGCTGGATTGCTTCAACCGGGCAGAAATGCAGGCAGGCACAACAGAGTTCGCAATGGTGCTGCCAGACGGGTCGGCCATTTTCCATTACGACATTTCCCACCGGGCAGACCTTTTCACAGGTTCCGCAGGATGTGCAGGAATCAGCAACAGAAAATGCCGTGTCCATGGTGTGGCCGTTTTTGGCAAACGAACCATACGCAAGGTGATGCATAAGAGCGGAGAGGGGAGAAAAACCGGGCCGGACCACAAGGCCCTTATCGATAATACCGGCAATCTCCGTAAGACGGGAATCAGCGGATTGCAGGATCTCCTGCTGCTTTTCTGGGGTTGCGATCTTTCCAACCGGGGGAAAATTGCCCGGCATTTTTACGATAAACGCTGCATCAAGGGGGCGTCCGTTTCGCAATGAAACGATCCGGTTGAGCTGGTGGAGGGCAGAGACCCCGATGCCACCCAGTGTGACGATGCCAAATGTATAGCCGGCTTTTGAGAGATTGATCCGTCCTGCGCATTCGGCTACGATAAGCGGGAGACCTGCATCATACACCGGGCATACGAATCCAATCCGGTCCGCATCGGGTATAATTTCGCCCTCCGTCTTCATCAGTGAGGAAATCGGTACGATCTCGCATCCACCGAGTATTCCGGCAATCTTTTTTGCGGCAGCAAGCGAGTTGCCGGTGCCGGTAAAATAATAGATTATTGTTTTCATGGATTCACCTGTTCTCTGTCCTGGTTTTTTCTGTTGCCACATCTTCGTGCAGATCCTTAAGGGGATAGGCCGCAACGATCCGGTGAAGGAGTTCGCTGCCGGCATCCGGGTTTTTCGTGTCTTCCTTGGTCAGGCATACCATTGCCATGACCTTCACCCCGCGTTCTTCCAGCGCATCGTTCAGGAGCTCAGGGGCTTCACCGGGATGGTCGGAGCACGTTGTAAAGATCACGGCCATCTTGCCATCACACCCCCGCAGCGCTTTGACTGCAGCATTGATGGCCGGAGCCGGTCTCCATGCCCAGACCGGTGTACCGATGATTAAAAAATCGTAACCTGAAACATCTATCGTGTCCGGTTCGATTGGATCGCAGCTCATATTTCGCGCCCGGAGGACGCCGGTCGTATACGCGGTGAATGAAGAATACGGCACTTTTGTCCGGACTTCGATGAGATCGCAGCCGCTGGCATTCCTGATATCTTCGGCAATTCCCCGTGTAATCCCGGAGTACGAATAATAAATAACGCAGGCCCGGAACGCCCGGTCGATCTTTGTCCTGCGTATCATCTCACGGTCGCAATTTTCCATGACGCTTGCGTACATCAGTTCGAACTGTTCCCGGAACTGCATGATGCGCCCGCGGTTGATCGTGTAATAGACAAAGAATCCCTCCCGGCGTGAGTCGACGATCCCCTCGCTTTTCAGTGTCTTTAAGTGCTGCGATACTGCCGGTTGTGAGATCCCGAGCCGGGCTGCAAGTTCACTCACCCCCAGAGTCCCGCTCGTATCAGATGCAAGCAGATGTATGATCTGGAGCCGGGTAAGATCGCCGAGGGCTTTGAACATACCGGCCATTTCGGGAACGATCTCACAGAGTTTCGTGCATTCGTCGCATCTCGTGCAGGGATCCATATTTCTGTATAAGTGTATGCTTATATGATTATAAACAATTTTTGGAAAACAGGAATCCTCTCTCTGTCTCCTGTGTTCTGACCCCTCCTGTCCACCCTGATAAAATTCCCTCGGCCGTGACGAGGACCGTAGTTGGACCGATCCTCGAAAAGATTAAATCCCTGCTATGCCATTCACCATTCTAATATATTACTTATCGAATTATATCGTGCGTGAACGCTCTCCGGAATTTTCCGTGAGCAAACCTGCAGGTGAGGAACATGAGCATGAAATGGGTATATGATTTCAATGAAGGCGATGGCAAAAACAAGAAGCTGTTGGGCGGCAAGGGCGCAAATTTATGCGAGATGACACAGATCGGGCTGAACGTGCCCCCGGGTTTTGTTATTACCACGGAAGCCTGTCTTGCATACCTGGACGATCCCAAGCGTGAGTTGCCGGCGGGAGTGCTCGATCAGGTACGTGCCAGCATGAGCGATGTGGAAAAGAAGAGCGGCCGTATTTTTGGCGGGAGCAGGAACCCGTTGCTGGTATCGGTCCGATCAGGATCTGCCATGTCCATGCCGGGCATGATGGATACGATCCTCAACCTAGGCCTGAATGCTGACACTCTCAAAGGGTTAATCGCCCAGACCAGCAACGAGCGTTTCTGCTACGATGCCTATCGCCGTTTCATCCAGCTGTTCGGCAAAGTTGCCCTGGGCGTGCCGGAAACAGAGTTCGATATCGAATTCGATGCAGTCAAACAGAAAGCCGGGGCAAAGCATGATGTGGACCTGTCAGTCCGCGACCTGGCTGAAATTTCGGAACGGTTCCTCAATGTAGTCCACCGCAATACCGGTAAGCCCTTCCCGGCCGAGCCCTATGAACAGCTTGAGATTGCAATCCGTGCGGTCTTCAATTCATGGGGTGGCAAGCGGGCAGTAGACTATCGCAGGGAATTCCGGATTACCCCGGATATGGCCAATGGCACGGCGGTTAATGTCATGCAGATGGTTTTTGGCAACATGGGCAATGATTCTGCAACCGGTGTGGGATTTACCCGGGACCCGGGTACCGGTGAGAATGTCCTGTTTGGGGAATACCTGGTGAATGCACAGGGAGAGGATGTTGTTGCAGGAATCCGCACGCCAAAACCGGTGGCTGCAATGGCAGAAGAGATGCCGGATTTGTACCGCCAGCTCCTGGAGCTCCGCAAAAAACTGGAATTTCACTACAAGGAGATCCAGGATTTTGAATTTACCATAGAAAAAGGGATCCTCTATTGTCTCCAGACACGGAATGGCAAGATGAATGCCTCAGCCCTTGTCCGAACATCGGTCGAAATGGTAAAAGAAGGACTCCTTGACAAACGATCGGCTCTCCTGCGTATCCAGCCGGATATGCTGAACCAGCTGCTCTTTCCCCGGCTCGATCCCCGGGCTCATGAAAAGCCTATTGCCCATGGCCTGCCGGCATCGCCCGGGGTGGCGGTCGGCGTTGCCGTGTTCGATGCCGATCGTGCGGAAAAACGGGGCCGGACCGGTGAGCGGGTAATTCTTGTACGGGAAGAAACCAAGCCTGAGGATATCCATGGATTTTTTGCATCGCAGGGTATCCTGACCAGCCGTGGCGGGAAAACTTCTCACGCTGCGGTCGTTGCCCGGGGCATGGGAAAACCCTGTGTATCCGGCGCGGAAGGCATCCATGTCGATGTACGGATGCGGCATGCGAGAGCCGGGGACCAGGAATTTGGTGAAGGGGCTCTTATCACCATTGACGGTACTACGGGCTTTGTCTACCTTGGACAGGTACCGATGATCGAAGCGGAGTTCTCCCGCGAACTTGCCGAACTTCTGTCATGGGCCGATGGAATCGCCCGGCTCAAAGTCATGGCCAATGCTGATACGCCCGATGATGCAGAACGGGCCCTGAAGTATGGCGCCATGGGTATCGGCCTCTGCCGTACCGAGCGGATGTTCAATGGTGCTGAACGGCTGCCGCTCATGGTGGAGATGATCGTTGCCGATACAACGGAGGATCGAAAGGCAGCGCTCGATAAGCTGCTCCCGATCCAGCGGGAAGACTTCAAGGGTATCTTTAAAGTCATGGCGAAAAAACAAGTGACCATCCGCCTGCTGGACCCTCCCATCCACGAGTTCCTGCCAACCGAACATATTCTGATAGAAGAACTCGAAGAGCTTCATCACCTGCGGGAAATCCTGCTGGGCATGCGGGTCCTTTCCGATTCGGTGAGATTCCAGAATCCCGGAAGGGATGTGCAATCCGTTGTGCAGAAATTTACGGATCCGGCTCTCGTTGATGAAGCAATCGCGAAAAAGGAGACCATGCTCAAAAAAGGCCGGGCCTTATATGAGGTCAACCCGATGCTTGGCCACCGGGGAGTCCGTCTCGGTCTTACCTTCCCGGAGATCTACTCCATGCAGATCCGTGCAGTCCTTGAAGCTGCTGCTGAATGCCAGAAGGCGGGTATAGAAGTCCACCCCGAGATCATGGTGCCTCAGGTCTGCACGGCACAAGAGCTCAAACGGGTGAAAGTCTGGGTTGATGAGATCTCTGCGGACGTGCAAAAGAAGTACAGCATTAAACTGAATTTCAGGTTCGGGTCCATGCTCGAGGTTGTCCGGGCCTGCATGCGGGCGGATAACCTTGCAGAGCAGGCAGAGTTCTTCTCGTTTGGGACCAACGACCTGACCCAGGCCACCTTCTCGTTCTCACGCGAAGATGCGGAAAACAAGTTCCTCCCCATGTACAACCAGAGCGGGATCCTGCAGGACAACCCGTTCGAAGTTCTGGATGTCAAAGGAGTCGGCAGGCTTATGGAACAGGCAGTCAAGTGGGGCAGGAAAACCCGGCCCGATATGAAAGTGGGAATCTGCGGGGAGCATGGCGGGCACCCCGCCTCCATTACATTCTGCCACCAGATTGGCCTGAACTATGTTTCCTGTTCGGCACCCCGTGTGCCCATCGCCCGGCTTGCAGCAGCCCAGGCAACCCTGCTCGAAGGCGGAACGATGGCAGATAAAGCAGCGTGAATCCATCTCTCTTCCATTTTTGGTAATCCTGTTTTTTTTATCCTGCACTTCCCCAGCATAAGATCTCCGTCGTAAATTGGGGAAAAGGCAATGGACGCGTTCCGGCAGCATTTTTTAGCACTGATCGACCGGAACACCTGGCATGGATCAACCTCTCTCAAAACCCCGTTTTGGCCTGATATCTGGCATCGTTTCCGCACGAATCCTGGCTAACCGGGGCAATTTTGGGGAGATTTCAGATCGAGATCCAATCCGGGCATTTTACAGGGTTTTCCGGTTTGGGAACGATCTGAAAAAAAGAAATCCGGCTTTGCTACGGGCCCGGATTAGATCAGACCCCCGGCCCCTGAGGATTATGGAATTTATGCCGACCCCTGGCATTCCCTGTCAGCCACCGGTGACCGGCGATATTGTGTGATTTTGGATCCGTATTCTGAAACGATGAAAAAGAGGGTTTTCCCTCCTGATCCTGTTACCCCCTCGCCCCGATGAGTTGTGCCTTCCAACAGCGTACATCAGTATACATTTTTTGCCCGTAAAAATAGTATTTCGGCTTGAAAATGCCATATCAGGCCTGGTTTAAAAACGTGGGCCGGAACCGGGTGTTTTTTTTTTAAATAATTCTCAACATCGATCGCCGGAACTGGGTATACGGGATCGTAACGGATTTGGCTGGGTTGAGGAAAAAGAGTGTACCGGAGTATTGAAAAAAAGAAAATCTTTTACTCACTTCGGTTTGTAGTGTCCCCACTTCCTGAGCGCTTCGCGAAGTTCTTTTGCCTTCTTTGCTTTATCATCAAGTGAGACGCCTTCCTGCCATGCCTCGATCGCCTGCATGGTAGCCAGTGCCCCGGCCCGGGTTCCTTTCGGGTGCCCGTGGATGCCCCCCGATACAAGGAGGACGAGCTCGCAGCCATAGATATCGAGCACATCCGGTACGAGTCCCGGGTGCAGGCCCCCGGAGGAGACCGGGAACGCGGTCTTTATCTTCCCCCAGTCCTGGTCAAGGCACATGTGATCCACTGCTTTTATGGATTTTTCCCTGAGAAGATCGGCAAGTAACAGCGATTCCTTTTTCGTGCCGGTCAGTTTTCCCACGGCTGTGCCGGTATGGATCTGCGCTACCCCGATCAAACGCATGAGTTTTGCGAGGAAGTACATGGTTATGCCATGTTTCCGGTTGCGGTCGAAGCTCGCATGCATAGCCCGGTGGGCGTGGATCGCAAGGCCGAGATCCGAGCAGTAGTCCCGCATCGTCATGACACTTGCAGTACCGGCAACCACAACATCGATCATCGCGTAGTTCCATCCGTATTTTGCAAGCAGGTCCGCCCGCTTCTTCATCGTTTCGACATCAGCAGTGATATTGAGGAACGCTGATTTCTTTTCGCCCGTCTCCTTCTCGGCTTTGTCCCGCAGTTTTGTCATCAGCCTGACCCGGTCCTCGAACCGGTTGAACGGGGTCGAGGTCAGGTTCTCGTCATCCTTGACAAAATCAAAACCGCCCATCCAGGTTTCGTACCCGATCTCCGCGTGTTCTTTTGCTGAGAACCCGATCTTGGGTTTCGGAACAGCACCCGTAAGGGGCCGGCCATCAACCTTCATCATATCCCGGATCCCGTCCATGCCAAAGTGCGGACCGGCAAAATGTTTCAGGTACGCCGGGGGAAGAGAGACATCAATGAGCCGGAGATTCTTCAGCGCCTTCATCCCGAAGATGTTGCCGGCTATCCCGCTTAAGAGCTGGACGGCATTGCCTTCTTCCCAGAGTGTAAGGGGGTAGGCAATCTTGACAAAATTACCGTCGAATTCGAATGCCTTTGCCTCAAGCGCTTTCATGCGGGGCGGGAGCGTGTGGAGTGTCGTCCAGGTACCGGTCGAGCTCTCCGATGCAATCCGTCCTGCCGCTTCCTCGTTGCTGATCCCCTCAGCAGGTTCGAAATAGTAGAGGCAGACCAGATCGTCTTTTCCCGGCGTATAGTTGGTATCAACAAATTCCTTGTACCAGTCAATTGCCATAGCAACACCTGATTATAGTAAAGGAAAAGGCGATATGAAATTAAAAGGTAGCGGGTTGAGGACACCATTCCCGCTCATCGGGATCTTAATGATTCTCTTCTTCTACTGGGCATCCGGGCTCGAAGACAGCCGGAAACATTCCGGAGGGATCCGGATCTCGAACCGGGCCCCTGTGCCCGGCACACCGGTTTCACTGATGGTCATACTGGTGATCGCAAGGATTTCGCGTGCAAGGAAAAGGCCCAGGCCGGTATTTTTCCCAAAGCCCTTGGAAAAGATCATTTCTTTGTCCCGCAGGGGAATCCCGATACCATTATCTTCGCAGATAATGATGAGGGATCCATCGTTTTCCCTGGAATGCCAGCGGACAGCCGATACATGATCCCCGTGTCGCAGGGAATTTTCCATGATATTGTAGATTGCCTTGTTGTGAAGCGGATCGGCATAAATCTCAAGGTTTTCCGGAATCGAAATCTCAAAAGTTCCGGTATAACCAAGGTGATCTTTTTCCCCGCGGATTATTTCAGCGAGGCGCTGCCACACGGGATCTTTTGCCCCGAGTTCCTGGTAATCTTTCGAGAAATCAATGATCTCCAGTATCTTTCTGGCGGCAATGCCGATGGACGCGATCCGATCCCTTGACTTCCGTATGTCCACTTCGTGGCCGGCAAGACTGGCGTAGCCAAGAATTGCGGTGAGCTGGTTACGGATATCATGCCGGGTAACGCTGTTCATGAGATTGAGTTTCCGGCCGGATTCGGCAAGGGAATTTTCATAGTTCTTCCGATCCGTAATGTCGGTGGACACCGTCAGTATCGCAGGTTTATGATTGAAGATGACCAGTGACGCCTGAAGTATGGACGTAATTTTCCTGCCGCTCTTTGAGATGACTTCAACCTCGTAGGGTTCAACGTATTCCCCTTTCATCCTGCGCCGGACGTTGTTCCTGACAACATCGTGGCAGGACGGGGCAAGGAACCGGAAGATCGAATTTCCAATAATCTCTTCACGCGAATACTCCATGATCCGTTCAGAAGCAGGATTGATGAACAGCACAATCAGATCCTGGTCATAGACCATGATAAAATCCGGTAACTGCTCAACAAGCCGCCGGTAATTTTCCTCACTTTCTTTCAGGTACTGTTCTGCCCGTTTCCGGTCGGTTATGTCGGTCATGACCGTCATAATTGCCGGTTTTTCCAGGTACGTGATAGGAGTCGCCTGGATAACGACCCACCTGAGTTCTCCGGTTGTCTTACGGATTACAATTTCGTACGGGGTTATATCTGCCCCGCTGAGCCGAAGCCGGAGATTTGTTTTTATAAGGTCATGGTATTCAGGCTCTGCATAATCAAAGACCGATGTCCCGGTAATTTTTTCCGGCGTGGTTCCCATGAGGCGTGCCCCTTCCCGGTTTACAAAAACAATTGTGTCTTCCTGGTGGATGATGACATAATCCGGTAGATTTTCGACAAGCCGGTTATAAATCTCATCATTTTCAGATTTCTCTTTATAACTTGTTTTCAGCGCCTCAATATTCTGCCGGATCTCTTCATCCATTGCCGTGAGTTCTTCGTAAGCGGCACCAAGTTCTTCGTTTTTTCGCCGGAGTTCTTCTTCCACCCGTTTTTGTTCCGTGATATCGGTACCGACCCCTTCAAGATACCCCTGGTCCGTATCTATCCGGGCAGAATACAGGACCCAGACGGGTGTTCCGTCTTTTTTAAGCATCTGTACTTCGAACCCGGTCAGGATATTATTGGTATACCGGGTCAGCATCCGCCTGCGGTCTGCAGGATTTGCATAATGATCTGCCGAGATAAACGATCCAATGACTTCATCCCGGTTTTCATACCCGAACAACCGGGCAAATCGATCATTGCATTCGAGAACCAGTCCGTCAGAGATACGGTTGCGGAATATTGCGACCTGTGCGTTGTCAAAAATATTCCGGTATTTTCGTTCGCTTTCGGCAAGTGCGGCCTCAGCCTGTTTCCGGTCCGTGATGTCGATTCCCGTGACCAGTACTGCGTGATGATCCTTGTGCGTCACGGAATTTGTAGTACAGTCAATCCAGCAGGTTTTCCCGTCTTTCCTGAGGATCCGGATCTCCAGGCGCCGGACCGGGACCTGCATTTCGAACCTTTTAAAGCAGGCAGTCTTGCAGAAATCGCGATCCAGCGGGTGGATAATATCCCAGAATTTCATCCGTTCGATCTCAGCGCGGGTGTATCCGCTGATGGTTTCTGCGCCGGAATTGATATGGATCCAGGTATCCGCATCAAACATGAGGATACCTGCACTGGTTGTTTCCGTGAGGGTACGGAATTTTTCCTCGCTGTCCCTGAGTGCAGATTCGGCCCGCTGCCGCTCAACAGAAACCCGGATCTTGTGCCCGAGCTCGGCAAACTGTGCTTCAACATCCCCGCCTTTCTGGAGATAAAAATTGGCGCCGTTGTTAATTGCTTCGATAACGACTTCTTCGCGGCCTTTGCCGGTGAAAAGGATAAAGGGTATGGTATTATTGTCAGCCCGTATTTTTTTTAAGAATGCAATACCGTCCATTTCCGGCATCTGGAAATCAGAGACAATCGCATCGAATGGGATTTTTTCCAGCAGGGATAGTGCTTCAGCTGCCGACTGAACGTTTCTGACCCTGAAGAGACCGGTCCGTTCAAGAAACAGTTTCCCGAGATCGAGGAGCGTATCTTCATCGTCCACGTACAATACCGAGATCATAAAAAACCGTGTCCCACTCCTGTTCATCGGACTTGGTATGCCGGCATTGATATAGTTATTTTTTTTATCCGGAAATTATACATGGGGCATGAATATCCTCAAGAAAAAATTCAGAAGATCTTCTTTTTCCACATCAGGAGTCCCATCGCAAACGAGATGATGACCGAGATTGCAAAGATGGTCTCGAAAGCCAGCGGCTGCTGAGAAAGCGGAAGGTCAACGACATTCATCCCATAGAAACTGGCGATCATGGTCGGGATTGCGATGATAATCGTGACCGATGCCAGAAATTTCATGACGATGTTGAGGTTGTTCGAGATGATGGTGGCAAAGGCACCGGTCATCCCGTTCAAGACCTGCAGGTAGATCTGGGACATTTCCATTGCCTGCTTGTTCTCGATAATGACGTCCTCTAAGAACTCTGCATCCTCCTCGTACATTCGCAGGGGTTTTGTCCGGAGGATCCGCTCAAGCACACCCTCGTTGCTTTTCAGCGAGGTCGAGAAGTAAATCAGGCTCTTTTCAAGTTCCATCATCTGGAAAAGCGACTCGTTTTTCATGGACCGGTGGAGTTCGACTTCAATACGGGATATGGATTTTTCCATCTGCCGCAGGTGACCCAGGTAGTTGGATGAATTCCGGTAAAAGATCTGGAAGAGGAACCTTGTTTTCTTGACCGTGCTGAAGTGCCGGATCTTGCCTGCAATAAAATCGTCAAGGATCTGGGCTCTCCGGCTGCAAACGGTTATGAAGTAATTTTTGGCGATGATGATTCCCAGCGGATGGGTGGTCAGCGTGCTGATGCCTTCGAATTCTGAAGTCACCGGGATATCCATGACGATTAAGACGACATCGTCTTCTGCATCGATACGGGGCCGTTCTTCTTCATCGAGTGCGGCTTTCAGGAATTCCGAAGGGATGGTACAGCGTTCTGCAACAGCAGTAAGTTCAGTATCGGTCGGTTCGAATAACCGGATCCATGCCCCCTCCTCGATTGTATCCACGTACTCGGTGAGTGCCGGCTCCGGCTCTTTTTTTGTTCTGAATACCTGCATCATGGATAATCCGCTCCACCCTGGTTTTGCCGTGCATGAAGATCCCGGCCGGGGATAATGGTACAGCCGGTTTACTGAAGAGTTTAACCTCTTACTATAAATAGAAAATTTACCCTCCGCTCTCTTTATGTTCCGGCCGGTCCAATAAAATAAGAATGGATCCGTTCTTTTCCCTCCTGGATCTTGTTATCCATTTCGATAAATATCTCCCGGGAATTATCGATACGTACGGTTTCTGGACGTACGTGATCCTGTTTGCGATCATCTTCTGTGAGACCGGGCTCGTCGTAATGCCGTACCTGCCGGGCGATTCCCTTCTCTTCGTTGCCGGGGCGCTTGCCGGGGCCGGGTATCTCAACCCGGAGATCCTGATTCTCTCGCTCTTTATTGCGGCTGTTCTTGGTGATACCGTGAACTACTGGATCGGCCACACGCTCGGCATGAAGGTGCTGGAGAAAAAGTACTGCGCAATAAAAGCCGATCATCTTGTAATGACCCGCCAGTACTTCAGCAAGTACGGGGGCATTACTATCGTTATTGCCCGGTTCATACCTTTTATCCGGACCTTCGCTCCCTTCCTTGCCGGCGTCGGGAAAATGAGTTACCGGTGGTTCCTGGCCTACAATGTTGTCGGGGCTGCGATGTGGATCCTTGCGTTTTCCCTGGCCGGGTTCTTCTTTGGCGGGATCCCGATTGTAAAGGAGAATTTCAGTTACATTATTTATGCCATCATCGCCCTCTCGTTATTTGCCGTGGCATCGATTATCGTGGGGGTTTTCCGTACGGTCCGGGCCTGTCCCCCCGATGAGAATGAGACCGGCCGGAATAAAGACTGAATTTTATCTTTCCGATCTTTTTTGGCAGCCTGTTTCCGGTTTTTTTCGCATGTTCCTTCCCAAATCTTTCCAGAAACTAAAAAAAAACGGGAAAAGTCTTTTTAATAAATATCAATAACAGGCTGATGTAATCCGGCTGGCTCTCCATGTATTCCGTGCTCTACGTCGATGATGAAGTTGACCTTCATGATATCGTGGCAATGTACCTTGAAGAGACCGGCCTTTTCCAGGTACATTCGGTAGTTTCTGCAAGCCTGGCAGAACAATTTCTTGCCACTACCCGTGTTGATGCGATCATAAGCGATTACCAGATGCCAAAAGAAGACGGGATTGACTTTCTTAAATATGTCCGGAAGAATTGTGGCAATATTCCCTTCATCCTTTTTTCCGGAAAGGGTCGGGAGGAAGTTGTCATCGATGCAATCAACAACGGCGCCAATTTTTATCTCCAGAAAGGCGGGGACCCCGATTCGCTCTTTGCCGAACTGATCCATAAACTAAAAACTGCAATCCTGCAGAGGCACGACCGGGAAACCCTCAGGAAAAGTGTCGAACTCCAGACCCGGGCAGAATCCATCGGGCACATCGGCAGCTGGGAGTATGATGCTGGTTCCAAAAAAATCTGGGCTTCGGATGAATCGCTGCGGATTTTCGGGTTTGGACCGGATAATCACGAACTGACCATTGAACAGGTGGAAAGCGTCATGCCGGACCGGGAGCGTGTCCGAAAAGTGCTTGTCGATTTGATCCAGGTGGGATCCGATTACCGGGTAGAGTATATCATCCATCCTGCTGACGGGGCACCGCCCCGGGTTATACGGTCGCTTGCCGAACCGGAGCGTGATGAACAGGGAAACATAAAAAAAGTACGGGGCATCCTCCTTGATATTTCGGAGCGGAAGCGGGCAGAGGATGCCATTGCCGAATCCGAAAAAAAATACCGGGTCATCTTTGAACAGACCGGTACGGCAATGATCATTGTTGAAGAGGATGAGACGATCTCGCTTGCGAACAATGAGTTTGTCAGGTTGTCCGGCTACGGTTCCGATGAGATCTCCGGATGCATGAAGTTCTGGGATTTTGTCGACCCTCTGGATCGGAATACAATCTCTGAATATGCCTCCGATGTCCGGTCCGGTCCCAACCGGATTCCCCCCAAGACCGAAATCCGCTTCATCGATAAACACGGGCAGAAAAAAAATATTCTCTTAACCCTGGGGCTCATTCCCGGATCCGGAAGGATTGTCGCGTCGCTTCTCGATATTACTGACCGGAAACTCCTGGAAGACGAAATCAAAAAAAGCGAACGGAATTACCGGGCAATTATCGATAATATCCACGAGGGTTATTACCGGGGTAGTGCCGATGGAATCCTTACGGCAATCAGCCCGTCCGGTGCAAAAATCCTCGGCTATGATTCAGCAGAAGAACTGATCGGCAAACCCGTCGATTCATTTATTTACGGAAACCCAAGGCAACGGGATGATCTGCTCCGGATTATTGAACAGGATGGTGAGATCCGGAATGCTGAAGTCGTTCTCCGGAAAAAGGACGGAACCTGCATCACCATCGTTGCAAGCAGCCACCGGTACTTTGATCATGAGGGAAATTATTCCGGTGTTGAAGGATTTTTCCGGGATATATCCGGGTATAAAGAGATCGAAGAGAACCTGCGGGAGAGCGAAGAACAGTTCCGGCTGAAACTGGATGCGTTCCTGTCTCCGGATTCTGATATGAGTGATCGGGAATTTGCCCATATCCTCAATACGCCGCTCATACGTTCCCTTGCTGAAGAGCTTCAGCAGATCGTTCCTCTCGCCGTTGCAATCCTGGACCTGAACGGGAATATTCTCATGGCAACCGGCTGGCAGGATATCTGTACTAAGTTCCATCGTGTGCATGAACCCTGCAGGAGCTATTGTCACGAAAGTGACCGGCTCCTCTCGCGTGATACAAAGAAGGACGAGTTTGTGGTCTGCCGCTGCGGCAACGGACTCTGGGATATGGTAACCCCGATCCATATCGGGGACCGGCATGTGGGAAACCTGTATGCCGGCCAGTTTTTTTATGATGATATGGTTCCGGATCCAGACCAGTTTGCGGCCCGGGCTGAACAATACGGATTTGATAAGGATGCCTACCTCGAAGCCCTGGGGCGTGTCCCCCGCCTGAACCGGGATCTGGCCAACCGGGTCATGAAATTCTGTACCCGGTTTGCATCTGTCGTATCGTTTATGTGTTACAGCAACCTGAAACTCGCAAAATCCATTGCTTCAGAAAAACGCATAACTGATGCACTCCGGTCAAGTGAAAGCCGGAACACAGCGTTACTCAAGGCAATCCCGGATACCATGTTCATTATCTCCCGTAACGGGGAGTATTGCGATCTGAGTATTCCGGATCCATCGTGCAGTGTCCTTCCCCCGGATACGTATATCGGGAAAAATATACGGGATACCGGGTTTCAGGCAAAAACCATTGCCGAAATCCTTGATGGTATCAGGGAAGTTCTTGAAACGCGGGCACTCACGACTATCGAATACGAGCTTTTTCATCCGCAGGGACCGCGAATTTTCGAAGCCCGGCTGGTTCCGCTGAACGCGGACGAAGTACTGGGAATTGTCAGGGATATAACCGGTCGGAAACAGCAGGAGTCTGCAATCCAGAACAGTGCGGACAAGTACAGGTATATCATTGAGACTGCCCGGGAAGGCATCTGGATTCTCGATGTACATTACCGGACTGTGTATGCAAACGAACATATGGCCTCAATGCTTGGTTACACGACCCGGGAAATGACCGGGAAATTATTGTCGGATTTTATCCACCCGGAAGATGCCCTTGGTTTTACTCCGCACACCCTGCAGAAAATGCATGGGAACGGCAGCCAGTTCGAACGAAAATACCAGAAAAAAGACGGGTCGACCTGCTGGGGCATCGTATCGGCGACCCCTCTTTTTGAAGAAGGAAAATTTACCGGCTCGTTTGGCATGGTCACCGATATTACCGACCGGAAACTTGCAGAAGAAAAACTCCGCCAGCAGAACGAGTTTTTCCAGCTGCTCATCGATACGATCCCGAATCCGGTTTATTATAAGGATGCCCAGCTCGTGTATCTTGGATGCAACCGGGCTTTTGAAGAATTTTTTGAAGTCTCCCGCCATGAGATCATCGGGAAAAACCTTTTTGACCTGTTTCCAAAAGAACAGGCCGTGTTGTATGCGGGTATCGATGAGGATCTCCTGAAAAAACCCAGGACCGATTATTATGAGATATCGTTGACGATCCCTGATGGATCACGGCGGCAGGTCCTGATCAACGCGTCCACCTTTTTGAATCCTGACGGATCCGTCGGGGGGATTTTAGGAGTAATTGTTGATATATCGGAACTCTCAAAAGCCCGGCTGTCTGCCCAGCAGGCAAACCGGAAACTGAACCTGCTGGCAAGTATTACCCGTCATGATATCCTCAACAAGGTCACCGTCATAATCGGAAAATTGCGGGCTGCAAAAAAGCAGGTTCATGATCCCCTGCTGCTTGCAGATCTCGGGAAGATAGAATCGGCAACAAAAACGATCCGGGCCCAGATTGATTTTTCCCGGGTCTACCAGGACCTTGGCACGCTGGATCCCCAGTGGCAGGATCTCGACCGCTTACTGGCAAAATTTGCAGTACCGGGAGAAATCCGGATGGATATCCGCTCGGATAATGTAGAAATTTACGCAGATCCGATGCTTGAGAAAGTTTTCCATAACCTGTTTGAAAACACACTCCTGCATGGCAGGACTGCAACTGCCGTCAGGATATACTGGCAGAACTCCCCTGGGGGACTTATCCTGTATTATGAAGACAACGGGATTGGAATTCCGCACGATGAAAAAGAACGGATATTCGAAGGAGGTTACGGGAGAGCCCCCGGCCACGGACTATTCCTTGTCCGGGAAATCCTTGGGATCACCGGTATTTCAATCCAGGAGACCGGGACCGGTAAGAATGGTGCACGGTTCGAGATCCTGATCCCGGAACATGCCTGGCGGAAAAAAACACGGGGATAGGAACCTGGCAGGAAATCCAGGGGTTTTTACTAAAATCTTTATCCGCAGGATCCGATACCCTGTTTATTTGGTTTGGGAATTATTCTGCTGCCCGGCGTATTTCCGGATCTGTTTTTTGAGTTCGGCAAACTCACTGTCCGGATCCCCTCCGCGGTTGATGTAATAATCAGCCCCGTTTGCAAGTGCATCCCGGATATCAATGCCCATCCCTTTCCCGCTGTAAATAATGATATGGGCATCACAACCCTGTTTTCTGAGTGCCCGGACAAGTTCTGTCCCGTTCATAACCGGCATACGCCAGTCAGCGATGATGACATCATACTGGTTTTTCCCTGCAAGCACAAGGGCATCCTCGGTAGATGTACTCGAGCTGACCGTGCAGGATGGATCATCCTGGAGTTCGAGATTGAGTATCTCCAGGATGTCCGGGTCATCATCTATAAGGAGAATTTTTTGCATTTTGTATCCTGAACTATATCGGTATACTTCTGTTACAGGAGGAAAATATTTATGTATTGTTCTTTGGATACGATGCAGAACCGCCAGTATTTAAAAAAAAACAGGCTGCTCTGAAAAATCAGATACGTGTTTTTGTTGCCACATACCGGCAGTTGGCTGACGGGATCCCTATTTCGAACCGGGTGCCTTTGCCAAATTCCCCGGTCTCATTTAAGGTTATACCGGTCAATGAGAGGATTTCATGGGCAATAAAGAGCCCTGCGAACCTGGCATCATCATTATGCAGGGAAAAAATATCCTTTTTCTTATCGGATTCAATTCCCTTCCCGGTATCCTGGATGATGATTACGAGGCCGGGGTTCCGGTATTCATACGATATCCTGATCTCGTTTAATTTTTCTTCGGTCCGGCTTTCGCATTCGAACAGGCGGTAAAAGACCCGGCCAAGGTGCATATCGGCATAAACCTCGACATCCGGCAGATCCATGGAAATCCGGATCGGACCGTCCTGGTACCGGAGTGTCGATGCAGACACAATTTCTTTTATTTTCATCCATGCCGGTGGTTCAGTGCCGACATCCTTGAAATCCCTGGTCATGGTTATCTCGTTCCGGATCGCTTTTGCCGCATGTTCCTGCCGGTTCAGGTATTCAAGGATGGTTGGATCCTTCTCCATTTTTTGTGCTCGTCCAAGAAACCCGAGCAGGACCGTTATCTTGTTCTGGATATCGTGCCGGGCAATACTTGAGACCACGTTGAGTTTCTTGTTTGCCAGCTGGAGTGCCCGTTCCATGCGGGTCCGGTCTGATATGTCACGGGCGAAACAGAATGCAAATTCCGTGCCATGATACTCGAGATATTTTATGGCAGCTTCAACCGAAATCTCACTCCGGTCGCTGTGGATAAGGCGCGACTCGCAGGTTATGGTCTTTTCACGCTTGAGATGTTCCCAGACTTCATCCCATTTGTCAGGATTATAAAGCGGGAACATATCCCCAAACGAGAGCGCCTGGATCTGGTCCGTGGTATACCCGAGTGCCGCAACAGCTGCCCTGTTTGCATATTTGATACGGGCATTCCGGTCGACCCAGAAGACCATGTCAGCAGCATTATCCATTGCAAACTGCGTATGGAGCAGCTGCTGCTCCATCTTTTCACGGCGGGCCATCTCGGTATACAACTGCCGGTTGATCTCCCGCAGTTCATCGGTTCTTCCATTGATCGTTTCTTCGAGCGTTTCCCTGGTCTTTTTTAATTTCCTGCGGGTTTCGACCAGTTCGGTGATATCAATCCCGCAGGAAAAATACCCGGTGAGTTCCCCATGATTGTTAAACAGTGCCCGGTCCCACCACCGCTGCCACTGTGCCTCCCCGTTTGCCATGATGGTCCGGTACTCAATCATGCCAACCGGGTATTGTATCGTGAGATGAGCATAATGATCCCGGATCCGTTCATAATCCGGTGCCGACACAATAGGTTTGAACGGGCGTCCGAGAAGATCCTCCCGGGTTTTTCCTGCAGCCCGACAGTAAGGCTCATTGACATAACTGATGATCCCTTCCGGTGTGTGCCTGACAATATACTCCATCTGATCGTCAAGCGATGTATGAAGCCCGGCTGTCCCGGGTTCCGGTAGTGAGGATCCCGAATAGGATATGTCCTCATCTATGATTGCTGCAACCCCGGGTTTTCCATTATCGAAGACCGTAGGCAGTACCTGGAACGTGACAGGATGGACCCGATCCCCAAAAGAGAGTTGGGCCCGGACCCTCTGTTCAGTACCTTTCAGGCTTGTCTTGAAGATCTGCTGGGCAGATCCGCCTTCAAGAAATTTTACCGGAATGGATTCAAATGGCCGTTTATGAATACTTCCGGACGGTATTTGGGTGAACTGGGAAAATGGGGGATTCGAATCGATAATGATCCCATCCTGGTTTATAATCAGGAGTGGCCGTATGCAGATTTTCCTAACGGAGGAAGAGAGCAGTCTCTGGGAGAAAAAATAAACTTTGGACGTTCCGCGTTTCCGCCCATCAACCGCACCCTGGATCTGGAGGATATCCATGTATTTGGCAACGGAATTCCGGTTCATGCCGAGTTGCCCCGCAATCTCTGTAATGCTCAGGCCTTCCGGGTGAGATCCCAGCAGCTCCCTGATTCGTGAAATCCCGGCCTGGTATTCTTCCATGGTATGTTCTCAATGGAATCTCGCAATCCATATATAAAAACCTACACTTTGCTTTGCAGATTGGCCATGCGTATACTTTTCTTTATAAGCAAACTTGTGCACAATTGAAGACTGCCACAACAATAAGCATGGCAAAATGGCTGTGTGGCATTTTCGATGAAAAAACAGGTGAACGAATGACTGGTCAAATGATAGATTCCATAACGGGTGAGGGACCGCAGATCCCCTGCATGGAAACCGATGGCCTGAAAAAACAGGTTGTCCTTTTGCAGGAAATCTCCCGGGAACTTGACCATTACTTTGCCGTTCATATTCTGGGGAATGAACCTTTGCCGGAACCTGAGAAAACGGGATCCCTGCCGGATAATCATCCGGTGGAATCGCGAGTGTTGAATTTACCAAGAGAATAAGGTGTTGAAAATGGAAGGAACAACCGGAACTGAAGTAAAAGAGATCAGGATTAAGGACCTGACTGCAAACCCGGCACCGCTGGGTCTCCTGGCATTCGGGATGACGACGGTCATGCTGAACCTGCACAATGCGGGAATCTTTGCACTGGGGTCCATGA